>Ga0073934_10007459_pt1 | contig 15207 bp, 16 predicted proteins | sample LarsenN4metaG_FD_76834 | JGI IMG/M metagenome (GOLD analysis project Ga0073934, IMG submission 76834) | Hot spring sediment bacterial and archeal communities from British Columbia, Canada, to study Microbial Dark Matter (Phase II) - Larsen... ...
AGAGGTCGGCCAGGTTGCCCTGGAGCGAGGTGCTCGCCGCGAGCTCGTCGAGCGGGAAGCCCCACCACGGGTTGACGACCGCCCACAGCGCGGAGGCGAAGAGGAGCGCGAAGCAGAGCACGGTGAGCGGCTCTCGCTGCTGGACTCCGTGCTCGCCCGCGAGCAGGTAGACGGCGAGCGCGATCGCGGCACCGCCTCCGGCGACCACTCCGACCGTGTCCAGCGTCCAGCCGAGCCACAGCTCCGACACGAGCCCGAGCCCGAGCAGCGTGAGGCTGAGCGCCGCCCAGACGCGCGGCCGGACGGGCGCGTGCCAGACGAGGCGCGCCCAGAGCGCGACGAGGACGATCCCCGAGAACTGGAGGAGCAGGGCGATGCCGATCGGCAGGTGCTCGATCGCGACGAAGTAGAGCCACTGCACGAGGGCGAAGCTGAAGGCGCCGTAGAAGGCGAGGAAGGGGAGATCGCGAGCCGAGATGCGCAGGAGCTGGCGCGCCGTCAGGAGGAGGCCGAGCGCGAGCCCGAGACCCGCACCCGTCGCCCGGAGCTGCGTGAAGTCGACCGCGCCGAGGCCGCTCCCGGTGAGGGCGATCTTGGAGACCGTCCCGTTGACCGCGAACAGCGCCGCCGCGCCGAGCGCCATCCCGTAGCCGAGGCCCGGGCGGCGGTCGCGCTGGCGGGCGCCCGGGATGGGCAGGGGGGCGTCGGCCATGGGCTCCGCAGGCTAGCCCGACCGCGCTGCGGCGTGGCTCGGTCCGACGCGGCGTCGAGGCAGCCGTGCGCCGACTGCGGCGGCGTCCCCCACCGCGCGGCGATGCCGCGGGATCACCTGCGGAGCGAAGACGGCGGGAGACGGCGCTCGCGGAGCGCGCGAGGCATGCCGGTCCGCGCCAGCTGCCATGCTGTGCGAGGGGCGGCATGCTCCGGCCCTTCGGGGAGCCGATGGCGACGCCGGTCCGCGCCAGCTGCCATGCTGTGCGAACGTTCACTCGACGATCGGGGCGTAGCTCAGCCTGGTAGAGCGCTCGCTTTGGGAGCGAGAGGTTCGGCAGTTCGAGTCTGCCCGCCCCGACTCGGTGCGAAGCGCACTCCTCGCAGCCGCACTGCTCGGGCTCGGCCTGGCGGCGGGGAGTGGCGCGAGCAAGCCAAGTGACACTTTGTCACAAGGTGGGGTGCTGGCCTTCCGCGGGACGATCGAGCGGATCGACCGGGTGCAGGCACGGCGGATGCGAGGCGTCTCCTGGCGTCCCGGCTGCCCGGTCCCGCTGCGCGACCTGCGCCTGCTCCGCCTGCGCCACTGGGGCTTCGACGGGCGCGTGCGGACGGGGCGGCTGATCGTGCACGCGGACGCGGCGCGCGACCTCGTGGGCGTCTTCCGGCGGCTCTACGCCGCGCGCTTCCCGATCCGGCGGATGGTGCCGGTGGATGCCTACGGCGGCAGCGACTTCCGCTCGATCGAGGCGGACAACACCTCGGCTTTCAACTGCCGCCGGGTCGAAGGCTCGCGCCGCTGGTCGGAGCACGCCTTCGGCCGCGCGCTCGACGTCAACCCGATCGAGAACCCGTACGTCGCGCACGGCCGGACTGCGCACCCCGCCAGCGTGCCCTACCTCGACCGCGCGCGCCTGCGCCCGGGCATGGCGTACGAGGGGGGCGTCCTCGTCCGCGCCTTCGACGCCATCGGCTGGGGCTGGGGCGGACGCTGGGCGGCGGTGAAGGACTACCAGCACTTCTCGGCCAGCGGTCGGTAGAAGCGGCCGCGCGCCTGCGCGCTTCTACTGATGCCGGCGGCCCCGCGACCGGCGACGCTCGAGGGGACGAAGGAGGTGTGCCATGCCGATCGCTCGGCTCTCCCCTCCCACGACGGGCCGGGTGCCCCCGCGCTACCTCGCGCCCCCCGGGACGCGTCTTGCCTGGTGGGCGCTCGGGCTCGACGCGCCTGCCGTCGCCCTGCTCGTGCTCGTCAGAGGTGAGCGGTCGCTCCTCCTGCTCGTACCCCTCCTGCTCGGAGCGTTCTGGGCCGTCTTCCTGGTCGGCGAGGTCGTCTCCGGGGAGTAGGGCGCGGACGAGGACGCCCAGCTGGGCGTCCTCGTCCGTCGTCGAGCGGGAGCCGCTACGCCGGAGCGCGGCGGGCGACGAGGGAGGACCAGATCGCCCCGCCGAGGACGCCGCCCGCGAGCGGCCCGAGGAGGTAGATCCAGACGTCGCCCCACTCCTGGTTGTAGAGGACGGGGTCGAGCGAGCGAGCGGGGTTGAAGGAGCCGCCCGACGCGGGTCCGACCGTCGCTGCCGCGGTGAAGAGGTAGAGGCCGATCAGGAACGGCGCCATGACGCCCTTCCAGGGAGCCCGGTCGTCGGTGGCGACCGTGAGCACGACCATGACGAAGAGCGCTGTGGCGACGATCTCGAGCACGAGCGCGCCCCAGTCCTCGATCCCGCTCCCCGGCTGCGTGTGGAGCGAGTCGGTGACGTCGCCCGTGAAGACGATCGCCATCACGAGCACGGACCCGAAGCCGCCGACGAGCTGCGCGATCCAGTAGGGGACGACGTCGCGCGCCGGGAACCGCCCCGCCATCGCGAGCCCAGCGGTGATGGCCGGGTTGAAGTGGCCGCCCGAGAGGTGGCCGAAGACGGTGATCGCCGCCGCGACGCCGAAGCCGAAGCCGGCCGCGACGCCGAGCGGGCCGATCGCGTCTCCCCCGATGTCCACCACGACCGCGATCCCGCTGAAGCCGAGGAAGAAGAAGAAGAACGTGCCGAGCGTCTCCGCGCCGAGGCGCACGCTGAGGGGGTGCTGCATCGGGACCTCCGTGGTCGAGTGTGTCCGGCCCCGATTCGCCGCCGCGCGGGCGTCTCCTAGTCTCCGCCCGTGGACGCCGGTCTCCTGCTCGCGGTCGCGCTCGCCTTCGCGTTCGCCTTCACGAACGGCTTCCACGACGCCGCCAACTCGATCGCCACCCTCGTGGCGACGCGCGCCGCGCGGCCGGGGCCGGCGCTCCTGCTCGCTACCGCGTGCGTCCTCGCCGGCCCCTTCCTGCTCGGCTCGGCGGTGGCGGACACGATCGCGGGGCTGGTGGCGGTCGAGGAGGACGAGCTGCTCGAGGTCGTCACGGCCGCCCTCATCGCAGCGCTCGCCTGGAACCTGGCGACCTGGTACCGGGGGCTGCCCTCCAGCTCGAGCCACGCGCTCGTCGGCGGCCTCGCCGGCGCCGCGCTCGCTGCGGCCGGCACGGAGGCGGTACGCTGGGGCGGCGTGGAGGGCTGGCGCCCCGTGGGCGTCGGCGGCGTTCTCGTCGCGCTCGCGGTCTCGCCGCCGCTCGGCGCGGTGGCTGCCTTCGTCGCCGTGCGGATCGCGCGGCGCGCTCTCCGTCGCGGCACGAGGCGCTTGGTCGGGCCCGTGCGTGGCGGGCAGTGGCTGACCGCAGGGCTCCTCGCTCTCAGTCAGGGCGCGAACGACGCGCAGAAGACGGTCGGGGTGGTGGCGGCCCTCCTCTTCGGCGGGGGCGTGACCTCCTCGCTCGACGCGCCCGCTTGGGCGACGCTCGGGCCGGCGCTCGCCATGGCGCTGGGGACGGCGCTCGGCGGCTGGCGGATCGTGCGGACGGTCGGCCGCCGCATCTACAGCCTGCGGGCGCTCGACGCGCTCTCCAGCCAGGCGGGCTCGGCTACGGTCATCCTCGGCGCCTCGCTGGCCGGCGCGCCGGTCTCCTCGACGCACGTGGTCGCCACCTCGGTCGTCGGGGCGGGACTCGGCCGTGCGCGGTGGGGGCGCGTGCGCTGGGCGGTGGTGAGGGAGATGGGGATAGCCTGGGCGACGACCCTGCCTGCGACCGCGCTCCTGGCCGCGGCATTGCTCACCTTGTGGAGGTGGCTCTCGTGAAGCTCCGCCGCTGGTTCCTCCCCGAGCAGCCGGACGTGCTCGCGATGCTCCGCCGCCAGCTCGACGCGACCCGGGAGGCCGTGGACGCTCTCGCCGCCTGGGCTCGGGGCGACGCCGCCCAGGCCGAGCGGATCCGGGCGCTCGAGCATCGCGGCGACCAGCACAAGCGCGAGCTGGAGCGCGCGCTGACGACCGCGTTCACGACTCCGCTCGAGCCCGAGGACCTGTACACGCTTTCGCGGGGAATCGACTGGATCCTCAACCTGGCCAAGGACCTCGTGCGCGAGAGCGAGGTGATGGCCTGCCCGCCCGATCCGCCCCTGGCGGAGATGTGCTCGCGGCTCGCCGAGTCCGTGCGCCTGCTCAGGGAGGCGGTCGAGCTCCTGGGGGCGCGCTCGGAGGAGGCGACGGCGAAGGCGAACGAGGCGCTGCGGGCGCAGCGCCAGATCGAGAAGGTCTACCGCGAGGCGATGGCCGCGCTCGTGGGCGTCGACGACCTGCGCGAGGTGATGTCGCGCCGCGAGCTGTACCGCCGGGTCGCGCGCATCGGCGAGGCCGTCGTCGAGGTGGCCGAGCGCGTCTGGTACGCGGTCGTGAAGGAGGCCTGAGCCTCAGCGGGCGACCGGCAGGCCCTCGAGCGCGACCCGCTCGATCAGGTCCGCCGCGCGGACCGTGCCCGGCGAGGCCTGGACGCGGGCGGAGATCGCAGCCAGGCGCGCGCGCAGCGCCTCGTCGGCGAGCAGGGCCTCGAGCGCGCCGAGCAGCTCCGCCTCCTCGAGCTCGTACGTCTCGAGCCGGATCCCGAAGCCCGTCTCGTGCACGCGCTGGGCGTTGTCGTACTGGTCCCAGAAGAGCGGGAGCGCGACCATCGGCTTGCCGAAGTGGAAGCACTCGGTGGTCGTGTTGTTGCCGCCGTGGGTGATCACCACGTCGACGAGGGGGAGGAGCGCGGGCTGGGGGAGGAACTCCTCGCCCCACATGTTCTCCGCCAGCTCGAACGCCGCGTGCTGCGGCCCCTTGGAGACGAGCACGCGGTGCCGGGAGCGGGAGAGGATGCCCACGAGGCGCTGCATCAGCTCGACGTCGGCCGAGCCCAGGCTCCCGAGCGAGAGGTAGACGAGCGCACCCTCCCCCGAGGCGACGCGCTCGGGCAGCTCGAGCGGCCCCGCGTCCACCCGCCGGACGCAGGTCTCCAGGTTGTGCCACGTGGGCGCGAGCGGCCGGCTGCGCGAGTAGTCCACCTCGGCCGGGTAGAGGTAGAGGTTCAGCCACGCCGACTCGTGGACGAACTCCTGCGCCGGCAGCGGCGGCGCGCCCCGCTCGGCGCAGAAGGCCGAGAACTCGGCGTGCAGCCCGGCGATCGCGCGGCGGTACTCGGCCCGGAACTCGTCCCAGCCGGAGCGATCGGCGGAGGGGTAGCCCGAGAAGACGGGCGGGAGCGCCGGGTCCTTCAGCTCGAGCGGGTTGCAGGAGACGATCCGCACCCACGGCCGGCCCGAGTAGTGGATGGCCGGGAAGCAGACGACGTTGTCCTCGACGATCGCATCCGGCCGGAGCTCGTCGAAGATCTCGCGCAGCCGGTCGTCCACGTAGCGCGCGCCGTCGCAGAGCGCCCGCCAGGTCGGCTCGATGAACTCGGCGAGCTGCTCGATCGTCGGCTTGCGGAAGACCGGCGCCGTGTCGCGGATGTAGTCCTTCCAGAACTGGCCCGGCTCCTCCTCGACCTCGGGTGGCGGGCCGAGGCGCATCAGCCGCTCCTCGAACCCCTGCGCCTCGAGGCTGCCCGCGAACGACTCCTCGATCACGAACACGACCCGGTGCCCGCGCTCGCTCAGGATCTGGCCGATGCCGACGCAGTTGTTCGTCGGGCCGTACGCCCCCTCCGGGAAGAAGACGATCGTCGAGCCCGCCGCCATGCGGCGCGTACTCTCTCATGCCGCGCGCGGCGGGTGTCAGCCGAGCCACTCCGGCCGCTCGAAGCCGCCGTGCTCCTGGATCGCGCCGTAGATCGACTGGACGACGCGTACGGAGTGCACGGTGACTTTCGTCGTCCCGTACGGGAGCAGCCCGCGCCGCTTCTTCTGGCTGTACTTCGAGTAGACGTTCACCATCGACTTGCACAGCTGGCTCTGCGGGAGCCCGAACTCGTCGAGCCAGAACTGCTCGATTTCGTACTGCCGTTCCAGGTGGTCGGCGAAGAGGTAGCACGTCGCCCGCACGCGCTGCTCCGGAACCTCTAGGCACTCCCGGAGGAAGCGCATGAAGAGCTTCAGCACCTCGGGGTCCGCGTTCGAGATCCGGGCGGCGTGGCGACAACACTTGTCGCCCTCGGCCCAGTACAGCATCACGCCGGCGACGACGAGCCAGCTTCCCCGGCGCGCGAGCTCACGTCCTTCCTCCTGGTACGCACGCCGTCTCTCCCGCCAGCGCTCCGCGTTCCGGTTCGCCCCTCGCAGCTGGCGGTTGTACGCCGGGTTGCGGAGGCGAAGCGACTCGAGTTGCCCCGCTGTCAGGGGGACGTCGCGGACCCAGAGGCTCACCGACGAGCGCGGCACACCGACGATGCGGGCGATCTCCTTGACCGACATCGCCCGGTGACGGCGCAGGTCGCGGGCCCACTCGCGCTCCATCGTTTTCATAACAGAAAACTAGCGCAGGGATCGGACGCCATCCGGCTCGAGCGAGTCGAACCCGACACATCTGGTCGCCGAAGCGGCCTACCGGGTTCGAACCGGTGACTGTGCCTTGGAAGGGCACTGTGATACCAGCTTCACCAAGGCCGCGAGCTCCGTCTAGCGTAGCGCCGTGGATCCGTACGCGTGGTCGTGGAACCCGGAGGCGCTCGTCCTCGTCCCGCTCCTGGCCGCCGCCTACCTCCTCGCCGTTCGCCGCTATCCGGCGCCTCCCTGGCGGATCGCCTGCTTCCTCGGCGCGATGGCGCTCCTGCTCGCGGTCACGGTCACCCCGCTCGAGACCCTGGCGCTGCGCTACCTGCTCACGATGCACCTGCTCCAGAACGTCGTGCTCGCGGAGTGGGCGCCGCTCTTGGCGGTGCTCGGCCTGCCGCCGGCGCTCGCGGCGGCGCTCGCGCGCCCTCGCGCCGTCCATGCGCTCACGCACCCCGCGGTCGCGCTCCCGCTCTGGCTCGCGAGCTACATGCTCTGGCACCTGCCCTGGCTCTACGACGCCGCTCTGCGCAACCCGCACACGCTCCTCCACCTCGAGCACGCCCTCTACTTCGCGACGGGCGTCGCCCTCTGGTGGAGCGTCGTCCAGGACGCGCCGCACCGCCTCGGCGCCGGCGTGCGGGCGGGCGTCGTCTTCGCCGCCTTCGTGCTCGGGAGCCCGATCGGCCTCGTCATCGCGCTCGTCCCGGAGGCGATCTACGACTTCTACGTGCAGGCGCCAGAGCGGCTGTGGGGCCTGAGCGCGCTCGAGGACCAGCAGCTCGCCGGGGTGTTCATGTCCGTCGAGCAGGCAACGGTTTTCTTCGCCGTCTTCGCCTTCTGGTTCCTGCGCTTCCTCGACGAGCAGGACCGCGCCGAAGGCGTTGACCCTCCCCGGGCGGCGGCGTAGGCTCGTCCGCGGTGCGTCGCCTCCTCGTTCTCCTCGCGCTGGTCGCGCTCGGGCTCGGGGTCGTCCGCGGCCAGGCGGCCGAGCGCGGCTTCCCCTACGGCGTCGCGGCGGGAGAGGTGACCGCGACCTCGGCGATCCTGTGGACGCGGACGTCGGCACGGGGCACGGTCTGGCTCGACCTCCTCCGGCCCGGGGCGAGCACGCCGCTGCGCAGCTTCACCCTGCGGGCACGCCGGGAGCGCGACCTGAGCGTGCAGCGAGCCGTCACCGGCCTCGAGCCGGGGACGACGTACGCCTACCGTTTCCGGCAGGGATCGGCCCAGAGCGAGCTCGGTCTGTTCGAGACCGCGCCGGGGCCGGCCGCCGACGTCCGCGTGCGCTTCGCCGTCTCCGGCGACGCCGACGCCACGCCCGCTCCGAGCGGGAAGCCGGGGTACAACCGCTTCGAGGTGTATTTGCGGATGGCCGCGGAGGGCAACGACTTCAACGTCAACCTCGGCGACACCATCTACTCCGACAGCGAGGTCGGCGGCGCGCCCGTCGCACGGACGGTCGCGGAGAAGTGGGCGAAGTACAAGCTCGGGCTCGCCCTGCCGGCGCTGCAACGGCTGCGGGCCGCGGCCGGCCTCTACAGCCACTGGGACGACCACGAGTTCGTCAACGACTTCTCCCGGGCCGAGCACGGCGAGGCGATCTACCGCGCCGGGGTGACTGCCTTCCGCGACTACGCGCCAGTGACGTACTCGGCGCGGCTCGGCCTCTACCGGAGCGTGCGCTGGGGCAAGCACCTCGAGCTCTTCTTCCTCGACGAGCGCTCCTTCCGCAGCGCGAAGGCGACGGCGCCCTGCGCCGGCGACCTTGCCCCCACCGTGCCCCAGGCCGTGCGCGACGCCTTCGCCACCCTCGCGCCCGCGCTCCGGAACCCCGTCGCCCCGGAGTGCCTCACGGCGCTGAACGACCCGGCGCGGACGATGCTGGGGGCCGCCCAGTACGCGGCCTTCACGAAGGCGATCGTGGCCTCCACCGCGACCTGGAAGGTGATCCTGAACGAGGTCCCGATCCAGCAGTACTACGCGCTCCCCTACGACCGCTGGGAGGGCTACGCGGCCGAGCGCGAGCGGCTGCTGCGCTTCCTGCAGGCGAACGTGCGCAACGTCGTCTTCCTGACCACCGACACGCACGCGAACTTCGTCAACGAGGTGCGCTACTCGACGCTCGGCGGGCCTCCCGAGGGCTCCGGCATCTGGGAGGTCGTCACCGGCCCCGTGGCCACGAACACCTTCGCCAAGGAGATCGACCGCTTCCTCGGCTCCCCGGGGGCGGGGACGGCGATCGGCGCCCTCTTCTTCAAGCCCCCGCCCCCGCAGGGGATGGGGATGCGCTGCGCCGCCCTCGACGTCTACAGCTACGCGCAGGTGACCGTGACCGCGCGCACCTTCACGGTCGCGCTGAAGGACGCCCGCGGGCGGCCGGTGCGGGAGGCGACCGGCGTCCCCTGCGCGCCGCTCGTCCTGCGGGCCCGCTGAAGGCGGCCCGCCACCGCGCCGACTACCCTGCCGGCAGGCGCCCGTAGCTCAGCGGACAGAGCGGCGGACTTCTAATCCGCGGGTCGGAGGTTCGAATCCTCCCGGGCGCATGGAAGCCTCGACACACGTCGTCCGGCTACTCCTTTGTGCGTGGTGATCCCGTGGAGGAGCGCGGCAGAGCCTCGCGCGAGTAGGCTCCTCGGGGAGCGCGGTCGTGTGCTCAGCTCCACCCCATGAACGCGATCCTCCTCTCCTTCGTCATCTCGCTGGTCGTGAACGCGGCCTTCTTCGCCTTCGCGGCGGTTCGCAAGACCGACGTCGTCACCGACCTCTCGTACAGCCTCTCCTTCGCGGTGCTCGCGATCGCGCTCCCCTCCCTGGGCGCGCGCGAGCCGGTTCAGCTCGTCGCCTCGCTTCTCGTCCTGATCTGGGCGGTGAGGCTCGGCGGCTACCTGCTCGCCCGCATCCTGCGGATCAAGGTCGATCACCGCTTCGACGAGATGCGGGACAAGCCGCTCCGCTTCGCCCGCTTCTGGTTGCTGCAGGCGATCTCGGTCGCCGTGATCATGCTGCCGGTCTCGTACCTGGTGAGCCGAGACGCTGCTCCCGGCTTCGGGCCCTGGGCGATCGCGGGCGCGTTGGTCTGGCTCGTGGGGCTTGTGATCGAGGCCGTCGCCGACGCGCAGAAGTCGGCCTTCAAGGGCAAGGAAGCAAACCGGGAGCGCTTCATCACGAGCGGGCTCTGGAAGTACTCCCGCCACCCCAACTACTTCGGGGAGATGCTCGTCTGGTGGGGGCTCTTCGTCTACGCCGTGCCGTTCCTCGCCGGAGCCGCCTTCGCGGTGGTGATCGGGCCCGTGTTCATCACGCTGCTCCTCCTCTTCGTGAGCGGAATCCCGCTGCTCGAGCGCAGCGCCGATGCCAAGTACGGGGACGACCCCGCCTACCGCGAGTACAAGCGCCGGACGAGCATCCTCGTGCCGCTCCCGCCTCGCAGGTAGCCCGCGCTGCCACCCGCGGCGTCGCCGCTCGGTGCGCTCGTGGCCCGGCTTCGTGTGGGCGGCCTGCGTCTCGCTGTTTGTCGAGGCCGGTTGAGAACGACCCCCTGGGGCCGCACCCGTGCAGCCGCGTTCGGCGGCTTCGGTCGAGGCGCTGAGAGGGCTTCTGCGGCCCTGCGAGCGCTCGCCGCGGCCGATCGGTCGCCCGACCTGCGGCCGAACGCGCGACCACACGCCCCGAGTGCGGGCCCTGCGGGCCCGCCCCGGCGGGTCTCGCTCGCTTCGTCAAGGAGCAGCGAGCCCCGCCGGGCTCGAGATCAAGAGGGCGGAAAGCCTCAGGCGCCGACGGGGAATTCGATCGTCTCGATTCCCGCGTGGCGCCGGGCGGCCGAGGCGAGTGCTCGGTCCTTCGTCGCGAGCGGCTCGCCGAGACGCTCGGCGAGCGCGACGAAGATCGCATCGGCGGCGGTGAGATTCTCCCGGAGCTCCCACACACGATCCCGGAGGGGCAGGGTCGCGTAGAGGTCGACCGCAAGATCGCCCAGGTCCTCGATCGCTGCCCTCGCGCGCTCGCCCGCGATCAGGCCGTGCTGGGCATGACGACGAAGGACGGCGAGAACCTCGAAGACGAGCAGGTCAGGTGCCGCCGCTACCCGCTCGCGGGTCAGCAGCTCCTCGACCTCGTCCGCGACGCCGTCCCCGAGCAGGAAGTCGATGACGGCTGAGCTGTCGAGGACCGTCACTCGCCCAGCTCGCGCAGGCGGCGCACCGAAACGTTGCTCGGCTCCGTCAGACGGACCTGGCCCCGGGCGCGGATGCGGGCCGCGAGCTCCTCGGGCGTTGGCCGCTCGACGGCGCGCGTCAGCAGGGTGCGAACGTACTCCGAGAGCGACGTTCCCGACGCGGCCGCCCGCGCCTTGAGCGCACGGTGGACGTCCTCGGGAACATCGCGGATCTGCATGAGCACTCCCATACGTTAGTCCAGCATAACATGCAGCTTGCATTGAAATCATTTCGATACAAATGTGTGCCGGATCAGCGCACGGACGAGTTGCCGCACGGGCAGCCTCGCCGGCGCGAACCGCGTCCGCATCGACGACCTCGACCCCCGGCCGATCGAACGGCTCGCAGCCGAGCGTCGACGGAACCACGCCACCGCAGAGCCGGGAGTGGTCGCCCCGCAGAATCGCCGCCGGAGCGAAGGGGGCGCCTCAGCGCGGCAGGTGGAGGCCGAGCCGCTTCGGGAGCGCGGCGACGAAGGCGGTCAGGCGTCCGGGGGCGCGGCCCTCGTCCTCGGCCGCGTCCTTCGCCACGAGCGCGCGCCTGATGAGCGAGCCGCCCACGTAGCGGAGCGGCTCCGGCGGGAACAGCTTCCGCGGCGGCTCGACGAGCGCGAGGCGCGTCTGCTCGTCGCGGCGGTCGAGGGCGAGGCGGGCGAGGATCTCGCCGCCGAGGTAGGAGGGGCCGACGCCGTTGCCGGTGAAGCCGAAGCCGTGGTGGACGCGACCGCGGCTCCCGAAGATCGGCAGGTGGGTGGGGGAGACGTCGATCGGCCCGCCCCAGGCGTGCGTGACGGCGCGGCCGCGGAGCGGCGGGAAGAAGCGGACGAGATGCTCGCGCGTGCGCGCCACGACGCGCGGGTCGAGCTCGAGCCGGTCGGCCGCGCGCCCGCCGAAGCCCATCGCCCCGCCCCCCCAGCCGAAGGCGATGCGCCCGTCAGGGGTCGTGCGCGTGTAGTGGACGAGCGTACGGCTGTCGACGATCGCCTCGCCCCCCGTCCAGCCGAGCTCCCCGAGCACCTCCGGCACGGGCTCGGTGAGCACGATGTGGCTCGAGGCGACCGCGAGCGAGAGCCGGTACCCAGGGAAGCCGGCGGCGGCCGAGTTCACGGCCAGGACGGCGGAGCCGGCGCGCACCCGGCCGGTGGGGGTATCCACGCTCCCGTCCCGGTGGAGCCGCGTCACCCGCGTCCGCTCGTGGAGCCGGAGGCCGCGCTGCAGGAGCCTCGCCCGCAGGCCGAGCGCGAGCCGTGCCGGCTGGACGGTCGCGTTCACCCGGTAGCGCGCGCCGCCCAGGAAGAGCGGCGAGGCGCAGGCCGCGCGCACCTCGTCCGCGCCCAGCGCGACCACCTCCTCCGGGGCGCCGAGCTCCGCGGCGGCGCGGACGGTCTCGTCCCAGGAGCCGAGCTGCGTCGTCGTCGTGGCGACCCGGAGCATGGGCGCCGCGCGGTACCACGCATCCACGCCCTGCGCCTCGCACCAGGCGCCGATGCCGCGCACGGCCTCCTCAGAGGCGCGGCAGACGGCGAGGGCGGCGGCGTCGCCGGCGCGCTCGCGCAGCGTCGGGGCGTCGCCCCAGAGCGTCTCGCAGAACCCGCCGTTCCGGCCGCTCGGGCCGTGGCCGCAGACCGCGGCCTCGAGCAGGAGCACGTCGAGCTCCGGCTCGAGCGCGAGCAGGTGCCAGGCCGTCCAGAGCCCGAGGTACCCGCCGCCGACGATCACGACGTCCGCGCTCGCGTCACCTGCGAGCGGGCGCGCCGGCACGACGTCGCCCGCCTCCTCCAGCCAGAAGCCGTGCCGCGTGTGCCGCACTACGCCGGCGTCGAGCCCGAGCGGGCGAGGGCGATCGTGCAGGCCATCACGGTCGCGACCGCGACGGGGACGAGGATCGTCCAGAAGAGGGGAAGGCCGCCGGCCGCGGCGCCGATCGAGACGAGCGTGGCCGAGCGCCAGCCGGGGGAGCGCGCTGCGAGCTCGCCGGCGAGCATGAGCCCGCCGCCGCCGCACAGGAAGACGAGCCAGAGCACGAGATCGCGGGTGGTGTCGAAGTCGATCCAGAGGACGCCGGCGAGCGCCGCGGTCAGGTAGAGCAGGCTCAGAGCCAGGACGAGCAAGCGCGTCGCCGACGCGAGCCCACCGGTGCGTGCGGACGCGGTCACCTCAGGGGTGGCGGATGGGACTCGAACCCACGACCACCGGGACCACAACCCGGGGCTCTACCAGCTGAGCTACCGCCACCGCGCGCGGGGGAAGGATAGCGTGGCGCCCCGGCCGCGACGGGTCCGCAACATGGGGTCAGGTCCCGAATGTTGCACTCGCGTCCGGCGGCTCTCCCCGGCACTCCTGGACAGTCGTCTTGTACCTCCTTCGCTCGACTTGCTAGGTCAAGCAGAGGCTACGCCCTCAACTTCTCTCCGGCTCGCGGGGCGGCACCCCGGCTGATTCGATCGTCGCTTGTCTGGTGGGACACGAGAACCGGCTCGTGCCCTCCCTGATGTACCCGATGCGTACCGCAGTCGCACTTGTAGCAGTGCGGGGCCGCCGAGCAGGCGGATCGACGAGTTCGTGTCCGAGCTCGCTAGCCGGTCGTGATCGAGCTTCTCGCGCGGTGACTCGCGCCGTTCACCAGAGTGGCAGCGCATCGCAGTCGCCCACGACAAGCTCAGCACGGTGGCCAGCGACGTTGCCGTCCGGGACCAGGAACTGACTTGATCCGATGAAAGCTTCGCTGGTTCGGAGCCATGCCTTCTGCTCTTCACGCACGGAGTAGCGCTGTCCGAACGTGAGTGCTAGCTCCGGAGGTTCGCGAATGGTGGTCCCCAGCGCTGGAGGAACATAGTGCCAGTGCAAGCAGACCGAGTCCGTGTAGATCTCGGCGATGGTTCCTCTCATCCCTGAGGCGCGTCCGTCTCCAACGCGCCTTATTGCCGCTCGAGTGCCGTCTCGAACGTCCTCGATCAAGGCATCCGCGGTGAGAGAAACGGATAACTCTCCGAATGTCGCCACAAGCGTCGCCACGTCGCCGCGAGGCGAAGGTGCGAAGACCGTCCGTCCGCGCATCCGCCCCTCATGTAACACATCGTTTTCTCTACTGGCGACACACTCCTGATATACCCTACCGAAGTTGTCGCGAAGTCCGACTGCACGGTTCGGGTCCCCCTCCACATCCCACCGCAACACCGCGGCTTGCTCGAATACCTCGACTCCGACGATTCGAACACCGGCGCGCCGCTGCGGTTCTCCAAGGAAAACGTCTCTCAGAGTCCTGCAGCTAAAGCTTCGTTCCTCGGGCATCTTCACAGCGACGCGCCGGTGTCACCTCACGTGTCTGTCAGAAGCTGTCCGGGCAGGTCTTCCAGACTGCGCTGCTTTCGTTGGCCGCACCCCACCCCACGCCGTTCCGGATTACCCAGGCGAAGCCCACGGTCCTGTAGTACCGGGAATTCGCGTGGTTGCAGTTGAAGTCGGCGTCCGCATACAGGTCTCCGCCGACCATCCATGCGTAGTTGGTCGCTGACGCCCGCTCCACCCAGCTGCTGCTCTCGAACCGCTGAAGCGATGACGTGATCTCCATCCGCTGCACACCGACACCGAATAGACAGCTATTCACGGACTTCCCCGCGACGTGGTAGTCGATGCCCTGCGATGAGCTGTACGAGACGCTCCGCGGGTTGTCCGCATGAACCGCACAGGCATAGCCGGGAGGAACGTTATGAGACGAGAGCGTGCGGGCTTTGCGTGTGGCCGAATCGGCCTTCCGAGCTTTCGGACCGAACACCGCCGGAGCGAACGGAATGTCGTTCCCCGGATCACCCAGCGAGAGCTCGAACCGGGAGATCACCGGGCAGTCTGGTCGACTTCTAGCCACGAGGCACGAATCGCTTGGTAGCGTCATTCCGAACCGCTGCTGCAAGAACGCGGGAACATCCGCCGGTGCAAGCTCAACGGTAACTTGGGGGGGGAGCGCTTGCGCCCACCCCGGTGCCGGCGAGAACCACAACGGCCGCCGCGCTCAGCAGCACGAAGAGTGCTCTGCCCATCCGCCGACCCGATGCTTTCATGTGCGCCTCCTCGTTAAGGAGGCCTCGCCCGCCGCATGACAGGGCCCCGTAGATTCCGAACGCGCGGCAGCCTAGACACGACGCGATGGGTTGTCAACTGCGTCGAACCGCGTGCGACGCTGTCCGGTCGCGTCTCCGAACTGCTGTAACTTCGTCGCTCGACCTTCCAGCGAACGCCTCCGCCGTGGCGTACGTCGCCGCACGAGCACGTGCTCGGAGACGCGGACCTCGTCGTCCACCACGCCGGCCACGGCACCACCCTCACCGGTGTCGCGCACGGCGTGTCGATGGTGTGCCGGCCCATTGCCCGCCGTGGGCGACTGGGTTGCCGTCTGCGACGCAGCCGGCGGGCGCTACGCGATCGAGGCCGTCCTCCCTCGGCGGACG
>Ga0073934_10007460_pt1 | contig 15205 bp, 12 predicted proteins | sample LarsenN4metaG_FD_76834 | JGI IMG/M metagenome (GOLD analysis project Ga0073934, IMG submission 76834) | Hot spring sediment bacterial and archeal communities from British Columbia, Canada, to study Microbial Dark Matter (Phase II) - Larsen... ...
ACAGTCTGCTGCCATTACCCACTCGGCCACCCGTGCAGGTACGAAGCCTTGGCTGTGCTTCGCGGGTGGGATCCGCCAGCAGAGCCGAGGAACGTTCTCAGTGTAACGGATGCTATGCCGTGAAGCCAAGTACGGCGAACCAGTGGGACCTTTCGCGCACGGATCGATCGATAGGTAACAGGCACTTCCAGCTCACTCGGCAACGGTACCAGTGAACCGTTCAAACCAGGACCAAACCACTCTAAACCATTGCAAATAATAGTTTTATCAAGATTCAACAGATCTATACTTGGGCCGGTTGCGCACTGTCGCGCGCCGCGCGGCAGCGACGCCCTAATTCAAAGTTGGAGCTTCAATATATGAATAAACCGATGTCGCCAATTGTCTTGGCCGTACTGCTCCTGATGGCTGGCTTACCGGTTTGGGCGGACAGCATTACCCCATCTCTCGTGTCCGGCGCCATCCCACTCGGCGGGTCACTCACGGTGACCAAAACGGTGACCATCACACCGAGCGCCACCGTTCCGATTGATGTCTTTTTCCTGATGGACACCACCGGCAGTATGGGCGCCGCGTTGACCTCACTGACTTCCGGTTTCAGCAGCATCGTTACGACCATCTCAGGACTTGCCGCAGACGTACACTTCGGCGTTGGAAACTACAATGATTGCGCCGACGGACCCGGTAAATGCTCCTATGGCCCGCTAAGCTTGGCCTACACTCGAAACCAGGACTTGACCGCCGATACGACTGCGGTTCAGACCGCCTTGAGCGGTCTGACATCGAGCGGCGGAGGAGACTATCCGGAATCCAACCTCTACGGACTGAACGCGGTGGCGACCACCACTTCGTGGCGTCCGGGCTCGCTGCGCTTCCTGTTCTGGGGCGGAGATGCTCCCGGCTGGGATCCGCGGGAAGACGCCACCGAAGCGGTCGCTACCGCGAACCTCGTGGCAAACAATGTTGAGGTGTTCGCGCTCACGGTTGGCTTCGGCTCGTTGAACGACGATCCAGACGGTTTCGGACCGATACCGGGCAACCAGGCGAACCGCATCACCGCTGCCACTGGCGGCTCGGTTCTCGCCGGGGGTATGGACGAAGTCGATGACCTTATCATCGCCGCCATCGAAGGCGCACTGGCCACCTACTCAAACGTGAACCTCGGCGTCGTGGGTCTGCCTGCGGGGGTTGGCGTAAGCTGGACACCCGGACTTGGCCATAGTGGCGCTTTCGACCGCAGCATTGAACGCAGCTTTGATTTTGACGTGACCTTCACTGGTCTTGCGCCCGGCATTTACGACTTCACCATTGACGCACTGGTCGACGGGCGTGCAGTGGCCACTGAGGTGGACCATATCGTAGTCGGTATCCCCGAGCCTTCCACTTATTTGCTGTTTGGCGCTGGACTCGTTGCTCTCGCGGCCGTGCGGCGCTCCGCAAAACGCTAGCACTATCTTTCGAACATCTGAGCGCCTCGGAAACGACCCCGGGGCGCTCTCGCTATCTCCAGGTGCTACCTGTCCGGCGCTCGTACCTGTGTATTGCGGCCGAGTACTGGAACTAAGCAGTAAAGTTATATTACCAAATTCCTCTTTTTGGTCAATAGTTGACTCTTTATACTGCCAAACAGTTTCTTGTTTCAAAGACCAGACGGAGGAACAAAAATGTATCGATTCTTGAGGGCGGCGACCTTACTCGCTGGGCTCCTAACACTTTCGCTCAACGTTTTTGGCGGGGCGATCATCACCACCGGTAACGTCTCACTTGGCGTGGAGGACTCAGGCCAGCTTAACTTTGGCGGCACCGGTATTTTCTACGCGGGTGTAGGGGATGCCATCATTCCGGGCTGCCCCTGCGAGGGTTGGGGCGTGCGGATGAACAATGATGACTTACTCCGCACGTGGGCCAACAATGCCTCGGGAAGTGGTGGAATCGGCGCTGCCGTCCTTTCCGGCGTAACCGCGAGCACGGCAATCTCAACCGTCACCCCAATCTGGGACTCGGATGTTTCGATTGTCCATTCTTTCGCGCCGTCCAGCCAGGCCGACGTTTTTGCGGTCACGGTGACGGTGGCAAACAGCGGAACCACCAACTACACTAACTTGCAGTATCAGCGAGCTATGGACTGGGACGTTACGCCGACTGCGTTCAGCGAGTATGTGACGCACCAAGGTGTGGTCGCCAATCTGACCTCGAACGGAGGCAACATTCTCTACGCCAGCGACGACGGATTTCACGACAACGGCGATTGGACCGGCAGCTTCCTTAATCCGGCAACCGTGAATACAAACTTTGTCGACGACGGCCCGGCTGACCACGGCTCGCTGTTCATCTTCGACTTTGGCGCGCTCGCGGCGGGAGCTTCCAAGACCTTTACGATTTACTACGGCGCATCGTCGGGCGAAACTTCGGCTATCGCCAAGATCGCCGCCCTGGGACTGAATGTGTACTCCCTCGGCCAATCTAACACTTATGGCGGGGCCGACGCGGAAGGCATTACAGACGGCACCGCGACCTTCCTGTTCGGCTTCGAAGGCGTCGGCACCGTGATTGTCGAACCGGTTCCGGAACCGTCCACCTATATGCTGCTGGGCGGCGGTCTGGTTGCATTGTTCGCTGTACGCCGCCGTTTCGCGAAGTAACTCTGGCTCACATATCGCAATGTGGAGAAGCGCTCGGCTTACCGGCGGGCGCTTTTCCTTTTAGCGACGAGCCATCGGCATCCTACGATAAGGCAGCCAGGCACTGCGCCGCCAAAGCAGCCGCGCCGATTGTGCCCGAGTGGTCTTCGACACCGCAAGGCACGATGGGGATCTCCCGCTTGATTAAACCCGAGGTGCGCCAGGCGACCTCGCGTCTCAGAGGTTCGAACAAAGCGTCACCAGCAGCGGCGATGGACCCGGTCAAGATAAAGACCTCCGGATCGAATGCATGAATCAGTCCGGCCATCGCGCCCGCCAGCACAATCGTCGCCCGGTCGAGGATGTGCCGCGCAATCGGATCGCCTGCCGCTGCCTGCTGATAGACGTACTCACAGCTCAAGAGCTCAGGTTCAGCCCGCAGCCCGTTCAGCATCGGCGAGGCGACACCTTGGTGCACCGCCGCCCAAACCTGGGCTTCGATCGCGCGCGCGGAAAAGACAGCCTCCAGACAGCCGCGATTGCCGCAGATACACGGCGGTCCGTTAGGATCGGCGGTGATATGCCCGAGGTGCCCGGCGACATTACCCGCGCCGCGCAGGATCTTCCCTTCCGCCAGGATTCCGCCGCCCACGCCAGTACCTAACGTCAGCAGCAGCGCGTTTCTGCGGCCACGAGCCGCGCCCCACAGCATCTCGCCCGCGAGCGCCGCTTTCGCATCGTTGTCTGCGGTCACCGGCGTCCCCGGCGCGATCGACGGCGCCACCAGTTGCCGCAGTGGAATGCCTTCGAGAAAACTCCACATACCCGGCATCGTGATCACCGTAGCCGCGGCGGCATCGACGATGCCCTTGCAGCCAAACCCGACCGCGTCGGGAGACTCGCCGCTCAGCACTTCCCACGCCAGATCGTGAAGCGTCGCCTCCATCTCCGGCCGCGTTGCAGGAGACGGCCCGGTCACCTGCCGGACCAGGCGTCCGTTCTCATCCACAACGCCCGCTTTCAGCCGGGTGCCGCCGATATCAATTCCGAGATAGATCACAGCTTCAGGTTCGCCTCCAGGGCGTCGTTACTGCGCATCATTTCTTCCCAGGTGACGGTACGCTCGCGATAGGCGGCCATGCGTCCCAGGATCGCCGTAAGGTTGCTCTCCACGCTCTCCGCTACGTTGTTAATCAGGTTGCCTGTGCGGATACTCTCCACGAAAGCCTTAACGTTCGTGATCGCCCCCTGGCGGAAGGTATCGTCGCTCGCCGTGCCTTTCCATGGCTTGTCCCCGGTGATGTTCACCGCTCCGCCGTAGTGGGAATCCAGTGTCCCGGCAGCGCCGTAGATCCTGATGCAAAGGTCGTTGTACCCCCGCGTGAACTGCGCGGAACTGAAATCGACGCGCACATCATTCGGATAGGTATAAGTCACCACGAAGTGGTCCCAGCAGTCGCCGACGTCCACGCGCGCCTTCCGGCCGCCCGTTCCAACCGCCTTCACCGGATGTCCCTTCAGGTACCAGTTAGCCGTGTCGATCACGTGAATGTTCTGCTCGACAATGATGTCGCCCGAAAGCACTTTATCGAAGACCCAGTTCCTCAGGCGCGCCTCCCCAGCCGGCATGCCCGGCTTGTCCTGCGGGCGCAGCCTGCCCGCGTGATAGTAAACGTGGCCCATCACGGGAGGCCCGATCTCGCCCGCGTGCACCTTGGCCGCCGCCTCCTGGAATACCGGCTGCACACGAGTCTGAAAATCGACCAGGAAGCTCAGCTTGCCCTTAGCTTTCGCGCTCGCCGCCAAAATCGCTTTACAGCCCGGCACGTCCACTGCAAGCGGCTTGGCGAGAAATACATGCTTGCCGGCGTTAAGCGCAGCGCTGACCTGTTCCGGATGAAAGTATGGCGGGCTCATCACCGCCACCGCGTCCAGGCCCGGCGTTTCGAGCAGTTTCTTGTACCCGTCGAGTCCCGGGTAGCGCGCGGCTTGTTCCGAGTAAAGCTGTTTGGCAAGGTTGTCCAAGCGGTCACTGAACGGATCCGACAGCGCGGCGATCCGGCTTCCGGCGTACTCGCGGAAGAACTGTCCAATGAAGTTACCCCGCCCGCCGCAACCGATGATCCCGACCGCTGGCGCCGAGTTGGCCTGATAGCCGAAGGCAGTCTCCGGCTTGACCAGCAATAATCCAGCGCCACTCGCTGCGCCGAGAAACTCACGCCGGTGTCTCATTACAATGCTTGCTCCTTGCTGAAAGTAAATCCCTCGCCATTGCTCAGAACACGGTACCGCTGGCCGGTGCGGTCACATTCACGCACGAAGTCATCTGGCAAAGCCGTGTTGAACTCGAACAGATCATAGTGACACGGTATTGCGATTCGCACAGCCGCCTCCCGCGCCAGCGTCGCCGCTTCCAAACCGTTCAGGTTACCCGCTACACGCCGCTCGGGCTTGCGGCCGTTGATGGGCAATACCGCGAGGTCGATGTCAAACGGCCGCAACCGCTCCGCCATACCGTCATAGAGCACGGTATCGCCGGGATGGTACACGGTGAACTTTCCGAAGCGCACCACATAGCCCAGAAACGCGGGCTCCACCTGCTCATGCGCCGCCGGAACCGCGTGAAAGGTAAACTCCCCCAAAGTCAGCGAGTCGCCGTCGCTCATGCCATAGGGCCAATCCGGATCGCATTGCAGCCGCTGCGCCACAAACTCGCGGTTCGCCTCGGGAATCACCAGTCTGACGCCGGGATTGGCGCTGCGAAGCGGCAGCAACGTTGCCGCGTCCAAGTGATCGGTGTGGTTGTGGCTCGATGTAACCAGTTCGATGCCCGTCAATAACTCCGGGGCCACCACGCGTTCTGTAATCCGGACGTGGGGTTTGTCTGTGTTGGCGTATTTTTCGGTAAGCGAATCGGACAGGTACGGGTCGAAGAGCAGGCGATGCCGCCGCCATTGCAACAGGAATCCGCTCTGGCCCAGCCACCACACCCGGAAATGATCTTCCCCGCCCGTGTACCCTCCAACGTCTGCGAGGAAAGCCTCGTCCTGCAAGAATGGGCGCTTCATTCGAGTCCGCACTCGCGGCGCACTTGCCGGACTCCTGCAACCATGTTGGCCAGCTTCTGCCGCGCCGCCCAGCGAGCCGTTTGGCTCAGCCCGCAATCCGGCGCAAACGAGAGCCGTTGCGGCGGCGCATACCGCAGGCACAACTTGACTCTCTCAGCCACATCGTCCGGGCTCTCGATGTAGTAGCTTTTCACGTCGATGATCCCGGCAGAAACGTCGCGCTCCCGCGCCACAGCCTCGATCAATTCGATCTCCGCGAACTCCCGGCTCGCCATTTCGAGATGAAACTCATCCACAGGCATGGCCAGAAACGCGGGAAACATTGGCGCGTACTGCCGCCGTCCCACTGCACGGCCTTTATAGTTCCCGAAACAAAGGTGCGTCGATAAACGGCAACGGCCCACCACGGGCTCCACTGTGCGGCGGAATATGTCAGCGAAGCGCGCAGGGTCCTCGCGCCAGGCATAGCAGCTCATCGAGGGTTCGTCTACGGTGATCTCATGGCATCCGCAAGCAACCAGCGCGCGCAACTCCTCGCGCACTAACGGCAGCAGGGCTTCGGTGATAGCATAGCGATCCGGGTAATCTGCATTCGGTTCCAGGCGCCCGCTCAACGTATACGGTCCGGGAACGCTGGCTTTAAGCACAGGTCCCGCCGGGGCCAGGCGTCGGAGTCTCTCGAATTCCTCGACAACACCTAGACCGCGCGGGGCCCGCAGTTCGCCGCTGATGCGATGCTTGCCGCGCTGATCGTGCGCCGGTGGCCCAAACCGGCGCGGGGGCGCTTTCTCCGTCTCAATCCCATCCAGATAGCCGTAGAACGACAGGTTGAAGTCCAGTCGCGTCTGCTCGCCGTCCGTGATGACATCGAGACCCGCCGCCATCTGGTCGTGGATTGCAGCTATGACCGCATCCTCTTGCAATTCGGCGACATCGGCTGCACCAAAACGCCGCAGATGGCGGGCCGAGAACTCCAGCCACCCGGGGAAGGGATAACTTCCGATTACAGTCGTGCGAAGCGGTCTCGGTTGCATACCCGGTCAACTGACCTCCCACCCGCCGTCGACAACGATCTCCTGTCCGGTAATATGCCTCGCCGCCGGGCTGAGCAGAAACACAGCAGCCTCGGCAATCGACGCCGCAGGCAGCAGACCGTTGGCCAGGGGTTGCTTCCTGCTCATGAACTCGACGATAGCCTCGTCGGACTGCGCCCGCCGGCTCATCGGTGTCGCCACCAATCCGGGGGAGATTGCGTTCACGCGCACCCCATGCGGTGCATAATACGCGGCCAGCGATCGCGTCAGCGCCAGCACCGCCCCCTTGCTCGCGGCATATGCGTGCGTTGCAAAGTGCTCCGGTTCCGGCGAACGTGCGACCACGGAAGCCATATTCAAGATCGCGCCGCCGCGTCCGATGTCGAGAAAATGGCGCAGGACACCACGGCTGACCAGGAACATGCTGCGGACGTTGTTGGCCAGTGTGGTATCCCATCCTGCCTCGCTGCACTCGTGCAGCGGACCATCGCCAAAGCTGCGGCCGCTCATTCCCGCGACATTGAACAGCGCATCGATCCGGCCATGCCGGTCGAGACAGCGGTTAATTGCCGCGTCGGCGACTCCATCGTGCGAAAGGTCTCCCACGTGGGCGACGTGCGGGCCGTCCGCCAGGCTGCAACAGAACACGGTTGCCCCGCGCGACTCGGCCAGGCGCGCCGTGGCTCCACCGATGCCCGTCGCGCCGGTAATCAACCACACCTGGCCTTCGAGGCTGCTCATGTCAGTACTTCACCCGGATCCAGCGCTTGCGCCGCATCGACTCATAACCTGCGTCCAGAATACAGTTCACCGCATAACCATCGTCGTAGGTTTCCCGCGGCGCCGTCCCATCGCGAACGCATTCGATGAAGTGCTTCATCTCCGCCTGATATCCATATGCGAACGCTTCTTCAGGCAACGGGCGTGTCCAGCCGAAATCAAGGTCGGCTTTCTCGACGATATAACCGGAAGCCTTGGATACGAACGCACTGATGGGCGTGCCGCGCGTCACATCCGTGAAAATCGACCCCTCGGAGCCGTGAATCTCATTACGCAGATCCAGACCGCCCTTGGTGGTCCAACTCAATTCGCAATGCGCGATGCCGCCGCTCGAAAACTTCAGCACCAGCAGCGCATTGTCCTCGCCGGCGGTTTTCTTGTGGTGCACCAGGTTGTCGCCCCAGGCCATTACCTCCACCACCGGATTTTCCTTTCCATGGAAATACCGCGCGGCCTCGATGCAATGGCAGGCCAGGTCGTTCATCGCGCCGCCGCCGGTCTTCTCGATGTCCCAGAAGTGCGCGCTGTGCGGCCCGCTGTGCGATTCCCGCGAGCGCACCCACAGCACCCGCCCGATACCGCCGCTTTCAATCGTCTGACGAGCCTTCACTACGCACGGCGCGAACACCTCGGTTTCCGCATAGCCGTGCATTTTGCGGCTGCGGTGCGCAGCGTCGCGCATCTGACGGGCTTCCGCCCGGTTGCGCGCCAGCGGCTTGGTGCACGCCTGGTTGCGCCCGGCCTTCGAAAGCATCAACGACACCGGCAGGTGCGCTTCATTCGGCAACGCGATGATGAACAGGTCAATGTCATCCCGGTTGACCACAGCGTCCAGATTGGTCGAATACTCCGGGATGTGCCAGCGCTCGGCGAACTCCCGGGCCCGCTTGCGGGAACGCGAGTAGTTGACAACTACCTGTTGCCCGTTTACGTCGGCCAGTCCCTGTAAGTAGAACCCGGCTACGAACCCCGAGCCCAGCATTGCAATGCGCACAGTCGATGCCATTCCGTTTCACCTGTACAAATGAGCGAGGCTCTTGCGGTAAGCCTCATAGAACTGTTCCAGCGCTTCAGCGGCGCTCGTGTTTCCGACAAACTGGTGGCTCGGCAGCAAAACCGGTTTGACTCCGTGCTTCAGCAAGCCTTCGGCCACCTGGCAGCGAAGCATGTTGATGATCATTGCGCCCGTTACCGTAGATGACGGCCCGGTCCGCCATTCTAACCCTTCCAACTCCAGAACGCAGTCACCGGCAGGACACTGATTGTCGATCACAACATCGGCAACGTCGGTCAATTTCTTTCCCGACGAATGCGCCGGGACGGACTGCGCGCAGTGCGCCACCGAGCAGATTGCGATCACGGGCAGGCCGCGTTGCTTTGCGCCCATGGCCATCTCTACAATCACCGGACGAATTCCGCTGGTCGAGATCACAATAAAGGCGTCATACGGCCCGAAAGCGAACCCTTTCAGGATCTCCTCGGCGTAGCCTTCGTACTTTTCCAGAAACAGCGGGGCCCGCAACCCGTTCGCTCCAATGATGTTGGCGTGGTTTGAGAGCGCAAGCTCCACGAGCGCAACGAAGCCGGCGAAGCACCCCTGCCGGGGCGTCATCTCTTCGCACATCATGCGTGAGTGCCCGTTGCCAAAAAGAAACACGAGCCCGCCGTTACGGATGCTGTCGATGCAAATACGTGCCGCCTGCTCGATAGCGGGCAGTTGCGTCTCGCGCAACCGGGCCAGCAGGCCCGTAACCTGGTCGAAGTAGTCAACAGCCGCGGACAAGCCCCCTCCCTGAATAGCGATTCATGCGCTTCGGGGCAATCGTACCATTCCACACGCGCGGAGGCGGGACTTGATATACATGAGGCCTGCACGATGCCCGGATGCTTCCGCGTTCTCGTTACATCGGCGCGCCTCACCTTCGCAGCCGCAACGACGCTGTACGGCGCGGAAGCCGGACGCGGTGAATTCCGCGCTCGCGAACTCCGCTGCGAATACCTGCCCAATCCATCAGGCATCGACGCCGGCAAACCAAGGTTGGGTTGGATCGTGGGCCCGCCACCGCCACGCGGCCGGGAGCAAAGCGCGTATCGCATTCTCGTCGCCAGTTCCAGGGAGTTGCTGCGAATCAACCAAGGTGATCTGTGGGACTCGGGCCGCGTGATGACCGCGCAGTCCACTTGGGTCGAGTACCGCGGCAGACAATTGAACTCGGGACAGCGGGTCTACTGGAAAGTCCGGGTCTGGGATGATACCGGCAAGGCCGCACCCTGGAGCGCGCCGGCAACCTGGTCTATGGGTCTGCTTCACCCCGAAGACTGGCATGCCCAGTGGATCGGCCAACGCCAGTCCGCGACCAGCCCCGCCGCATTTCCCTGGCTGCGGAAAACATTCACGCTGGCATCGAAGCCTGTGCGCGCGGTTGCGTATGTCAATCCGCTCGGTTATTACGAGCTCTACATCAACGGCAAGAAGGTCGACGACCATGTCCTGAGCCCCGCGGTCAGCGACTACAGCAAGCGAAATCTGTACGTCACCCACGAAGTAGCGGACTACCTCGTTCCCGGCAAGAATGCCGTCGCCCTCTGGCTGGGCCGCGGTTGGTATGTGCACGGACACCCAGGAGTCGTTGCTGATGGCCCGCTCGTGCGCGCGCAATTGGAACTCTACTCCGGAGACGGTAGTGTTTCTCGCGTAATCACGGATGAAACTTGGAAGGTCCGCGAGAGCCCCCTCAGTCCCCTCGGACGGGGTCTGGCGTTTGGAGACTACGGCGGCGAACGGTACGATGCACGGCTGGAACTCCCTGGCTGGCCTGCTACGGACCTCGACGATTCCACCTGGGAACACGCCGCCGTGTTCCAGCTGCCGCCAGTAGCGGCCGCGGCGCAGATGGTGGATCCGAATCGCATCGTCGGGCGGATCACCCCGCTGCGCGTCCTTCCGTATCCCGCCGGTGGGTGGGTGGTTGACCTGGGGCGGAATTTCACCGGCTGGTTCGAAATCCAGTTGCCCCCGCTCGCCAGAGGATCGACGGTCCGGCTGGAGTATTCCGATCAGATGGAGCCTGACAAGCCGGCGCCGGGTTCTCTCGCGCAAGGCCAACCCCGCGATCAGTCCGCCTTCCCTTTCACGTTTAACCAGCGCGATGAGGTGATCGGCGACGGGGCTGCGGTGAGATTCCGCTCGCGTTTCAATTACCACGGGTTCCGCTACGTGCGGATCCTTGGAATCGAAGGCCCGCCCGCTCTCGCGGACGCAACCGGCTATGCGATTCGGACCGACTATGCCCGCGCTGGCTCGTTCCGCTCATCGAACGAGCTCTTCAACCAGATTCATCGCATGGTCACACGTACCTACGAGGCATTGACGCTGGGCGGCTACGTGGTGGACTGCCCCACGCGCGAGAGGCTCGGTTATGGCGGCGATGCGGGCACGTCCATGGAAACGGGCATGCTCAACTTCTCCGTTGGCGGCTTGTACAACCGCTGGCTCGCGAACTGGCGCGACTCCCAGGAGCCGATCACTGGCTCCCTGCCGCACACCGCGCCGCACTATCCAGACCAAGGGGGCGGCGGACCGATGTGGGGCGGCTTCGTGGTCACACTCCCCTGGCAGATGTATTTGCAGTACGGCGACAGGCGCGCCCTCGAAACCAATTACCCGATGATCCGGAAATGGCTCGCCTATCTCACTTCGGAAATGCAGGACGGGCTGTTGCTGGATCACAAGAGCCACGCCATGTCGCTCCAGATCTGGAATTTCCTGGGAGACTGGCTCACGCCTTCGGGCAGCTTTCGGGGCAACTCGCCGCCCGCTCAGCTCATCAACTGCGCTCATTTCCTTTACCAGCTCCAGATCGCCTCGAAGATCGCGCAGGTTTTGGGCTTGGCCGCGGATTCATCCGAATACAACCTTCAAGCCGCAGCTCTCGCCAAAGCCATTCATCAGCGCTTCTACAACGCCGCCACTCAAAGCTACACCAACGGCGATTCGATCCAACTGGCTTTTCCGTTGCTGACAGGCGTGGTTCCGGCCGAATTGCGCAGCGCCGTTCTGAAGAAGTTGGAAGACACCATCCGCGTTCGGAACCAAGGCCGACTGGACACCGGGATGCACGGAACATACTTCCTGCTCAAGTTCCTGATGGAAGCCGGTCGAAACGATTTGATCTATGAGATGACAAACAGGACGGACTACCCGGGCTGGGGCTACATGCTCGCCAACGGCGCAACCACGTCTTGGGAAAGCTGGACCGGCGACTCGCACATCCACAACACGATGCTCTCCATCGGCGCCTGGTTCACCCAGGGACTCGGCGGAATACGCAGTGACGGGATATCTCCGGGCTTCCAACACTTCCTCGTCAAACCTGCCGTTGTGGGAGAACTTACTTCTGTCCGGGCGAAATACCGCTCGATTCATGGTGAGATCGCCAGCGAATGGCGTATCGCTAACGGTACGTTCCGGTTGAAAGTAACCGTCCCGCCTGGAACAACCGCCACGGTCACTGTGCCCGGCGAGGAACCTGTGCGTACTACAGCGCGCCCAAGCGCCCGTGGTGATCGTGACTTCGAGGCCGGCCCGGGCATACATCGTTTCGAGACGCCGCTCCGCCGCTGATTGCGGCTCACCAAAGCCGGTTAGCGTTTATAATCGCCTGATGATCTCGCTGGGCCGCCTTGCCTGCCTCCTGCTTGTCACTCACTTGGCTTGGGCCTTCGATGCCCGCGTCACTGCGGGCGCTGCCAAGTCTGTAGCGCTGCTTCAGAAAGTGGCCGGCCAATGGAAGACCCCATGCCTGTCCTGCCACCACCAGTCGATGCCAATGCTCGCATTGCAGGCCGCGCGGGAACATGGGATTCCGGTGGACGAAGCGGCCGCCCGCGGCGCAGCGGAACGTTCCTTCTTGGTTCCTCGCTGACATCGACGCCGCCGTACGCATCGAGCAATTGATTGACCCCGCTTTGTCGGAAGGTTACACATTACTGGCTGCACACGCGGCGGGGGTGGAACCCAGCCTGACCACAGCAACGTATGCCCGCCACATTGCTCGTAATCAACAACCAGACGGATACTGGTCGACGTTTGACGGGCGTCCTCCTCACAGCGCGGGTTTGTTTGTCGCCACCGCGGTAGCGCTTCGCGCTGTAAGCCTCTACCTGCCCGCAGCGTCGCATTCTGGCCCGGACGCCTACCTCAACAGGGCACGTGTCTGGCTTGCCAACGCCACTCCGGAATCCACTGAGGACTTGACCTATCGGCTTCTCGGCCTCGTTTGGAGCGCGGCTGCCCCAGAGCAGGTGAAAGCCGCAGGCGCCGCACTGGCGGCGGTGCAGCGCACCGATGGCGGCTGGGGCCAACTGCCTGCCATGCCCGCCAGCGACGCCTATTCGACTGCACAGGCCTTGTATGCGCTCCGCCGTGCTGGATTTTTTGCCGCGGCCAGCCCCGCTTTTCAGCGTGGTATCGAGTGGTTGCTCAAGAACCAGGCGCCCGATGGATCCTGGCTGGTCAGAAGCCGCATAAAAACGCCCGCCGCCGTGAGCCCTCCGTACTTCGAGTCCGGGTTCCCGTATGGCCACGATCAATATCTGTCTTGCGCCGCAACCGCCTGGGCGGTGATGGCGTTAACTGAGGCGTTGCCGCCCGTGGCCGCACCCGCCAGGCCCTTACCTTTGAGGACCGTCACGCCCAAGGCCGAGCCATGGATGGAGACAGCCCTCTTCGGCACTCCGGCACAGGTCGCGCAGCTTAACCCGCGGCTCGCTACCCCCGCCGGAACAACGGTTCTGCTGATGGCTGCCGACAGCCCTGCAAAGGTCCGCGAACTGCTGGCCAGGGGAGCCAAGGTGAACGCTGCCGCGCAATCCGGTCATGACGCCTTGATGGTCGCAGCGCTCTTCCGAGACAATCGCGAGACGCTTGCCACCCTGCTGAAAGCCGGTGCCACTGCCAAGGCACGCGCGAAGGTCCGCTACGGCGCCAATCCCCTGAGTATTGCGACGATTACCGGAGATGTGGAGATGGTCCGGCTGCTGCTCGATGCGGGCAGCGATCCCAATCACGTCTTCCGGCTGCTTGGGCAAACGCCCGTGACGCCGCTGGCGCTGGCCGCACAGTTTGATTCGGCCGGTCTGATCTACGCACTCGTGAAGGGCGGCGCCAGGATGGATCTTACGGACCCAGACGGCATGACTGAGCTGGCTTGGGCCGCGCTCGTGCACAAGGACGCTTCCGTGCGGGCACTGCTCGAACTCGGCGCGGATCCGAAAGTCAAGGACCGCTTCGGCCTCACGCCTCTCGAACACGCCAAGGGGATCGAGTTCAGCTCTGATGAAACGGAAAAGCTAATCCGCGCCAGAATCGCGCGTTAGGCTGCGGGTCAGAACTGCAGGTTAACGCTGCACTCTGCCGCTGCCGCCTTCTTTCAACAACGACTCCACTTCCGCCTTGGTGAAGCGGTTGAAATCGCCGTAGATCGAGTGCTTCAGGCAGGATGCCGCCACAGCGAACTCCAGCGCATCCCTGTGCGAAGGAAGGTTCAGCAATCCGTAAATCAAGCCGCCTGCGAAGGCGTCGCCGCCGCCGACGCGGTCGACAATATGCGTGATGTCGTAACGGCGGCTTAGCAGAAACTCGCTTCGGTCGTGCAAACATGCCGACCAGCCGTTGTGCGAAGCGCTCTTCGATTCACGCAGTGTGATTGCGATCATCTTCAGATTCGGGTAAGCCTCCAGCACCTTTTCCGCGAGCTTGTGATACACCCTGGTGTCGAGTTCGCCGGAATGGACATCGGCCTCGGCCTGAATGCCGAGCGCCTTCTGGCAGTCTTCTTCATTCGCGACCGCGCAATCGATATGTTTCACGATTTCAGGCATCACCGCGTGCGCCGGCTGGCCGTACTTCCACAGATTCTTGCGATAGTTCAGGTCGCAGGATACGGTCAGCCCCGCCGCCTTCGCTTCGCGAACCGCCTCCACGGAAAGATCCGCTGCCGATTGCGAAAGTGCCGGAGTGATCCCCGTGATATGGAACCAGCCCGCGCCCGCAAACGCCCTCTTCCAGTCGACATCGCCCGGTCCAGCCAGCGCAATCGAGCTGTTCTCGCGGTCATAAACCACTTTGGACGGACGCTGATTGGCGCCCGCCTCCACAAAGTAGATCCCGAACCGCCCCTTCTTGCGCACAATAAAGGATGGATCGACGTTGAAGCGCCGCATCTCCGCAACAAACGCCTCCGCGATCGGATTGTCCGGGGGCAACACGGTCACGTAGCGGGCCGGCTGTCCATAGTTAGCCACGGAAACCGCGACATTGGCTTCTCCGCCACCGAACGTGGCGACAAAGTTGGGCGTCTGGAGAAAGCGCTCGAACCCCGGAGGGGCCAGCCGCAGCATGATCTCACCGAAAGTAACGACAGGGGATGATGACATGAAAAAATACCTCAGCGCGGAGTAGGAGAACTGGCGTCGGCGTTGGGCAGCGCCACCACTTCCAGCCCGAAAGCGGCATCCATCGACGGAAGCCCCTCAAACAGCAGCAACGTGCTGGCGGGCGGATTGTCCTTATCGAAATAATCGAACCTGACTTTGCGTACCAGGTCGGCCAGTTGTTGCGAGAGCGGATACACGTTGCTCATTACCACTCGCTTCGACGAACTGTTCGCCGCCTGTAAGGTGCGCTCCAGGCGTGTGAACG
>Ga0073934_10007461_pt1 | contig 15204 bp, 18 predicted proteins | sample LarsenN4metaG_FD_76834 | JGI IMG/M metagenome (GOLD analysis project Ga0073934, IMG submission 76834) | Hot spring sediment bacterial and archeal communities from British Columbia, Canada, to study Microbial Dark Matter (Phase II) - Larsen... ...
ATCGGTCAGATCGGTGGGGATTTCATGGACCTCAGCGCCGGACTGGCGAAGTTCGCGGCCCAGGGCAGCCAATCGGTCAGCGGACCGCGCGGCCAGCACCAGGCGGGATCGGCGCGCGGCGAGACCCCTTGCGAGAGCCTCGCCGATGCCGAACGAGGCTCCGGTCAGGATGATCCTGGCCTGGTCCAGTGCGGTCTGCGTCAGTTGAGCTCCTTGATAAAGATGTTCTTGAAGGAGATCTTACCCAATGAGCCGTCCTGCTTGGGGTGCTGTTGGAGCTCGATCGGCCCTGATCTGGGAATCGGCTGCCCAGGCGCCCAGATGTTCTCCAGCGGGACGTCTTTGGCAACGAGTTGATTGTTGAGGTACACCGTCACCTTGTCGCCTTGGAGGATGATGCGAAAAGTGTTCCACTCGCCCGGCGCCTTGTCTGCCCGCGTGAGCGGGACCTTGTGCTCGGGCTTGCTGTTGTTCCAGAGCGATCCGGAGCCCTTGCCATGCTCGAGCTTGTAGCGAGTGCTGTCGAGAGCATCGGAATCCCAGATTTGCACCTGGGGTATGCCGCGGAGGTAGATGCCGCTGTCGCCCTTGGGTTCGATCTTCCAGTCAAGGAGGAGTTCAAAGTTCTCGAAGTTGCTGATCGTTGCGAGGTTTCCCCCCCGGCCGTCGTTGACCAGCGCCCCGTCCTCCACTTTCCAGTGGGGAAAGATCTTCTCGTTAGCCTGCTGCTGGGTCGAGGTCAGCTTTTCAGGGGTCTTGGCGAGTTCGCGGCGCTGGTCGATGCGAATCGCTCCTTGCCACCCTTCGAGATCCTTTCCGTTAAACAAGGCCCTGAACCCAGGGGGCGGAACGTTGTCGGCGGCAAAGAGCGTCGGCGTTGCGCCGAGGAGCACGGCAGCAATGATCATTGGTCGGATACTCATGGCTCACCTCGCACACCTGGCAAGACAGCATTGCTCAACGGCAACATCCTGGTGAGAGCGGCCGCGGAAGGCAAGAGAAAAGCTTGAGGCGAGAAGTAGCGGTGGCTACGATCAATCCTTCAACCTGGAGGCGAGCGAACGATGAGATCAAGCGATCATCTAGGAAGCATCAGCAGGCGAGCCATGCTGCAGGGGATTGCAACTGCCGGCTTGGCTTGCCCTTTTCTGGCCTCGGATGCTCGGGCGGAAGAGAAGTCCTCGCCGCAGGCGCAGGGCGGGATGCAGCATTCCGTCGCGTTCTGGTGCTTCAATTCAGCGGGGGAAAAGTGGGACCTGCCGAAAACGTGCCAGGTAGCCCGGTCGCTCGGCTGTAGTTCCGTCGAGCTGGTGGATGTCAAGGACTGGTCCATTCTTCGTGAGCATGGCCTGAAGTGTGCAATTGCCCCTAATGGCATGCCTGGCGCTCCATTCGTGAAAGGCTGGAACAACCCCCGTTACCACGAGGAACTGCTGACGCGGACTTCGGCTAACATCGAGGCTTGTGCAGCCGCTGGGTTTCCCAACGTGATCGCTTTCACCGGCATGCGCTGGCGCAATGCCGAGGACCCCCAAAGTGGCGCGATTGCCAACGATGAGGCCGCCGCCAACTGCGTCCGCGGCCTGAAGGAGCTGATGAGGCACGCCGAGAAGCACAAGGTGAATGTCTGCCTGGAGCACCTCAACACCAGAGATGGCACGCACCCCATGAAGGGGCACCCAGGCTATCAAGGGGACGATCTCGACTGGGTTGCTTCGATCATTCGGAGGGTGGGCTCGCCGCGGCTCCGATTGCTTTTTGACATCTACCACGTGCAGGTCATGCACGGCGACGTCATACGGCGCATCGAGCGGAACAAGGACATCATTGGGCACGTTCATACGGCGGGCTGCCCCGGCCGAGGCGAACTCGATGATCGCCAGGAGATCAACTATCCGCCCATCATCCGTAAACTGGCCGAGGTCGGATATGGTGGATTCGTCGGGCAGGAGTTCATTCCGACGCGGAATCCGCTCGACGGACTTCGCCAGGCGATCAGCTTGTGCAGCGTTCGGACCTGAGACCTTGGTTGCGAATGCCAGGGCGAAGACGGGAAGGCATGTCAAAGCAGTCGAAGATTTGCGTCATCTACAATCCCGCTGCGGCGCGGGGTTCGAGCGGCAGGCGGCTCAAGCGGATCGGCAAATTGCTCGCGGCGGATGTTGAATACATGCAGAGCAAGGAGAAAGGCCACGTCGAGGAGCTTGCGGTTCAGGCGGCAACTTCGGGGTTCGAGACGGTGGCAGCCGCTGGGGGCGATGGAACAGTGCATGAAGTCGCTAATGGTTTGTTGCGCGCCGACGTGCCTGGGGTTGCACTTGGCGTCCTCCCGTTGGGTTCGGGCAACGACTACGCTGCCAGCCTGTGCCTTCCCCGAGAAGAGGAAGGGCTTGCTGCGGTCTTAACGGGGCCCAGCGCTCGGCTTGTCGATGTCGGCCTTGTCGAGTCTAGCCACGGCTGCCGGCGCTTCTTTGTCAACACCCTGGGCTTCAGCCTGAGTGCGGCCGTGGTCTGGGAGATTCAGCACATCTCGGGTTTGAAAGGCATGGCACTTTACGGCTTGGGCGCGCTACGTGCGATCTGGAGGCACTTCAAGAGCCCCATGACGAGGATGATCCTGGACGAGCGATACTGGGAAACGCCCACTCTCTTCCTGACCATCGCGCTGGGGAAGCGGGAAGGCGGCGGCTTCCTGGTAGCGCCCGACGCCGAGCTCGACGACGGCTGGTTTGACTATCTCCACGGCGGTCGACTAACGCGACTACAGGCCCTTGGCTACTTGCCCGCCCTGGCGCAAGGAACGCTGCCGACGGACAACACTGCCATCAGCAGAGGGCGGTGCCGGAGCTTCCGAATCGAATCCGACGATCCGCTGCTGGCCCATTGCGATGGCGAACTCCTGGCAGGTCCGCATGACGAGGTCACGCAGATCGACGCCAGACTTCTGCCCGGTCGATTGGCTGTTAGAGTACCGCAGTGAGTCCCGAACTTACTTGGGCGGCGGACCGTCAGGGAGCTTCGGGAAACCTGGGCCCGCACCCTTCCCTTCGCCACCCATGTTGAGGATGGTCTTGGGGACATCGACCTTGTCAGTTGGCATCTCGACTTTGTTGCCGCCACCGCAGCCAATCACGAGGAAGGAAGTCAAGGTCAAGGAGCAAGCTAGCCAGCGCATGGAACATCCTGGTCGATGGGTCCTAGTTGCGGGAAAGGAGAAACGTAGTAAACCTGGAGCTGGGAAAGAACCGCTTTCCCAGCTCCAGGCCAAAGTCAAGTCAGCTAGTCCAGGAGGGCAGAGGTGTCCTGGTTCAGGCCGTCCTTGCGGCCTGCGAGCTGCTGAAGAACGTACCAATCAGTGCCGGGGACCATTTGCGAAGCTGCAGTTGCAGTGGCCAGGTAAGTCTGACCACGCCGCACGCCACGCGTGGAGCAGTCCGCAAAGCAGAACTGAACCACCGCCGCATGACGGCTGCTGAAGCAGTACCATGGCGGCTCGCCCTGCACGATCGGGCCGCCGGTGCCTGCGGCAGCACCTGGCGCTAAACCGGCATAAGTCCCGCCGGCGCCGATGCCGAACCAGCAGCCTTCGTAATGACGGGCTTTCGGTTGACCGAAGTTAGGGTCGTTGGACATGAGCGCTTCGCCGAACATCAGCGTATTGCTGGTGCCATCTTGAACGGTAACCTGTCCAAGCGTCACATCGGTCCGATTTCCCATGATGCCAACAAACTGACTCAGAAAGCCATTCAGGCCCTGCCCGGAGCTTCCGCTGACTCCCGCATAATTCGTACGGCCGAGTGAGCCCCCTTGCGCTATTGGTACCGCGTTCGCTTGGATGCGAGCTGACGAGGCGTCGTGCCAGTAGTGGGCGCTGATGCCCACTGCGAGTTCGGCATCAAAATGGGTGTCGCTGGGGCAGAGGAACATTTTCAGTTTGGCGCGAGCCAGGTTAAAATCGACGGCATTGGTGAACCACGGGCGAGATACGAGTGCCAGACCAAATGGGAAGCCAGTGGCGCCGGTGTCCGGATGCACGAGTTGCTTGAAGAGATTATCCTGCTCCATGTACGGCAGGATTTCTGCGAGGACTCCGGACTGCTGGAAGTTGCTAGTATTGAGGCTTTGAGTGTTGGGGAGCGGCCCGATATAGCCGGCGGGAAGACGGCTGTAGTCGTTGTGGTAGTTGTGGGCGGCGATGCCGATCTGCCGAAGGTTGCTGGCGCAAAGCATCTTGTTGGCGGCTTCGCGGACCTTCTGGACAGCTGGCAGGAGCAAGGCCATCAAGATTGCGATGATGGCTATGACCACCAGCAACTCGATCAACGTGAACCCTGTTCGTGACCCTTTGTGGAGAGGCATGTCTGTTCTCCCTCGACCCGAAACAAGAAAGAGGAACCAATTACTTCGTCACGGAGCTACGGCCAACGGGCCGTTAAGATTACCAGTGCCCTTTTGGCGACGGACTCAACCAAGCTCACATGCATGAAGGACCTGAATTGGAGCAGGCGAGTTCTCCTCCGTCGCCATAGCTGTGAGGCTAATCCTGCGTCAGCCGATGTGCAAGTGAAAACCGTCGGTAATCTGGGTGAGTATCCGGCCAAGGTTGGCGGTGATTGCCGAAACTCGGCAACTGGGATTTGCGTATCAAGAAAGCAGTCATGTTTCATTTCGCACGTCCTGAAGCGTTCTGGTTGTTGTTCCTCCTGCTCCCACTGGCTTTCTGGGCCTGGAGCAGGTCGCGTGCGGCATTGCGTCACTCCCTGGCTGCGTCACTGGCGGGTCTGAACCACGGCGGCTGGTGGGCACGCTGGCTAGGCTTGCTTGCGCGGATCTTGGTATTGGCGTTGATTGTGCTTGCCCTATCTCAACCGCGCTGGCCGGACTTGCAAACGCGAATTCCTGCGGAAAGTGTCGCACTTCAGCTGGTGCTTGACGTCAGTGGAAGCATGAGCGAGCAGGATTTTGCGATCGATGGGAAGCAGGTCGCTCGGCTCGAAGCGGCCAGGAAGGCGCTCAGGTTGCTCCTGGTTGGTGAAGATGAGAAGCATAACGGACTGCGAAGCGAGATGGCTGGCTTGCTCACATTCGCGGCTCGAACGGAGCAGGTTTGCCCGCCAACACTGAGCCACAATGCTTTGTTCCGCACACTCGACCGAGTTCAGCCTGTCGGCGTTCCCCCCGACTCGGCGACGAATATAGGCGACGCCATGGCCATGGGAATCGACTTGCTAAGCCGTACCCGACCTCGGCAGAAGGTCATGGTCGTGCTGAGCGACGGCGAGCACAATGTCCCGCCCGACCTCGTTCCAGATGCGCTCAAACCCCGCCAGGCGGCAAGGTTGGCCCAGGGGCTAGGCATTCGGGTTTACACCATCTCCGTGGGAAGCAAGGCGGACGACGCCGCCCTGCAAGCGGAAAGTGTGATGGAGGACGTTGCCCGAATGACCGGCGGCTCCTCGTTCCGAGCGCGCGACACCGAAGGCTTGCTGGAGATATGCCGCGAGATCGATCGCCTGGAAAAGACACGCGTGCAGAGCTTTCAGTATCTGCGCTGGCACGAGGCTTACCCCTGGATTGGAGCAGCGGCGTCATGTTTTCTATCCAGCCTGCTGTGGCTGGAGTATACGCGCTGGCGGAGGCTCCCATGACCTGGATCGAATCCAACTTTGCTCAGCCCGCGGTTCTCGCGCTCCTTGTCGTTGTGCCAGGATTGGTGCTTGTACGCTGGCTCGGTACCCGACCTCGCTTGGTGCGGATGGCTGTGCTCGCAGGGGGGCACCAACTGGCTACTCTCGATCCGCGGCGGCGCTTCTGGCTGATCGCAGCCCAGTTGCTCGCACTTGGTTTGCTTATTGTCGGCAGTGCTGGGCCGCGCTGGGGCCGCATCGGACAGGCTCCAGTGGCCGCGGGAAGGGACATCGTCGTGGCCCTGGATCTTAGCCGCAGCATGCTGGCCGAGGACAGGCCGCCCGAGAGCCGCCTTGATCGAGCCAAACAGTACTTGCTTGAACTGTCGAATCTGCTCCAGAAGCGGGGTGGTTATCGAGTCGGGCTGGTGGCATTCGCTGGGCAGAGCCGCATATTGGCCGAGCTTTCGGACGATTACGATTCCTTCCGGTACGCCGTGACGCAGGCTCATCCTGACCTGTTGGGAGTTCAGGGGCGAATCGGCTACAAGGAAGATGGCCTTAGTTTTGGGACGAGCCTTCGAGCGGGCCTCGAGCAAGCTCTTGAGGTTCACGATCCGGAGTTCCGCGGCTTTCAGGAGATCCTGGTGGTCTCTGACGGAGATGACCTGGCGGGCGATTGGCGACTTGCTGTTAACGACGCGCAGAAGGCTGGCGTGCTGGTCAGCATTCTGGGCGTTGGGGATCCATTCCGGGACGCTCTCATTCCCACGGGACAGAGAGACAATCCCTATGTGGTCCACGAGGGGCAGCGAGTGCGCACCCGTCGCCAGGATCGGATACTTCGCGAAATCGTGAACGCCACGGGCGGGCTATTCCTGGGAGAGGAAGAAAGCAGCCAGCCCGCGGCGTTCTGGTTCCAGACCGAAGTTGCAAACAGACCTGCTCGGGAGTGGGAAGAGCATCGCCGGCCAATGCCGGTCGATCGCTCGGTTTGGTTCCTGGGAGCAGCGTTCATTCTGCTTGTCCTGGAGCTGGCCTGCTCAGATCGGCGGAGGGACCCTTGAATGCGTGGCTTCTTGGGACTTCTGATATGGGGATCCCTGGCAGCGCTCCTCGCACAGTCAGGGAGTGAGGACGATCTGCGCGCGGGAAATCGCGCTTATTCGCGCGGAGATTACGAGGGAGCCCTCGATGCCTATCGCAGGGCTGCGGACCGAACGAATGATCCAGGCCTGGTTTCGTTCTGCAGAGCGGCGGCTCATTACCAGTTGCAGCAGTTCGAGGAGGCTGCCGCGGCCTATCGCCAGAGTCTGGAGGATGCCGCTGGCACTCGGCGAGCAGCTAGCCAGTACGGGCTGGGCAACGCCCTTGCTCGACAAGGGGAACTCTTGCCAGGGAGGCAGGCAGTTCCGCTTCTCCAACTCGCTCTTGAAGCATACCGGGGCTGCGTCCAGTCGGCCGCTGAGGCCGGCAGTGCGAATGACCTTGAGCTGATGGCGGCGGCGATTCACAATGCCCAGCAAGTTGAAGCACTCCTTCTCAAAAAGCGGACTGAGCCGCAAACCGTGGACCCCCCCCCGAGCGACCAGGAACCGGCAAGTGCTTCCGAACGCTCGACACGCAGCGATGTGAACAACCAAGAGGAGCCGCAGCAAGGTCCCACGGAAGCTCCGTCGCCGGGTCAGGCGCCCAGGGAGACACAGGAGACTAGGCCAGGCAAAGGCAATCTTCCCCCCTTGCTCGACAACGATTCGACGCCGCCGCTCTCCAGCGCAGAAGCAGCGGAGCATCTCCGCAGGCACCTGGAGAGGATCAGGAAAGACGCAAGTCGACTGCGATCGGGAAACAGTGCAACACCCACGGCAGTTCGCGATTGGTAGGGGCCGATGTTGACCTGGGGCATACTCATCCTTTCCTCGGCTTGCTGTCAGGCGGCGGACAACTCCGTGCCGTCCCTGGAGTTGACCGCGAGCTCTGAGCGTCCTTTCGTCGGCGGACAGATTCAGCTCGCTCTGACGATAGACTTGCCTGGGGGTGCGGCTGGTTCTGCCGGACTGCCGAGGCTGACCATTCCCTGGCTAGAAGCGGATTATGACTGGACCATGGCTCCCGCCTCCTGGCGGGAAAAGCTACAAGCTCACTTCTCTGGACAGCCAGTGTTGATCAATGACGATCCCAGGCCCATCTTTCTCCGCGGGAAGCCATCCCCAGCGACTGGCGGCCCCGTTGGTACGGGGTCGAATCGATACAAGTTGACCTGGAGCCTCGCGGCGCCACCGATTGACGACATCAACCAGGGGGTCATGCGCTTTGCACCGGTCAAGCTTGTATTCGAGGGACGGACTGTGCTCAGTCGGCCGCTTGAGCTGCGACTAAGGCCTGTGCCCGCCGCGCTCCGCCCGATTCCACGAGTGAACCTGGGAGTAGGTTCATACGTCATACGCTCCGAGGTTGAGCCGAGAACGGTCGATCTAGGGAGTGAAGCTCGATTGACGCTTCGAGTCACTGGCAAGGGCGCCCTGCGGAACATTTTGCAGCCTGCTCCCGCACAGTTGGCTGAGGCTTTGCCGCCCAGCGACTTTGTCGTTTCGTCAGCCGGTGAAAGCTGGAGTGGCGACGGAACAGAGCGCCGCTTCCACTACCAAGTCAAGCCACGTAGACTCGAAATCGACCAGATTCCAAGGATCTCCTACACTTGCTTTGACCCCGATCGGGAGGAATGGTTACAGCTCGCCGCAGGACCTGTTCGCATTACGATACGCAATCCGGCCAGTGCAGGGTCCAGTCAACCCACGGCGGTGACGGGGCCCGTCCCAGAAAGATTCCGCTTCGGTGACGTTTCCGTGGCGTTGCTCGGCAAGAGAGACTGGCCCGTAAGTCCCTGGTTGCTTCTCCTCGTCGCAGGCGTCCCGCCGCTCCTCTGGCTGGCATTCTGGTTTGGTCTGCACAGAGTGGGGCGGAGTCTTCAGTCCGCCGGCGCCACGCATGCCGCGCGCAGGGCGATAGAGCGATTGACTGGACCTGATGCCCCGACGCCGGAAGGGCTGGTCGTCATCTTCCTTGCTTTTTGCCGCTCCAGGTTCCGAGTAACCCTTTCCGAGCCAACTGGAGCCGAGTTGGAGCATCATCTGCTCCAGGCTGGCGTTGCTCGGGCCGTGGTAGATGACGCCGTCCGTTGGTGGAATGACCTGGCTGCTGCTCGATTCTCCGCTGGGACCACGGACGGCCGCACCTCGCTCGTGGAAGATGCGAAGAGTCTGATCATGGCGCTCGATACTGTCGGTCGGTAGACTGCGTCCTATGCCCTGGTTTCTCCCGATAATCCTGTCTGCCACTCTACCGCCTGCTGAGAGGTTGGTGAGCGCAATTCATCAAGCCGAAACCCGTGCCGACGCGCCAGCCGCCGCACAGGCATTCGACGAGTTGGAAGCCATGGGCTTTGGCAACGGCCTTTTCTACTTCAAGCAGGGCAATGCTCACATGCAGGCAGGTGATCTTGCCAGAGCCATACTGGCCTATCGACGTGCGGCGCGAGTTCTCCCGCGAAGCAAGGATCTGCAGCAGAATCTGGCGGAGGCCAGGCGGCTCGTGATTGATCCACCGGGGACGAACTCCAGACCCTGGCACGAGTGGATGCCTCCGCTCAACACCCAGGAACAGTACCTCGTGGCACTTGCCTGCTGGTTGCTGGGATGGTGCCTCGCCATCCTTCGTCTGTATCGTGAGAGCCGGTTGATCACGGTGGCGGCATGGACGTTCATCGTGCTGGCGCTTCTGCTTGCTGCCACGGCGTGGGCATCAGAATATGACCAGGTCTTGCGGCCAATTGGGGTCGTCAGAGAGGACGCAGTCCCTCTACGCACGGGCAATGGGAATGCCTATCCGCCGTTACAAGACAGGAACGGGCCGGTGCGGGTTAACCGCGGAGTGGAGATTCGTGTGCTTCATGAGCGCCCCAACGGTTGGCTGCGCGTGGAACTTGCCAACGGACTGGTTGGCTGGTTGCCTCGCTCAGCGGTCCTTGTGGACGACAGCTAATCGACAAGCCGCGGGTTCGGCGCTTGTATCGCTGGCGGCTGGCTCTATGATGGAATCTAGGCAACGTTGCTTGAGGAAACAACGTGGCGTCCACTTCTGCAGACAGCGATCGACTCCTGGTGCAGCAAATTCGGCGGGGCGACGCCACTGCCTGGGATCGCCTGATTGAACGCTACGAAGGTCGACTGCTGGCCTTTGTCGAGCGCCGGCTTCACGACCGCTCAGCCGGCGAAGACGTGGTTCAGGAGACCTTTATCGGCTTCCTGAACAGCCTTCCCAATTTCGACGAAACCCGCGATTTGCAGACTTACCTCTTCACCATCGCAGCCCACAAGCTGACGGATTACCTCCGCCGCATCGGCCGCCACCCCTTGCAGAATCTGCCCGAAGGCCAGGAGTTTCTCGAGCAGCAAGTAGACAGCCAGCCCGGGGTATCGAGCATTGCCAGGAGCAAGGAGCGGGAGCAGCTAGAGACGGACGCGGTGGTCAAGGTCCTCTCCCACATGATCAATGAATGGAAGGCTGCGGGCGAGTTCACTCGGGTGAAGGTGCTTGAGTTGCTCTTCGTCAAGGGATGGGCGAACAAGGACGTGGCAGCCTTCCTGAGTATCAAGGAACAGCAGGTGGCGAACATCCGCTTTGCGGCGGTTCGAAAAATGGGGGAGAACATGAAGGATTCCGGTCTTCCCGAGGAGGTCTTCCCAGGTCTCAAGCGACAGGCCTAGGAGCAGAACGGTGAACGAGATTACTCTGGAAGATTTGCACGGCTACCTTGATGAAGCCCTCAGCGAAAGCGAGACGGCTCGTATCGAACGAGCCCTTCGCAATTCGCTTTCGCTGCGTCAAGTTCTACGAGGGGTGATGCTGGAGCGCGACCGTGGTGAGCACACCGTCGGGGCCATCTGGCGTCGGCACCGGCTGAGTTGTCCGACCCGCGAGCAGCTCGGCAGCTATCTCCTGAAGGTTCTCGACGAAGGGCTGCAGGATTACATCCGATTCCATCTCGACACCATCGGCTGCTCCTACTGCCAGGCCAATCTGACCGACCTCCAGAGTCGCCAACGCGAGCCGGCGGCCGCAACCCAGGCCCGCCGCAAGAAGCTGTTTCAATCCAGTGCCGGCCTGCTGCGCAGCCGCTAGGTCAAGCCGGCTTCCATAGCCAGGAGTCTTTCCTTCAGACGAACCCCCTCCGGTGCGCTAAAGCCGCCGAGCTTGCCGTCGCTTCGCACCACCCGATGGCAAGGCACGAGCAGCGGCACGGGGTTGTTGCTCATGGCGGATCCCACGGCCCGTGCGGCCAAGGGATGGCCTGCGCGAGCAGCCAGTTCAGCGTAGGATAGCTTCATGCCGTAGGGGATGCACCGACACGCCTCCTGGACGCGCCGGCGGAACTCCGGCTGGTGCGAAAGGTCCACCGGCACCCTTGCCAGATCGACTTCCTTGCCTGCCAGGTAGGAATCGATCAGATCGAGAATCTCGCGCTGCCAGGCTTCAAGGGACTCAGGGCTATTCCCGCTCCGAGCCGAGTTGCTCTCCATGAAGCTTACCCGCGTCACGGACCTGTCGCCGAACTCCACGCAGACGGTTCCAAAACGAGAGTTGATCGTGGCGGAAAATGCCCTGGAGTTGCTGCGGGCAGGTGATTTCATGATTGTGTCTCCTTCCGGAAGGGGTTTGGCGTACTGTCAAAGCGTTCGAGGTCCTCGTCGCTCCAGCCAAAGTGATGTGCCAGCTCGTGGACCACGGTCTTGCGGATCTCAATCAGCAGTTGCTCACGATCCGGAAAGTCCTCCTCCAGAGGGTTCTTGAAGATCAGGATGCGGTTCGGACGGTCGAGGAAATCCACATTATCGGGTGCGCCTGTCGGAAACGGGACGAACAGTCCGTACGCCGATGCTCCGGCCTCGATCTCCTCCTCGGTAAATCCGGCGTCAAGGAGCATCTCGGGATCCGGTTCATCGGCAATATCGACCACGATGTTGTCGAGATGAGCGCGGATCGGCTCCGGGAGGTCAGCCATGACCTTCGCCACGATCTTGCCGAACTCTCTCATGGACAGGCGTGCCATGTTATCTATTCTGGTGTACATTTAATGGAATGGCAAGTGGGGCGGCATCAGGATGAAGCTCGAGATTAGATTTTCTGGTGATGTCCCACCATCATGGTGGCCACCAGGATCAAGAGCACGACCAGGGTGATAATCACGTAGGTCCAGTCTCTCGCCCGCCAGAAGGCAAGGACGGAGAAGGCGACTCGCGCGACTGGGGTGAGCACCAGGAGGATGATTCCGAACTGAACCACGCCTTTGGGATCGAGTCGAACAGCGTCTTCGAGGACTCCCAGGAAGCTTCGCAGCGGACTGGGCTCGCCAGAAAACACTTCGTCGTGAGGCTTGCTCGATCCCTCATGGAGTATCAGCAGGATGCCGCCGGCGAGGGCGACCAATGCCGAAAGCAGCACTCCGGTCCGGAGCAGGTTGCCGATCCGTTGATCCATTTCCTCATCGGTCCAGCCCTGGCGAAGCATACCCACCTCAGGTCCTCCCGAAGATGCCGTTGGCGATCATCTGCAGAGCCATGATCACGATGACCGCCCCGAAAACCAACCGCAGCCAGCGGACCTTGGCGCGTACCAGCACCATCGCCCCCAAGAGCGAGCCTACGAGAACCCCCAGCATGACGGGCATCGCCACCACTGGATCGATGTAACCCCGCTGCAAGTATATTCCAGCGCTCGCAGCGGCCGTCACGCCGATCATGAAGTTGCTGGTCGTCGTGGAAACCTTGAACGGAATCCGCATGATCTGGTCCATGGCAAGGACTTTCAAGGCGCCGGAGCCGATGCCCAGGAGACCTGAAAGCGCGCCCGCAATGAACATGACAACAAACCCGCCAGGCACCCCATGGACATGGTAATTCACGGGTCCGTCCGGCGTGGGGTAGGCGCCGTCCAGGCGGAGGCGAGTTGCCAGCCAGTTCGGCTTGTCATCCTCGGGCCGAGCCCTGCGTGGACGAAGCGAAAGATACGCCGAGATCAGCAAGACAACGCCAAACACAACTGCTAGCGATTGAGTCGGCACGTATGCTGCGAGGAATGCTCCCGCCACGGCGCCGGTTGTCGTTGCCATCTCGAGAAACATTCCCACGCGCACATTGGAGAAACCCTGCTTTACGAAGGCGGACGCCGCGCCAGACGATGTCGCGATGACCGAGATAAGTGATGCGCCAATGGCGTAGCGCATGTCCACTCCGAATACGAGCACCAGGAGCGGGACTAGGACCACCCCTCCACCCAATCCGGTAAGCGAGCCGAGAAAACCGGCTGCAGTCGATCCCAGGGCCAGGAGGAGTGCGAATTCCGTGAGATTCATCTGTGATCTTTCAGTTCGAACAGCGGCCTATTCTTCCCACGGCGTCATGACCTGGACAAATCGGCCATCTGGGTCCTGGACGGTAATGAACTGGACCTTGTCGAATCTCGTGGGAGGGTGGAGAGGCTTGACGTTCACGTCGCTCAGGTGAGCGAGGAAGGTCTGCATGCTGGGGACCGTGAAGGCCAGCTGCATTGAATTGCCGCCGCGGATAAACTCTGGACCTGGAAAATCGCTTGCCCACTGCACGGTGAAGTAGACGGAGCCGAGTCGCCCGCCATAGTGGCCGTGTCGGACGTCGTGCTTCTCCTGGTGGAGTTCGACCCCCAGCACCTTGCGGTAGAAGTCCGCCGTGGCGTCGGCATTCTCGGCCAGGAGCATCACGACGCTCAACTGCGGGGGCTGTGGCCCAGCCATGGTTTCGTCCTCCAGGGAGTCAAGAGAGGGTCTCGGGGAGCTAATCTCTTCTCTATAATGGCAATTTGGCATGCATTTGACCTGAGGTCGCCATGAGTACTGCATCGCACACCGCCCGTATACTCATAGCCGATGACAACCCCCAGGGCGTGGAACTCCTTGAGGCCTATCTGGGCGAGTTGGACTGTACCATTCGAACCGCAGCCGATGGTGAGGAAACGCTCCGAGTCGTTGAGGACTGGTCGCCTGACCTCATCCTGCTCGATGTCATGATGCCTCGTATCAGCGGCTTCGAGGTTTGTAAACGACTGCGCAGCAACCCGCGGACCAGCGACATTGCCATTCTCATGGTGACCGCCCTTGATCAACCTAGCGATATCGAGCGTGCAGTGGAAGTCGGCACCGACGACTTCCTCACCAAGCCGATTAACAAGACAGAATTGCTGCTGCGCGTGCGATCCCTGCTTAAAGGGCGAATGTACAAGCGGGAACTCGATCGCGCGTTGGCTTACTTCCAGGCCGTCGATCAGGGGACGGGCAATTCCGGCTCCGGCGTGAGGAGTCAGTGAGGCGGTATGTCGAGTCCCCGAGTAGTGCTCCACGCTCGGCGAGCAAAGCCTTTTTATGCTCGCCATCCCTGGGTTTATCCTGGCGCTATTGCTGCAGTCGAAGGCGAACCCGCTGACGGCGCCGAGGTCGATGTCATTGCGCACGGCGGAGCTTTCGTAGCGCGGGGCCTGTACAACAGCCAAAGCAGGTTGCGGGTCCGCCTCTACTCCTGGCAGCCGGAGCAGCCCCTGGATGAGACCTTCTTTCGTCAGCTCGTCACCAGTGCGATTCGACTGCGCGCCGAAGTGCTGCGGCTCGCGGGTTCGCGCCGTGCCTGCCGACTCGTATTCAGCGAGGGCGACGGCCTCTCTGGGCTAACCGTGGACAGCTACGATCACTGGCTCAGCGTGCAGTTTACCAGTCTAGCGCTTGCGCAACGCAGGGACATGATCACCGGCATTCTCCGCGACGCACTGCATCCCAGGGGAATCTACCTTCGCACTGAGCGAGGCGTCGGCCAGCTCGAAGGTCTGGAGTTGCAGGACGGACTCCTTTACGGTGAGCCGCCGCCTGACCCTCTGCTCATCGAGGAGCCCTCGGTCGACGGCACGGTGGTTGAGTTCCTCATCAACATGGCGGAGGGGCAGAAGACCGGCTTCTATCTGGACCAACGGGAGAATCGACTGGCTGTCGCGAAGTATGCGGCAGGCCGGCGCGTGCTGGATGCCTTCTGCTACAGCGGCGGTTTCGGGCTTCACGCGCTTCGTGCCGGCGCTCGCGAGGTCGTTGGCGTGGATGCTTCTGAGGCAGCCCTGGATCTAGCTCGGCTCAATGCCGCCCACAACGGCTTCCACAAGGCCGCGTATTTCCAGGCGGATGTCTTCGACTTTCTGCAGCAAGCAGCACAACAACGCGAGCGCTTCGACCTGATCGTTCTCGATCCGCCCAAGTTTGCTCGCAGCAGGTCGGCCATCGAGGATGCGCTGAGAGGCTACCGAAGACTCCTGACCCTGGCCCATTTACTGCTGGAGAAGGACGGAATCCTGGTGTTGTGCTGCTGCTCAGGTCTGATAACCTGGGAAATGCTGGAGGAGGTTTCCGGCCAGGTGGCAGCGGCGGCGCGAAGGTCGGCCCGTGGACGCGCGTCGCGGTGTCCTGCAGCAGGCTCTTGTCCGACAGCAGCGGCAGCAACTGCTTGGG
>Ga0073934_10007462_pt1 | contig 15198 bp, 18 predicted proteins | sample LarsenN4metaG_FD_76834 | JGI IMG/M metagenome (GOLD analysis project Ga0073934, IMG submission 76834) | Hot spring sediment bacterial and archeal communities from British Columbia, Canada, to study Microbial Dark Matter (Phase II) - Larsen... ...
CGGGCTCGACCGCGCGGCCCGCGGGATGGGAATCCCCGGGAAGCCTCCCGGGATGAGCGGGGAGCTTGCGCCGATCTACTGGGCACAGGGCAGGCGCTGGGAAGTGTTGAACTACGTCGCCCAGGATGTGCGCACGACCCTGGGGATCGCCCAGGCCGCGGAAGAACACGGCGCATTGTCCTGGTCGAGCAGGCAGGGGATCCGGCAGGAATTGCCGCTGCCACAAGGATGGCTGAGGGTTAGAGAGGCAATGGCTCTCCCGCAGCCAGACACTTCATGGATGAAGCAGCCCTGGCCGCGTTCGAAGTTCACCGGCTGGTTGAACGCCCGTTAACGCCCTGCGAACACAGTTGACTCAAGACCTGACGCCAACGCGTTGACATCGGTCGTCTCGATATTCGAGAGCACGATGATCGAGACCTGTTCTTCCGGGAAATACTCTAGATAGGAATGGAAGCCAGGCAGCCCGCCTCCATGTCCAACCATTCGGTGACCATCTTTAATGTCGATCAACCACCCGTAGCCGTAATCCGTCCCGAACGCTTCGGCATAAACGTGGGGGGTGAACATGAGGTCGAGGGATTCGGGGGACAACAGCTGCCCCTCGACCAGGGCCTGCTCCCACCGATAAAGGTCTTCCACCGTTGAATAGAGTCCGCCAGCAGCATAAGCGTTGGACATGTCGAGATAGGGCGCATTCACAAAAGCGTTCCCCACGATGTTGTAGCCAGACGCCCGCCCTTTGAGTACCACGCTCGCCCGGTCATAGCCGGTGTCTTCAAGCCCGAATGGGAGCAATAAATTGTTCGTGACAAACTCGTCGAAGCCGCTTCGGCTGACCGCCTCGATCACCGCTCCCAGGAGGACATAGCCGGAATTACTGTACAGGAAGGATGCGCCAGGCTCGAATTCAAGCGGTTCGTCCTGAAAAGATTCGATGAGCTCGGAAACGGAATGGGGGGCGACCGCCTCCTCAAAGGCGCCTGGCAGAGAGGTGTAGTCTGGGATCCCGGAGGTGTGGGTGAGGAGCTGGTGGATCGTAATCGCCTGCCAGGAAGCTGGACAGCTGGAAAGATACCGGCAGACCCGGTCCCCTATGGCAAGCAGACCGCGTTCCTGCAAGATCATGATCGCAGTAGCTGTGAAGGGTTTCGTGAGGGAAGCGATCCGAAATTTGGTTGCCGGTGTGTTTTCTACTTCGAGCTCCCAGTCCGCGTATTTATACCCCTTGCTCAGCAGAAGTTCTCCCTGGCGGGCAACGAGGACGGATCCGCTGAAGAGTGGATAGTTCCTCGTAATGAACTGGTCCAAAGCTGCGCCCAATGGACCGGTGACTTGAGCAGATGGCGCAGTCGCAGTCTTGCCTGGCTTTGTTCCAGCGGTCGTCGGGGTGCGCTCAGGAACCCCTTGCCCACAGGCGACCAGCAAGGGAAGGATCCAGCCAGCCAACAAGAGCACAGTACGGCGGAGTGAGGGTCTCATTTTCTCCTCGAAACTTACCAGGTGTGAAGATATTTAAAGGATATCTTGTGAAATAATTCATTAATTTGCGTTTTGCGTTATTCTTCACTAAGATCTAGTCATCGAATGATCTACGGCGGGTGTTTTGGAAAGCAATGGGCAATTCTTGCACAAGGGTTTTACGATGTCCGGAAGGATTACCGCTCTCCTTTTCCAGGTGTTGTTTCTCTGGACCACTGCTTGCAGCAGCTTCATCCAGTCGGGCGCCAGGACGGCGACCCCTAACCCAGTCGATCCCAGACCAGGAGAGATCCTGTATGGAATTATCATCATGGGGACCTTGCAGGACAGCCCAAGCCTCTCGCTGACGGTCTCGAACGATGGCCGCAGCGTCTTGCTGTTCACCATCAATTTTCTTAATCTCCAGGAGAACCGGGAGTTTATCAACAGGACCTCCAGCTTCGCAGAAGCGTGCGTCGCGGCTTACTCTTTTACGTTCCCTTCCGCGACCTCCATCCCTGTAAAAGATGGATCATTTTCTACAGAAGGCGCAATCTTCGGCAGTCTCGACGGTTATTTTAACTCACCCACCTCGGCCAGGGGCACGATTCACCTGTATCCAGACAACGGTCCAGACTGCAGCGTCTGGGAGTGGTTTGCCGAAGCAGCAGAAGAATAAGGGCCCCCACCGGAAAGCCATCTGGAATATAATTAATCATCCGGCGTCCGTGCTATCGCCGGGGAAGATGTTGGAATGGACGAAGAAAACCCTCCCGGTTGCCGGGAAGAAGATCATCGTATTACTAACAGGTCTATGCAGTCCCCCTGGACGGTAGACAGCGCCATGCTGACCTAAAACCCATGGTCTGTCACCTCCAGGAGCGACGGAACCTGGAGGTGGCCAATGGCAACTTTCAACACCGCAGCCATCCTGGCTCAAATTGAAGCTGCGCTCGAGCGAGAGGACCTCACCTCAGCTATCCAGATCTTGGAAGCCCTCAGACCGGCGGACCAGGCGGAAGTCTTCGAAGAACTGGACGCCCAGGACCGGGTCTCCCTGCTTCCCAATTTAAATCCTTCGACCTCGGCCGATATCCTCGAGAACCTGGATGAAAGCGATGCGGCGGAGCTCGTCGCCTCCATCCCGCACGAATCTGCGGTGCGCATCATCGACGAGATGGAGCCCGACGAAGCAGCAGACCTGCTCGGAGATGTCTCCATCGAAAAGGCGGAGGACATCCTGGCTGGCCTGGAAAACCCGGAAGAAGTGCGCCCGCTGCTGATCCATCCGGACGAGAGCGCGGGCGGTCTGATGACATCCGAATTCCTGGCGTTGCGCCGGCGCATGACCGCCGGCGAAGCCATTGCTGCCCTGCGAGCGTGGCAACCCGAGGACGAGTCAATTTACTATCTCTTCGTTGTTGACAGCCTGGGCCGCCTGTGCGGCGTCGTAAGCCTGCGCCAGCTGGTGGTGGCCGATCCACACACCGTGGTCGGCGACATCATGGATCCGGAGGTGATCTCCGTCCCAGCAGGGACAGACCAGGAAGAAGTCGCCCGGATCATCTCCCACTACGACCTGCTTGCCCTGCCGGTCGTCGACAGCGAAAGTCGGCTGATCGGCGTCATCACCGTAGACGATGTGATCGACGTCATGGTCGATGAAGCCACGGAAGACATCCAGCGCATGGGCGGCGCCCAACCGCTGGAGCAGCCTTACCTGCGATCCAAAATTCTGGCTGTCACGCGCAAGCGAATCGGCTGGCTGCTCATCCTCTTCATCACCGAAAGCCTGACAGGAACGGTTCTGCGCCATTTCGAAGATGAGCTTCAAGCTGTGGTCGCACTGGCTTTCTTCGTCCCGCTGCTCATTGGAACTGGTGGGAATGCTGGTTCTCAAACGACAAGCACGATCATCCGGGCCTTGGCGCTTGGGGAGATTAAATTGTCAGATGCCCTCCGCTCGTTGTGGCATGAACTTCGCGTCGGCCTATCGCTCGGAATTGGCATGGCGCTCTTCGCGTACCTTCGCGCGTTGACCTGGGGTTCGTCCTCCGGGCTGGCATTAACTGTGAGCCTCGCGATCATGATCATTGTTATCTGGGCAAATGCGCTGGGTGCGATCCTGCCAATCCTTGCCAGCCGCTTCCGAATCGATCCGACTGTCGTTTCTGGTCCTGTTATGAGCACGCTGGTGGATGCAACTGGATTATTCATCTACTTTACAATTGCCCGCATCGTTTTAGGGCTGTAAGCAAGGTTCGTTTCCGAGGTATTGAGGAGGGGAAACGATCCGAATGATTAAAAAGGGGGAATTTTAAGGGGATTTTTCCCAATAAAGCTTGAAATTCACAGAACAATTGTGCTATAAACGCAGCATGAACCAGCTGCGCTGGTTGACCTTTTTGACGGAGGTGATCCATGACTGCAGATAGCCCGTCGTTATTAGCCGGAACGATCCTCTCGCTCGCTTTCTCGTACATCCCCGGCCTCCGCGAGCGTTTCGCGGCGTTGGATGCGACGAGGAAAAGACTGATCCTGCTTGGCATGCTCCTCGCCTGCTCAGCTGCGATCTACGGCCTCGCCTGCTCCGACTGGGGATCAGCCTGGGGGATCTCCCTGGCTTGCAGCCGGAGCGGTTTCTCAGAGCTGATCCGCCTCACGATCCTGGCGATCATCGCGAACCAGGGCGTCTACCAGATCTCCCCCAAATGAGCCTACGAAAATCCAGCCGATGGGAAGACCGGATGCGAGGCCAGCCAGATCCCAGCCAGGACTCTTACCTCGAGCCGTTCATCAGCCAGGAAGCGATCGACCTCAATGCGATCCTCCAGGAAGGCCTCCAGGACGAGATCATGATGCTGCGGGTGTTTATGCGCAGGATGATGGCCCTCGCCCGGGGGACAGATTCTCTGGAAGAGACGATCCATGTTCTGGGCGCGGCGGGGCTGGCAGCGACCAGGCTGGCCGGTCTGCTCAAGACCCAGCAGTTCCTGGGCGGCAGCGGGAACGAGGCGCGGCAGGCGATCGCCGACGCCCTGCACGATATTCTGGTCGAGTGGAAGAGGATTGAATAATGACGCGCATCGAATATTTCAACTGCCCGTTGAAGGAAGAATTCGAAAAAGCCGTGAACCTGGGGAGCCAGTTCACAAAGGTTATGCGCCGGATTCGGAAGCACCAGGACGGCTGCTACCGCTGCAGCGCTTACGAAGACTGCCTGGTCAGAGCCAGGTTTTACGAGAAGATCGACTCGATAATTTTCGACCTGAACGAGGAGTGGGGTCTTGTCTGAGACTTCCTCTGGCCCTGAAGCCGATTTGATCGCCGAGCAGCTCCGGCACACGATCGATCTGCTGCACGCCGAGCTTTCTGCGGTCAAGGCACGCGCTCAGCACGATCGAGAATTGCTGATCCACCGGATTGCCGAGCTGGAAAAAGCGCGAGAAGACCACGAAAGCCGGATCCGGTCGATGCAAGACGGAGTGACCAGTTTTAAAGTCTGGTCTGGACTGGCATCTGGCGGCTCTTCGGTGGTGGCAATCGCAGCACTGGTCAGGGCGGTCCTGGGTGGATGAAGGCAGCACAGCACCCGGAGAAAGCACCCTGGGATGCGATGAATGGCAGATCTGCGGTCCTTGATCATAGATGTCCTGCGGGACGTAGTGCTGTTCGCCCACAAAGCATCGGGCACGAAGCTGCGCAGATACCAGGAGGAGGTGGCCCACGCGGTCATCCGTTCAGTCCGCGATCGGCTGGGCTTGACCTTTGTGGTCATATTCCCGAGGCAGTCCGGAAAGAACGAGCTGCAGGCCCAGATCGAGGCCTACCTGCTGCTGGTCCTGTCCCAGCTGGATACGGAGATCGTCAAGGCTTCTCCAACCTGGAAGCCGCAGTCGCTGAATGCGATGCGCAGACTGGAGCGAGTGCTGAAGCGAAACCCGCTGACAAGGGAACGTTGGAACAAAGAGAGTGGATATATCTACCGCATCGGAAAGGCGCGGATCTACTTCCTATCGGGCAGCCCAACAGCGAACGTGGTCGGAGCAACCGCAAACACGCTGCTGGAATGCGACGAAGCCCAGGATATAACGATGGCCAAGTGGGATAAGGACTTTGCGCCGATGGCCGCCTCGACGAATGCGACCCGCGTATTTTGGGGAACTGCCTGGACCTCGCGAACCCTGCTGGCCAGGGAACGCAGGGCAGCCGAAGCAGCCCAGGCTTTGGACGGGATCCGCCAGGTGTGGGTGCTGACTGCGGACGACGTGGCGGCGGAGGTGCCGGAGTACGGCAAATTCGTTGCCGGCCAGGTAGCCAGGCTGGGGCGGAATCACCCGATGGTGAAGACACAGTTTTATTCGGAAGATATCGACGCGGAAGGGGGTATGTTCACGCCGGAGCGGATGCGGCTGATGCAAGGGTCCCACCCGCGCCGCGAAGAACCGGAAGAAGGGAAGATCTACGCGCTGACGATCGACGTCGCCGGCGAGGACGAAGGAAAACAGGGGACAGGGGAATTAATTAATCCAGGTAGAGACTCAACGGCGGTGACGGTGTTCGAAGTGGACCTGTCGGCAATTTCGACGCGATCGGGAATTGGAGCGCCGACCTACAAGGTGGTAAAGCGGTATGCCTGGATAGGCGAGAAGCACACACGGATCTACAACACGCTGCGGGAGCTGGTGAACCATTGGGGGGCGAGATACGTGGTGATCGATGCGACCGGAGTTGGGGCGGGGCTGACGTCTTTTTTGGAACGCGCATTCCCGGGGAAAGTGATTCCTTTCCAGTTCACCCAGCAGTCGAAGTCAAAACTTGGCTGGGGATTTTTGGCGGTGATCGAAACAGGAAGATACAAAGAACCAGTTGCGAATGGCGAATCAGGAATTGCGTTCTGGCGGCAGCTGAAGTACATGCAGCACAAGGTGCAGGAAGGCCCAGGAAAAATTTTGACCTGGTCGGTGCCGGAAGGCACGCGGGACGATTTGACTGGAGACCTTGTACACGATGACCTGGTTATTTCTGCGGCGCTCTGCGCGGTGCTGGATGAACAGGAATGGTCGATAGGCGGGGCGTCGGTGGTGGCGAAAAGGACGGATCCGCTATTCGAAATGGATAAGGAAGGCTTTTAAAGACCAAGCATGAACAGGGCGTTTAGCGGATCACCTATGAGAGAAGGTAGAACCCCGTTGCGATGGAGTGGAGAACGTGCCCCCAGGCAGCGAGGCGTTTGTTGCCGAGCGCGCCGGGCGAGCGGAGGGATCAGGAATTAGGAGGAGGCAAGGATGGTTGTTTCAGGACAGAAGACAGTAACAACTGCGGGGACGGCGGAAGCTTTAGGGACAGAGAACATTCAAGGTCCCTTGATGGTCAAAGCCCTGGCCGGGAACACGGGCTTCATTTACCTGGGCAATGACGGGGCCGGGGATGTGAGCTCAAGCAGCGGATTGGTGCTGGACGCCGGGGAAGCGGTGGTATTCGATTGGGTCGGGTCCCTGAATGCGTTGATGGTCGATGCAAGCGTGAACGGGGAAGGGGTTGCATGGATACGTTTAAACGTTTGAAAGCCAGCAAGTTGGCAGGTTAGAAGGTTGAAAGGTTCGACAACATCGAAATGTTGTCGAACAGGTTGGAAGATGCCGAGGCCGAAGTATCTGATGCGCGGGATGAGACCAAAGATACACATGCTGACGCCTGTGTTGTTGGCGGGACCAGCACGAACATATTTAGAAAAGTGCCTGGCGATCCAGCCTACTCACCTGCTGGCGTATTGGACCTTGAGCGAGACATCAGGCACGACGATCGGGGATGCGAGCGGGAACGGAAGGACCGGTGTTTATATGAATACGCCGACTTTGGGGGAGGCGGGGATCGGCGACGGGCTGACCGCGGCGCTGTTCGACCAGACACAGAGCGAGTATGGGAACGTGTATTCAGCCGGGCTGAGCAGCGCCTTCGACGGCGCAGAGGGAACGATGGCGGCGTGGATCAAGGTGAGCGCGGTGGGAGTGTGGACGGACGGGGCGTACCACTATGCGATGAACCTGGGCGCGGACAGCAACAACCGGATCTGGTATTCAAAGACGAGCACGAACAACATCTTTCAGCTTGGATACCGGGCCGGCGGGACGATAAAGGCCACGAATGCAAGCTTCAGTTCGACGGGATGGTTTCATGCGGCGATCACCTGGTCGAAGAGCGCTGACCAGGCGAAGTGCTACCTGAACGGGGCGCAGGTCGGCGGGACGATGACGGGGCTGGGGGTGTGGGCGGGGTCCCTGGCGAACGGCTGGTGCCTGCTGATGTGCGACCAGACGCCGAGGTACTTCTTTCCGGGCTGGATGGCGCACGCGGCGGTGTGGAAGGTCCCGCTGGCGGCGGGCGAGATTGCGAGCCTGGCAGAGGTGAATTGATATGGCAACGACCTATGAAGAACCAGAAGAAGCAGGAGTCGGGGTTTACACGATGGGGATCATTCTGTGGATTCTGTATGGGATCGGGGCGTGTTTGATTGGATCGGCGGCGACGCTGGCGGTTCTGTGGCTGCTGAGGGGCTGCCAGTTACCGGCGGGGTATTGAGGCGAGTGCCAAGGGAAAGGAAATGAGTTTCCTGAATGGAATTATAGAACGATTGTTCAGCCGTGCAATCGCAAAGCGAGTTGACCTGGCGGTGAGAGCGCTAGATGACAAGCGGGACTGGTCTTACCGAGCCACGACTCACCCGCGCGACCGGTACGCTTACGATCGGGATGAGGTGCTGGCGGATGCGCTGGAGGCCTGGCGGGTGAACCCACTGGCGAGGCGGATTGTGGGGATGACCACGGAATACGTAGTGGGCGGGGGGATCAAGGTAGAGAGCAAACACAAGGGGACAAACAAGTTTTTGAATGCGTGGTGGAATCACCCCTTGAACAGACTGGCGGGGCGGATCTGCGAGTGGTGCGACGAGTTGACCAGGACGGGGGACTTGTTTTTGCTAATCTCGACGGATGCGGCGGGGATGAGTTACGTGAGGGCGATCCCCTCGGCGGAGGTCCAGGACATCGAGACAGCGGAGAACGATTTATCACAGGAGCTGTATGTTATTGAGAAGCCGACTTTTTCCCCTTCGACTAACCCTTCGACTACCGCTTCGCTGCGCTCAGCGTCCGCTCAGGGTGGCCCAGCGTCCACTCAGGGCGCTCAGGTTGGCTCCGGATTTTTGGAGGGGGGGCGGAGGTGGCGGGCGTACGATGCGAATACGGACAACCCTGATGAAGCAGGGGTATTCGAGCCGGTCTGTTTGCACTATGCGGTGAACCGACCGGTGGGGGCGAAGTTTGGGGAATCGGACCTGGCGCCGATGCTGCGCTGGCTGACCAGGTACGCGGCCTGGCTGGAGGACCGGGCGCGGTTGAACCGATACAGGAACACGTTTATCTTTTGGGTGAGGGCGAAGTTCACGAGCCAGGCGGAGAAGCTAGAGCGGCAGGCGCAATTGAACATGAACCCGCCGAACCCGGGATCGATCCTGGTCTCGGATGAATCGGAGACGTGGGACGTGCTGTCGCCGAAGTTAGAGAGCCACGAGGCGGCGGAAGACGGGCTGGCGTTGAAGAAGATGATCGCGATCGGGGCTGGTTTTCCGCTGCATTTTCTGGCGGAGCCGGAAAGCGCGACGCGGACGACGGCGGAAGCGAGCGGAGGTCCTACGTTCCGCCATTTGCAGCAACGGCAAGAATTTGTGCTGTGGATGGTGGAAGATATAGCACGGACCGTTGTCCGCAGGCGACAGTTTTATGATCGCCGGGTTAACCCTGAAGCGCCGATCACGGCGACGGGGGCGGACATATCGGCGCGGGACAACAGCGCGTTAGCCAGGTCAGCGGCGATCGTTGTTGATGCGTTTGGGAACCTGCGGGACCGGGGATTAATTGATGATGCAGAGTTTTTGCGGGTGGTGTACAGATTCAGCGGCGAGCCGGTGGATATCGAGGAATTATTGATGCGGGGGGCGGCTGCGCCGCCGACGGGGCGCGAGCCGGAGGAGACGGGAACGGGGCAAGGGCCGATAACAGAGGAAGAGCCAGTGGAGGTGTGAGATGATTCAAGGGATCACGGTCAGCAAATGGCAAGGAGAGATGGTCCCTCGCTACGCTCGGGATCCATCTCTAGTTAACAGGTAAAAGTGAGGGTTGGCAATGATTCAGGGGATCACGGTCAGTAAGTGGCAAGGAGAGATGGTCCCTCGCTACGCTCGGGATCCATCTCTAGTTAACAAGCAAAAGTGAGGGTTGGCTATGATTCAGGGGATCACGGTCAGTAAGTGGCAAGGAGAGATGGTCCCTCGCTACGCTCGGGATCCATCTCTAGTTAACAGGCAAAAGTGAGGGTTGGCTATGATTCAGGGGATCACGGTCAGTAAGTGGCAAGGAGAGATGGACTGGTACAAGGCGAGGAACACTGGGGCGAGGTTTGGGTTTATCCGGGCGGGGTCCTGCACAGATGCGGGGGGGCTGTTGTATGCAGATGACCAATTCGAGCGGAACGCGAGCCTGGGACCGGCGCACCTGCCGGTGGGGTTCTTCTGGTACTTCAGGCCGTATCACGACCCGGTGAAGCAGGCGGATTATTTTTGCAACCTTATTCAGGGGAGAAAATGGAAGCTGCCGCCGGCGTGCGATCTGGAATGCTCAAGCCCTTCAATTACCCCTTCGACTACCGCTTCGCTGCGCTCAGTGTCCGCTCAGGGCGCTCAGGGTGGCTCAGCGTCCGCTCAGGGCGACTATTCGACTGTCGCTTCGACTACCCCTTCGACAACGCTACGCTCCGCTCAGGGCGCTCAGGGCCTTAGTTTATCAGCGGTCGAGGTAACGAATGCGACAAAAGCATTTTGTTACCGGGTGTATCACCGATTATCGGTGTGGCCGTTGTTGTACTCACGGGCGGCGTGGCTGAACGCGCACACAGTTGCGGATGACTTCTGGTCGCGGCTGGAATTTTGGGTGGCGAGATACACGAGCAAGCCGCAGCCGTGGGGAAACCTCGGGGACAGCCCGGAGCTGACACCGCGGGACTTCACGACCTGGCGGTTCTGGCAGAAGTCAGCGGATGGGAACGGGCTGGGGAGAGAGTACGGGGCTGAATCGGATTCGATCTGCATTGAATACTTCAACGGGGATGAAGCGGAGTTTGCAGAATACATCCAAGGATGGCCGGCGCAGCTAGTGCGGGTGAAGAAACCGGCAGCTGCGCTGAGATCCAGTCCAGAGGGGGCAGTCATCGGAACGACCTGGCGAGGGCGGACCTGGCAAGCGACGGGGTGCTCCAGCGATGGGGCATGGACCCGGGTAGAAGGATGGATCAAATCTTTAGACGTTGACAAGTTGTAACGTTGGCAAGTTAGCAGGTTGGAAAGTTGGCAGATTGGAAAGTCGGCAGGTTGGAAAATTGAAGGAGATAACGGGAGAAGAGGAGGATTGGTTATGGTAGAACAGATATTCGAGGATGAGATTGTGGAGCAGCGGTCGAAACTCAGCGCAAGGGGGATGGTGAATGAGCAGGGGAAGTTCGAGATCCTGGCGATCACAGCGGGGGAAGGGAACGGGTGGATCTTTGGGGAAGGTGCGCTGCAAGAGTCGCTGCCGCTGTGGGACGGGGTGGAGTGTTTCGTCGACCATGTGGGGTTTTGGGAATTTCATCGGTCGCTGCGGGACCTGGGCGGGGTGTGCCGGTCGCCGCGCTGGTCGCCGGATGAGCGGGGGATAGTGCTGGACCTGGAGACGATGGGGCCGTGCGGGGAGCTGGTGAATGAGTTAGGGAGGCAGATCTTGAGGGAGAAGGAGCCGAAGCCGCGGGTGGGGTTCTCGGCTGACCTGACGTTCACGGCGAAGGGCAGGGAGGTGCAGCGGATATTGAGGATTCATGATCTAAGTTTAGTGTTCAATCCGGCGCGCGGCGGAGCGTTCATCCGGGCGATGAACGCCGTTGGCGCTGGCGAACAAATTCCAAACACGGAGGTGGTAACGATGAACGAGGAATTGCAGGAGAACCAGGCTTCGACTAACCCTTCGGCTAACCCTTCGACTGCGCTGCGCTCCGCTCAGGGCGTTAAGGGCGCTCAGGGCGCCTTGCAAACGCAGTTGAATTCTGACCTAGCGGCGGTGCAGAGCTTGCTGGATGCGCAGCGCGAGCGGGAAGCGCTGGCCAGGGAAGCGGAGGAAGCGCGGAAGGTGCGCCTGCAGATGTGCGGCTACCTGCTGGATTCGGGGCTGGCGGCGGCGAAGCTGCCGCAGCCGATGGCGGAGCACGTGCGAAAGCAGTTTGCGGGGCGGATCTTCGAGGCGGCTGAGTTGAACCAGGCGATCGACGAAGCGCGGGCGCTGGTGTCGCAGCTGAGCGGAGGGGGGGTCGTGGCTGGGCCGGGGCGGGTGAGCGGGATGTTCAGCACGGAGGACCAGCTGCAAGCGGCGGTCGATGACCTGCTGGGGGCGCCGCGGAACAAGGGCGCGGAAGCTTTGCGACCGCACCGGCTGCAAGGGATCCGCGAGCTGTACCTGATGCTGACGGGGGATGTGAACCTGTACGGCGGGTACTACCCGGAGCGGGTGCAGCTGGCGACGACGAGCAACTTCACCGGGCTGGTGAAGAATGCGCTGAACAAGATCGTGGCGAACCAGTGGGACCAGCTGGGGGCGGCCGGTTATGACTGGTGGATGCGGGTCACGGCGCAGGAGCACTTCGAGAATCTGAACACGGTGACGGGGACCCTGGTTGGAACGGTGGGGCTGCTGCCGAGCGTGGCGGAGGGGGCGGAGTACACGGAGCTGAAGGTCGGGGACTCTCCGGAGACGGCGAGTTTCACGAAGTACGGCGGGTATGTGCCGTTGACGCTGGAGCTGATCGATCGGGATGAGACGCGGAAGCTGGCGATGTACCCGCGCGAGTTGGCGAAGGCGGGGATCCGGCGGATCTCGTACCTGGTGGCGAGCGTGTTCACGGACAACAGCGGGACGGGGCCGACGATGGCAGACGGCGGGGCGCTGTTCAATGCGACGGCGGTGGCCACGGCGGGCGGTCACGCGAACCTGCGGACCACGGCGCTGAGCGCGGCGGAGTGGGAAGAGGTGTGCAACGCGGTGTACTCGCAGCCGATGCTGATCGCGAACGAAAGCGGGTACTACGGGACGGGGCCGGCGATGGCGCTGGATCCGAAGTACTGCCTGGTGCCGCGGGAGCTGCGGCTCACGGCGATGAAGATTCTCTATCCGGAGTGGGAGAACGCGGCGAACGTGCACAGCGAGAACCTGCAACGGGGCGAGATGGGGGACGTGGTGGTGGTGCCGGAGTGGACGGATACGAACAACTGGGCGGCGGCGGTGGATCCGCGGCTGATGCCGGGGATCATAGTTTGCGAGCGGTTCGGCCTGCTGCCGGAGGTGTTCATCGCGGGGGACGAGCTGAGTCCGGCGGTGTTCATGAACGACGAGCACCGGATCAAGGTGCGGCACTTCATCGCGGTGTTGGTGCAAGATTTCCGCCCGCTGCACAAGCGCAATGTCGCATGATGAGGGAGCGGTGCAGGTGCCGGTCCCGGCAAAGAACGCCGGGACTGCGCTCGCTGAAGAGCGCTCGCTTGATTTCCGGCCGCTGTACAAGTCGAATGTGGCGTAAGAACAAGCAAGGAGGTAAGAAAAATGGGATACGTGCATGACACGCAGATGAGGCAGTTTATCCCGCCGTTCATGTGCGGTAAGACGGCGGGGACGTGGACGCCGACGATTGCGTCAAATGTGGTAGGGGACGTGCGGACGGCTGCGGATGCGAGTTTCACGCTGCTGATACCGATCGCATTGCCTTCGAACGCTACGGATCTGAAGGGGGCATACCTGACGTCGATCGACGTGTGGTACAAGATCGCCACAGCTGCGGCGGATGACTTTACGACGGTGGAGCTGGAGAAGATGACGTTACCGGCGAGCGGGACGGCGGTCAGCGGGGCGGCGGTGACGGTGACGATTGACACGGGTCACGACACGGCGGCGGAACGGAAGGCGATCGGGGATGCGCACAAGATGACGGTGACGCTGTCGACGCCGGAGTGGATCGACGAGGACGAGGTGTTTTACCTGCAACTGGTGGTGGATGCGGCGGCGACGACGGCGTTCACGTTCTACGGGGCGCGGGCGAACTTCACGCTACGGGTTTAGGCTGCTTATTGGTGGGCGCTCAGGCTTCAACTACCGCTTCGACAAGCTCAGCGTCCGCTCAGCCTTCGACTACCACTCAGGCGGCGGTGACGAGCCTGAGCAGAATCTCCTCCCTGGGCATGGGGCTGGTTGACTCATGCAGCCAGCCCCAGCCGGGGAGCAGGGGTTAGGGGTTAGGGGTTAGGAGGCAGGATGGAAAGAAAAGAGGTTGTGGCGTTTTTGATCGACGCGGCGGCGGAGAGTATTTTGAGTTACAAAGATTACGGTCCGGCGGGGGCGGCGGTGATCGGGCCGGATGGGCGCAAGCACGTGTTTACGGCAGAGCAGCTGGCGAAGGCGGAGCTGGCGATGGGGATGACGGAGACGTCTAGCCCTTCGACTGCCCCTTCGACTACGCTACGCTCCGCTCAGGGCGCTCAGGGGGGCTCAGCGTCAGCTAAGGGTGACTATACGAAACGAATTAAATCCAGGCGGAAGGCGAAATGACGGCATTAGCAGGGATCCGCGATCGAGTTGAACAGCTGTTGCTCGACACGGCGAATGCGATCTTCACGACGGGGGTGATCGACGAGGGGATCCGGCAGGCGCTGGACGAATACAATTTTGTGAACCCGCTGAAGCTGGAGACCTCGATCACGCTCGCAGCAGCCGGGCGCGAGATTTCGTTATCCACGCTGACGAACCTTTTACGAGTAGAAGAAGTGTGGTGGCCATGGGTCTCGACCGTGGAGACCTGGCCGCCGAACCGAGTGCGGGGGTTCCGGGTGTATTGGGATGATGGGGTCCCTTACCTATTCCTGGACATTGAAGAGGGGGATCAGCCGCAGAGCGGGGAGAAGGTGCGGGTGTGGTACACAGCCCGGCATTCGATACAGGACCTGGACAGCGCGGCGGCGACGACGCTGCCTTTGGAACACGAGTCGAGAATCGTGATAGGCGCGGCGGGGCATGCGGCGATGAGCCGGGCATTGGACCTGGTGGAGATAGCGGGGACGGATTTATACCAGGTGGGGCTGTTGGGGTCGTGGGGGGTGAGGAAGTTGAAGGAATACACGAACTGGCTGAAGGATTTACAGCGGTCGCAGGCGCGAAGCGGCCCGGCCTGGGGGAAGGGCTGGGCATTAGACAAGTGGGATGAGGGGCGGGGCCTGCCGAAGAGCACGTATGGATAGATGAGCGATTTTGACGATCCATTCACGAAAGCCGAGGATGACGAATTTGGCGACTTCCTGCGGTGGCTGCGGCCAGGGCGCAGGGTCAGTTTTTCGGGGATGCTGCGCTACCGGGAGGGGAGCGATGCCCGGGATTGGGCGAAGCCGGGGGGAGCGAAGTACCTGCCGCGTGAGTGGCAGATGCTGGCCGGGGCGGCGAGGTGGAGCGGAGCGGCGGCGACGAGCGGGGTAGTGGAGGTGACGTTCCCGGCTAAGTTTTCGGGGCTGCCGCTGGTGTACGTGACGCCGATCAACACGACGCCGCTGTTCAAGGATATACGCTGCCAGGCGCCGCTATCGTCGGCGGAGGCGGTAGAGATCTGGTGGTGGTCGGC
>Ga0073934_10007463_pt1 | contig 15198 bp, 17 predicted proteins | sample LarsenN4metaG_FD_76834 | JGI IMG/M metagenome (GOLD analysis project Ga0073934, IMG submission 76834) | Hot spring sediment bacterial and archeal communities from British Columbia, Canada, to study Microbial Dark Matter (Phase II) - Larsen... ...
CGCGGCGCCAATCTGCGGCGCGGACGGCTCCTCGTCTCCCTCGACCAGTTCCTTCTGTAAATCGGACAGCACATCTCCAGCGCGCTTCAGCACCGGCGAGCTTGCCGTCGTCTCGCGGAAGCTCTTGATCTTCTCGGAGAGCGCATGGCGATAGCTGGGCAGGTCGGCGGCGAGTTGGGTAGCCTCGTGCGAGATAAGCCAGCCAAGCCCAAGCATGATGGCGAAGGCGGCGCCGACGACGATGCCCACAGCGAGTACACGCGGCAACTTCATGCGGCGCAGAAGGACGATCGGTGGGGTCAGCACGAAGCTCAAAAGGATCGCGAGCGCAAGCGGCAGCAGCACCTCGCGCCCAATCGACAGCGCGGCGATGACGATGGCAGCGATGAGGAGACCCTGCAGCGCCGCGGTGCGCGCATCCGAGGGCGTGGACAAGAGGGGAAGGGCTGATCGGGGAGGCATGTCGGGTCTAGCCCGGCGATAACGTATTGAGGCGCTTGGAGGTTCCTGGCCAAAGTAAAAGGGCCCCGGGAGGACAGTCCCGGGGCCTTGGGTCAGGCTTCGGCTGCGCCGGGTAAAGCGGCTACTGGCGCGCGCTTCCTGCCTGATTTCCGCTCATGAACTTAGTCGAGAGGTCTTCGATCGGCTGCTCGGTGCTCATCTTGACGGTGCGCACCTCGCCCTTGGCCGCGGCGAAGGCCTTGGCGAGATCGATCATGTGGATGTTCTGATTGCCGTAGCTCCTGAAATAGAAGCGCAGGTTCTTGAGGTCGGACGCGGTGGTCCATTGCGTGTATTCGGCTTGCGTCTTTCCGCCGCTCGTATCGCGCACCGAGCCATAGGGGATATCGAACTGGTTCATAATGTGGAAGCCGGAGAGCACGGCCTCCTCGGCGGTATCCGCGGGATATTCGGCGTGGGCGAACACGACGGCGCGGATGAAGCGCGAGGGCGGGGTGAAATCGCCGGGAAGTCCATGCATGCCTTGGCCCTGCCCGAGCTGGCTGAGCTTGACGCCGTCGATCTCAATTGGCGGCACGGCGTTGACGCTGAGATTCACGTAGTTGCGCAAATTGGTCATGTGCCAATCGAAGCCCGGCGCATTGGTCATGACGCCGAGCGGGTTGTCATAGACCTTGAGCTTGCCGCCGACCGGCTCGATGACGATCGACTTGCCGCTTCTATCGGTGACGGCGTAGTGCAGCGGCAGAACCTCGTTGAGCACCGGCGTCGTGGTCGGGACCAGCACGACGTCCGCCACAGCCTTCTTGACCTCCTCCACGGTGGTGAAATTGCCGAGCACCCAATTGCCGAACTCGTAGGGCGCCATGGCGCGGCGCGCGTTGTCCGGCGTGACTTCTGCATATTCAGCGAAGTCGGGGAAGAGCAGCATGCCGAAGGTGAGGCCTTGATCGTTCATGCCGTCGACGATGACCGCCTGACCATAGGCATTGGCGCCGGCCATGTTGTATCGGGACGTAAAGCCGATCCCCTTGCCGCCGTCCGGCAAGGTGCCGCTCAGCTCGGTGCCTTGCGGGATCAAGACGACGTTGGACTCGGCGGGAATGGCGAACTCGTTGGTGCGCGCGCGCACCACGGCGCCGTGCTTCGCCTTGAGCACGATATTGGTGCAGGCGAAGGCGGGCGCGGTCGGCGCGAGCGCAAAGGCGGCGATCAGCGCGTAGATTGCAGTCTTGCGGATCATGCGAGCCTCCTTAATTGGCGGCGTGGTTCGACCGCGTCACATCGGCCGAGACGTTTGAGATCGGCCGTTTCGTCTGCTCCATGGGGATGGTGACGATCTCGCCCTTGGCGGCGGCAACCGCCTCTTTCAGATCGACCATGCGGATCGACTGATCCTCAAAGGTGCGGAAATACCAGCGGAGATTCTTGAGGTCGTTGGCGGATGTCCATTCGGTGATTTCGGGCGTCGGTTCGCCGACGGCTGCGTTCACCACCGAGCCCTTCGGGATGTCGAACTGATTGAGGATGTGGAAGGCGGAGAGCACGGCATCCTCCGCCGTCTTGTTGGGCGTGGCCGCCTGGCTGAACATCACGGCCCGCACGAAACGCGACGGCGGGGTGAAATCTCCGGGAAGCCCGAGCATGCCTGCGCCGGAGCCGAAGGCCGACACGGTCGTGTTGCCCAGTTTCTCTTCACCGATGTCCTTGGGCGAGAGATTGATGTAGTTGGCGAGATTGGTCATATGCCAATCATAGCTCGGCGCGTTGGTCATCACGCCGAGCGGCGCGTCATGCACCTTCAAGGTGCCGTCCACCGGCTCCACCGCGATCGACTTGCCGGTCTTGTCCTGGATGAAGAAATGCGCGCCGGCGACCATGCCTTGCGGGCTGCCGAGCCCTGGCGCCGGCGTGGGGACGACAACGATGTCCTTCACGCCTTCGCGCACCTCGTCGACGGTGGCGAAATTGGCGAGCACCCAGAGGCCGAATTCGTGCGGGGCGATGGCGCGCTTGGCATTCTCGGCCGTGACCGGAGTGTAGGAGGCGTAGCCGGGGAAATAGAACAGCCCGACCGAGAGGCCCTGATCGTTCAGCCCGTCGAGAATGGCGGTGAGCCCGAGCGCATTGGCGCCGACCACGGCATATTTCGAGGTGTAGGTCAGGCCCTTGCCTCCGTCTGGCAGCGTGCCGCTGAATTCCTTGCCGGCGGGAACGACGAGCACGTTCGACTGCATGGGGAAGCCGAATTCGAGTGTGCGGGCGCGGATGGCGGCGCCGTCTTCGGCTTTGAGACTGATGCCGGTGCAGGCGAAGCCTGGCGTGGTGGCGAAGATGAGGGCGGCGCTGAGCGTCGCGACAGAGACTTTGCGGAACATGGGTGTCTCCTCCGGAACATTGACGCCGAGTCTCGCGGCAAACTCTGAAGGCCGCATTAAGCATGCGGCGGCGAAGCGCCCCCATGCTTAAGGGCGAATGGTCAGGGCCGGGAGAATTTTCGTCAATTCAGGCTGGCACGACGGGCGGCGGAGTCCAACGCCCTTCCGTGATCGCAGGCAACGGCCAATAAGCGCGTATATAAAGAGAAAACTCGCCGTCGGGCGCAGGCAGCCAATTCGGCACCTTGTCGGGCTCGGGCCGTTCCTTCTGCACATAGACTATGAGCGAGCCGTCGGTCTCGTAACGCAGATGCTTGCTTCGGGTGCCGAGGGCAAAACGGTCGATCTCGTTCGGCGCCAGGAAGTGGTACTTGTCGTAGAGCGTGATCGACCAGAATCCCTTCACCGGCGGCAGTTCCTTGAAGGTCACGGTGTAGCGCCCAGAGCCGTTGAGCCGCGTGCCTTTCGCGTCGAGGTCCTGGTAGAAATAGCGCGTCTCGGCCGGCCGGTTGATGAAGATGTTCGACTTCGCCACGGCGGTGCGCGTGTAGTAGTCGGTGCCGAACTCGGCGCTGTTGGTGACCGTGGTCCAATGGTGCGGCAGGGATAAGCCGAAATTGCGGAACTCAAGCAAAGGCTGCACCAGCTTCCCGTCGGACTCTTCGGCGGCGGCACGCAAGACGTCGCGCAGAGTACGATTGTTGTCCGCAGCTTCGAGCACCGAGCGGACGAGCGCATAGATTGCCTCTTCGCCCGGAAGCGGCGGACAGAGATCGAGCGCCTTGGGCAGCGCATCGAAGAATTTCGCCGGATCGACCCAGCGCCATTCCTCGTTGCTCAGCTTCTTCCAGGGAAGGATCGGGATCGCGCTCCAGTCCTGCTCCTTCATCGTTCCGTCGAATTCGGCGAGCGGATAGGCCATGATCTTGCTCAGCGCAGGCTGGGCGGCAGCGCCGTCTGCCGGGTCGTCGGTTTGGAAGACGCGTGGAATGATGCAGCCGAGATTGGTTGTGCTGCGGAAGGTGCCGGCGATTCCGGCGGGCGCCTTGCCCTGCCAGCCGGGCCCAACCAAGAGATAGAAGCCGGGTTTCGTCCCATACATAGAGCCGATCCTGCTGAAGGCGTCGGTCCGCTGATCGGTGGCTTGGAAGACGAAGAAGCGGCTGCCGAAATCCGGGACCTGCAGCACCACTGGGGCGCGGGAGAGATCGAGCACCCCAAAGCCGTAGATCAAGTCCTGGCTCGGGCAGGTGATGTAGCGCTGGCCCGGGTCTTGCGTTCTGGCAGCCATGGCCAGCCGATTGACCGGCGCGATTGGTGCAACGCCGCCGACGAGGAGATACCTCGTCTTGACCCAGTCTTGCGTCCAATAACGGTTGTAGATGTTCACCAAAGGCCAGGCCCAGAGATAGGCGAAGCGCCCGATCTCCCGCACGAAATCCGGCGTCAGCTTCGAACCGGGCGCGGGACCCGACGGCATGGCCCATTCTCGCGATGCCTCTATCGGCGCGGGAGGCGTCGGCGCGACGGTGCGGCGAAGCCCGAGCCGTTCGAGGAGTGTTGTGAAGGGCATGAGCGGTCAGAGCCCTGAGACGTTGAACAGGGAGCCGATGAAATAGGTCGCGGCCGCAGCGGCGCTGCCAATCAAGAGCATGCGCGAGCCCCCGACAATCGCCCTTCGCCCCGAAAAGAGGCTCAACATCGCGCCGACGATGAAGAGCGCCGTGCCGGAGATGGCGGCAGCGACCGCTACGCCATGCGGTAGTTTGAGCAGGAAGGGAATGATCGGCAGGCTTGCGCCGATCGAAAAGCAGAGGAAAGACGAGATGGCCGCGCTGGTGGGCGAGCCGAGCTCGTCCGGGTTCAGTCCAAGCTCCTCGCGGGCGAGCGTATCGAGCGCCTGCGCGGGGTTGGCGATGAGCTTCTTTGCCATGTCGCGCGCCTCGGCGATCGGGATGCCGCGTGCGTTAAAGATCAGCGCAAGCTCTTCGGCTTCCTGCTCGGGGTAGCGGTCCAGCTCGTCCTTCTCCTGCGCGATCTGGTGCTCGAACATCTCCTTCTGCGACAGCATGGAGATGAACTCGCCGGCAGCCATGGAGAAGGCTCCGGCGAGAAGGCCTGCGACTCCAGTCAGCACGAGAACCGATGGCTCGACGGCCGCGCCCGCGACGCCCATGACGAGGCAGGTATTGGAGACAAGACCGTCATTGACACCGAAGACCCCTGCCCTCAGCGCGCCGCTGCCGTAGGATTTGTGCCGGTGTCCGACCTCCGCGACCGAGGTAGGAAAGGGATGTCCCTCCCCAGGCCGAAGCTTGCCGCCATAGATCGAAACGCCACGCACTTTTGAGGCGGAAAGCACGTGGCGCATGGCTCGCGGTCCGAAAATGCTGAGGAGGAATACGGTGATGCGCGAGCGGAGCGAAGGCGTGAAGACCGGGGTTTGTGGCAGGCCCTTTGCGAGGATGGCCGCCTGCTCCTCTGCGGCCTCGGCCATCTGCCGGAAGAGTTTCGCCCGCTGTGGATCCGGCTCGGCATCGGCGACGGCGCCCGAGAGATAGGCCGCGGTTTTTTCCGACCGCCAGCGCTCCAGAATGTCCTCCATCGGCCGATCCGTTTCCGCTCAGATAAGCTTGACCGTTCCGCCGGCAAGATCGTGAACGCCGCCTGACACCGCGAGTTTCTTTGCAGCAAGCGCCTCGGTGAGAATGGGCCCGGCTTCGATCAGCCGTTTCACGTTGATGCGCACATTTTCTTCGATGGTCGCGGCGAGGAAATCGCTTGGATGTTTCGCATGCGCTGCGATGACCGCGGGCTCGATCGCTTTTACCAGTTCCGGCAGATGTCCAGGCAACTCCTTCCGCCCCCTCACGGCGTCAAAAGCCGTGCCGACCGCACCGCAATTGGCATGACCAAGCACCATGAGGAGCGGCACGCTCAGGAACGCAACGGCATATTCGAGGCTCGCAAGTGAAGAATCGGTAACGATATTTCCGGCGTTGCGAATGACAAAGAGGTCGCCTGCCGCTTGATCGAAAAGAAGCTCGGGAGACAAGGGGCTGTCGGAGCAGGCAAGCACGGCGGCAACGGGTAATCGCGATTCGCTTTGATCATCGACGGCGCCGGAAAAATCCGGTTCGCCGGCTGCGTAGCGGGCATTGCCCTGCATCAGCCGTTCGAGGGCCTCCGCCGGCGAAAGCTCGTTCGGCGGAGGCGTCTGTGCCGCAGCAAGTCTCATCCTGAGGGCAGTGAATGGGATCGCGCTCACGGCTAGGAGCGCGCCGGTTCCCGCGATGGCATCGCGCCGTGAAACGAGCCGGCGTGAAACCCGGTGACTGCCGCACATGGCCACTTTCCTCCTTTGTGGAAAGACTCACCCGCGAAGCGCGGAAGCGTCAAGTGCGGAAGGCGATGTCGCTAGCGCGCATCGAGCGGCTTGGAGAGGATCAGCCGGTAGCAATCGAGATTGCGGGCGAGAAACTCATAGGCCGCGCCCCAGAGATACAGCCGGAAACGGCGGTATTCGAACTCGCCGAAGGTCTTCTTCACGTAGTCCTTGTTGGACTCGAGGTTCTCGGCCCACTGCTTGAACGTGAGGTAGTAGCTCCAGCGGTCGCTGTGCAGTTCCTCAAGCTCGAACTCGGTCTTGTTCATCTTGTTGAGGAAATCGTCGAGCACGAGGAAGGAGTGGTTGCCGGGATAGATGTAGCGCACCATGAAGGTGGAGAGCTCGTACTTCTTGCGCGCGGCACTGCCGTCCAGGAATACAAGTCCGCCCGGTTTGAGCAACCGGTAGAATTTCTTCAAGACGCGCTCGTAATTCGGCAGGTGCTCGATGACGCCCATGATGACGATGGCGTCGAACGGCTCATCTGGCTCGAAATCGTAGAAGTCGGTGAGCAGAATGTCGAATTGATCGCCAAAATTGGCGAGCTTGTCGCGCAAGAAGGCTTGCGACACCTCCGAGTTGGTGATGCCGGTGAAACGCACGCCGGTCTGAAGCGCGTGACTTGCGAAAGCGCCCCAGCCGGGGCCGATCTCGAGCACGCGCTTGCCCGGCCCAAGCTCGCACTTCTCGATGGCCCAGTCGAACTTCCGCTCGAGCGCCTTTGACAGAGGCTCGTCGTCGCGCGCGTAGACGCCTTGGCTATAGGCGGGGAAGATCGGATCGAGAAAGCTCAGGAACAGCTTGGGATCGAGATTGTAATGGGAGGCAATGGCCTGCTTATTGGTATAGACCTGCCCGAACAGAAGCGGCTCGATGAAGCGCCAGGCCGCGACCAGCGGATGGCGGTCGTCGAGCGAAGCGCGCAGCGCGAACGGCTTCAGCATGTCACCTTCGATGTCGATATCGCCTTGCAAATAGGCTTCGGCGATATCGCCCTCGTCGAGCGTGCGCAGCGCCCGCAAGGCCCGCTCGTTGCGAAGCCCGACATGGAACTCCGCCTTGCCCTGGCCGACATTACGCTTCGCGCCGTCCGGCAGCTCGATGGAAAAAGGCGTTGCGATGGCACCGACGCGGCTGATGAAGGCGTCGAGCGTGCTTGCGGCTGATGACATGCGTTCGGTCCCCGGCTTGTTTGCCTGCGTTCGGTTGAGCGGCTGGTGATGGTTATTGCGTTCGGCTCGCGATTTTGCCCCGAATGAAGCCGGAATGAAATGGCCGAGATCAAGGCGAAAACGCCGCCTCCGCGCTTGCCGCGGGGCTCTGCACTGAGGCTATGATACGCCGCGCCATTGGGGGAGCGGGACATGACTGTCATTGAGGTTTGCCTGCGCGCTGCGGCCTGCGCCGGTGTTGTGCTCGGATTGATGCTTGGCGGCGTCGCTGCCGGGGCCGGCGAGGAGCCGGGGTCGATTCTCAATGTCTGGCCGCTCGAAGGCGGCGGTCCGGGCGATAGCGAGGCGTTCCGTATCCTCTACCGATCGACCGGGCTCAGCGGCGAGCCGATCGAGGTCTCCGGCGCGATCTATTGGAATCCTGGCCCCGTGCCGGAAGGCGGGCGCAACGTGATCGCCTGGGCGCATCCCACAAGCGGCGTCGTCGAGCCTTGCGCGCCCTCCCTCATGCCCGACAATGCCGGCTTGATCTGGGGCCTCGGCGGCATCCTCGCGCAAGGCTATGTCGTGGTCGCGACCGACTATCCCGGCCTCGGAACGCCCGGCATCCACCCTTATCTCATCGGCATCAGCGAAGCCCGCGCCGTGCTCGATTCGGTGCGCGCGGCGCGCAACCTGCCGCATAGCGGCGCATCCAACCGCTTTGCCGTATGGGGCCACAGCCAAGGCGGCCATGCCGCGCTGTTTACCGGTCAAATCGCCGCAAGCTACGCGCCAGAGCTTAAGCTTGTCGGCGTCGCGGCAGCCGCACCCGCCAGCTACCTGGTCGAGCTGTTCGACGCCGACGCCGCCACGGCAACCGGCAAGGAACTCACTGCGATGGCGCTCTATTCCTGGTCCAAGCTCTACAACGTCCCGCCCTCAGTCCTGGTCGAGCCGGACGCCATGGAGCCGTTCGAAAAGATGGCGCATGATTGCATCGAGTCGGTGCCGGAGTTCCAGGCCATCACCGACGCCGAGAAACCGCTGCAGGATGAGAAATTCCCGGATATATCCCCTTGACATACGTAAGGTGCCTTTCTATATAGAATGGCATGGGAGGGCACCATGCCTAAGGCACTCACGATCAAAGACTTTTTTGAGCGTTTCCCGGACGACCAGGCTTGCCTCGATCACCTTATGAAGGTGCGCTTTGGCGAGTTTCAGGTGTGCCCTAAATGCGGGAAAGAGGGACGCTTTGCGCGGCTCGCCAAACTGCCCGCCTATAGCTGCCCTTGGTGCGGGCACCACATTCACCCGATGGTCGGCACGCCTTTCGAGCGGTCCTCGACGCCGCTGCAAAAGTGGTTCTACGCCATGTATCTGTTCACCACGACGCGGAACGGCGTGGCGGCGAAAGAGCTTCAGCGCCAGCTTGGCGTGACCTACAAGACCGCATGGCGCATCGGGCATGAGCTTCGCAAATACATGGGCGTCGTTGACGGCGACGATCTGCTTGGCGGTCCCGGCCGCGCCATTGTCGAAGCCGACAAGGCTTTCATCGGCGGACGCGACAAGATGGGCGAAGATGACAAGACCGTTGTGCTCGGCATGGTCGAGCGCAAAGGCGACGTGCTCACCCGCGTCATTCCCGACCGGCGCGGTAAGACCATCGTCCGCATGGTCCGCAAATACGTCCGCGAAGGCGCGCGCCTTGCGACCGACGATGCCCGCGCTTTCATGGACCTCAAATCGTGGGGCTACGCGCACGAGACGGTCAATCACAAGGCCAAGGAATGGGCGCGCGGCGATACCCACACCAACACCATCGAAGCCTTCTGGGCGATCTTGAAGCGCGGCATCGCCGGAACGCATATCTGGGTTTCGGCTAAGCATCTTCAGAAGTACCTTTGGGAGTTCGAGTTCCGCTACAATCTTCGGAAGCAGCCTCACTTGATGTTCGATCTTTTGCTTTTGGCTTTCCCGCGTCCCCGGCCATCGCGCGTAATAGGCGGTTGAACAGTCTTTCGTCGCCCTTGCTCGGATGCTCCTTGACGAAGCGAGCGAGACCGCCCTTCTTGCGTCGGGCTTCGTCAAGGCTGAGATATTTGCCGCGTGCCATCACGGCTTCTCCCACGAAAGCGTGTAAACCCGGATGATCGTCGGGACTGAATTTTGAGGCACATGCACGACCAGTTTTGTTGTTTTGTCTTTCCCAAGCCGAATGCCGTAGGTTGTCTCGCGCCCGATGCTCTGCGGTCCAAGCTGGCTTAGCTCATGAAGGACAAGTTCGGCCTCTCCTAGCCCGCCGTCATACTCAATTTTGAAATTGACGAAGGCATTATCGTCCGCATCTTCAATGCGGATCGGGTAAATATGACCGTCATCATTTGGCGTCACCATCTTGGAAAAGACGAGCTTGGGTTCGCGGTACACAAAAAGGTTCCCTATCCAGTAGCCATCTGGTGCCGCTGCGATATAGGCCCAGACCAGTACGAACCAGACCATTCCGCTCACAACGGCGCACAACACGGTGACAACCAGCGGTGCATATGGGAAGCGTGAGGCGGTTCGCAGTGCCTTGGTGATGTGCCTCTGAGGCCGGCGTTTTCTCCGGGCCTTGAGATTGGTGGTTGCCACGTCCCAAACGGCCCATATGGCAAAGACCCAAGCAATAATGGCTAGGAGCCATGTCAGAGCGTCAGACCATGGGTAGTAAAGGCGCCCTGTCACGGCACCACCAGCTGCAGCAGCGAGTGCAATCTTGAGGCGGGTAGAAATGGCCAATAAACCCGCCATAGCTCAATTAATCCCCTAGCAACCCGAATCGCCTGAAGAGGCCGGTTGCATGATACCGCAACGCCATACGTATCTCTAGGGGATATACCGGGAAATTCCTCAAGGTCGACCCAGCCGAAACCGAGCCTTGGCGTTCGATCATGCAGAAGAACACGCCAGGTCAGGCGCCGGCCGGGGCACCGGTGTTCATCGCGCAGGGAACCGCGGATACGACCGTGAGGCCCGAGATCACCAAGCAGTTCGCCGAGGCCTTGTGCAAACAGGGCGCCCGCGTGCGCTTCATCTGGCTCAAGGGAGTGGGGCACACTTTCGCCGCTAAAGACAGCGTTCGCGAGGCGCTTGGATGGATCGGCGATCGCTTCAGAGGCGCACCCGCGCCGTCGGATTGTCAGTAGCGGATCAGTTGCCGATCTCGATGACCGTGTTGGCAGGTCCGTGCTTCTGCACGAGTGAATAAAGCGTCGCCGCATTTTTCGGATGCAGCCTGATGCAGCCATGCGAAGCGGGGCGTCCCAGATGCTTGATCTCGTACGAGCCGTGGATCGCATAACCGCGCAGGAAGAAGATCGAGTAAGGCATCGGCGAACCGTCATAGATCGTCGAGCGGTGGTAGCGCACGAGCGCAGTCGGCTTGAAGGTGCCGACCGGCGTGCGGTAGCCGGGACGCGCCGTCGACACCGACCAGTTATAGACCGGGGCCCCGTCGACATAGACGTCCATGCGCTGCGCCGAGAGCGTGATCTTGGCGCGAATTTGCGCCTGAGCAATGGCTGGACATACGAGCGCGAGGCCGAGCACGACGGCCAAAGGAAAAATGCGCCGCATCAAGATAGTCTCCCCCGTAACCCGGCTTTCGCCGCAGCTGCCCGTTCCGCTGGTGTCGAAAGCCGGAAAGTTCCCCCGCGAATCAAGAATGGCGAGTTTAAACGCCAGCGTCTGAATGCTCCCTGAACGGTTGCCACTTTCCCCAAGGTCCGCGGCAAGAAGCGGCGCCAATGCTCCAATTGCCGCCATGATTTGTGCTAGGCTTCGCCTTTGGGGACCGGCGGGGAAAGTCGAGCACCGATGCGCTGGCTGATTCTTGGCCTTATGCTCGTCGTCTTCTGCGCAACGGCATCGGCTCAGTCGCCAGGGCCGATCCGGAAGGCTGCGACGGAAAGCGGGGTCGAGAGGCCGGGGCCGAAGCCTGCGCGGAAGCCCGCCGCCAAGAAACCTCCACCTCCACCGAGTCCAGTCGCCAAGGAGATGTTTGGCGCGGCGACCGCGCCAGCGCCGCTCGCGGCTCGCTCCATCGGCGGCTACGCCAAAGGCTGCCTTGCCGGCGGGGTCTCGCTGCCGATCAATGGCCCGAATTGGCAGGTGATGCGTCTTTCACGCAACCGCAATTGGGGCAATCCGCGGCTTGTCGACTATCTTGAGCGGCTCTCGAGCGATGCGCGGGCGCTGGACGGCTGGCCGGGGCTTCTCGTCGGCGACATGTCGCAGCCCCGCGGCGGACCGATGCTCACCGGCCATACCAGTCATCAAATCGGACTCGACGCCGATATCTGGCTCACGCCCATGCCTGACCGGCTGCTTACACTACAAGAACGAGAGGACATGAGCGCGGTGTCAATGCTGAAAGATCCCTTCAGCGTGGATCCCGGGATCTTCACGGATCTGCAGGCGAAGCTGATCAGGCGCGCCGCCTCCTATCCGCAAGTCGCGCGCATCTTCGTGCATCCCGCCATTAAGAAGGCGCTGTGCGACATGGCGCCCAAACTCGGCAAGGAGCGCGGCTGGCTCGGCAAGGTCAGACCCTGGTGGAACCACCATTATCATTTCCACGTGCGGCTCTCCTGCCCGCCGGGCTCCGCCGGCTGCGAGGATCAGAAACCGGTCAAAGGTGACGACGGCTGCGGCCAGGAGCTCAAGAATTGGTACGAGATGATTAAGAAGGCGGCCATCTGGCAGGCCGAGCAGCAGGTCAAGCCGGACACCAAGCCGGCCCCGAAGAAGCCGCCGTTGCGCATGGCCGATTTGCCGAAGGAGTGCGGCACGGTGCTGACCGCGGGCGGCTTCGAACCGCCGCAAAAGACCGAGGAGGGAACACTCCTTCCTCCCGAGGCGCTCGCCGCGATGGCTAGCCAGGATGCCGGGCCACCCGTGCCGATCCTAACCGCCGCTCAGCTCAAGGCCCTGGTCGGAGGTGCGGACCCTGCGGGCGACAGCATGCCGCTGCCTGACCGCAACCCGATCCGCTGAGGCTTCAATTTGCATGCTGCATCGGGCAGTATGCCGCCATGCAGGAGCGGCGCCACGAGCCGGCAGGAGCGCAGCGGAACGTTTATGGCGAGCCGCTGCAAAGCTGTTCGGAACGGCCGATGACGGGTTTTTTCCGCACCGGCTGCTGTCATACCGGGCCCGAGGATCTCGGAATGCATACGGTCTGCGTGGAGGTCACTGCGGATTTTCTCGCTTTTTCCAAGTCACGCGGCAACGACCTCTCGACCCCGCAGCCCGAGTTCGATTTTCCGGGGTTGAAGCCCGGAGACCGCTGGTGCTTGTGCGCAGCGCGCTGGCGCGAGGCATTGGAGGCAGGAGCTGCGCCGCGTGTTATTCTTGCCGCCACACATGAGGCGACGCTTCAGCTTGTCGAGCTTAGCGACCTGAAGCGTCATGCGATCGACCTCGCCTGAGGCGCGAGGCTCTTCCCCAATAGCTTTGACCGATGGAAGCATGGCCTGATGGCGAAGAAGAAACCCGCCGAGACCAAGAAGGCTGAAACCCCCGCTCAGGCGCGCGCCCGGAGGAAGCGGCAGATTTATGCCGAGGGGCATAAGCGCAAATTCCTGGTGGTGGTCGACGAGACGCCGGAATGCGAGAGCGCGCTCGCCTTCGCCGCAAGCCGCGCGCAGCGCACGGCGGGACAGCTTGCACTCCTCTATGTCATCGAGCCCGATACCGAGTTCCAGTGGCTCGGCGTAGAGGAGGTTGCGCGCGAGGAGGGTCACAACAAGGCGAAGGCCGTGTTCCGTCTCTTCGGGCGCAAGCTGAAGGGCATGGGCTTTGAGGATTTGGTGCCCGAGGAGATCGTGCGCGAAGGCATGAAGGCGGAGGAGATCACCAAGCTGATCGAGGAGGACGAGGATATCGGCGTGCTTGTGCTCGGCGCGTCGAAGGACCCGTCGGGGCCCGGGCCGCTCGTTTCGACCCTTGCGGGCGGCAGACTCGCCGGCACCTTTCCGGTGCCGATCACCGTGGTGCCCGGTCATCTTTCCATCGAGGAGATTCTGGCGCTCGCCTGAGCCGTGGTACCAGCCTGACTACGGGCAGGTCGCTACATTGTTGTAGCACTTCTTCTGGCCAGACGGGCAGTCTCCCTGGCAGCATTTGTGCGGACTGCCTCCGCAATCGTCGTCCGTGGTGCATAAGCCGCAGCCGGCAGTGTCGGCAAACTTTTGCCCCTTGGCGCGCAATGCTCGCAAGAGGGTGCTTCCTGACGGCAGGCTCGGCCCATTCAGAGCGGCAAGTTCCGATCTCTCTCCTGATACTGAGTCAATTTTGCCGGTGAACAAAAATAAGGCCACAACAATGGCCGCAACGATCATGAGTAAGATGCGCATCAAAACCTCCCTTGGTAATGGCTCTTCCCTGTGGTCCTATGCTGGCGGCAGGCTCGCCGGCACTTTCTCCATGAGTTCGAAGTTCTTGTGGTGATCAGAGTGATTAAGCCCGGAGACACTCTTGCCCGGCGGAACTTTTGCGGTAAGACCTTTCGGTCCGGGCTCCCCTTTTGCTTTGTTGGTGAACTCCCAAGCTGAGTCGAGCGTCGCAAACTTGTCTTCCAAGATCAGCTTGCCATTGCCGCAGGCGGCGGCGAAGTCGGTGCTCGCGCTGACGATGAAGAAGGTCGTCAAGCACATGACTGTGGACGTAACCGTGGTCCGACACATCTAGACTCTCCGCGAAGGCGTCCCTCTATCGCGCATTGATGCGCAATGTATCATTTCGCCAAAAAATCCAGGAAGCTGGGGTTTGAGCCGGGAATGTGCGCTGCGGCAAGGACAAGTCACGCCCGGCAGCCTTGACTTTGGGCTAGGCGAGGCCAAGTATGGACTAGAATAATTCTAATCTGGAGCGCGCCCCTCACCGGCTCCGCGCGTTAGCCTGAACGAGGCAGAGACGATGTTCATCCAGACCGAAGCCACGCCGAATCCTGCCACCTTGAAATTCATTCCGGGGCGTCCCGTGCTCGAACGGGGGACGATGGAGTTCCTTGACGCCGAGGAGAGCAAGTCCTCTCCGCTGGCAGCGCGGCTGTTCGAGATCGAGGGCGTCAAGGGCGTGTTCTTCGGCACCGATTTCATCAGCGTGACCAAGGGCGACGGGCAGTGGGAGCATCTGAAGCCCGCAATCCTCGGCGTCATCATGGAGCATTACCTGTCGGGCCAGCCGGTGACGCCCGAGCAGCCTCCGGCCGAGAGCGGCGCGATGAGCGAGTTCTACGCGCCAGAGGACGAGGAGATCGTCAAGACCATCAAGGAGCTGCTCGAGACGCGCGTACGCCCTGCGGTGGCGCAGGATGGCGGCGACATCACCTTCAAGGGCTATCGCGAAGGGGTCGTGTTCTTGAACATGCGCGGCGCTTGTTCCGGCTGTCCCAGCTCGACGGCGACGCTCCGCCACGGCATCGAGAACCTGCTCAGGCACTTCATCCCGGAGGTGCAGGAGGTGCGGCCGGTCTGACGGCGCGCGCCCTGCTACTCGCCTGAACCAGCTGTCCCGCGTGCTCGCCACGCTTTGACTTCGACGGGACCCGCTTTGATCGTCTAAGAAGCCGGCATGAACATTCTCGCGCTCGATACCAGCATGGGCGCTTGCTCAGCGGCGGTGCTTCGCAGCGCCGGAGAGGCGCGCGGGCTGTTCGCCAGACAAGCGGCGATGGAACGCGGTCACGCCGAGGCGCTGATGCCGATGGTGGCAGAGGTCATGGCGGAAGCGGGACTCGATTTCTCCGATCTCGATTTGATTGCGGCAA
>Ga0073934_10007464_pt1 | contig 15196 bp, 14 predicted proteins | sample LarsenN4metaG_FD_76834 | JGI IMG/M metagenome (GOLD analysis project Ga0073934, IMG submission 76834) | Hot spring sediment bacterial and archeal communities from British Columbia, Canada, to study Microbial Dark Matter (Phase II) - Larsen... ...
GCTCGGCCGCGGCCTCGACGCGCAGATTCTCCGAGACCTCGGGTGGCTCCCGCGCTGGCAGTGAGGTCGCCGCGATTCGCGGGTTCGCCGCCTCCGGCGATACGAGCAGAGCCAACTCGGTCTGTCGCTCGTCGACCTCGAGCTCGGCCTCCGCGAGACGCGTCTCGTAGCGAGCTTGCTCGACCGCGATTCGGCGTGAGGCGTACAGAGAGATATCGCCGGATTCGTAGCGATCGTCCGCCCGATCCGCGGCAGTCCTGAAGACCTGCGTGATGCGGTCCGTCACGACCATCATCGCCTGGGCTCGGACGGCCTCCACGAAGGCACGCTTGACCTCGTAGGCGAGACGAATGCTGTCGGCCCGCAGCTGCAGCGCAGCCGCCTCGGAACGCCGCTGAGCCGCGGTCGAGCGCGCGCCGCGCGATCCGGCGACCTCGAACCGCTGGCTCAGCGTGAGGTAGGTCTCCGAGTAGGAGGATCCGCCGCCTCGGAGCGGCTCGTGCGTCGCGTTCACCGACGGATTGGGAAATGCAGCAGCCTGACGGGCCAACCCGGCGCCACGTGCGGCGTCCACGCGGGCGAGACGAAGCTCCAGGTTGTTCGACGCGAAGAGACGCAGCGCTTCGTCGAGCGTGACGGCGGGCGTCTGCGCACCGATCGACTCGCTGCCGAGGAGGAGCGCGACGAAGGCGAGAAGGTTGAAATGTCGAATCACGGCGGGTCTCCGATCGAGATCGCGAGGCGGCCGGGAACGGCAGCGCCGGCGATCAGTGGGAATGACGAGAGGCCGCGGCCGCGATCGCGGCCCGGCGCTCAGTCGGAGACCGGTGGTGCGCGGGGCTGGGACGGGGGTGGGGCTCGCCCACCCATGACGGGAAGTGTCGACGTCCGGATGACTTCGTCGGTATCGACCGGGACGAGGCTGAGGCCGATCGCGGCGGCCGGGGGAAGCGCAACCGCGGAGCCGACCTCGGACCTGACTCGATCGGACTGATCGACGAGCTGGACCCCGTGATCGTGGTGATCCGGATCGGCCAGTACCGGCGTGCGCTCGCCATCACCGTGATCGTGGGAGGGCATTCCACTGGACGTGACGACCAGGAGGAGTGCAAGGACGAGCGCTAGCGCGCGGGCGATGTCCGGCCGGTGCATGGCGTCAGTATGGCCGCGAGACGCAGAAGGGTCAAACGGCGGTCGTGCTCAGGTTGAAGCCCGGCACCCATCGTGCGATGGTACCGGCACCAAGGAGGCCATCGCCAATGGGACCGACACGAAGCGGGCTGGTCGCAGGGATGGTGGCGCTGGCTGCGATGGCGCTGGACCCTCGCCTCGCTGCCGCACAGGACGACGCCTGCCGCGTCTTCTGCACGCCCGACCTGAAGTTCGAGCCGACCGTCACGTTCGAGAACCTCGGCGATCGCGCGCGCGTGGACGTGGGCGGTGTGGTGGAGGAGACCGAAGGCGAGACGGTCTTCGAGCTGATCTTCGCCGTGGGCGTGCCGACCACGATTCCGCGCGTCGGCGTCACGCTCGAGGCGATCTTCGCGCCGTTCAAGACGACCGACGAGCACCCGTTCACCGGGGAGACTCCGCAGCAGGCCGGGCGCGACGATTTCCGCGACAACCTTCCCGAGATCGAGGCGGAGCTGAACATCGATTTGCTCGACGAGGATCAGACCGGTGGCTGGATCTCCTCCCATGTCGACATCATCGACAAGTTCAGCCCGGGGGAGCTGCCGGGCGACGACGGCGCGTACACGCACAAGCTCAACCTGGAGCTGGACACGGCACTCCACCTCTTCAGCTTCCTGCCGGAGGGGCGTTGGCTGCGCAACCTGGAGCTCGAGCTGTCGATCGATTACATGGCCACGGGGATTCCGCAGGCGGGTGATCTCGTCGGAGACGAGCTCTTCCTCGACGATGCGAGCCCGTGGTCGGCCTCGCTCGTGTTCGTGATGCCCCTCGCCCCGCTCGTGCCATGACCGGAGGCAGCGCGCGCGCGCCTGTGCCCGCCCCCGAGCGGCGGTTCCTCGTGCTGGCGGGCCTGCTCGCGCTCCTCGGATGCGCGGGTGTCGCGCTGAGCCCGGCGCCGGGCGGTCCGAGTCCAGCGGCCGGCGAGGGGTTCGCGGGACGCGTGACGAGCGGTCGGGGCGAAGGCGTCGCCGGCGCCACGGTCCACCTCGTGCCCGTATCGGCGATGGACCTCGCGACGCCCATGACCGCGAGCTCCATCTATCAGGATCCCTTTCCGGCCGAGGCGTTCGACGAGCCGCTGGAGGACGCGATCCGGCGGGGTGGCGCCGAGTTTCCGCGCGCCACCACGGACGGCAGCGGCGCCTTCGCGATCGCCGAGGTGCCCGAGGGCCGGTTCTTCGTCCACGTGACGCCGAGTCCGGACGACGCCGCGCACCTTCCCGGTGGCGATCAGAGCAGGAGGAGCTACTCCGCCGAGGACCTCCGCGGCCGCACGATGAGCATCCGCGTTTCGGGCACGCCGTCGCCGTCGGCCCGCGCGGTGGGGAGCTCGAGATGCCTCGAGTGCCACCGCGAGCAGGAGCACTGGGCGCAGACGGCGCACAAGCTCGGGTGGACGCCGCCCCATGCGCCGGGTCCGCTGCAGGACTTCAGCCGGCATCCCGAGTTCTTCGACGCGCTCCGGTCCTTCGTCGAGGTGGACGACTACTCGCGCGGCACGCGCCTCGAGCTGGGCGACTACGAAGCCGCCCGCGGCGACGACAAGTTCAAGCTCAGGGTCGCGGGTGACGCTCGGCTTCCCATCGAGAGGACGTACGCCGACGTATACCTCTGGAAGAGCGCGCGCGACGGCCGGTACTACATCACGCTCGTCAACCGCCTGAACCCGCAGGACCCCAACAGCCCCGCCCACCTGCCGATCGAGCTCGTCTACGGCGGGGTGGTGCACGACCAGCGCTACATCGTCTCCGTGCCGCCGGGTCTGGGCGAGCGCCAGGGCTGGTACACGGTCCTGCGCTACAACTCGACGGGGCGCGACGAGCGGCTGAACCGCACGCGCCGCGTCTGGCACGACTACAAGTTCTGGATGTGGTGGGCCGCCGGCACGGACGCCGCCTACGGGACGGCGGACGACGTCCTCACGGCGCCCCCGATCAACAACAACGCGGTCCAGACGATGTGCGCCAGCTGCCACCTCACGGGTTGGGAGCGTTACCGCGACGAAGCGACGGGGCAGTATCTGGTGCGCGCCGTCGACGATCCGGCCGGCGAGGTGAACATCGACGACGATCCCGCGATGGACGAGATCAACATCGGGTGCGAGAACTGCCACGGCCCGGGCTCCGAGCACGTGGCCGACCCCCAGACCTGGAGCATCGTCTCCCCGCAGGACCTCTCGGCCGAGCGGGCGAGCGTGGTGTGCGGCCGCTGCCACGATCGGCGGCAAGGCTACGGAGGTCCGTACGTGGGTTACACCCAGGCGGTCACCGAGGCGGGAGAGCTCGCCCGACCCGGCATCGGCCGCCATGAGCTCATCACGCGGTATACGGACCCGGTGAAGAAGGGTCCGACCATGGCGGGGCCCGGGCGTGAGAACAACATCTGGCCGGACGACGTGCACTCGGCCCAGCCGCACCAGCAGTACTCCGACTTCCTGAAGTCCACGATGTACCGCAACGACCGCATCCTCGTCACGTGCAGCGACTGTCACGAGATGCACGGCACGACGCCCTATCCCCGCTTCCTGCGCGGCGACCCGCAGGATCCGAGCTCGGCGCTGTGCCAGCGGTGTCACGCGATAGACCTGCTGCCCCACATGCAGACGAAGGCCGGCGCCACGATGAAGGGCGAGATGACGCGCTGCATCGACTGCCACATGCCGGGCACCGCGAACACCGGCGGCATCGCGGGGGACTACGGGCGGATGATCCACACCCCGCCGTACGCGAACGCCGCGGAGGAAGAGGCGAACGCGTACTGGGAGAGCCCCATCAACTCGCACGTCTTCGACGTGCCCCGGAAGACGAACGTCGCCGTCGACGGCGTCCTGCCCGGCCGCGCCATGCCGATTCCGTACACGGCGGCGTGCGGGACCTGCCACGTGGTGGACGAGCTGCCCTACAGGTGACGCCTCAGGGCCGCAGCGTCTCGACCCTCGGGACGATCAGGTCCACACGGAAGGGTGGCAGGCGGTAGCGCACGCTGTCTCCGGCGGCCGTCGCCCACCGGTCGCCGGTGCCGCTCCCGACCGTGACGGCTGCCAGCTGCTCGCCGGTCTCGGCGTAGGCGACCGTCGTCCCTCCCGGGGGCAGCCTGCCGATGGAGTCGGCATCCGACACGAAGCGTGCCGCGACGAGACCGCCGCCCAGCTCGTTGAGGATGTTCTGCACCGGGCGTGCGTTGGCGGGGCCCCCGTCGGCGAACGTCCAGACGGAGTCGGTGCGGACGAGCGTCGCGGACTGGCCGTCCCGCTCGACCGTGATCCTGCGAACGCGCGACGTGTCGATGGCCAGCATCCGCCGGTTGCGCCAGTCGTCCAGCTGGCGGAACACGTACGAGCGCAGGCCGCTGTCGACGAGGTACACGACGTCCTCGTCGGGCATGCGTGCGTAGAACGTTCCGGTGCGGGGCCCGTCGAGGCCGACGAGGATCCTGCGGGTCGTGCCGTTCTGCTCGAGCTCCAGCGACGCCGCGGTGTCCGGGTCGAGCCCCATGCGCGCGTGGTTCGCCGGGTTGGTCGCAGCCACACCGGTCACCTCGGTGTCGCGGAGCGTCTGGAAGAACCGCGAGATGGAGCCGGAGTCGCTCTTGAATCCGCCGGCTTCCCAGACGCCGCCGACGTTGCGCAGCTCGAGCGTGCCGAACGATCGCCTGAACCTCACCGCAGTGAGCGTGCTCGAGTCCGCGCCCTCGAAGAACGTCGCGATCGGCCCCGTGACCTGGGCCTCGTCGCCGTCGCTCCGGCGCGAGACGAAGAAGACCAGCAGCCAAACGGCGGCGACCGCGCCGAGAGCGCCGAGGAGCCGCTTGAGTGTCCACTCGCTCATGCGATCACCTCCCGCCACCGCGACTCCGCGCGACGGCGACGGCGCCCGACCCGCACGAGGCCGAGGAGGACGAACAGCAGCGGGGCCCCGACGAGGTTCCCCCACTTGAGCACGTTGCGGGTGGCGTCCGACTCGAAGATCAGGTTCGGGGGAGTGCGGTCCTTCGAGCGGATGGCGATGAGCGCGTCGTCCTGGGCGAGCCAGTCGATGGCGTTGGCCAGGAACGGGAGATTGCCGGGGCTGGCCTGCACCAGCTGCTGATTGGCAGCGAAGTCGGCGTCACCCACCGCGATCATGCGCCCGCGCTGGTCACCCTCGGGAGGCGTGATGGCGACCGCCAGCGTCCGCACGGAGAGCTCCTCGTCCGGAACGCTCCAGTCCTGATCCGGCATGATCGGCAGACCCTCGCCGTGGAGCGCGCCCGCCTGGGTGGTCTGCCACAGCGGCGAGACGTTGACGCTGTCGGAGACCACGAGCTCGCCCGCCCAGGCCAGCGCGAGCTGATTCAACCCGCTCGTGATCGGGTGGGTGGACGGACGCGCGATGGGCCAGAGGGGATAGGGCACGACCACCTGGAAGATCCCCTGCGTTCCCATGTTGAGGCGCTGGTGCGAGGCCAGATCCATGACGAGCCTCGTGGAGAACGTCACCTGGCGGTCCTCGAGCAACGTCTCGAGGCCGCTCCGGAACGGCATCGGGATGGGCGACTCCTCTCCCACGCTGACCGGCTCGAGCATGAGAAACAGCGCACCTCCCCGGTCCACGAAGTCGCGTATCCGCTGGATCGCGCTCGGGTCGAGAGGCGTCGTCGGGCCCATGACCGCCAGGATCTCGATGTCCGGCGGAATGGGCATCGAGTCGCGTTCGAGGTCGATCGCGCGCATCTCGTAGCGCTGCCCGAGGTCCAGCATCAGACCCGGCACGTCCCCGAGGCGCTGCGCGCCGAACCCCTGCAGGTAACCGATGCCGACGCTCTCGGTCGTCGTCATGTCGTAGACCGCCGACGCGATCTTGAACTCCAGGTCGTCGGTACGGTCGATGATCGGCGTCACCTCGCTCCGGTCCGCGCACCTGATCGCGTAGCCGTAGTAGCCACGGCGGACGTCGAACTGGTCCTCGCGCATCACGTTGAACTCGACGGGATAGATGCCGAGCTCCTCGGCTTCCGTCGCCGCCTCGGGGTCCTCCCCCGGGTCCACGACGGTGACCCGCAGATTTCCGTTGGACGCGCTTTCCATGTCGGCCAGGATGTCGCGCACGTCACGAAGCTGCAGCTGCAGCTCCGGCGGCAGCTCGGCCGACGCGAACAGGCGGATCTCCACCAGATCCTCGAGCCCTCCGAGCAGATCGCGCGTCCCCTCCTCGAGCGTGAAGAGATTGCCCGCCGTCAGGTCGATGCGGCCGCGCACGTAGCTGCCGAGCAGGTTCACGCCGAGCACGAGCAGCGCGACCACGGCCACGCCGAGGCGCATCCGGCGCCACTCCGCGCGCGCGTGGCTCAGGCGCTCACGGAGGACGGCGCCGAGCGCGAGCACGACGAAGAGGGCCGTCGTGGAGAGGAAGTACACGACGTCACGGAGGTCGACCACGCCACGCGCCACGTTCTCGAAGTGGCTCAGCACGGACAGCCGCGCGAGCGCGCCCGCGATCACCGGCGGGAGCCCGATCTGGACCACGGGCATGCCGATCAGGAAGAGCACGAACGCCACGCTCGCCGCCACGATGAACGCAGTGATCTGGTTGCGCGTGAAGCTGGACGCCCAGAGACCGAGCGCCACGAGCTGCAGCGCGAGGAGCCCCGCGCCGAGATACTGCGCGACCACGATGCCCGGATCCGCCTCGGAGAGCGCCAGCACACCGATCGCCGTCGGAATGGTGCCGGCGAGGGCGAGCATCACGAAGATCCAGTCGCCGACGAGCTTTCCGAGCACCACCTCCAGCTCGGTGAGCGGCTGGGCGAGCAGCCACTCCAGCGTGCGGCTCCTGCGCTCCTCGGCCAGCGACCGCATGGTGGCCGCGGGCACGAAGATCGAGAACAGCACCGGCAGCATGTCGAAGATCGGGCGGAGCGACGCGACACCCATCGCGTACATGGCGCGGAACGCCAGGAAGAGCGAGAGGCCGAGGAACGCGACGATCAGCACGTAGGCGGTCGGCTGGTCGAAGTAGCCGCGCACCTCTCGGCGCGCGACGGCCCAGATGTTTCGCATCATGACGCCACCTCGGCCTGCGGCTCGGCAGCCGGCGACTCGGGCGGGGCCGGCTCGGCGGCCTCGGCGGTGAGTGAGCGGAAGAGCTGCTCGAGGCTCGCGCGCTCGCGATGGAGCTCCCAGAGCGTCCATCCCCGGTCCCGCGCCATCCCGTAGATCTCCGGCCTGAGCTCGCGGTCGCCGCTCGCTTCGAGCGTGACCCGCACGCGTCCGTTGGCTCTTTCGACGTTGTGCGAGGTCACGCCCGGCAACGCGGCGAGCGATTCGGATACTCCGCTCCCCTCGGCCTCGACGACGTACCGCGCGCCCCCCGTCTTGCTCGCCAGCAGCGACTGCACGCTGCCCTCGGCGGCGAGACGGCCCTGGCTGAGGATGACGAGGCGCGAGCACGTCGCCTCGACCTCCTGCATGACGTGCGTGCTCAAGAGCACCGTGCGCTCGCGCCCCAGCGTGCTGACCAGGCGGCGGATCTCGACCCGTTGGTTCGGATCCAGACCCTCGGTCGGCTCGTCGAGGATGAGCACCTCCGGGCGGTGCAGGATCGCGCTCGCGAGGCCGATACGCTGCCTGTAGCCCTTCGAGCACTCGCCGATCGGTCGATAGAACACGTCGCCGATGTCGGTCTCGTCGACGGCCGCTTTGACGCCCGCCTTCGCCTCGGCTCGCGAGAGACCCCGCAGATCGGCGACGTAGTCGAGATACTCGGCAACGATCAGCTCGTCGTAGAGCGGGTTCGCCTCCGGCAGGTAGCCGATCCGCCGCTTCGCCGCCAACGGATCGTTCGTCACGGAAACGCCGTCCAGCAGAACCGCTCCCTCGTCCGGCTGCAGGGTGCCGGTGATCATCCTCATCGTCGTCGTCTTGCCGGCGCCGTTGGGGCCCAGGAAGCCCACGACCTCGCCGCGCTCGACAGCGAAGGACAGGCGATCGACGGCCGTGACGCCGCCGTAGCGCTTGCTGACGCTCTCCACGGAAATCATGTCCACTCCCAACGAAAAAGAGCCACGCCGTGCTCGACGTGGCTCATGCGCGAGGGGTCGAAAGCCGCACGACCGGTCGAGCAGGGCCGGCCCGGTGCGATCGGTGGCCGCCCGTTCTGAGATGACGCGGCCCGATTCTATGGGCGCTGGCCGGCCTTGTCCACCCGCTTCGACGCGGCTCGCGACCGCGGGAGTTGCCGGCGGATCAGCTAACCCGCAAACAGCTCCCGGAACCGGGCCGCCAGCCTGGGGCCAGCCCCCTCGTCCTCGTGCTTGAAGAAGACGTAGGCGCGCTCCCACCCTTCGTCGGCCACGCGCTTCGCCCACCGTTCCAGATCGCCGTCCCGATAGTCCGGGCGGCGGAGCCGCAGATAACCCCACGACGCGGTGCGGACGATCGGCTCGTCTTCCGCCGACTCCTCCGTATCCGCGCACACCAGCGCCATGTCGCGCTCGCGCAGCGCATGCCGCACGGCCGCGTCATTCCAGGAGGGGTGCCGGAACTCGAAGGCACCGGGTGTGTTGGCGGGCAAGCTGTCGAGAAAGGCGATGAGCCGCGCCTCGTCCTTGGGGAGGTTGGGAGGCATCTGGAAGAGGACCGCGCCGACGAGCGGCCCGAGGACGGAGAGCGACTGGAACATGTACTCGGTGGGCTCCCGCGACTCCGGTTTCAGCCGCGCGAAATGCGTGATTCGCCGTGACGCCTTGATCGAGAAGCGGAACTCGCTGCCGACCTGGGTCGCCCACCCCTGCAGCACCGACTCCTTGGGAAGACGGTAGAAGGTGTTGTTGATCTCCACGGCGTTGAGGCGCTCGGCATAGTGGGAGAGCATCCGCTTCGCCGGGAGCTTCTCGGGATAGAAGCTGCCGCGCCATTCGTCGTAGCTGTAGCCGCTGGTGCCGACGTAGAGATCCATCCGACACCTCGGGTCGCGTGAGCCTGGCCCTGGGATGACGTCGGTGAAACTTTGGCGTCCGCGGCCGCGTCCCGAAAGTTCTCGGGGCTAAGGGCCGTCTCTCGCGGGATCCTGGAGATCGACGATGGGGCCTGAAATCTGGGTCGCCCTCCTGGCCGTGTTCGTGAGCGGCGGGGCGGTGGGGACAGCGGGAACGCTCTTGGCGCAGTGGCTGGTGCGGCGCTTCGACACTGCCTCGCCGCCCGCCAACCGCCTGGACGCGATGGAAATGGAGGCGCTCCGTGGCGACTTGGCCGAGATGGGGCGCTACGTGCGCAACTTGGACGCGCGCATGGACTTCACCGAGCGCCTGCTCGATGGCGCGCTGGCGCCCGGTCCCCGCGTAACCGGGTCGGAGCCCCCCGACCCCGAAGCTCGGGACGGAGGGCCGCGACCCGGTTCGCAGGTGGGTTAGCGGCGGGCCTTCTTGCCCTTCTTACGCCGCCGGCCCTGGTTGGGATGCTCGAGATGCTGCCAGGTTTCGCCGCGCCGCAGCATGTAGATCGTGCTCGCCGACACTCCGAGCTTCCGGGCCCACTCGGCCCCGGAGGAGCGCCAACGGTCGGCCTTCTCGTCCCAATCGTCCAGGACTTTCTTCGCCTGCGCCGCCGTGAGCTGAGCGTGCGGAGAGTTCTCGCCGCGCAGCCAGACGTTCGACCCGTACCAGCGATCGACCGTCTGCAGGGGGCCTGTGACGCCGCGACCGGTATGCCCCAAGCAGTAGTGTCGGACCTGATCGACCGAGAACTGTGGGTACATACGCGCAATTTCGGCGTACAGGAACCCGTCCTCGGCCAGCTTCCTCCATTTGAGGACGAGGTCGCCGTCCGGCTTTGCCATCGGGGTGTCTCCTGAGTTGGTTCTGTGGGGGGGGTAATCGGAGCGGCGTAAACCCTGCGATGTGCGTTCGTGTTCCGCAATCGGGGATTACCGCCGATTAGCTACGATTTCCCCACCGACAGTTTGTGAGCGAAGCTCTTGCGGAACTTGGCAAGTTTCGGGCCGATCACGACGCGACAATACCCCTGGTTGGGGTTGCGACGGTAATAGTCGTCGTGATAGCGCTCCGCGGGGTAGAAGCCATCGAGGGCAACGATCTCCGTCACGATCGGACCGTCCCAGAGCCGCTGTTCGTCGAGGTCGGCCGCCAGCCTGCGCGCAATTTCCCCCTGCTCGGCCGAGTGGGTGAAGATCACCGAGCGATACTGGGTCCCGACGTCCGCTCCCTGTCGATTCAGTGTCGTGGGATCGTGGATCGCGAAGAAGATCTCCAGGATCTCGCGGTAGGAGACCACCGCAGGATCGAAGGTAACCTGCACGACCTCCGCGTGGCCCGTCGTCCCCGAGCAGACGTGCTCGTAGGTGGGGTTCTCCGTGGTGCCCCCCGCATAGCCCGACTTCACCTCCCTCACCCCCTGCACGAGCTGGAAGACGGCCTCCAGGCACCAGAAGCAGCCGCCTCCCAGCGTCGCCCGCTCGGTGGCGCTCACCGTGCTCCCGCAGGCTCGGGCGGCCTCGGGCCTTTGCGCCGCGACGAGAGCACGCCCGCGATCGCGTCGAGCGCTCGCTCGATGGCGGAGTCGTCGATATCCCTGTGAACCACCGCCCGGATGCCGGTCCCTCCTCCGGGTATCATGTGCACACCCGCCGCGTGGCAACGTTCGGCGAAGTCCGCGGCCGTTCCATCGGTCACGTGGAACCGAACGATGTTGGAGTGCACGTCGCGCGGGTCCACCTCGAGCCCGTCGAGCGAAGCGATGCCGACGGCCAGCGCGCGGGCGCGGCGGATATCGTCTCCCAGATGGGGCCGATGATGCTCGAGCGCGTACAGCGCTGCCGCCGCCAGAATGCCCGCCTGTCGCATCCCGCCGCCGAGCTGCTGCTTGAACCGTCGCGCGCGCGCCACTGCTTCTCTCGTTCCGGCCAAAGCCGACCCCACCGGCGCGCCCAGCCCCTTCGAGAAGCAGACGTTCACCGTGTCGAAGGGCGCGGCGAAGTCGCGCTCCGCCACCCCCGACGCGGCGGCGGCATGCCAGAGGCGCGCGCCGTCGAGGTGCAGGGCGAGACGGTGCCGTCGCCCAGCCGCACAGACCGACTTCACTGCGTCGAGCGGCCAGACGGTCCCTCCTCCGGCGTTGTGCGTGTTCTCCACGCACAGCAGGCGGACGGGCGAGCTGAGCGTCGCTGGCTTGAACCGATGCGCGACTCCGACACCGGCGTCCACGTCGGCAGCCGTGAAGACTCCGCGCACACCCCGGATCGGAACGATCGATACCCCGCTGATCGCGGCCGCACCGCCGCCCTCGTTCATGACGATGTGGCTCGTCCCCTCGACGAGGGCGGCGTCGCCGGCCTCGGTCTGGATCCGCACGGCGATCTGATTGGAGAGCGTGCCCGTCGCGACGAACACGGCCGCTTCCTTCCCGAGCAGTGCGGCCGTGCGCGCCTCCAGCTCGTTGACGGTGGGATCCTCACCGTAGACGTCGTCACCGACCTCCGCGGCCGCCATCGCGGAGCGCATGGCGGCGGTGGGTTTCGTGACGGTGTCGCTGCGCAGATCGATCATGTGCCTAAGGTAGTGCCCTCGAGCTCGGCCCGAAGCTTCCGGATCGTGAGCGGGCCGACGCGGCAGCACCCTCCCAGCACCCGCGCGCCGTGGTCGAACCACTCGGCCGCCCCGGCGAGCCAGTCCGCGCCGGTGGGCTTCCCCCTCCACTTGCCGGTGTCGCGATCGTAGACCTCGCCGGAGTTGGGATAGGCGATGATCGGCAGGTCGGTCACCGAGCGCACGACGTCGATCAGGCTCGTCACGTGACGCGGGGAGGTGCAGTTCACCCCCACCCCCGCGAGGCGCGGCGCGGAGATCGCCGCGCGCACCGCCGCCTCGAGCGGCGCCCGGTCCCAGAGCCGGCCCGCGTCCCGGCACGAGAAGGTGATCCACGCCCACGTGTCGGGGACCTCCGCCAGCAGCTCCGCTATGACCTCGGCTTCGGCCAGCGACGGGATCGTCTCGAACGCCACGAGGTTCGCGGGCGTGTCGGCCAGCACTCCGAGGCGCCGCCGGTGGAACTCGGCGAGTGCCTCGCGCCCCACGGAATAGCGACCGTCGTACTCCGAGCCGTCCGCGAGGAACGCCCCGTACGGGCCCGCGCTCGCGGCGATGATCGGCTCGAGGCGCCCTCGGCGGTTGGCAGGGGCCGACCAGAACGCATCGCGAGCTTCCCGGGCCAGCTCAACGGCCCTGCGCAGAAGAGCTTCGGCCTCCCGCGGACCGAGGCCGGCCTCGGCGAAGCCCTCGAAGCTCGCCTGGTAGCTGGCCGTGGTCACGCAGTCCGCCCCCGCCTCCAGATAGGCCAGGTGCGCGGCGCGGACGGCGTCGGGGGCGTCGAGCAGGAGCCGCGCGGACCACAGCGGCGTGTCCAGCAGATGGCCGGCCGCCTCGAGCGCCGTCGCGAGCCCTCCGTCGAGAGCGACGAAGCCCTGACCGTCCAGGAACGGCTGGAAGGGGCTGCGGCGGCTCACGCGCGCGCGCGCCACTCGAAGGCGAAGTTGTTCACGTAGGGACGCCGCCCCTCCACCTGGTGGACGCGCGGGTCGAAGCGGGATACGTCTTCGGCCCGCCCGTTCCAGAAGAAGGAACCCCGGTAGCCGAGCGCTGCCAGATGGCCGAAGACGTCGCTGACGTCGTGGCCCCTCATGTGCCTCACCTCGCACTCGACGAGAATCGCCGGATGATGCTCGCGCAGCGCGCTCTCGGCCCCCCGAAAGACCTCGAGCTCATGGCCCTCCACGTCGCACTTGATGAAGCGAACGCCACGGTCAGCCGCGTGACGAGCGAGACAGCGGTCGATGGTGTCGGCGCTGACGACGGTCCCGGACGGGTCGGGCGGCAGGGACGCGCCCTCGAGCGACGCGGCAGGCGACAATGCCCGGCCGGGCCGCAGCAGGAGGCGCTGGCCGGCGGCCGACGAGACCGCCGACTCGAGGACGAGCACGTTCGCCCACCCGAACGCTTCGACGCACGACCGCAGGTAATACGCGGCTTCTGGCTGGGGCTCGAATGCGAGGACCACTCCGCTCTCGCCCACCGCTCGACGCATCCAGTACGTGTAGGCTCCCTTGTAGGCACCGGCGTCGACTGCCGTGTCGCCGTCGCTCAGCCGGGCCAACATCCAGCGAATCCCGTCGGGATCGACCCGCAGCCGGTAGCGCCAGGCGCGGTGGCGAAGCCCCAGGCGGGTGAGCCACCCGAGCCCCAAAAGCCCAGCGGGCCGCCCCGATCGCTCGGGACGGCCCGCTGGTCGAGTCATGGAACCGATGCTTAGGAGATCTGAACCACGTTCTCCGCAGCGGGGCCCTTGGTGCCCTGGACCAGGTCGAACTCCACCTTCGCACCCTCGGCGAGACTCCTGAAGCCATCAGCCTGGATGGCGCTGTGGTGGACGAAGCAGTCCTTGCTCCCGTCCTCCGGGGTAATGAAGCCGAAGCCCTTCTGGTCGTTGAACCACTTCACGGTTCCTCTGGTACGCATCAGCGCGCTCCCTATGGTGTTGCGATTGTCGGAGTGCGGATGACCCGTACGTTCCGACTCACATCGTGCGCGGAACACCCCGCGCAGGGGGCAGTCGGCGCCTCTCAGGAGGCCGGCGATCTGCCACTGTGGAAATTACGCTGAATATCCTGTATCAGCGGCGCGACTACCGCAAGTAACCCCCCCTCGAAAGCTTTAGTCCTCACCTCGCCGGCGGGAGCCCCAAGAGATCCCTTTCTCATGATCGACGCGTTCATCGGCAAGACGCCCGTCGTGCGCCTGGAGCGCATACCGGACAAGGGTTCCGCCGAGGTATGGGTGAAGCTCGAGGCGATGAATCCCGGGGGCTCGATCAAGGATCGGCCGGCCCTGGCGATGATCGTCGACGCCGAGCGACGGGGACTGCTGCGGCCCGGCGATACGATCGTCGAGCCGACGTCGGGCAACACTGGGATCGGGCTCGCCCAAGTGGCTGCCGCGCGCGGCTACAAGCTGATCCTCACGCTGCCCGCGCAGATGAGCGTGGAGCGGAAACGCACCCTCACGGGTTACGGCGCCAAGCTCGTGCTCACCGACCCCGAGCTGCGCATGATCGCCGCGATCGCTGAGGCGGAGAAGATCCGCGACGAGACGGGCGCCTTCATGCCCGACCAGTTCACGAACCCCGCCAATCCGCGGACGCACTACGAGACGACCGCCCCCGAGCTGTGGGAGGCGATGCACGGCCGCATCGACGCGTTCGTCTACGGAAGCGGGACCGGCGGCACGATCTCCGGGGTCGGCCGCTACCTGAAGGAGCGCCTGCCCAACGTGCTGGTCGTCGCGGTGGAGCCCGGGCGGAGCGCGGTGCTCTCCGGCGAGCCGCGCGGGCAGCACCAGTTCCAAGGCATGGGCCCCGGCTTCATCCCCAAGAACCTCGACCTCAGCGTGGTCGATCGCGTGATGAAAGCGTGGGAGGAGGACGCGTTCCCCGTGGCGAGGCGCCTCGCGCGCGAGGAGGGGCTGTTCCTCGGGATGAGCAGCGGTGCGATCGTGTGGGCCGCGATGCAGGTGGCGAAGGAGCTCGGACCTGGACATCGCGTGGCGTGCATCGCGCCGGACTCGGCCGCGCGGTATCTGAGCACGGAGATGTTCGACGGCGACGCCGAAGCCTCATGAGGAGGGTGGCGATGGGAAGATCACGTTGGGGGGGCGCACTCGCTTGGGTGCTGGCCGCGGTCGTCGGGGCGTGCGCACCGGCCACCGACTCGCCGCCGAAGATCATCGTATCCGGCGCGTCGGGTCAGCTCGGGAGGCTCGTCGTCGAAGAGCTGCTCGCACGCGGCGTGGCCCCGACCGACTTGATCCTCGTCAGCCGAACACCCGAAGAGCTGTCGCGATATGCCGAGATGGGCGCGAGCACGCGCTTCGGCGATTTCACGCAGCCCGAGTCGCTGGCCGCTGCTTACGAGGGTGGCGACAAGCTGCTGATCATCAGCTTGAACACGCGCGGCAACCC
>Ga0073934_10007466_pt1 | contig 15189 bp, 13 predicted proteins | sample LarsenN4metaG_FD_76834 | JGI IMG/M metagenome (GOLD analysis project Ga0073934, IMG submission 76834) | Hot spring sediment bacterial and archeal communities from British Columbia, Canada, to study Microbial Dark Matter (Phase II) - Larsen... ...
AGCACTGAGCGGTCGATGCCCGCAGGATGGCCGGCGGTGACCAGAAGCACCCATGCGCCCCGGGAAGGCCAGGCGCGGCGGACGGCCCAGGTCGTGTTGCTCAGGCGCTGGACGGGCACGTGCACGGTCCGGCGCTCGCCGTCGAGGATTCCCTCGGCGGAGACCACCAGCCGGACGTCTCTGGGATTCACGCATCCGCCTGCCTGGACGAGGAGCACCGCCGGCGCGCCCTTGACCCGTGCCGACGCGTCGGGGAGCTTCACGCTCAGGTAGAAGCCGCCCGCCAGGGCGGACGGGGCCAGGGCGGCAAGCAGTGCGCCTGCGGCGACCGCCGTCCCGAGTCCTCTGATTCCTGCCTTCATCTCTCTCTCCTCCAACGGATTTGCCTGTTGGACGCGGGGCGGGCCCCGTTTCTTCCCGCTCGGCTGCGGATCGCTGCCCAGACGGCCGTGGCGCCTGGAGGGCACGACCGATCGACGCGGGGGAATCCCCGTCGCCGCAGTTCTGAAACGGCCTGCTCGTTCGCTTCGTCGTGTCTGGCATGAAGCTGCCACTCCCTCTCCTCACTCTGGTGCTGCTCGCGCGGACCCCAGTTTTCGGGCAGACCTTCCAGGCGCGGTTTCAGTTCGGAGGCGCGGACGTGGGATCGAGCCGGCACGAGGCCCGGCCCGACGGGTGGTTCGAGTCGGTGAGCGAGCTGAACCTGGGTCCCGTGCGGATCGCGAGCCGTCTCACCGGCCGGTTTGCGAACGGGCTCCTCACCGAGTACACACTGGTGCAGAGCCAGGGCGGCCAGGAGATGCGCATTGCCGCTTCAGGCGACAAGGCGGAGATCACCGCGGGCGGAGGCACGCGCATCACGCCGTTCAAGCCCGCCGCCCGGGTCTTCGCCAACTTCCACCCGGCGCTCAGCGGGACGGTGGTGAGAGATCTGGATTCCGGCGAGGCCGATTCCGCGCGGGTGGAGGTGCTCATTCTGGACGGCCCCGTCGCCATGCCCGTGGACGTGGTGCGGCGTCAGCCGCGGGTGGTGGAGGCGGGCGGGCGCAGAGTGGCGGCGCGCTTCCACGTGGTCCGATTCCCCACGGGAGTGGACATCGAGGTCTTCACGGACGAGGCGGGCGGCACTCTCGCCTGGAACGTGCCGTCCCAAACCATCAAGGCCGTCGCGGCAGGCTTCGAGGCGCTGGTGCTAGACCCCACCGCGCGCTTCCCGGAGCTGAGCCAGCCCACGCACAGTACGCGCCGCATGGCGGCCGTGAAGATTCCCGTGCGCGACGGCGTGGAGCTTGTGGCGGACGTGGCCCTGCCGGAAGGGGCCGGCCCCTTCCCCGTGATTCTCACGCGCACTCCCTACGGCCGCCAGGCGCAGATGGCGGCGGGAGAGAACTGGGCCAGGCGGGGCTACGCCTTCGTGGCGCAGGACTGCCGGGGCCGGGGAGACAGCGGCGGCGACTGGGAGCCGTTCATGAACGAGCGGCGCGACGGGTACGACACCCTGGACTGGGTCTCCAAGCAGGCCTGGTGCAACGGCAGCATCGGGATGATCGGAGCCAGCTACGGGGGCTGGGCGCAGTGGTGGGCGGCCGTGGAGGGCCACCCCGCGCTGAAGTGCATCGTGCCCCAGGTCTCCCCGCCCGATCCCTTCTTCAACATCCCGTGGGACCACGGGATTCCGTTCCTCTACGGGGCCATATGGTGGGCCAGCGTGGTGAAGGACAAGGCTCCGCTCACCGGCGTCTCGCCCTTCATGAAGGACGTGGAGGCGCTCAAGACGCTCCCGCTCAGCCAGGTGGAGGATCGGATTCTGGGGCAGGATGTGGGGTATGTGAACCGCTGGTGGGAGCGGGAGACCGCCTCCGCCTTCGGGCCCGCGTGCTTCATGAAGGACCTGGACCGCGTGAAGATCCCGGTGCTGCACATCAGCGGCTGGTGGGACGGAGACGGGATCGGCACGAAGCTCAACTGGGCGGAGCTGCGCAAGCGGGGACACACGCGCCAGTGGCTCGTCTACGGCCCGTGGACCCACGCCTTCAACAGCACGTCGCGGGTGGGCAAGACGGACTACGGGCCGGACGCCATCCTCGATCTGGAGTCGATCTACGTGCGCTGGTTCGACACCTGGCTCAAGGGGAAGAGCGTGGGCCAGGAGAGTCAGCCGCGGGTGCGCGTCTTCGTGACGGGCGCCAACGAGTGGCGGGACCTTGCGGACTGGCCGGACCCGCGATCCACGGTGCGTACGCTGTATCTGAGCGCCAGCGCCCCCGCCAACGGAGCGCAGGGGGCGGGAGAGCTGGTGGATTTGCCGCCGCGGCGCCAGGACCCGGACCGCTACACCTACAACCCCGCCCACGCGGTGATTCCCAAGGAGCTGCTGGAGCGGGACCCCTCCAGCGCGACCACCGAGGTGCGGCTGGAGGCCCACGACCAGGACACCCTGGTCTACAGGACTGCCCCGCTCACCGAGCCGGTGGAGATGGGCGGCCCGATCGAGATCGACCTGCACTTTTCGACCTCGGCCGTGGACACCGACTTCTTCGCGGACGTGATGGACATCGATGCCCAGGGGGTCATGCGGGCGATAGGAATGGGAGGCAAGTTGCGGGCGAAGTACCGCCGGAGCTTCGACCGTCCATCGCTCCTGAAGCCCGGCCGCGTATACAAGATCACGCTGGCTCACTGGGACGCGGCCCACCGGTTCCAGAAGGGGCATCGGATCGGCCTGCTCATCTCCAGCAGCGGGTTTCCGCTCTACGCCCGCAACCTGAACACGGGCGAGCCCGTGGCCACCGGAACCCGCATGGTGGCAGCCCACCAGACGATTCATCACGACGCGCGGCATCCCAGCGCCCTCCGGTTCCGGATTCTGCCGCCTGTGAAGTGAGGCCGGGGACCGGCACGGGCGCCAGAGCGCTTGCCACCACACGGCGGCGCGCGGTAGACTCCGGCCATGATCACGATCGTGGGGCTGGGTCCCGCCGGGCTGAAGGCCATGTCGGTGGAGGCGCTGGAGGCGGTGCGGTCCGCCCCGCGGCTGATCCTGCGGACGGACCGCCACCCCGCCGCCCGGGAGCTGCGGGACCAGGGCGTGGAGTTCCAGTCGCTGGATTCCGTCTACGAGGGGGCCGAGACCTTCGAGGAGGTTTACGAAGCCATCGCCGAGCAGGTGCTGGCGGAGGGCCGCACAGGCGACCTGGCCTATGCGGTGCCGGGCCATCCCCTTGTGGCGGAGGAATCGGTCCGGCGCCTCCTCCCGCGGGCGCGAGCCCAGGGGATTCCGGTGCGCATAGTGGGCTCGTCCAGCTTTGTGGAGCCCGTGCTGGCGGCTGTGGAGGCGCAGCTCACCGAGGGCCTCCTGTTGCTGGATGCTCTGGCCCTGGACTCGGTGCGACTCCGGCCGGAGGCCCCCCTTCTTCTCTGCCAGGTCTACGACACCGACACCGCGTCCCGCGCCAAGCTGGCCCTCATGCGCGAGTATCCCGACGACTGGGAGATCGTGGTGGCGCGGGCGGCCGGCGTCCCCGGGGAGCAGGCGGTGGAGCGCATTCCCCTGCATCGCCTGGACCGGGTCGCCGCCGACCACCTTACGGCGATCTACGTGCCCCCCCTTCCGCCGGAGCGGCGGCGCCGGACCTTCGAGGACCTGGTGTGGGTGATGGCCCGCCTGCGCGGGGAGGGGGGCTGCCCGTGGGACCGGGAGCAGGACCACCTGACGCTCAAGCGCTACCTGATTGAGGAGTGCTACGAGGTTCTGGACGCCATCGATGCGGGCGATCCCGATGCGCTTGCCGAGGAGCTGGGGGACCTGCTGCTCCAGCCTGTCTTCCACGCCCAACTGGAGGCGGAGGAGGGGGTCTTCACCATCGACGACGTGGTGGCGCGCATCGTGGCGAAGCTCATCCACCGGCACCCCCACGTCTTCGGCGACGCCAGCGTGGAGAGCGCCGACGAGGTGCTGCGCAACTGGGAGAAGATCAAGCGCGCCGAGAAGGGCGAAGGCTGGCGCGAGTCGGTGCTGGACGGCGTGCCCACCTCCCTGCCAGCCCTCCTGCGCGCCCTGGAGGTGAGCCGTCGGGCCGTGAAGGCAGGCTTCGAGTGGAAGCGGTTTGAGGACGTGCTGGCGAAGCTGGACGAGGAGGTGCGCGAGCTGCGCGAGGCGCTGGAGCGCGGCCAGCAGGACGAGATCGAATCGGAGATCGGCGATCTGCTGTTCACCCTTGTGAACGTGGCACGCTGGAAGGGGATCGACCCGGAGGAGGCGCTTCGCCAGATGGTGAACCGCTTCTCAGCCCGCTTTCGCCGCGTGGAGCAGGCCGCCCGCGAGTCCGGCCGTCCCCTGGAATCACTCTCTCTGGGGGAGATGGACGCCCTCTGGGAGGAGGCCAAGACCGCGCTGGGCAGGGGCGCCTGACTTCGCCGCCCACATTGCATGCCGTCGGGGGAGATGGGAATGACCGCACTGCTTCTGGGGAGCCTCCTGATGATGACACTGGCGCCGGTGCCACGCGTCGGGCAGACGGGCCGCGCTGTCGAGAGGGTGATTCTGGACACGGACATAGGCGACGACGTGGATGACGCCTACGCCCTGGCCCTCCTGGCCTCCCTGCCCAACGTTCGGATTCTGGGAGTGACCACGACCTTCGGCCAGACCCGGGAGCGCGCGGAGCTGGCGGCCAAGCTCCTCCACGTCATGGGTCGCAGGGACGTCCCCGTGTTCGCCGGGCGCCGTGGTGAGCACAAGATCGGCCGACAGCACGAGTGGGCGCGGGGATTCCGGTCCCGGGCGCTCCGCGACGAAGAGGCGGTCGCGTTCATGAAGCGGGAGATCGAGCGCGCTCCCGGAGAGGTGACGCTGATCGCCGTGGGTCCCCTCACGAACGTGGGAGACCTGCTCACCCGGCATCCGGAGGTGAAGCCGCTCATCAAGCAGATCGTGATCATGGGCGGGGCCGTGCACGCGGGCTACAACGGCCAGGCGCCCGCCACGCCGGAGTGGAACATCAAGTGCGATCCTGTGGCCGCGCGGGCGGTGTACTCCAGCGGTGTGCCGCTGGTCATGGCCGGCCTGGAGGTGACCGCCATGATGCAGCTGGACGCGGAGCGCCAGAAGCGGCTGTTTGCCGCCGGAACTCCCAAGACCGACGCCCTGGCCGCCCTCACCATCCTCTGGGGCAACCGCGTGCCCACATTGTTCGACCCGGTGGCGGTGGCCCATGCGCTGGGCCATTCCTTCTCCGGCGCGGAGTCGCGGCACGTGGAGGTGATGGACGACGGTCTGACCCGGATCGCGGATGGGTCGCCCCAGGTCACCGTCCTCGTCTCTCCGCGGAAGGAGGAGTTTCTGGACTGGTACGTGAGCGTGGTGGGACGCAAGGGGCCGGAGTGAGGCAGCGTGAAGCGGGTTGAGTGCATCATCCGGCCCATGAAGCTGGACGAGGTGAAGATCGCCCTGTGCGAGATCGGCGTGACCGGCATGTCGGTAAGCGACGTGCGCGGATGCGGGCGTTCGGGGGGCCATCGGGAGACGTTCCGGGGGAGCGACTACCTGGTGGACCTGCCGCACAAGGTGAAGATCGAGATGATCCTGCGGGACGAGGACGTGGACGAGGTGATCGAGACGGTGCTGGCCCATGCCCGGACGGGCGAGCCCGGGGACGGGAAGATCTTCGTGATGCCCATGGAGGAGGCGATTCGGATACGGACGGGGGAGGGTGGAGACGAGGTGCTCTGAGTTCGTGAAACCGCGCCGGCCGGCCGTCGCTCTCTCTGGATGGCACGGGGCCGCGCGGGCCGCAGGCGGCAGCCGAAGGAGGCGACGATGCGTGAGCACATCACGATACTGGCGTGGATTCACATCCTGTGGAGCGGCCTTCACCTGCTCCTGGCGGCGCTGCTGCTGCTGGGCGCCCTGGGGCTGGGCAGTGCCGCGGCCCTCACGGGGGGCCTTCTGGCACTGCCCATCTTCGCGGCCATCGGCGGAGCCGTTGCCTTTGTGCTCGCGGTCGTGTATCTGCCTGGCCTGCTCATGGGGATCGGCCTTCTGAACGGGGCGGGATGGGCGCGCATCCTGGGGGTCATCCTCTCGCTGATCAACCTGGTCCACTTTCCCATCGGAACGGTGGTGGGTCTGTACGGGCTCTGGGTGCTGCTTCGGGCCGATTCCGCCGGGATCCTGGACCGCTAGCCGCTCTCATCCACGGCCCTTGCGCGTGTGGCCTCTCAGCCGTTGACCTGCTCGGCGCCATCCGCGTTGGTCGCGAATAGACGGCAGCTGCGCATGTGGCCGCAAGGGATCGCACGTAGAGCGCTCCCGTGGGGTCCGGGCTGGCAGCCGCCGCCCAGGCAGCGGGTGCCGGACGCTGAAGGAGCCCGCCCGGACAGAAGGGATCAGGCACTCGCCGGAGGGAGCGGGGAGGTGGCCGTTGCGTGCAGCGCGGCGAACTCGGCATCGGTGAGCGGGGGTGCCGCCAGATGCGCCAGGTTCTCCTCCAGATGCTCCATTGTGCGCATCCCCACCAGGGTGACAGAGACGCGCGGCGCCCTGAGCGAGAAGTGAAGCGCCGCCTGGAGCAGGGGCCGGCCCAGCCTGCTGGCGGCCTCGCGGAGGGCCATCACCCGCCGCCACTTCTCCGTTGCCGCCCGCAACTCGTCCGCGCCAAGACTCTCCTTCAGGAGCCCCCCGCCGTAGCAGCCGCGCGCCACCACGGCCACGCCCTGGCCGTGCGCCCGCTCCAGACAGCCCGCCAGAGGCTCGGGGTCCAGGAGTCCGAAGGGAAGCTGGACCAGGGCGATTCCCGGCCGCTGGACGGCCAGGAGCGCGTCCTCCACCGTCTCCGCCGAAACGCCCCAATGGCGCAGCTTGCCCTGCTGCCGGGCGCGCTCCAGCGCCTGGATCCAGTCGTCCCGGGCAAGAACGCTCCGTGGTGGGCTGTGCAGCTGGTAGAGGTCCACGCAGTCGGTGCGGAGGCGCCGAAGGCTTCCCTCCAGCGCCCGCAGCAGGCGCTCCGGACGGAAGTCCTGCGACAGTGTGCCGGAGACTGCCGCGGGGAGGCGCTCGCGCCGGATTCCCAGCATTCGCGCCACGGGCCGCACAAGGGGCTTTGCGCGGGCGATGAGCCTGCGCTGGCCCGGGATGCAGTACCCCCCCTTCGTGGCGAGCACCACCTGGCCGCGGCGCCTGCGAAACGCCTTGCCGATGAGGGCCTCGCTCTCTCCCTGGGAGTAGATGTTGGCGGTGTCGTAGTACGTGATTCCCGCATCCAGTGCCCGCTCCAGCAGGCGGAGCGCCTCTCGGGAATCGCCCCGTGCCAGAATGCCGCCGATTCGGGCGGCCCCGAAGCCGACCTCCGACACACTCAGACCGGTGCGCCCCAGCTCGCGACGGTTCACGGGCCTACACCGCCTTCAGGTCCGCGGCCAGGCGGTCCGCGGCGCGTGCGGCGAGCGCCATGGCGGTGAGCGTGGGGTTCTTCTCGCAGCCGGTGGTGAAGCTGCTTGCGTCGCACACGGCCACGTTGGGGACCTCGTGCATCCGGTTCCATGCGTTCAGGAGGCCGTAGCGCGGGTCCGCGTGCATCCGGACGGTCCCGCCGTAGTGGACGGCGTTGCCCGGCCGCAGCTGGGGCTCCACGGGGCGGAGCCTGCACCGGATTCCCGCCTCCTCCAGCAGGCACATGAGATGTCCCCTCGCCCGCACGACGTTGGAGAGGACCGCCTCGTCAAAGCGGATGCAGATCTCCAGCCCCGGGAGCCCGAACTCATCCTTCACTGTGGACGAGGGCCGAACGAAGTGCGCGTCGGACGGGATCATGGTTCCGAACACCTGGACCCCCACCGCAGTGCCCTTGAGCCCGAATCGGCTGCGCACCCGGTCCCGCACGTTCGTGACCCCCAGGGTCCAGGAGGTGGAGAGCAGAGGCGCCGACTCCCCGCAGGGGATGCGCGTGAGATAGGCTGCGGGAGCCAGGAGGGAGAGCGGCCGGTCCAGATCCAGCCCCCACCACTCTTTGGGATGGTCGTGGAGATGCGTGCCGAGGAGGCCCCTGGAATCGCCCAGCCCGCGGGGGAAGTCCGGGCAGGCGGAGTCGAAGAGCAGCTTGGTGGACCAGAGCGGGCCGGCGGCGACGACGAAGGCGGCCGCCTCCAGCCGGTGCTGCGATCCATCCAGCCGGCTCTGATAGACCACCGCGGCCGCCTGGCGCACGGCGCCGTCCCACTCCAGCCTGAGGGCATGGGCGCCCGTGAGCAGGCGGAAGAGGGGGCTCCTGAGGAGCGGACGCACCAAGCCCGTGAAGCTGTTGAAAGCGGTTCCGCGCCGGGCCAGCAGCCACGGCGGGCCGTCGGCCAGGGGCAGGGCCGCGAAGCCCTGCCCGCGCGCCTCCGCGGTGCGGACCAGCGGCTGCCAGTCGCCGGGCAGCGCGTGGGTCCAGGCAAATCGGCCTGCCGGCAGGCCCGGCACGTCGCGCGGGGGGCCCGTCACGGACATCACCCGCTCTGCCGCCTCATACCAGGGGACCAGTTCTTCGTAGGTGACGGGCCAGCGGTATCGCTCGTGGAGGCGCTCCCCCTCGGTGAAGTCATCGGGAGCGAAGCGCGGCACAGCGCCGGTCCACTGGCAGGAGAGTCCCCCGGGTCCCAGGTGGACGTGCCACTCGGGCCGAGGGTCGGAGGGGGAATCGAACGGGCCCTGCCCCAGAGGAGGCACCCTGCGCCAAAGGTTGCGGCCCAGGGCGCGCACCAGCACTCCTTCCGGCGGGCGGACGCCGGATTCCAGCAGGGTGACGGGGATGCCCCGCTGCACGAGGACGCTCGCGGCCATTGCCCCGGTGGGACCGCTACCAATAACCACGACCCGTCGCTCGTCCTGCACTGCCTGCACCTCTGGCGGCTCCCTGCGCTGCAGGGAACGCAGTGATTATCGGCGGCGCGTGGGAAGGCCTCCATGGGGGGGGGCGGAGCGCGGACGAGGAGGACCCGGCACCGCCCGCCCCGGGAGGGGTTTTGGCGCCGCGGAGGCGGTCGTCTCCGGCGCCGCCGCCGCCAGAGGCCTCGGGCCCGTCAGCGTCCCACGGGCTTGTAGGGAATCGATCCGGCCTTGCGCAGGGCCGCCACGACCTCCGCCATGGAGATCAGGGGCGTGGTGCGGCACGAGCGCAGGACGCCGCCGGCGGTAAAGGCCAGGGACAGCGCCGCTGCCGCCACGTTATCGGGCGCCTCGACGATGGCGACGAGGTCGTAGTCCCCGAAGGCACCCCATACGCCGACGATGCGCCCGCCCACGCTCTCGACGGCCTGCCGGATAGCTTCCGTGCGGTCCTGCGGATTGCGAATCAGGGCCGCCCAGCCCTCGGGCGTGTAGCCGACCTGCACCATGTACGCTGCCATTCTCATTATCCTTTCGCGCGAGCCGTGCTCCGCAGGCGATGCGCCTGGGAAGGCGGCCGGCAGCCCCGCGCGGGAGCGCCGACCCGCCGCGCCCGCGCCGACAGGGGTGCCAGTTCGGCGCGGGCGCGGAAGCGTCCTGCAGAAGGCGCGCCTGTGTGGAGGCGTGTCGGAGGACCAGACAGCGCCGCCTCCTCCCGCCGCGCGCGGAGAGATCGTGCCTCCGTGGGACCGCGGGGCGCAGGAGCGGGCACGTGCTGCCGCTGGTCGAGAGGCGGGTTCTAGTCAGAGGCAGGCTTGTAGCTGACGAAGGCGAACTGGCGGCTGTCCGGCGACCAGGAGGGGACGTTGAGAGTGCCCTGGCCGCCGAACACGCGAACCAGGTCGCGCGGCTCGCCGCCAGGCAGGGACATGATTCGCAGGCGGACGTCCTTGTCCGGGGGATGGCCCTTTACGGAGCGGTCGTAGGAAAGAAAGACGAGCCACTTCCCGTCGGGAGACGGGTGGGGGAACCAGTTGTTGCAGGCGTCGGCCGTCACGGCCTGCTGGTCCGTGCCGTCCGGGCGCATGCGCCAGATCTGCATGAGTCCGGCGCGCTCGGAATTGAAGTAGATCCACCGCCCGTCCGGGGAATAGTCGGGCCCGTCGTCCAGTCCGGGCGCGGTGGTGAGCCGCTTTTCCGGGCCACCCTCCACGGGGATGGTGTAGATGTCGAACTCGCCTCCCCTCTCGCCGCAATAGGCGAGCGTCCTGCCGTCGGGCGACCAGCCGTGCCAGTAGGAGGGGCCCTCCGGCGTCACAAGCCGCGGGGCACCGCCCTCCGCAGGCAGGACGTAGATGCGGGACCGTCCGTCTTCGGAGTGATGGCTCACAGCCAGGAGGGACCCGTCGGGGGAGAGGCCGTGGTCGTTGTTGCACCGGGTGGCGAAGCCGGTGTCCAGCGTCTCCGGCTGGCCGCCCTCTACGCGGACGCGATGGATGCGCCCTCCCCCGTTGTAGATCAGCCAGCGGCCGTCGCGGGACCAGTTCGGCGCCTCGATCCGGCCGGATGTGTGCAGGACCGCGCGCCGGTCTCCGGAGGCGATGGACACCACTTCCAGGGTGCTCTCCACCTTCCCGGTGGCCGTGGGGTTGGGCATGGGGTTCTCCAGCTGGACGTCGCGGAACTCGGCGCGCTCCAGGACACGGTTGTCGTGCGCGCAGACCGCCAGCCCGACGTAGAAGGGTTCGCTCAGGCGCAGGCGGACCGCGCCGCCGGAGGGCCGGAGGGGCTCTCCGTTCCTGGCCACGCGCATGGAAAGGAACTCCCCTTCCTTGACAATCTGCAGGCGCGCGGGCGCCCTGATGCTGCTCTGGACCTCGTGCGTGAGGCCGCCCTTCTCCTCGCGGAACTGGAGGCTGGCCAGGCCGTCGCCGTGGAGCGCCGCGTCGGCGTAGGCGGAGTCGGCGTCCAGGCTCTGCCGGATCATGAGGCAGGCCTTCTTGTGGGGGTTCCCGCCCGGCGTGGCGAAGCGAATTGTGGCGGCGAGGCGGATGTCGCCGGACAGGCGCGTCCAAACGAAGTGGAAGGCATCCTCCCGGGCCCACATGTTCTCGCCGCCACCGTCCACCACGAAGCACGCGCCGGCGGCGTCCCAGCGGCTGGACCCCTTGCGCGCCACGCCGCCCACGTCGCTGCTCTGGGAAAACAGGCGCGGCTGTGCGGGTCCGGCGGTGGCGGACCGGCCGGCGATCCAGGCTGGCCCGGTGGCCGCCAGGACGGCGGTGATCGCGAAGGCTGGAAACCAGCGCCCACGGCCTGGCTTTGGGGCGCGGGGCGGCACGGCGCGGCGCTCAGCGAAGAGGCTCATCCCCACTCTCCCCCGCGGCTTTCGTCGGGTCCGTGCGTCCTTGCTGGCCGGGGCCGCAAGGGGCCTGGATGGGCGAGCGCGGCGCGGGACCGATGTCCGGGATCCTGGGCATGCCGTGATTCTCCGCGGCGCCTGCGCGGGCCCCTGACTCCGCCGGAACGGCGGCGCAGGCTGGTGATCCGTGCGTTGGTCGAGCTCCTTCGCGGCGTCGCGACGGCGCGCGCCGAGGGAAGCGTGCCTTCATCCGGAGGTGATCCCGGCGGCCGGACCGGGCGGATCCCCCCTCAGGACCCTGATGGGGTGGAAGCGGGGCCGCCCTCCCGGGGCCGGCGGAACCTCGCGGTACAGGCTGTCGCGCTCCACCGGCATGCGGCCAGCCTCTTTGATCAGGCGGATGAGCTGGCGGCGGGTTACCACCTGGGTCTTCTCGCCCAGGTGTCCCTCCGGATAGGTGATTTCGTACTCATGCACCGTGCCGTCCATGTCGTCGGCTCCGTACCAGAGGGCGACCTGGGACACCTGCACGGTGTTCATAATCCAGAAGCTCTTGATGTGCGGGAAATTGTCCAGCACGAGGCGGCTGACAGCAAGGTTGCGCAGGTCGTCCATGCCGGTGGGGGCGGGCAGGTGTTCCAGGAAGGTGCCCTCCGGGTGGAAGGAGAGGGGCGTGAAGGCCAGGAAGTGACCGGTCTCATCCTGCAGCTCCCTCAGGCGCACCAGGTGGTCGGCGCGCTCCTCGATCGTCTCCACGTGGCCGTAGAGCATGGTTGCGTACTGGGGCAGGCCGGCGGCGGCGACTTCGCGCGCCACGCGCGTCCAGCCCTCGGCGCCGATCTTCTTGGGGTGCAGAATGCCGTGGACGCGGTCGGAGAGCACCTCGGCGCCGCCGCCGGGAACGGAGGCGAGGCCGCACGCTTTCAGGTCCGCCAGGACGTCCGCCAGCGGCTTGCGGGCCACCCGCTGGATCTCCACCAGCTCCACCGCCGTGAAGGCCTTGACGTGCACGCCGGGACGCTCTTCCCGAATCGTCCGCAGGAGGTCCAGGTAGTAGGAGTACGGCAGGCGGGGGTTGATGCCGCCCACCATGTGGACTTCTGTTATGGGGACGTCCCGGTGCCGGCGCAGGGCCCTGCGGACGTCGTCCATGGAAAGGACGTAGGGTTCGGGACCGCCCTGCTTGGGGTTTTTGGCGAAGTAGCAGAACTTGCAGTGCTTGTTGCAGACGTTGGTGTAGTTGATATGCTGATTGCGGATGTAGTAGGCTCGGTCGCCGTGCATCCTCTCTCGGACGAGGTTGGCCAGGAATCCCACAGCGGACAGGCTTGGAGCGCGGTAGAGAGCCACGGCGTCGGCGCAGTTGAGCCGGCGGCCGTCCCGCACCTTCTCATAGAGGGGCATGAGCCCGGGGCCGATCAGCCGCTCGGCCCGCCGATCCAATTCCGCCGCCGCCATCCGCGTCTCTCCGTGGGGCTTCCGCATGGGGTTATCCAGTATACCTTGCGGCGGCGTCGGGGTTTGGCGGGCGGCCCCTGGCCGGGAGGATTCAGTCCCGTCGGGTGGAATCTGGACCTGGCTTGCTCGGTTGCAGGATGGGCGTCCCGGAAGGCGCCGCCTCGCGGAGCCGCTGCGGGGCGCGGAGGACGACGAGATGACACGCACGGCTCGCGCGGCGCTGGCCGCGGTGGTTTTGGGAGCTTCCGGATGCGGTGGAGGAGGCTCGTCGGGTCCCGCCGTCCCTGAGGGGCGCGACTACCTGGCGGAGGGCAGGGCGTCGCTGAACGCAATGGCCTCCAGCGACACGGTGCCCGAAGCCTCCAGGCTGCACGATGCCCGGTCCTTGTTCGAGTTGGCCCTTGCGGGCCGGCCGTCGCCGGAAGCCCACCTGGGCGCCGCTGTGATGGCCATGGGCCTGGTGGGCCTGGAGCCGCTGGATGACCAGGATCCCGGGCCGCCGCGCCCGCCAGACGCGGCGCAGGCGGACCTTCCGCCGGATCCTCCGCATGAGTGGACCGGTCCGATGCAGCCCCACGACCTGCCGCCTGCCCCGCCGGACTTTGGCCAGCCGCCGACCGTGAAGCCGCCCCGGGTGAAGATCGCCCTCCTGTGGCGCCTGCTGGATGGCGTCCGCACGCCCTATGCCGCGTTCCGAATGGTGGAGCCGGTGGTGCACATCCGGCAGGGGCTGACGCCCCAGCGGACGCGCGGGGCCGCGGCCGTGGCCCGGCGCATGGCCGCTCTGGAGCGCCTGGACGCCATCCTCGCGCACCTGGACAAGGTGGAGCAGGACGCCGGTTTCCGGATCACTCTGCCCCGCGGCGAGTACAGCGTGGTGCCCGTGGCGGTGGAGCTGCCGGAGGTGCTACTGTTCGACTCGCAGGTGAGCGCCCTGCGGGCCGAACTCGCGTTCTCCCTGGCCTACGTGCGGGAAGCGGCCGGGGGCCCGACAGGGCCCGCGCGGGCGCTGGACCGCAACAGCGACGGCCGGCTGACACCGGATGAGCACCTCCCGCCGGAGCCGTTCCTGAACCTGCGCGATCCGGCGCTCCTGGCCAAGGCCCGGGAGTCCATGCTCAGGGCGGCGGACAAGGGAATGGAGGGCGTGGCAGGCGTGCTGGCCCGGCCCGAAGACTCGCGGTTCCTGGTGCCCAACATCCCGGCAGTGCGCCCGGCGCTCCTGGAGCTGCGCGACCACGCCCTGCCCACGGTTCGGAAGGCCGCCACGCAGCTCGTGGCGCTCCGGGTTCCTCGCCCCGTGCTCCTGCTCCCGAACCCCAACGACAGCGACAGGCCGCCGCCTCCGCCGGACTGGCTCGGCGACGATCTCGCGGTGCTGGTGAAGCTGAACCTGCCTGCCTGGTTCTCCAGCCCGCCCAAGAGCCTGCGTCCCCTGGCGCCCACCTACGACCTGCGGCCGGGCATTCCCCTGCGGGACAGGGCGGTGTTTCCGGACGCGACATTCGCGGGGCTGTTCCCCGAGGGGCTGCCGGACGCGTTGCTCCGCTAGCGTCTCACTGCCCATGGACGTGTACGAGAAGCACTTCACGCTGGCGGAGGCCAGGAGCTGGCTGCCCGAACTGCGCCGGCGGTTCGCCCGCATCCATGCCCTGTACGCGGAGCTGCAGGAGCTCCGGGGCGACTATGAGAAGGTGCTGGCCGCCATCCGGGCAAACGGCAGCGCACCCAAGGAGACGGGGTTCGAGGCGCGCGCCGCGGAGCTGCAGAATCTGCTGCGGGAGATCGTGGAGGCGGGCATCGAGGTGAAGGACGTTGGCCGCGGCCTGGTGGACTTCCCCCACCTCCGCGGGGGGGAGGAGGTCTTCCTCTGCTGGGAGGTTGGGGAGGACGACATCCGGTACTGGCACCGGATCGAGGACGGGTTTGCCGGGCGGACGCCGCTGGAGTAGCCCGGTCCGTTTGGGAGGAGGCACGGGCGGCGCGCAGGCCGCCCCTCGCGGCCGCACGCTGAGACGCGGTGCGCCCAACCGGTGCATCGCGGCCGGTGCCTGAAACAGCAAGAAGGGAGCGGGATCCCCGCTCCCTTCGCCACTGCGTCGGGGACTGCTCAGGCCGCGGCGGCGGACCGCTCCACCACGGCGTTCGTCGGAACGTAGCCCATCTCGGCCAAGATGTCCTCGGCATCCGTCTCCAGCAGGCTGGCAACGGCGCGGATGAACTCCGCCGAGGGCCGCTCCGACGGCGGGAGTTCGCCCTCGGCGATCTCCGTGACCTCTGCGTTCATTGGCTCCTCCACGTCAAGGCAGGGCGACCCCGTTGTCGCAACCTCCATTATGGCAGGCAGGCAAGTATAGCACGACCCTCCAGCCTGAGTCCACCCTGGGAGCACCGGCCAGACCGCGTGTCCATCCCAGGACCTGTGCGCCTCGCGCCCCCCAGTCCAGCCACTCCGGGACCCAGGCGGGGCGGCCGGTGGGATTGTCGCTGGTCGGCGTCGCGGCCT
>Ga0073934_10007468_pt1 | contig 15187 bp, 13 predicted proteins | sample LarsenN4metaG_FD_76834 | JGI IMG/M metagenome (GOLD analysis project Ga0073934, IMG submission 76834) | Hot spring sediment bacterial and archeal communities from British Columbia, Canada, to study Microbial Dark Matter (Phase II) - Larsen... ...
TCGACCTCTCCGACGGTGTCGAAATCACCGAGCTGTCGGGCAAGCGCCTGACACTGACGCTCATTGCCTCCACCGGGCAGGCTGAAGCGACGTGGACGGCGCCTGACATACCGCCGAAGTGACCTACAGCAGCGGGGTCTTGACGGCGCCCGCCTTCCTGACGCCTATCCGTGGCGAACCGGACCTCCGGCTTTCAGCGCTTTGCAGGAGAGGAAGCGACCATGACGATCACGACGGGCAGCTCGCTGCCGGAGACGACCTTCACGGTGATGACGGCCGACGGTCCGAAGCCGATGACGACGGCCGAAGTGTTCGGCGGCAAGAAAGTCGCGCTGTTCGCGGTGCCGGGTGCCTACACACCGACCTGCAGCAAGCAGCACATGCCGGGCTTCGTCGAGCGTGTCGCCGAGCTCAAGGGCAAGGGCTTCGACACCATCGCCTGCACCTCCGTGAACGATATCTTCGTGCTCACCGCCTGGGCAAAGGACAGCGGCGCCGACGGTAAGATCCTGATGCTCGCCGACGGAAGCGCCGATTTCGCCAAGAAGATCGGTCTCGAAATCGACCTGACAGCGCGCGGCCTCGGCGTGCGTTCGAAGCGCTATGCGATGGCGGTCGACAACGGCGTCGTGAAGATCCTCAACGTCGAGGACGCGCCCCCGCAGCACGACAAGTCGAGCGCGGCGACGCTCTGCTCGATGGTCGATCGCAGCCTCTGAACGGATCGGCCCTCTCCCGGTCGGGGGAGGGCACCTTCCGCTGCTCGCTCACGAGCCGCGCGCTGCCTTGAACGGTGCCATCCCTTCGCGAGCGAGTTCGTCCGCCCGCTCGTTTTCGGGGTGGCCGTCATGGCCTTTCACCCAGAACCACGTGATGTCGTGACGCTGACGGGCGGCGTCGAGCTGCTGCCAAAGTTCGGCGTTCTTGACGGGCTTTTTGTCGGCCGTCTTCCAACCGTTCTTCCGCCAGCCGTGGATCCAGCCAGTGATCCCGTTCTTCACGTAAGCGCTGTCGGTGTGCAGCTCGACGCGCGATGGACGCTTCAGGGCTTCGAGCGCCTGGATCGCCGCCATCAGCTCCATGCGATTGTTGGTGGTCGCGGCTTCACCGCCCGACAGCTCCTTGCGATGCACGCCCGACATGAGGATCGCGCCCCAGCCGCCGGGGCCCGGATTTCCGGAGCAGGCGCCATCCGTATAGATAACGACCGCGGGGCGTTCGGTTGACGGCTCGCTCATGCGAGGTCGACGCCGTAATCCGCCGACGACGCGACGGTCTGATGGAAGCGCAGCTTGCGCAGGTATTCCTTGGGCTCGTGCGGGCGGACGAGAGCGCCGGCCGGTGTGTTCAGCCAGTCGTAGGCGCGCGTCAGCAGGAAGCGGAGCGCGGAGCCGCGGGCGAGCAGGGGAAGAGCCTCGGCTTCGTCCCGGGAGAGGCGTCGCACGGACGCATAGCCGCGCAGCAGCGCGCGCGCCTTCGTCAGGTTGAACGAGGCGTCCTGCTCGAAGCACCAGGCGTTGAGGCAGATCGCCAGATCGTAGGCGAAGGCATCGTTGCAGGCGAAGTAGAAGTCGATGATGCCGGACGGCTGGTCGGCGAGAAAAAAGACGTTGTCCGGAAAGAGGTCGGCGTGGATCACGCCGCCGGGCAGGCCTGCAGGCCAGCGGGCGGCAAGCGCGTCGAGTTCGGCTGCGATGAAGGCGCGGAGGCCGTCGGCGATCTCGTCGGCGCGGTCGGAAAAGCGATCGAAGAGCGGGCGCCAGCCGGGCGGTCCGAGGGCATTGTCGCGCTTCAGGGCGAACCCGGCGCCGGCCGCATGCAATTCGGCGAGGCGCGCGCCGACGGCCTGGCAGTGGCGCGCTTCGGGCCGCCGCACGCTCATGCCGTCAAGATAGCTGACGACGGCGGCAGGGCGGCCGGCGAGCCGGCGCAGCGAGCGGCCTTCGAGGTCGCGCCGCGGGAGGGGGCAGTTGATGCCCTTGGCGGCCAGATGTTCCATCAGCCCGAGGAAGAACGGAAGGTCCTCCTCACGCACCCGCTTCTCGTAGAGCGTGAGGATGAAGCGACCGTGGTCTGTATCGATCAGGTAGTTGGTGTTCTCGACGCCCTCGGCGATGCCCTTGCACGAATGCAGGGTGCCGAGCCCATAGCTCGCGACGAAGCTTTGCAGCTCGTCGTCGGGGACTACCGTATAGACCGCCATCGTCTCTTCACGTTTGCGGCCGGTCACCGACCGGCCGAGCCTTCACATCGTCGGCCGTCAGGCGGCGGCACCGTCGCGCAACTCGCGCGGGATGTTGAACGCGATATGCTCTTCCGCCGTCGTGACCTGCTCGACCGTCACCTCATAGCGTGCTTCGAAGGCGGCGACGACCTCGTTGACGAGGACTTCGGGGGCCGATGCACCGGCGGTGATGCCGATCGTCCGGATGTCGCCGAGCTTGTCCCACGGGATGTTGGAGGCGCGCTGGACCAGGAACGAGCGCTCGCACCCGGCGCGTGCTGCGACTTCTACGAGGCGGTTCGAGTTGGAGCTGTTGGGCGCCCCGACCACGAGCAGGGCATCGAGCGATCCGGCGATCGCTTTGACGGCGGCCTGCCGGTTGGTCGTCGCGTAGCAGATATCCTCCTTGTGGGGTCCAGCGATGGCGGGGAAGCGCTTCTGCAGGGCGGCCACCATCTCGGCGGTATCGTCGACCGAGAGGGTCGTCTGGGTGATGAAAGCCAGGTTCTCCGGGTCGCGCGGCGTGAAGGCCGCGACGTCGTCCAGGGTCTCGAGCAGGGTCACGGCGCCGGCCGGCAGCTGGCCCATGGTGCCGACGACCTCGGGGTGGCCGGCATGGCCGATGAGCACCACTTCGCGTCCGCGTTCATGATGAACGGCGGCCTCTTTATGCACCTTGGTTACCAGTGGGCAGGTGGCGTCGAGGACGAAGAGATCGCGGGCTTTCGCAGTCTCGGGAACGGACTTCGGCACGCCGTGGGCCGAGAATACGACGGGTGAGGCCGTTTGCGGTATCTCGTCCAATTCCTTCACAAAAACGGCGCCTTTCTGCTTCAACGAGTCGACGACGTAACGATTGTGGACGATTTCGTGCCGCACGTAGACCGGAGGGCCGTACTTTGCCAGGGCGCGCTCCACGATCTGGATGGCGCGATCGACGCCGGCGCAGAAGCCACGGGGAGCTGCGAGCAGAATGCGCAGGGGTGGACGCCCGTTGTCAGAGCCTGGCGTCGCGTTGGAAGTGGGCATGAGTGGTCGCAGTCCTTCAAAGCCTGTGGGTGGCCGAGAGGTGTTGCCTGGAACCCTCTCTGCCAAGGTGCTAGGCGGCGAGCCATACGTTTCTGCGTGCGATTCGAAGGGACCTGATGTCCATCTTCGGCAGATGCGCGGGGGCGTGGCGCCAGATCGGCGACAGTATGCGGGCAGGATGAGGGTGGTGCAATTGCTGACCGTTGGTCGCTGGACAGGATGCCTCGGCGCGATGGCGTCGGCTTTCATGCTGTCGGCTTGCGGGTTGTCGAGCGTGACGTCGGGAATCGGCGGCGGCATGTTCGGCACATCGACCGCGTCCTCCGACAAATCGGCGGGGGTCAGCCAGGAGCAGCTGCTGTCGGCCGCCAAGGGCGAAACCGCGAGCCTGCCGGCCGGTGTGTCGCCGGGTTGCCCACGCTTCATCGTCTGGCCACGTGACAATACGCTGACCGTCTTCGAGCCCGGCCGCGTCGGCGATGCGCTCGCCGTCATGCATCGGGGCGAGATCACCAAGACGGCGCGCGAGTGCGAGGTCGAGGCCGGTCGCGTCACCGTGAAATACGGCTTCTCCGGGCGCATCCTGATGGGTCCGAAGGGCCGCGCCGGCAATGTCACCTTGCCCGTCAGCGTTTTCGTCACGGATTCGAAGCGTGAGCGAATCACGGCCGAGCGGATGGCCGTTGACGCCGCCATCGCGGTCGACAAACCGATCGGCTATTTCTCGGTCGTCCGTTCCGTGACGTTCCCGATCCCAGAAGGCAGCCGCCCCGGCGAATTCGAAGTGTTCGTCGGCTTCGAGCGCAACGTACCCAACTCCGGCTGACGCGCCCGGCAATCTCTCGTGCACCGTTCTGCTGTCGCCCGTCTTGACTCGGCGGCCCCATCCCCTATCTGATGCGCTCTGCCACACGAGACCTGCGGAAGAGCCCGTTCGGGTTGTTCGTCTCGCAACGGCGCCGAAGGAGCAACCGCCCCGGAAACTCTCAGGCAAACGGACCGCAGGTTGATGGCACTCTGGAAAGCGGTCGAGGTGCGCTGGCACCCGATCCACCGAAGGGGTTAAGGCGCGCATCCGATCCACTCGAGGATCGGGGGAACGGCCGAATCTCTCAGGTCCCGTGACAGAGGGGGCTTCACTCGGGTGCAATCTCGCGCCGCGAGGCGGAGCCGTGGACGGGACCTTATGGGCGTAGAGACCCCGGGCGCGCTCGCGCGTACCCCACTGTTCGAGGCTCATGGTGCGCGTGGCGCACGCATCGTGCCCTTCGCCGGCTATGAAATGCCGGTCCAATATCCTCTCGGTATCCTGAAAGAGCACCTCTGGACGCGGCAGAGCGCCGGACTGTTCGACGTCTCGCACATGGGGCAGGCGCGGCTAATAGGCCCGGACCACGAGACGACGGCGCGCGCGCTCGAAGCCCTGGTGCCGGCCGACATTCTCGGCTTGAAGCCCGGGCAACAGCGCTACAGCCAATTGCTCACGGACTCTGGCTCGACGCTCGACGATTTGATGATCGCGCGGCCTGCGGATCGCGGGGCCGACGGCGTTCTCCACCTCGTCGTCAACGCCAGCCGTAAGCACGTCGACTACGACCACATGCGGGCGAGGCTGCCGCAGGGTGTCCGGCTCGAACCGCTCGAAGACCGGGCGCTTCTCGCGCTGCAGGGGCCTTCCGCCGCCGATGTTCTGGGCCGCATCGTCGCGGGCCCCGGTTCGCTCGCCTTCATGAGTGTCGGCAGCTTCGCCGCGCTCGGCACGTCTCTCGACATCTCACGGTCCGGCTACACCGGCGAAGACGGCTTCGAAATCTCCGTTGCCGCTAGTCATGCGGTCCGCCTTTGGGATGCTCTTCTGGCAGACGATCGCGTCCAACCGATCGGTCTCGGCGCGCGTGACTCGCTCAGGCTGGAGGCTGGTCTCTGCCTCTACGGCCATGAACTCGACGAGACGACGAGCCCCGTCGAAGCCGGCCTCACTTGGTCGATCCAGAAGCGCCGACGCACCGAGGGTGGCTTTCCGGGTGCGGATCGCATTCAGGCCGAACTCCAGCGAGGGACGCGTCGCGTGCGCGTCGGGCTGAAACCCGACGGGCGGGCGCCGGCGCGCGAAGGCACGGAGATCCTTTCCGCCTCCGGCGACCGTTGCGGGATCGTCACCTCGGGAGGTTTCGGGCCGAGCGTCGATGCGCCGATCGCCATGGGCTACGTGACGCCCGGCCAGGCTGCCGTCGGCACGCCGCTTCAACTCGTCGTCAGGGGAAAGCCGCTGCCGGCCAAGGTCGTGCCGCTGCCGTTCTTCCCCCATCGCTACAAGCGTTGAGTGCCGATACCCTTTTCACGAACCAACGGATCATCGGGAGACATGAGCATGGAGCGCTTCAGCAAGGACCACGAGTGGGTCCGCGTCGAGGGAGACGTCGCGACGGTCGGCATCACCATGCACGCGCAAGAGAAACTCGGCGACGTTGTGTTCGTCGAGGTGCCGGACGCGGGTCGGCAGGTGAAGGCAGGCGAAGCCTGTGCCGTCGTCGAGAGCGTGAAGGCGGCGAGCGACGTCTACTCTCCCGTGTCGGGGGAGGTGATCGAGGGCAACGGAGATCTCTCCGGTCAGCCGGCGCTCGTCAACGAGGACGCCGAGGGGCGTGCGTGGTTCTTCAAGGTGCGCCTCTCCACCAAGTCGGAACTCGACGGTCTGATGGATCGGGCCGCCTACGAGGCGTTCGTCAAGGAGAACGGCTGATGCGGTATCTGCCTCTCGAGGCGGTCGACCGGCGGGACATGCTGGCGGCGATCGGCGTCGGCACGGTCGACGATCTCTTCGCGGCCGTGCCCACCGGCAAGCTGCTCGACAAGCTGCCCGAATTGCCGCGCGCCAAGGGCGAACTCGACGTCGAGCGTGAAATTTCCCTGCTCGCCGGTCGCAATACGCCTGCGGCCTCGGTGCCGTTCTTCGTCGGCTGCGGCGCCTATCGCCATCACGTACCGGCGAGCGTCGACCACCTCATTCAGCGTTCGGAGTTCTTGACCTCCTACACGCCGTATCAGCCCGAGATCACCCAGGGCACGCTGCAATATTTGTTCGAGTTCCAGACCCAGGTGGCGCGGCTCACCGGCATGGAGGTCGCCAACGCCTCCATGTACGATGGCTCGACGGCGACGGCCGAAGCCGTGCTGATGGCGCATCGCGTCACGCGGCGGAAGAAGGCGATCGTCTCGGGCGGTCTTCATCCTCAATATACGCAAGTGGTCGAGACGGTGGCGCGCCATGGCGGCAGCGAGCTCGTCGAGCTGCCGCCCGATCCGATGGGGACAGAGGATATCATCGCGGCAATCGACGGCACGACGTCGTGCGTCGTCGTCCAGTATCCGAGCTTCTACGGGCAGATCCGTGATCTGAAGCCGATCGCTGATGCCGCCCATGCCAAGGGCGCGCTGCTCATCGTCGCGGTGACGGAGGTCGTCGTGCTCGGCCTGCTGAAGTCGCCCGGAGAGATGGGCGCCGACATCGTTGCGGCGGAAGGTCAGTCGATCGGTAACGGCCTCAACTTCGGTGGTCCCTACGTCGGCCTGTTCGCGGCGCGTGAAAAGCACGTGCGGCAGATGCCGGGGCGGCTCGCCGGTGAAACGGTAGATGCGGAGGGTCGGCGCGGGTTCGTCCTGACGCTCTCGACGCGCGAGCAGCACATCCGCCGCGAGAAAGCGACCAGCAACATCTGCACGAACTCGGGGCTCTGTGCGCTCGCCTTCACCATCCACCTGACCTTGCTCGGCGAAAAAGGTTTGCGTCGCCTCGCCGAGATCAATCATGCAAACGCGTGTGATCTCGCCGATCGCCTGTCGGCGGTGCGAGGCGTGACCGTGCTCAACAGCGCGTTCTTCAACGAGTTCACGATCCGCGTGCCGGGGGCGGCTGCCGATGTCGTCGACCGGCTGGCGGATCGCGGCATCATGGGCGGCGTGCGCGTGTCGCGGCTCGAGCCGGGGCGACCCGAGCTTTCCGATCTGATCGTCGTCGCGTCGACCGAGATCAACACGGACGAAGACCGCGCGGCCTACGCCGCTGCGCTGGCGGAGGTGCTGGCATGAGCATGAACACGCAAGGGCGCCCGACGCGTCCGACGGCATCCGCCAGTGGCGATATCCAGACATTCACGGGGCATCGTGGCCTCGATCACGAGGAACCGCTCCTGTTCGAAATCGGCTCGTTCGATAAGTCCGGCGTCGATCTGCCGGCCCCGAAGTCCAGCACGCCGCGGATCGGAGCGCTCGCGCGGACGACACCGATCGGCCTGCCAGGGCTCTCGGAGCCCGAGGCGGTTCGCCATTACGTCAGGTTGTCGCGAAAGAACTATGCGATCGACTCGGGGCTTTATCCGCTCGGGTCGTGCACGATGAAGCACAACCCGCGCCTCAACGAGAAAATGGCGCGCCTGCCAGGCTTCGGCGACATCCATCCCTTACAGCCGCAGAAGACGGTCGAGGGCGCGCTCGCGCTGATGGAAGTGCTCGCCGGCTATCTGCTCGAACTCACGGGCATGGCGTCGGTTGCACTGTCGCCCAAAGCCGGCGCTCACGGCGAACTCTGCGGCATGCTCGCCATCAAGGCCGCACACGAGGCGAAAGGGGCGGACCGGTCCGTCGTGCTGGTGCCGGAGAGCGCCCACGGCACCAATCCGGCGACGGCCGCCTTCATGGGTTATCAGGTGAAGCCGATCCCGGCGCGGGCGGATGGGACGGTCTCGGTGGAGGCGGTGAAGGCTGCACTCGACGAGCGCGTCGCGGCCATCATGCTGACCAATCCCAACACCTGCGGCCTGTTCGAGCCCGAGGTCGCAGCGATCGCCGACGCCGTGCACGCGGCTGGCGCCTACTTCTACTGCGACGGCGCCAACTTCAACGCGATCGTCGGGAAGGTGCGCCCAGGCGACCTCGGCGTCGACGCCATGCACATCAATCTGCACAAGACGTTTTCGACGCCGCATGGCGGCGGTGGGCCGGGCTCTGGCCCCGTCGTGCTGTCGGAAGCGCTCGCGCCCTATGCGCCGGTGCCGTTCGTCGTCCGCGAGGGCGGACGGCCGCGGCTGGTCGAGGACAGGCCCGCAGCAGAGGCGCGCGGTTTGAAGCCGTTCGGGCGTTTGACTGCGTTCCACGGTCAGATGGGCATGTACGTCCGCGCGCTCACCTACATGCTGAGTCACGGTGCGGACGGCATGCGGCAGGCGTCGGAAGATGCCGTGCTCGCAGCCAACTACGTGCGGGCGCGACTGCGTGATGTTTTCACCCAGCCGTTCGGCGACAAGCCCTGTATGCACGAGGTGCTGTTCGACGACGCCTTCCTCAAGGATACCGGCGTCACGACGCTCGACTTCGCCAAGGCGATGATCGACGAGGGCTATCATCCGATGACGATGTATTTCCCGCTTGTCGTGCACGGTGCGATGCTGATCGAGCCGACGGAGTCGGAATCGAAGCATTCCCTCGACCTCTTCATCGCGACGCTGCGCGACCTCGCGGCCTCGGCGAAAGCGGGCGACGTGGCTCGCTTCCGCGATGCGCCGCGGCTCGCGCCGCGCCGTCGCCTCGACGAAACGCGGGCCGCGCGGGAGCCGAAGCTCGTCTGGAAGGCGCCGGAGCACCGGCGGGAGGCGGCGGAGTAGGGTTGCGAAATAGCCGCCTCTCACGAAGAGAGGCGGCGATGCCTGCTCGCCTAGAGATTTTGGAGGTCGGCGAGACTGAGGACGTAGGAGTCGCGTCCGATGAGATTGATCTCGACCTGCTGGCCCGAGCGCAGCGAGCTGTTGACGCCGTGGAGATCGATCTCGGCGAGATTGTTCGGCCCGTCCCAAACCTGAAGCACGGTTTTGACCATCGTCCCTTTGCCTGGCTCGTGGAACGTTTGTTCCTTGACGACCAGTCTGTCGACGTCGGCGGTTTTCAGGTTGTAAAGATTGATACGGTCGGCAGCCGAGAAGTCGTGGATCGTGTCGTGTCCGAGATCGAGAACGTTGGACGTCGGGACCTCATCGATGTCTTTCGTGTACACAAAGTTATACAGGAAGCTATCCGAGCCCAGGCCCCCGTAGAGAACGTCTTCACGCTGGCCACCGGCCATTCGGTCGTCGCCGTTGCCGCCGCTGATGATGTCGTTCAGCCCACCACCGTAAATGATGTCGTTTCCCGCTTGGCCAGACAGAAGATCATTGCCGTTTGATCCATTGACGTAATCGTTTCCGGCTCCCGCGGCTATGGTGTCGTCACCGCCGAGCCCATGGAGCGAGTTAGCGTCTGCTGTGCCTACGATCCAGTCGTCGAACCAAGACCCAATGACGTTTTCGATGTTTGAAAATTTATCGCCTGCAGCGCCGCCCCGGCCAAATGGCTTGTTGTCGCCGTACTTGTTGTCGAGGGAAACGACGATCCCCAGGCTTGCGGAGCTGTAGTCGACCGTGTCGACGCCGCCGAAGCCCATGTATATTTCCGCGACTGGATCTGCTTTGAAGCGATCGTTTCCATTGGTGCCGTATCTGATTTTCACCATAGACCTCGTCCTTGTTGGCGGTTTCCGATCTTCGGAAATCCAACTCTGAACGTTGGTCATCCACTGAACGATGGCTACTAATCTAGAATTGAAGGCGAGGCACCGCCCTCGTTTCCCGAGTGAACGGTGTATAATTTGCGAGACAGTCACGTTGTTCCTGCATGTCGGCAGGATACGGGATGGCCGCTATTCGTAGAGTTCGGGAAAATCCGCACGAGGTGATGGAAGTATGCCGTGCGGTGACACCAAGTTTGATCGAGCGACAAGGGGCGAGCCGAGTGACTCGCCCCTGACATGATTAGACGTCGAAGTCCGTGGTGGTCTTGCCAGGGTTGAGCGCCGAGTTTACGGCGGCCCAGACTTCGCGGTCCGTCACGGGCGTCCCCGGCGAGCGATAGAAGATTACTGCAGTTCCGTCGTAGCCGAGATCGAAGCCTTCCAGTCTAATTTCGGTCTGGGTGACGAGACCTTGCTTGAACGCGAGCGTCACGACCGGCTGCAGGCTGCCTTCGACGAACGCGAGACTCTGGTTGGCTTCGATCAGGTTGATGTTTTGCGCACGCACGTTCGCGAAATCGATCGTGTCGATCTTAGCCTCGAAACCGCGAATGCTGTCTTTTCCAACGTTCGTTGCGAAATCGAACACGAAGGAATCTCTGTCGAGGCCTCCCGAAAGAAGATCGTTGCCCGCGCCACACGCGATCGTGTCGCGCCCGGCGCCGCCGTAAAGTGAGTCTGTTCCCTCGCCGCCGTTCAGTCTGTCATTCCCGGCTTCGCCGTAGAGTTGGTCGTCTTGACGACCGCCGTTGAGGACGTCGTTTCCGATGCCGCCGTACAGCCGATCGTTTCCGTCGCCGCCATTCAGAGTATCGTTGCCTCCAAGACCGTAGATATCATCTCCTGTGGCGCTTCCATTCAGCGCGTTGTTCTTTCCGTTACCGATGATGCGTTTCCGTGACATTTCACTTCTCCCTTGCTGATCTTTAGAAGTCGGCAAAAATCAACTTGCTTGCGATAAAGGCGGAAAACGTTTCGTCGGTGAATCCCGACAGGCTTCGCTTGGATAGGTCGTCCAGATCGACGCCATAGATCAGCAAGGATCCGACGGGGCGATCCGCAGAGTCGAAGAATTGAATTGTGGGGCCCCAGCCTAGCGGCTCCGCTGCCACAACGCGGAACTGAGTTGCAATGCCATCGTCGACATTGTTGAACTCAATTCTGTCTTCCGCTCCCATTCCGAGGATTGCATCCGCCCCGAACCGCGTTGCGAGATTGAAGCTATAGACATCCGCACCAGGTGATAGTGGATCCTCTTCGGTGCTCTCGGTGGCGTCGCCGTCCAGCTGGTCATTCCCGGTGCCGCCGTAAAGCGTGTCGTTTCCGGCTCCGCCGATCAGGATGTCGAAGCCTGGCCCGCCGTGCAAAACATCGTTTCCCGTGTTTCCGACCGCCACGTCGTCACCCTGTTCGCCGTGGACGATGTCGTCCTCGGTTCCGCCGCGCAGTGTATCGTTGCCGTCGCCCCCAAACAGCGTGTCCTTGCCTGCGAAGCCCTGCAGCCGATCGTGGCCGCCGCGGCCCCAAAGCACGTTGTCGCCGGTCGATCCAAACAGTGTGTCACGATGGCTGCTGCCTGAGAGGTTCTCGATGCTCTCGTAGAGATCGCCTTCAGCGGCGCCGCCTTTTCCGGGCGTATTGCCGCGGATATCGACAATGACGCCCGCAGTCGAGTTCGCGTACGAGACGGTATCGACACCGTCCAACCCACGGAAAAGCTCCGCTTCCCGCGTTGCTAGAAACGAGTCATCAGCGTTCGTGCCCAGACGATTTTTGCGTTTTGTCATCTATACTCTCTTGAAATTTGAAGGGGCTTAGAGGCCCCGTGACTCCTGGATTTCAGAAAACGAGGTCGGTCGTCGTGCCGGTGCTCAGCACCTGGTTCAGCGCGGCGGTCGCGACGGTATCTACGATTCCCATAAAGGGATTCACTTTGATGGCCTGAGATTGTCCGGCTGCCAGGTCTTTGAGGTCGAATCCTTCAATTTTCACGCTGCCGACCAAGTTCACCCCTGATTTGAAGTCGAGCGTTACGACAGGCATTTGTTTTTTCCCAACAAGCGCCATGTCTTCTTTGACGACGATCTGATTGATCATTGCGGTTCGCAAATTGTCGAGGTTGAAGACGTCCCTGCCGGATTCAAAGCCTTGAATGCGATCGTTGCCGAACTTGACAGAGAAATCGAAGAGGAAGGTGTCCGATGCGTTGTCGAGCAGAACCGTATTCTTTTGGGTCGGGCTTTCGCGGCCGCCGATCAAAAGATCGTCGCCGAGCCCCCCGGTGATGACGTCGCGGCCATCCCCACCGCTCACAAAGTCGTTGCCGTCGCCGCCGAAGACGAGGTCGTTGCCGGCGTCCCCAAGCACGAAGTCACTGTGTGCGCCGCCGTAAAGGGTATCGCTGCCCACGCCGCCGAAAAGGCGGTCCTGGCCGTTGTGCCCATTGAGCAGGTCGTCGCCGGCGTACCCGTACAGAGTGTCGTTGCCGAGATCGCCGTAGATGTCGTCGTCACCGCTCGTGCCGCCGAGGAAATCACCCCGCTTCGTGCCGATCTTCTTGTTTCTAGCCATCCGATCGCTCCACCGGTGCCAACGTCGGCGGAGGATCCGTCGACATCGTAATGCTTAATGATGGTCGCCAGGACGGTCAAAAAGCCCAGGGTTGTAGGCTCTGTGGTGAACACGCGTCAGTAAAGGGCGGCGCTCAGGCTTCACGGGGCGCGCCGGGGTGGGTCTCCGCGCGCCGGGCCGTTGAAAGCGGGTCGCTGGATCAGGCGCCGTCCGGTTGCTACAAGGCGCGCGAACCAGAGACCGAGAAGTGGAAAGATCACGATGGCCAAGGACAACGGGGCCAAGGACGCCGGACCCAAGGGAAAGGCCGGCAAGGCCGGCGAGCAACCGGGCTCGGCCGGCTCGGCCGAGGGGGGGCGCGACTGGAGCGAGACGCTGTTCCTGCCGAAAACCGACTTCCCAATGCGGGCCGGTCTGCCGGAGATGGAGCCGAAGATCCTCGCGCGCTGGGCCGACATCGACCTCTATGGCCAGCTGAGGTCGACGGCCAGGGGCCGGCCGAAGTTCGTCCTGCACGACGGACCGCCCTATGCGAACGGCAACATCCACATCGGCACGGCTCTCAACAAAATCCTGAAGGACGTCGTGGTCCGCTCGCAGCAGATGCTCGGCAAGGACTCGAACTACGTGCCGGGCTGGGACTGCCACGGACTGCCGATCGAGTGGAAGATCGAGGAGCAGTACCGCGCCAAGGGCAAGAACAAGGACGAGGTGCCAGTCAACGAGTTCCGCAAAGAATGTCGGGACTTCGCGACGCATTGGCTCGGCGTGCAGCGGTCCGAGTTCAAGCGGCTCGGCGTGGTCGGCGATTGGGAGCGGCCCTACACGACGATGAGCTTCCCGGCGGAAGCGGCAATCGCGAACGAACTCATGAAGTTCGCCATGAACGGCGCGCTTTACCGCGGCTCCAAGCCGGTGATGTGGTCGGTGGTCGAGAAGACCGCCCTCGCGGAAGCCGAGGTCGAGTACCACGATTATCAGAGCGACACGATCTGGGCGAAGTTTCCGGTCGTCGACGGGCCAGCGACCCTTGTCGGCGCGGCGGTCGTGATCTGGACGACCACGCCATGGACGATGCCGGGCAATCGCGCCATCAGCTACTCGTCGAAGGTCGCCTATGGGCTGTACGAGGTGACCCGCGCGCCGGACGGCAATTGGGCGAAGGTCGGTGACAAGCTGGTGCTCGCGGACTCGCTTGCGGGCGACGTCTTTAAGTCGGCGAAGGTTGAGGCGTTCGAGAAGCGGGCTGTCGTGTCGGCTGCCGATCTCGCGGCTGCCACTTGCGCGCATCCCCTGCGTGGCCAGGGGTACGATTTTCCCGTCCCCCTGCTCGACGGCGAGCACGTCACGGACGATGCGGGCACCGGGTTCGTCCACACCGCACCCGGGCACGGCCGCGAAGACTTCGAGATCTGGATGGACCACGTGCGCCCGCTCGCGGCGCGCGGCATCGACACGGCCATCCCCTTCACCGTCGACGCCGACGGCAAGTTCACCAAGGACGCGCCGGGTTTCGAGGGTCGCCAGGTTATCACGGACAAGGGTGACAAGGGCGATGCCAACGAGGCCGTGATCAAGGCGCTCGCCGCCGCCGGTGGGCTGATCGCCCGCGGGCGCCTCAAGCACCAGTATCCGCATTCCTGGCGCTCCAAGAAGCCAGTGATCTTCCGCAACACGCCGCAGTGGTTCATCGCCATGGACCGGCCGGTGGCAACCGGCGGCGGAGACAAGCGCACGATCCGTGACCTCGCGCTCAAGGCGATCGCCGAGACGGAATTCGTGCCCGAGACGGGGCGCAATCGCATCCGCGGCATGATCGATGCGAAGCCCGATTGGGTGATTTCGCGTCAGCGCGCCTGGGGCGTGCCGATGACCATCTTCCGCAATCCGGAGACGGACGAGATCATTCCGAGCGCCGGGTTCGCGCGCTCGGCCGAGTATATCGCCCGGGTGGTTGCGGCCTTCGCGGAGAAGGGCGCAGACGCCTGGTTCGAGGCGGGCGCCAAGGAGCGCTTCCTCGGCGGCCTCGTCGCCGATCTCGGTGCCTGGGAGCAGGTCAAGGACACCATCGAGGTCTGGTTCGACTCCGGGTCGACCCACGCCTTCGTGCTCGAAGATGCCGTCCAATTCCCGGGGCTTGCCGGCATCAATCGTCAGGTCGACGGCGGACCGGATCGGGTGATGTACCTCGAGGGGTCGGACCAGCACCGCGGCTGGTTCCAGTCCTCGCTCATCGAGAGCTGCGGCACGCGCGGCCGGGCGCCCTACGACGTCGTGCTGACGCACGGCTTCGTGCTCGACGAGAAGGGGCAGAAGATGTCGAAGTCGCTCGGCAACACGGTGGCGCCGCAGGACGTCATCAAATCGTCGGGGGCGGACATCCTGCGCCTCTGGGTCGGCGCCTCGGATTACTCGGACGACCTCCGCATCGGGCCGGAGATCCTCAAAACCTTCGTCGAGACTTACCGTAAACTGAGAAATACGCTGCGCTGGATGCTCGGCGCGCTGGCCCACCATGGTGATGCGGACCGCGTCGCCGTGACGGCGATGCCGGAGCTCGAGCGCCTGATGCTGCACCGGCTTGCCGAACTCGATGGAGAGATCCGCGCCGCCTATGCGGCCTACGACTACCGCAAGGTGGTGGCGGCGCTGACGCAGTTCATGAACGCCGACCTTTCGGCGTTCTATTTCGACGTCCGCAAGGACTCGCTCTATTGCGATCCGCTGTCGAGCACGACGCGCAAGGCCGCGCTGACCGTCATCGA
>Ga0073934_10007469_pt1 | contig 15186 bp, 12 predicted proteins | sample LarsenN4metaG_FD_76834 | JGI IMG/M metagenome (GOLD analysis project Ga0073934, IMG submission 76834) | Hot spring sediment bacterial and archeal communities from British Columbia, Canada, to study Microbial Dark Matter (Phase II) - Larsen... ...
AGACCTACCCAACGATCGGGAAGTAGTCCTCTGTCCTCCTTTTACCGCCCTGGGAGCAGTTTTTGAAGTTATCCAATCTAGCCCTCTCAAACTCGGCGCACAAAACCTTCACTGGGAGAAAAGCGGAGCTTATACAGGTGAAATTTCAGCTCCCATGCTCAGAGATGTAGGCTGTAGCTACGTAATCTTAGGGCACTCGGAACGTCGTACTTATTTTTATGAAAGCAATCTCACGGTTAATAAAAAAATTTTTGCAGCCTTAGCTGAAGGGCTGACTCCTATGGTTTGTGTGGGCGAGACGTTAGAAGAGAGGGAAAAGAACCAAACCTTTGAAGTGATTCAGCGTCAAATAAAGGAAGGGTTGGCGGGTCTAACCGAGGAACAGGGCGTAAGGCTTATGATCGCTTATGAACCGGTCTGGGCCATCGGCACAGGTAAAACCGCTACTCCAGAGCAGGCCGGCGAAGTTCATACGTTCTTACGTAACCTCCTGGCCGAAAATTTTGGCCAGGAGGTGGCTTCTCAAATACGGATTCAGTACGGTGGCAGTGTAAAGCCGGAGAACATGAAGGCTCTGATGAATCAGGAGGATATCGATGGGGTTTTGGTAGGAGGAGCCAGCTTAGATGCGGATTCATTTACCAGAATCGTAAAGTTTAAGGAATAACGCTTATGATTACAGCTCTGACCATTATTCACATCCTCATGTGTGTTATTTTAATAGCCATTGTGCTCTTGCAGACAGGCAAGGGTGCAGATATCGGGGCTGCTTTTGGTGGAGCGAGCCATACCCTCTTTGGAGGAGCCGGACCTGCCAGCTTTTTAAATCGCGTAACGACCGTAGCTGCGGTGGTGTTCATGTTGACATCTTTTTCGCTAGCTCTGCTTTCAAGCCAAAGGTCTGGTTCTTCGATTATTTTAGAGAGGGCGCGACAGACCCAAACTCCACAGAATCCGACCACAGAGCAACAACCGGCGGCGCCTCAACCAAATACCCAACAGGATGTACAACCCCAAAATCCAACAGGCCAGGCCCCTTCTGTCGAGGAAAAGCCCGTAAACCCGGCCCCTTCTCAGGAAAGCAGTGGGACAAGCTCAGGCACGGAGGAGAGTCAAGAACCCTTAGAATCTTCCTCCTCTGAAAAAGCCCCCCAGGGACGTTAACCTTGACGTAGAGCGAATTGCAGATCGCTTAGGCGATCCGCGTTTCCGCCCTACATTGAGTGCCTTAAGTAACCAAATTTAGTCATTCATCGGTCTTTAAAAGGAGACTTTGTTTATGCTCAAAAACGCTGAATCCATCATTTATCCCGGGTTATTAATTGGATTAGCCCTGTGCGTAGGTATATTTTTGGTTTCTTTGGGTGTGGTAGGCCTCGGCTATACGCTTCATGGTATGTTCTCCATCTCTCTATTCCAAGGAATTATTGTTTCTTTGGCGGTCACCTGCTTTTCCGGGCTAACCTTGTCCATTTTTTTACTGGCCAGAAACCTAAGAAAAACCCTGGAGCATTTTTCCGTACTGCAGTTAGAGGATACTGAAGAAACGGATGAAGAGGACTACGAAGACTATGATGAGGATTACGATAGCTACGGAGATGAGAGCGATTTGAACGAGTTCTTAAAGAAAATTAATAAAAGCCGAAGAAGTATGACCATGAACGAGTTATGCTCCTGCGGCAGCGGATTAAAGCGTAAAGACTGCTGTGGTAAGTTTTGAAAATAGATGCCTGCCCGGTTCTTAGTGCTCCTTCAATAAAGTCTGTAAAACTTGTCGGAGTTGGGGATCCGCATGGGCGTTAAGGGAGGTCTGATGAAGCTCCTCCTTGGGCAGGACCTTTAGGATTTCTTTAACCATCTCTCGAAACTCCTCGTCTCCTTTAGAAGCCAGATCTAATAAGACCTGGAGGGTTACCCCCATATTGGCCGCTATATCGTTAAGTAGATCGGAGACCTTTATTTTCTTTGCAAAATCTTTATCTTCCCGTTTGTTAATCTCGGCCAGCGCGCTATAGGCCGCCTCACGAACCTGTGGCCTATCATCTTTTAGTAAGAGTTGAAGCTTTTCGGCGGTCTTGCGGTCTCCCATTTCTCCCACAGCCCGGGACGCGGCCATTTGGACGCGCTCGTCCTCGTCTTGCAAAGCTTCGACCAGGTAGTCCAGGCTTTCTACCGCTTTTAGACCGGCCAGCGTAGAGATAGCCGTACTTCGGACGATGGGATCCGTATCCTTTAAGGCCTGGATCAGTGCCCCGGTGGCCTCCGGAGGTTTTATCTCGCTCAGCAAGGTGATCGCCTGCCGCCGGACATAACGGTCGTCGTGATGGAGCGCCGCCATGAGATGGGGAACGGTGCTGGCCGGGTCGATTTTTCTCAACGCAGAAGCTACGCGTGAGCGGACCAGCAGGTTTTCGTTACCCAGGGCCTGAATTAAATCGAAGATGGCTTCTTCAGGATGAAGCTCCTCCAGAACTTCTGCGGCCTCGCACCTTACCTCGTTGTTCGGATCTTTTAACATCCGGGTCAGGTACTTTAAAGCTACCTCGGACTTCATCTCCCCCAGAACCCGGGCCAGGAACCACCGCACGGATCTGTCCGGATCTTCTAGCAGCATAGCAATCACAGGCTCTACTTCGACTATATCCACCTTTTTTAATAGAAGGGCCACCTCCAAAGCAAAAACGGCTTTGCCCCTTTCAGTGTGAGCAAGATTCAATAAGTCTTGTACCAGCCCCTTAGGAGCGTCCATACATTAAATCCTCCATGACGAAAATTGAAGACTACGTTATATCGCTCGACCACTGCCGACCATTTTCATGAAATAAGCCAAATGATATAAGAAAACAAAACCTGAGGCAAGAAAAAATCTCATGGCACCCCTCAAATTAAATTATAGCTTGACTTTGTCGATAGTAAATTATGAATTGTAAGTAAGGATTCCTCGATGGGTTTTAGGCTACTGGGAGGAAAGAACCAGGAAGACTTATCGGATAAGGGTTTGTAGTAATGATTTAGCGAAGATGGATAGATTATGAATAAAAAAGTTTTATCCTTGCAAGAGGCTATCGCCCGGTTCGTTCATGAGGGGATGAGCCTCGTTATGGGAACGGCGTTGGAGGCTTTGATTCCTTTTTCGGCGGGACATGAAATAATCCGGCAGGGGCGGAGGCATTTAACCCTGATCGGGCCCATCTCCGATCTTCTCTTCGATCAGCTTATTGGGGCGGGATGCATCCGGAAAGTTGCAGCCGCCTGGATCGGCAACGTGATGATGGGATCGGGCTACAATTTTCGGCGGGCTGTCGAAACAGGAGTTCCTCACCCCTTAGAAGTCGAAGATCACTCCAATTTTACGATCGCCCTGGCTCTACATGCCGCAGCTCTGGGCGTACCTTACCTGCCAACTAAAACGGCCCTGGGATCCGATCTCTCTGTCAATCATCCGGGAATGAAGCAAATTCACTGTCCGTTTACAGAGGAGAAACTTTTGGCCGTTCGAGCCGTTCAGCCTGACGTGGCCATTGTGCAAGTCCAGCGCTGCGACCCCTACGGCAATGCCCATCTCTGGGGGAATATAGGTATTTCGGTAGATGCTGTCCGTGCCAGCAAATCGGTCATCTTGGTTACGGAAGAAATCGTATCCCCCGAGGTCATCCGCAGCGACCCAAACCGTACGCTGATCCCGGGCTTCCTTGTTTCCGCCGTTGTCGAAGAGCCCTGGGGGGCCCATCCTTCTCCGGTTCAAGGTTACTATAACCGAGATCATCGGTTCTACCAGGATTACCATGAGGAGACCAAAACGCTGGAAGGCTTCCAAAAATGGCTGGACCGTTGGGTCTATGGCGTAGAAACACGGGAAGCTTATTTACAAAGACTGGGGAGAGATCGCCTCCAGGATCTAAAGATCCAGAAAGGGGCCCTGTCGGCGCCTGCAAACTTCGGATACTAAAGTTAGGGGCTGGCGGCCGGGGATTTGAGGTCCACCTCCGGCCTTTAAGCCCCGGGGTCAATGATGGATTACACGCTATCTGAACTGATGGTTACCGCCGCAGCGCGGGAGATTAAAGAGGGTGAGGTGGTCTTTGTAGGGACCCGGCTTCCCCTGTTGGCCTTTGCCCTGGCTAAAAAAACCCATGCGCCCCATGCCGTGGGATTCTTCGAGAGCGGGATTATCCGAGATACTCCGGCTCAAGAGGTCCTATACACCATGGGAGACGCTCCCAATATTTTAGGAGCGCTCCAATGCTGTAGCACCCTCTCGCTGATGGGCATGATGCAGAAAGGTCTGGTCGACGTGGGATTCATAGGAGGGGCGGAAATAGACAAATACGGAAATCTTAACACCTCCTACATCGGTGGAAGACCTCAGGCGGGTGCGGCTCCGCGCGGCGCCCTTACCCGCCTCCCTGGCAGTGGGGGGGCTTGCGACATTGCTGCGCTGTCTCACCGCTTGCTGATCATTATGTCCCACGAAAAACGGCGGTTTAAAGAGAAGGTCGACTATATTACGTCGCCGGGATATGGAGCCGGAGGAACCTGGCGGGAGGAAGTGGGACTGCCCCGTGGCGGTCCCAGTGCGGTCATTACCACAAAAGGCATTTTAAGGTTCGATCCGCTCACCAAGGAAATGTACCTGGCCTCAAACCATCCGGGCCTTCCGGTAGAGGAAATTTTAGCCAGTACCGGCTGGAATCTTAAGGTTGCCTCGGATCTGAAAGAAACCCCTCCACCGACCCAGGAAGAGTTAAACATTATCCGAGCCTACGACCCGGAAGGATTCTGGACCGGGGAGTGAAAACTTTCTGAAGGCTTCCGCCTGGGAAGCGGGAACCGCCGACATAACTGGCTCGTCGGAAGGACTTTCCCATGCAATTTTTGTTGACATTGGCCTGTGTTTTTATAATTAATATAAATAGTTTATTTAAGCAAGGAGTTAAACTATTTATTCTTTGATACGAGGATATGGGTCTATGGAATCTGATAAAACCTTGTTCGAGATCTATCGAGAGAGTAGTTACGACAAAAAATATCGGGTCGTTTATTTTACTGAGCTCAACGAGCATAATAAAGAGCAGGAGATCAATCGGGCGATGGCAGGGGATCCTTTTTATGAGGGATTCCTGCGAAATTATCGAAAAGAAGAGGCCAAGGCCATTATTAATAAGTTTCTGCAAAGATTAAACGATGGGGAGCAGGTGGACCCTCGTGAGCTGGATGCTGCCCTGACGGAGTATATGCTTTAACGATGAGTTCCGAATTGGAAGATCTTTTGGATGCTTACCGGGGTCTCCTCCACCTGGTCGGAAAGGAGTTTAACCGGAATCTTCAGGTTTATTCGGGCCGTATGCAGTGCCGGAGGGGGTGCTTTAGTTGCTGTTACCAGGTCTTCCGAATCAGCCTGATAGATGCGGCGGTCATCTCCCGTGCGGTCAAGACGTTGGACCCGGCGGCCCGGATAAAACTCCAGGCGAAAGCCCGGGCTTACCTCCAGGCCAAGGAAGCCTTGATCCGGGAACGTGCCACAAAAATGGGATTGGAGGAGGAAGAAGCCCCGACCCTGGGGCTCCGACTCCCCTGCCCGATACTGGAAGATGGGATCTGTACCCTTTATGAGGCGCGCCCGCTGATTTGCCGAAAATTTGGGATGTTGATCTACGATCCGAAAAAGCCTCACCGCCTATGGACCTGCGAGTTAAATTTTAAAGACGGGGAAGCGGTGGACGCCGTCGAGCTGATTAAAAATCAGACCGAAATCTCGGAACAGTGGGATGCTTTGAAGACCAGGGTTCATCAACGTACCGGCCATCCTACCGGCGCTACGACCATCGCCGAGGCGATCCTGTACGATTATGAGGCTTTCTTGGAAGAGGCAACGGGATCTCTCAGGCTGCTTAATTAAGTTGATCTTACCTTCCTGGCAGATTATTTTCCAGAATATCTTCTTGACTTAGCGTCTAACTTTAGTTAACCTCCAACAGCAGGTTATCCTTATCCCTCTTGGCCTGTACCCTGGCCCCTCGCGTTGGACGTTCCGGCTTCCTTAGATCGATCCGGAGCTTAGCCGGAAGGAGGAAGAAGGAAACTCCCTCCCTGCTTTTGGGAAGGGTTAGAAGGTTGAAGGTTAGAAAGTTGAAGGTTATCCTCTTTCTAAAGGAGAAATGCTATGAGGCTTAACAAATCTTCGTGTTTTGTGATCTGTTTGGCTTTATCCCTGCTGTTGAGCGCGGCTATGGCTTATGCCCAGAGACCTGAGAGACCCAGACCCCGCCCTTCTGATCGTGGTGAAGGACCGAGAACCCCTATAGAGCGCCTTATTCCCGTGCCTCAAGAAGGTCAAGTCAGGCTAAATATCTGGCCGAATAAAGCCTGCGGTTCGACGTACTATATCGGGGAACATATCGATATCTCCTTTACGGTGGACCAGGATAGTTACGTAACGATTTACGATATCGATGTTACAGGAAATGTAACGATCCTTTTTCCCAATGCCTACTATAAGGATAACCTGGCCAGAGCTGGCCGGGTTTATACGATTCCTAATAAATTTATGAGCTATACCCTGGTGGTTGAGGGACCGTCAGGTCTGGAGCTCCTGGAAGGGATCGCCTCCACGGATGGATATTACCATTGGTTCTTTGATGGAACCAGCCTGCCTCCCATATGGTCTAATCAATGGGGAGATCCCAGCACATGGGGAGGAAAGTACGTACGCGAGCCGATCGAGGGGCCCGATGGGGAACCTCCCGGGGTTACCCAACGATTTGAAAAAAGGTTGCAGTTTCAGGGGCAGCGGGACCCCAATCAAATCGCTAACTATATTCGGGATCAAATCCGGGATCAGGCTCGGGTAAAAGTTCAACCGGGCTATAGCTGGGGACGCGCTTCTTGTGCTTTTTATGTAATCCACTACTTAGGTTACACGGAATATGATCCCGGCCTAGAACAGCCTTATCCTCCGGGGTCCTCCTACCCCCCTCAACCTTATCCTCCGCAGCCTTATCCTCCGGGGTCCTCCTACCCCCCTCAACCTTATCCTTATCCGGCTTCCTACGGCCTTTTGATCGTTAATTCTTTTCCACAAGGGGCCCAGGTATCTCTGGATGGTCGATATTATGGGATAACTCCGCTGACCCTCTATCAAGTGGGGGTAGGCCTTCATCGATTACGGGTGGAGAAAGCGGGATATACCGTTTATGAGCAGACGGTTCAGATAAAAAGTGGAGCGCCGACGCAAATCGATGCCTATTTGCAACTGTTCTCTCCCAGTTCAGAAGTCCCGAGGCGATAAAAAAACGTCCCGAAAGCCGGGGCCGACCTTTCTAGGGCTATAAAGCTTACACCGAATCCCATCCCAGATGACGTATTTTTCTAGACTACATTGATGAAACTTCGGTATAATCCCCCCATGCTGCGGATAAAGAACTTCGGCGGAGGGTATTCCGATGACGTTAGGGACTCCTTCATCAGGAGACAGGGCCCGAGGAACGATCTTTTTCCACCTGGTTTATCCAGGCGTGTAGAGCTTCTTCCCAGAGAGAAACCCTTCCACCGTCTTGCAGCATAACGACTTTATGAAGACGCGCGGCATCTTCAGCTTCGCCGGTTATTTGCTCTCCAGCCACTACAGGAACCACCGGATAGCCGATCTTACGTAACAGGGACGCTCGCCGCTGAACGCGCTCCACATCTTTGGGGTAGACGACCACGGAGATTTCTGTGGCCAACAGCACTTCAGCTATATCAGGACGTTGGCGAGGTTTACCTTTAACGATCAGATCCAGGAGGGCTGCATCCAAATATTCCTCTTCGGACAGATGAGCTTCCAGCTTTTCTTCCAGATTGTCCAGGGCTACGACACGAGTTCGGAGCAATATCTTACTAAAATACGCACCGGCCTTATCCCGATAGATGGTTTCTAAGGATTGGCCTCGGAGTTTTCCAACATAACTTTCTAGGGTTTTAGTGGTTATCTCCAAACGATCTAGCCGTTCTTCAACGCGGCTTAAGCGCTCTTCAGCCCGGCGTTGGGCTTCAGCGAGTTTCTCAACGGTAGCCTCGAGCCGTTCCAAGCGCACCTCAGTACGTTGTTGGGCTTCAGCGAGTTTCTCAACGGCAGCTTCGAGCCGTTCCAAGCGCACCTCAGTACGTTGTTGGGCTTCGGCGAGTTTCTCAACGGCAGCCTCGAGCCGCTCTAAGCGCACCTCAGTACGTTGTTGGGCTTCGGCGAGTTTCTCAACGGCAGCTTCAAGTCGTTCCAAGCGCTCCTCGACGCGGCTTAGCCGCTCCTCCGAACGTCGGTGTGCTTCAACCAACGCTCGGACACTCTCAGGTAAGGTTAACACTTCGTCTGACAAAAGCAATCGACGCAACTCCGAACGCCACTCTGGATGCTCTCCCAAAAGCCTTACCAAATCTAAGTACTCCTGGATAGTGAATCCCATAAACTCCCCTTTTTCCTTATAATAATAATATAAATAATATAATTCCTTAATAATAAAATAAGGATAGCGATCTAAACAATTTGGTTTATCACTTCTTAACTTACCATTGGCCGTTACGGTTGTCAATCCTTTGAGGTAGTTTCAATACCCAATCCCCGCTGGGGAGTCGAAGCTCAGGACCCACGCTACTAACAACGCCCTTTTGGATACTTCCCTTTTCGATTTATCAGGTTGCTTTCCAATATCTTTCAGGTTTTGTCCGCGTCGAAGGTATAAAGTATACGTCCTTGCCAGGCTGCATATTCAAGTTTTTTGCATCGTTCCTTAGCGGTTAAAGCCAAAACCCTAATCTTATAGGATTACCTCATAGGATTCACTTACGGATACTTTTGGGTTTATTCCACTCGTTTCCCTTTTGATGAAAAAGTAACGCAAGGCCAGGGCGGTGCATTTTACACATTTCCTGGGCCACCGGCAATGGTCTTGAGAAAACTTATACTCGGAGCAAAAAAGTACTCTCCCCCTCTTAGGATAACAAAATGAGGAAGTTTGTATTTTTTGAAACCTGATCTACCCCATACTGGAGACCACCATTGATCCTCCCTACTCCCTTGGCCTGCTATGGGGTCAATACCCGGTCTAGGGGTTTGGGATAGAGGGAAATCAGGATTGTTGGCCCACATCTTTTGTATAAAGGAAAATTGGGTGGATATATCCCGTTGGAAGCACATGAAGAGAATTCCGACACCACCGGTTGGTAATTCTTCAGGGGCCAGATTATCTCTAAGTGGTAGATCCCGCTTTCCGTAGGTAATACTACGTCGAACGATACGGTTATCCTGCCCAACTTTGCGTTCTTGTTCGTTTCGAGCTTCTCGTGGGTTTACCTTACGAATGTGCGAATTGATAGGACATTTTATACCCTCTTTATCCTCCCTAAAATCAAAGTTGTTGCGATTAAACTTACCATGTCGGTCCGGGTCTTCAGTGTCTTGGAGCACGAGAGGTACTCCGTTCCTGAAACGTCCCATGATAAGTGCTCCGGCTCTTTTGCGAGCTTTACCCTCCAAACCAAGCGCATCAGCAAATTTGATCTCTGTTTCTCTAAATGCCCGCACGTTTTGCTCCAGTTTACGGAACACGAAGAAACTTCCATAACTATCTTCTTCTTGAGCGTTCTTGTCTTGAACAAGAACCAAACTCAACGGAGCCGAAGGGTCCCAAGTGATGCACCTCCCTGCTTCAGCTTCTACTTCTTTAAGATCCTCCTCCAGAAACAGCGTGTTACTCATTCCGTCTACAAAGCCAAAATGTTCAACAACGTATAGCTTCAGGCGGCGGGGAAGGGTTTGCAAATTGACCATCTTGATCAAAATGGGTTGTCTTTAGATGAGCGTAAAATCCTGAAGGGTGGAAGAGGTTGATCCCGAATGAAGATCGTTGTGTCGTGAAATGGCTCAGAATATCTGGTTCAAGCTTCTCATACAGATATTCTCCGCTGGCTGCTAACCACGGATGAGGGGTCCAGTAAAGGTAAGCGCGGGCCAGACGTTCTTCCAGGTCCGCGAATCGGGTTTCGGAAACCCCAGTGGAGGGGTCTGCAAATCCAAACGGGGATTCTATATCTCGCCGGGAGAGTTCTACGCCCCCATACACAGACGAGGGGAATTTCTGATCGAGGGCGACCCCATAACGCCAGGAGCTGGAGCCTTGGGCATCATCAAAGAATTGATTGAATCCAGCCACCTGGGTAGGCTCAATGGTTTGGTTTGAAACCGTGGATCTTTTCAAAGCTCTAAATATGGCTAGACGTATTGTAGTAGCGGGAAGTGGATTCCAGAGGAGTCCCAGCTTAGGATTGAACTGATTCCGTCCCACAAGCGGATCGTCGAAAAAATCAGCGCTTCCCCCAAGTGTCCAAGTTATGCTTGTTGGGTAGGTAATCTGTGAATAGGTATACAAGTTAGTATGATGGCTATCGGACTTTATAGAGATAGGGGGAAAGGGAAGAACAGTGAGCGTTCGTTGATCGTCTTGATTAAAGTATCCGGCACCGCTAATAAGGCGAAATCGTTCCAAGCGGAACAGATGTTGAACTTCAGATGTGGGACCTCTGCTGTTCTGTTCGGAGGTAAGGTTCAAATCTCGAAGATCGGTATCAACGCTATTACTCCGATAGATCACAGAAGCGATGATATCCGAGTGGGGTGTAAAAGCGTGATGGAAGCCTAAACGTATAGAATCTGTTTGTTGCTCTTCCCTTTGGCTGGGTTCAAAGAGGTTTGGATCGAAACTAAGGCTAAGATCTCCACTTTGAACATTTTTCGATCGAAACTCAGCCTGAATGCTTGTGTTATACGAGAGACGTATCTGGGTAAATACATTGTAAATATCAAGGTCCTGATCATTGTTTTCTCGAAATCCATCCGTTTCATAATGAAACTGACCTAAGCTGTAGGAGACTCTTCCCTGCACCGCAGAATGGATCACCTCCTCACCTAAGGTATCCCTCTCTCCTGCGATCCCATGAATTTGTAACGCAAACCGATCCCGGTTAAAAAGCGGATTGAACTCATTAAACGAAAGCTCACCCGGACCGGCTCCACTCAAAATGAAGAGGTTGGTTTCTGCCAGCTCGGGCTGAATCGGGGTAATGTTAAGGGGTTGAAGAAGTTGAGATTGGAGAAGCTCACTCACCCGAGCAATTTCGTGGCGGGGTAAAGCCGCATAGGAATCGGCCAGGAGCCGATGGGCCGAGTAGTTAGCGGGATCGGTATTGACCGATCTCCACCCTTCCACCAGGGCAAGCTGCTCGAATCCAAGGTCGCGATAAATTCGGGAGAGACTGGCACTCCGCGCGGCCAGATCTTCTTCCAATAAGAGTCGGGATCGATAGACGGCCCGGTTATTGTTCAACTCGATGGATCTTTCTAGATCCTGCAACGCCTCCACGGGTCGATTTACGGTCTGTTTTCGAATCGCGTCGTAGAACCACGGCGTTGGATCTTGGGGATCTAATTCCTTGGCGATAGCCAATTCGTCCTTGGCGAGCTTATCCCGTTTCTCCTCATAGTAGCCCTTACCCAAATAACTACGAAGCAGCGAGTCATTCGGGTCCAGGCTGGCTGCAATCTCGATCTCCCTCCGACCCGCTTTCAAATCCCCATCCCGAATGATAGCTAATCCTAGACCCAGGCGGGGTAAAGGATCCGCCTGGTCCAATTTGATGGCTTCTTCAAAGGCTTTCTTGGCCTCCTGGATCTTGATTTGGTTCAGGTAAGCAAATCCCAGAACCGTCTGGGTCCGAGCCAACCTCGGGTTCAAGTCCACCGCTTTCTTCGCGGTATCTAGGGCCTTACCCAGATTCCTCACCGACAGCCACATCTCAGATAATCTAGCCCGCACCAGACTGTTTCCAGGATTGCGCTTGACCGCCTCCTGGAGACTCTTCAAAGCGCCTTGTACATCAAACCGGGCCTGCAAAGCATAAGAAAGTGCCAACCGTGCGGAGGCCGATTGCGGATCTGTCTCGATGGCTTTTTGGGCCAGGCTCAGCGCTTGGTCCTTGTCGTTTTGGACCACCGCGATGATGGACTGAAGGGCAAAGGCCGAGCTATTTCCAGGATCCAGGCGCAATGCCTTTTCAACATCGCTCTGGGCGCTCTCGACACGCCCTACCGAAAGCCGCAGCGCCGCGCGATAAAGGAAAAAGCGAGGATCCGAAATATCTTCCGGGGCTCCCTCCAGAACCGCAAAAGCCTGAGCCAGGTTCCCCTCGTTGTAGAATTGAATGGACCGGCGAACCCTCTTTTGCCAGTCGGCTTCTCCCTCAAACTCGCCCGGTCGATAATCCAGAATGGGCGGATAATACAAAGCCCATCGCACGGCATCCCTCGGACGCACGGGAATGCGCAGCACCGGGGGTTGTCCTGCCTGAGCTACAGCCGATTGACCACTTACCAGAGTCAGGCTCCCCAACGGATTGGCGGCCAAGACCCTCCCTTCAAAGACGATAACCACGGCCTGATCGACTTCAACCTTCACGAAGAATTCGGTCCCTTCCACGGCGGCGTTAATAAAAGGGGTCGTTACCTTCATGCCCCGGGGAACCCGGCTGATGAAATGGATCGCCCCAAGGATCAGGTCTAGCAGAGAAGTCTGCTCCTTGTCTACCCCGGTGAAGGTGACGGTGGTCCTTTCATCCAGACGGAGGACCGCCTCGTTCCGCAAGACGACGGCAGCCCGGCTTTGTTCCCCTACCCGAACCATGTCCCCAGGGCAGAGGGTATCCCCCCATAGAGCAGGTTCCCACTGGATTACGCCGGCTCTTTGAACTTCTGTGGCTACCCTTCGCACTTCTACGGTACCCTGGAGGGAGACCATTTTAGCGATCCAGTCCTCACACATTTCTGCGGCGGTCGCACCGGGGAGTAAGGACGTGATGCATAGACCTATACATAGGGTCAGGCTCAAGAGGCCTGCCGCATGAGCTTTATGGGAAATAATCGGGCCCTCTTGAAGTAGTAGGTAGAAAACAATTTCTGCCTGCTGTTTGGAAGAGAGGTTAAGGGAATTATGCAACCTTAGCTTGCAATACGGGGATAAGGCTTCCGCCCTCTCCCTCCTTTTCAAGGGTACCTTTTTTGAACCTAACCCCATCCTTCCCCTTCCCTGGGGGGGAAGGGAGAGTTAAAGCAAAGGCCCTCCCCAGGTTCCCCTTCCCGCGTCGGGAAGGGATAGAGGAAGCGTCGGCTGAGCTCAGCGACTTTGTAGGTCCAGAGAGTCATTTCTGGAATCTTAAGACGAAGAGATACCTCTGGGGATGATAATAATTGTCTGAGCTCTTCGCGCTTCAAGACGTTTATTCTTAACTAGGTGTAGGTATAAAATGAAACTCCCTCTGCCGTCAAGAAAATTCTTAAAATTTTTGGAACCTGGAGAGGTAGCAAGAACTATCTTCTCCAGGCGGGAGTACGGCGGTACCTAGCTCCAAATGAAGTAGCATTGGCCAATGCCGCCTCTGGGGACCCTGATGTTCCTTGGAGGTTTCTACTTCTAAGCGCTGCCTCTCCAGAAACCGGATCTCCTGATCCAGGTTTTCCAGAATCTATCGTCCGGCTTCCTTGAGTTCGCCGGGAATTTTGCCTGGGGGACCTTCCCGTCAAGGTTCCGCTACCTGCCCGGCTGGGCATCCAGCCGCACTGCGAGTACGTTGGCCAGATCTGTGTTGCCGGGCAGTGCCAGGAGCGCAGGCTTTATGTGGGTTCCTCCATCTGTAAAATGTTGGGGTTGGCATCTACGTAGGCCAACGCGTAAGCCAGCTCTCCGGGAGCTTCCGCATGGACGGTGAACAGCAGCTGTCCTTTCTCGACAATTGTACCAACCCCTGTGTGCAGTTCGAGACCGGCTGCCGGTGCGCCAGGTGCACCGGCAAGCTTTGCAACCCGCGCCAAGCGGCGATTATCCATACGGACAATTCGACCTGCGCGTGAGGCGGTCACAACATGAGTATATGGGGCGCGCAGAGGCTCACGCATACCGCTCTGGGCCTCACAGATCGCCTGGAATTTGCGCCACGCGCGTCCATCGTCGAGGATCTCTTGAGCCAGTATTTGGCCCTTCCCTGGAGGGACCCGCGATGAAAGCTCCAGGACATGGCCAGCCAGCAGCAGCGCCCGTTCACGTAGATCTCGTGGGGCATCCTCTTCCCCGCGCAACACAGAGAGGACATCTCGTGCCTCCAGCGCCGGCCCAATACGGCGTCCTACAGGTTGGGAACCATCGGTGAGGATCACCCGCACTTCCAGACCAACTGCGCGACCTACCTCTACGAGATGATCGCTCAGCGTTTCGGCTGCCTCAGGGGTACGCACCTTGGCGGTCGGCCCCACAGGCATATCCAGCACCACATGGGTCGAACCGGCAGCAGCTTTCTTGGACAATACCGAAGCTATCAGTTGCCCCTCGCTGTCAAGGTCCAACGACCGCTCAACCCGGATCAGAATGTCATCGGCAGGGCTCAGGCGAAGGGCCCCGCCCCAGGCGATACATCCTCCTTCACGCTCCACTACCCGACGTATATCTGCAATATCGAGGTCTACGGGCGCCACGGTTTCCATGGTATCGGCTGTGCCGGCAGGGGATGTAATAGCTCTTGAGGAAGTCTTTGGTATGGTCAAGCCATAAGCTGCAACGATTGGAACCACCAGCAGAGTTGTACGATTGCCCGGCAGTCCCCCGACACTGTGCTTGTCCATCACCGGGGTACGTCCCCAGTCGAGTCGCTCACCCCCCTCGATCATTGCCTGCGTAAGGGCCACCATCTCCTGGCGATCGAGGCGATCTTTAGAACACGCGGTGATGAACGCGGAGAGGTGGACGTCCGAGTAACGACCTGCCACGATGTCCTGTATAATAACGCCCATAGCCGCAGCATCGAGTCGTTTTCCATAGACCTTGGCACGTACGTGGCTGAGGGACTCTACCGGTGCTGGATGAGAGAGTACGACCTGATCCCCTTCCTGCGCCCCCAGAAGGCGCCATGCCGCCTCCGACAAACCAACCTCATCCAACGCTAGCAGGTCGGTGGTAATGACATTGAGCGTGGCGATAATCGAGCGATGGCTGTGCTCAACCTGTATACGTGCCTGGGCATCAAAACCCTCGGAGCGGCACACATAACAGTCACGATGCATATAGATAACCGCTTCTTGATAGGTATCGATGCCCAGTCGGCGCAGCCGCA
>Ga0073934_10007470_pt1 | contig 15185 bp, 11 predicted proteins | sample LarsenN4metaG_FD_76834 | JGI IMG/M metagenome (GOLD analysis project Ga0073934, IMG submission 76834) | Hot spring sediment bacterial and archeal communities from British Columbia, Canada, to study Microbial Dark Matter (Phase II) - Larsen... ...
ACCGGTTCATGTTCAAGCTGCTGGTGACCTACCCGACTCATTCCGACGAGGCTCGCATCCTGCAGGGCTACGCCCGCGGCCACGACCACCGCCGGCTCGACGAGTACGGCCTGCAATCGGTCCTCTCGGCCGAGCATGTGGTCGCGATCCAGCGGCACCTGCCGCGGATCATCGTGGAAGACTCGATCATCGAGTACATCACGAAGATCGTGGCCAAGACGCGCGAGTGGCCCGCCGTGGAAGTTGGCGCCAGCCCGAGGGCCAGCGTGAACCTGTTATTGGGCTCGCGCGCACTCGCCGCCTGTCGCGGCCGGCACTACGTCGTGCCCGATGACGTCAAGCAGCTCGCCCCATGGGTGCTGCGTCACCGACTGCGCTTGAACCCCGAAGCGGAAATCGACGGCACGAGCGTGGAGACGGTGATCCAGGAAGTCCTCGACGCGGTGGAAGCTCCGCAGCCGGCGGAGGTGGTAAGTGAACAGTGAAGGCGGTTCGTGAAGCCGGTAGTAAGGACCGCGGTGAAGGCCGGTCAGTAACGACTGGACTGTCATGGAGCGCTCGTGCTCTTCACTGTTGACTTTCACGGCCCGTCTTCACGGTCGCTCTTCATGACGCTCCCTTGACTGTACACGGAACACTCCCAACACATGATGCCCCGACTGCGATTGCTGGCCGGATGCGCGCTCGCGGCGGTGCCGCTCATGCTGGCGCCATTCGTGCCCGCGCTGGCGCAGCTGGGGATCGCGTTGACGCTGGGGTTGGCGCTGGCGGCGCTCGTCGACCTGTGGCTCACGCCGTCGTTGAGACTCATCGAGGCACATCGCGAATCGAACGACGTGCTCAGCGTGGGTGCCCGCAACCCGGTGACGGTTACGCTGCGCAACCGCGGCCCCAATACGGTTTCCGTCGAGGTCCACGACGAGCCGTTTCAGCCGTCGCGGTGGTTCGATCTCCCTTTTCGCGTCGATCTGCCGCCGTCGCGGTTGACGAGCGTCGTCTACGGACTGGAGCCTCATCATCGCGGGCAGTACCAGTTCGGCACGCTGTATCTGCGCAAGACCAGCCGCCTCGGTTTCTGGACGTTCCAGGACGAACGGTTCGTCCCGCACGCGGTGAAGGTTTACCCCGACATTCAATCCGTGAGGCAGGTGGAGCTGCTCGCACGCCAGAACCGCCTGGCGGAAGCGGGCGTGCGGCTGTCGCGGCTGCGCGGCCGCGGCTCCGAGTTCGAACGGCTCCGCGACTATCGTCGAGAGGACGAGTACCGCCACATCGATTGGAAGGCAACCGCGCGGCATCAGAGCCTCATCAGCCGCGAATACGTCGTCGAACGGAACCAGAATCTGCTGATGGTTCTGGATTCCGGCCGGTCGATGTGCAACGAACATGCGGGCGTCACACATTTTGATCGTGCGCTCAACGCGGCGATGCTGCTCAGCTACGTGGCGCTGCGGCAGGGCGACACGGTGGGACTGCTCGCGGGCTCCAACCGCGTCGAGCGGTGGGCCAAGCCGGTCCGCGGCCGCGACGGCGTGGAGCGGCTCATTGGACGCATCTACGATTTGAGTCCCACTTACGACGCGACCGATTACGACCTTCTGGTGAACGAACTCCGCCGCCGGCATCGCAAGCGCTCGCTGGTTGTGTTCCTCACGCACGCCCTCGACGAACTGCATCTGGAGAGCATTGCGGAATCGATCCGGCGATTGAAGTCGCCGCACCTGGTGCTGGTGGCGTTTCTCCGGAACGTGCCCCTCGAAGAGCGCATGAACTCGCAACCCATTTCGGACCTGGACGCATTTCAGGTGGCGGCGGCGGCCGAAATGGTGGCCGTGCAAAGGGAAGAATTGCGCCATCTGCAGCAAACGGGACTGCTCGTGATCGATTGCCTTCCGGAGCAGCTTTCCAGCCGGCTCATCAGCCGCTACCTGGACATCAAGGCCCGGCACCTGCTGTAGCAGTGCACACCGCCGCCACGATCCTCTCGCTGATGGCCACCTGCCGGCGGCACCGCGTCGAGCCGTTCGCCTGCCTGCAGAACGCTGCGTTAACCCCCGCGTCCCGTTTCGCGCGTCAGGTCGCGCAGGCGGCGCTGGTGCGCTTCGGTGAGCATGTCGGGAGTGAACTTCCAGCGCCAGTTGCTGTAGGCATCGCCCGACGTGCCGGGAGTGTTCATCCGGGCATCGCCGCCCAGCCCGAAAATGTCCTGCAGTGGCGCGATGGCCAGCAGCGAGCTCGACTTCCACGCCAGCTCCACGAGCTCCCACGCGATCCGCTCGGGGTTGCACGGCGTGAACTTCTTCAGGGCGTTGAGCTTTTCCGGATCCGGCACGATGTCGGTCGCGAACCAGCCCTGCGTGGTGTCGTTGTCGTGCGTGCCGGTGTACACCACCGAGTTCGGCTCGAACTCGTCCAGCGTGAACGGCGGCTCGGTGTCGGAACCCGGCAGGCGAAACTGCAGCACTTTCATCCCGGGCAGATCAAACCGTTGGCGCAGTTCGTGGACTTCGTCGGTGATCATGCCCAGGTCTTCGGCGATGATCGGCAGGTTTCCGTCGGAAGCGCCAAGATGCCGCCGAACTGCCGCGAGAAATTCGTCGCGCGGGCCGGGCACCCATTCGCCGTTGATCGCGGTCAATTCGCCCGCGGGGACCGACCAATACGATTCGAAGCCGCGGAAGTGGTCGAGCCGCACCAGGTCGACCGTGTGCAGCGCTGCTTCCAGCCGGCGGATCCACCACCAGTAGCCGTCGGCGTGCAGGGCGTCCCAGTTGTAGAGCGGGTTGTTCCAGAGTTGGCCCGTCTCGGAGAAGTAGTCCGGCGGGACGCCGGCCACGCGCGTTGGTCGTCCCGCTTCGTCGAGCTGGAACCACTGCCGGTTGGCCCAGACGTCCGCGCTGTCGTGCGAGACGTAAATGGGCACATCGCCGATGATCTTGACGTTCCGGTCGTGGGCGTGCTGACGCAAGCGCTGCCACTGCCGCGCAAACAGGAACTGCAGGTTGCGGTGGTAATCGATGCGGTTGGCGAGCGCCTCGCTGGCGTCGGGCGTAGGACGGTGGTCGGCATCAACCCAGCGCGTCCAGTGCAGCCACCACTGATGGCCGTTCGCCTCCCGCAGCGCCATGAACAGCGCGTGCGGCTCGAGCCACGCCGCCTCGCGCCGGCAGAACTCGCGGCACTCGTGCTGCAGCGATTCCGACTCCGGCAGCGCCCGCAATCGCCGCACCGCCGCCTCCAGCAATTCTGTCTTGTGCGGGACGGCCTGCTCGAAATCGACGCGGCTGGCCCATTCCGCGTGTGGAATCCTGGCCGCGTCAACTTCTTCCTGGCTGAGCAGGCCGTCCTCCAGCAGCCGCTGCGGACTGATGAGGAGCGGATTCCCCGCGAATGCCGATGGGGACTGGTACGGCGATTCGCCTTCGTCGGTGGGAACCAGCGGCAGCACCTGCCAGAACTGCTGGCCCGCTTGGGCGAGCCAATCGATGAAGCGGTCGGCCATGGGGCCGAAGTCGCCAATGCCGAACGGCGTCGGCAGGGAGGTGGGATGCAGCAGGATTCCGCTCGCGCGGTGAGTGAGCATGCGCTAAGTTCCAAATCTCAAACAAACAATCACAAGGAAATTCCAAACTCAAGAATGCTCAAACGGTCCGTCGTGTGCACGTTTTCTTCATTTGGGATTTGGTGCTTCCTTGGGATTTGTGTTTTGGGATTTGGAGCCTTACTGCAATGCTGCGGCCACAATCTCCCGCGCTTCGTTCACGATGCGTTCCAGGTGGGCCGCGTCGCGCAGGCTTTCCGCGTAGATTTTGTAGATGTTCTCTGTGCCCGACGGCCGGGCGGCGAACCAGCCCGCTGCCGTCGCAACTTTCAACCCGCCGATAGCCGCACCGTTGCCCGGTGCGTTCGTGAGCCGGGCCGTAATCGGATCGCCGGCCAGCGTTTGAGCTTTGACGGCAGCCGGGGACAGCTTCTTGAGAATGTTTTTCTCCACGGGAGTCGCCGGCTGGTCGATCCGGGTGTAGCACGGCGCTCCGAACTCGGCGGTCAGTTCCTGGTAATGCTCGCCGGGATCTTTGCCGGTCTTGGCGGTTAACTCCGCCGCGAGCAGGCACAGGATGATGCCGTCCTTGTCGGTCGACCACACGGTGCCGTCGCGCCGCAGGAAACTTGCCCCGGCACTTTCTTCGCCGCCGAAGCCGAGCGTGCCGCGATACAAGCCGTCTACGAACCATTTGAAACCCACGGGAACCTCATACAGCGGCCGCTTGAGCGACTCGGCCACGCGGTCGATCAGCGCGCTGCTGACCAGCGTCTTTCCCACCGCCGCATTTGCCGGCCAATTCGGGCGATTCGTGAACAGGTACCGGATCGCCACAGCGAGGTAATGGTTGGGATTCAACAGGCCGGCGGTGCGGGTGACGATGCCGTGGCGGTCGGCGTCGGGATCGTTGCCGAACGCGACGTCGAAGCGGTCCTTGAGCTTCACGAGGCTGGCCATCGCATGGGGGCTGGAGCAATCCATGCGGATTTTGCCGTCGTGATCGACGGTCATGAATCCGAAGCGGGGATCGAGCTGGCTGTTGACGATGGTGATGTCGAGGCCGTAGCGGTCGCGGATGGGCTCCCAATAGCCGAGCGATGCGCCGCCAAGCGGACCGACGCCGAGCAACAGCCCCGAGTTTCGAATGGCATCGAGATCAACCACATTGTTCAAATCGGCGACGTAGTCCTCGACGAAGTTGCGGGTGTGCGTGGTGGACGCCTTCGACGCCGACTCATAGGGCACGCGCTTCACGCCGGCGTTCTTGCCGCGCAGCAGCTCGTTGGCGCGGTTCTGCACGGCGGTGGTGATGTCGGTGTCGGCCGGGCCGCCGTTGGGCGGATTGTACTTGAAGCCGCCGTCTTCAGGCGGATTGTGCGATGGCGTGATCACGATACCGTCGGCGCGACTCCGGGAACTGACACTCCCGGCTTGCCGGTTGTGCGTGAGGATGGCGTGCGAGATGACCGGCGTGGGCGTAACGCCGTCGTTCTCCTGGACGACGGTTTCCACGCCGTTCGCCGCCAGGACTTCCAGTGCCGTGCGCTCGGCGACCGCCGAGAGCGCATGCGTGTCTTTGCCCAGGAACAGCGGGCCGGAAATGCCTTGCGAATTGCGGTATTCACAAATGGCCTGCGTAATGGCGGCAATATGGGCTTCGGTGAACGACCCGTCGCACGACGTGCCGCGGTGCCCGCTGGTGCCAAAGCTCACCTGCTGCGCGGGGTTCGCCGGATCGGGCCGCTGGTCGTAGTAATCGCGACGCAGCCGGTCGACGTCGATCAACATCTCGGCCGGAGCCAGTTTTCCGGCCAGCGGATGCAGAGGCATCGTTGTCTTCCCTGCTGATGATGAGAAATCGGAAGCCGCGGGGGCGTCGCCACCCGGCTTCCGTTATCGATTTTCGACTCACTACTCACCACTCACTCCGTACTATACTCCCCGCCACGGAATCTCACATCCAGCGGACGAGTGCATCGGGTATGATCGACGCTGAATGCCCGCGGTGATGTCACCCCGCGGCTTCTGGAAAACGTGTCCATGCCTCAACACCGATGTCTCGTCACGACGGTGCTGCTGTTCGCGTCGTTTCTCCCCTGGCGATCGCTAGCGGCGGTCGATCTGACCGCACCGATGGTCATGGAAGCCATTCAGCGCGGACGACAGTATCTGATCTCCAAGCAGGAACGCGCCGGCACGTGGCGGCCGGACGACATTGGGAACAACCAGCACCAGGTCGGCGTCACGGCACTCGGTGTGTTGGCGCTGTTGACGTCGGGGCTGCCCGCCAATGATCCCAACGTCCAACGCAGCCTGAAGTATCTCCGCAGTCTCCCCCGCGACAAGCCGGAGAATACCTACGACATGGGCCTGGTGCTCATGGCGCTTGCCGCGGCGAAAGAGCCGGGACGCTCGGACCTGGCCCAGATCAGCCTGATTGCCGATCGCCTCGCGGCCGGCCAGATCCAGCGCGGCAACGTGGGCGCGTGGGACTACACTGCGGCTGGGCAAGGCCGCGGCGATCCGAGCAATTCGCAATTCGCCATCCTGGGTCTGCACGATGCGGCAGAGGCCGGCGCACAAATTGATCGCGAGGTGTGGCTCCGCGCGAAGACGTATTGGGAGAACATTCAGAATGCTGACGGCGGGTGGTCCTACGCCGGCGGGACGAGCACCGGCAGCATGACCGTTGCCGGCGTCGCCAGCTTGTCCATCATTCAGCAGATGCTCCGCGACGACAACGGCGTGGGACCCGACGGCACGCCTCCCTGCTGCCGCGAGGAAGACCCCTATCCGGCGCTCGACCGCGGCGTGCGCTGGCTCGCGAACAACTTTGCCGTCGGGCACAACCCCGGTGGCAACAACTGGATCCTGTACCACATCTATGGCATCGAGCGGGCCGGGCGTCTGTCGGGTCGGCGATTCTTCGGCGAGCACGACTGGTATCGCGAAGGGGCCGCGTTTCTCCTGGCCACGCAAACGATGCCGGACGGCTATTGGGTCGGCGACGGGATGTTCGAGAACCGTCCGATCGTGGGAAGTTGCCTGGCGCTGTTGTTCCTGTCCAAAGGCCTCTCGCCAGTGCTGATGAGCAAGCTGCAGCACGGTCCGCGCGATCCAACCCGGCCGACGGAGCTCGTCAGCAAGGATTGGAACCACCACCCGCGCGACGTCCGCAACCTGATGGAGCACATCAGCGGACTGCCCAAGTGGCCCAACCTGCTCACGTCGCAGGAAGTGGACCTTGTGAAAGCCGCGCAGACCGGCGGAGTGGACGTGCTGCTGCAGGCGCCGATGCTGTACGTCACCGGCGAAAGCAAGCTGCAGTTCACGCCCGCCGAGCGCGAACTGCTCAAGGAGTATCTGGTGCAGGGAGGCTTTATTCTCGCCGCGCCGTCGTGCCGCGGCGCCGATTTTGAGGCGAGCTTCCGGGAGTTAGTGCAATCGATCCTCCCGCCGGGGGAAGGGGAGTTGAAGCCGCTGCCGGCCGACCATCCGGTCTATCGCAGCGAGTATCTGCTGTCGCCGGAGGTGGCGGAGATTCACGGCGTGGACGTGGGCTGCCGCACGGCCGTGATGTTCGTGCCCGAAGACCTCAGCTGCCTGTGGAGCTACTGGCAGCGCCACGACCCGCCCAAGCGGAACCCGAAGCTGAAGGCGCGGATTGTGCGCGGGATGCAGGTCGGCGTGAACATCGCCGCGTATGCCACCGGCCGCGAGCCGCCACAATCGCTCGACGCGCCCCGCAAATCGCCGGGGGAAGGAAAACTCGACGAGATCGAGCGCGGCTTGCTGCAGGTGGCCCAGATCCGACACTCGGGTCAGTGGAACGCCGCGCCGCGGGCGCTGCGGAACCTGCTGCTGGCGCTGAACGAAACGGTCGGCCTTGCCGCGACGACGAAGCCCAAAGACCTGCCGGCGTCCGATCCCAGCCTGTTCCAGTACCCGTTGATCTACATGCACGGCCGCACGCGGTTCCAACTGGCGAAGGACGAACGGGACGCGATCCAGCGGTATCTGTCGCAGGGAGGCGTGCTGTTCGCCGATGCCTGTTGCGGCGCTCCCCAGTTCGACAAGAGTTTTCGCGAGCTGGTCGCACAATTGTATCCCGACCGGAAGTTCGAGCCTGTTCCCATCACTCATGAAATGTTCAGCGAGAAGATCGGACGCGACGTGCGGCGGTTGCGGCGGCGGTCGAACGAAGGCAACAATCCCAACGCCCCGCTGGCCGCGACGGTCCGCGAGGTGGAGCCGTACCTCGAAGGAATCGAAATCGACGGCCGCTACGCGATCATCTACAGCAAGTACGACATCAGCTGCGCGCTGGAGAAGCAATCCACGCTCAGTTGCGAAGGCTATCTGCCCGAAGACGCCGTGAAGCTGGCCACAAACATCGTGCTGTACTCGATGCTGCAGGACGTGAGCCTGGCGCCGGTCGGGCAGAAATGAGGCATCCACCACGCTTGCGGCTTCGCGTCCCGCATCGATCCTGAATCCGCGCGGGACGCGAAGCCGCAAGCGATCACATCCCGATAGGAGATTATTTTGGCCACCGAAAAGCGCGATTTTGACGAGTTCCTCGACAAGTTCCGCAATCACCGCAAGCTGATGACCGAGGAGCTGCACAAGATCATCATCGGGCAGGATGCGGTCATCGAGCAGATCCTGGCCGCGATCTTCACCGGCGGGCATTGCCTGCTCGTCGGCGTGCCGGGACTGGCGAAAACGCTCGTGGTCTCCACCATCGCACAGATCCTCGACGTCGCCTTCCGCCGCATCCAGTTCACTCCCGACCTGATGCCGTCGGACATCACCGGCACGAACGTGCTCGACGAAAGCGATACCGGCCGCCGCGAGTTCCGTTTCGTCGAAGGCCCGGTCTTCACGAACATTCTGCTGGCGGACGAAATCAACCGCACGCCGCCGAAAACGCAGGCCGCGCTGCTGCAGGCCATGCAGGAGCGCGAAGTGACCGCCGGGCAGGTGACGTACAAGCTGCCGGAGCCGTTCTTTGTGATCGCTACGCAAAACCCCATCGAACAGGAAGGGACCTACCCGCTCCCCGAAGCGCAGCTCGACCGTTTCATGTTCAACGTGAAGGTCGATTACCCCAATCTCGCGGAGGAAGAAGAGATCCTTGCAGCCACCACGTTCGGCGAGAAGAAGGAAGTCCGCAAGGTGCTGTCAGCCAAATCGATCCTGTACCTGCAGAAGCAGATCAACTCTATTGAGATCGGACCGCTGACGATTAACTACATCGCGCGGCTGGTGCGGGCCACGCGGCCCAGCGACGCGTCGGCTCCCAAGTTCGTCAAGGAGATGGTCGATTGGGGCGCCGGGCCGCGCGCCGGGCAGTATCTCATCGCCGGCGGCAAGGCCCTCGCGGCCATGGACGGCCGGCCCAGCGTGTCGCTCAGCGACATCCGCAAGGTGGCGATCCCCGTGCTGCGGCACCGTCTGTCGACCAACTTTCAGGCTCAGGCGGAAGGACTGACCACCGAGGCCATCATTGCCCGCCTGATCGAAGAAGTCCCCGAGCCAACGGTGAAGAAGTATGCGTAATCGATGCATCACCGAACTTGGGCGTCGGCCCGACGTTTCGACAAAGCCTCAGCGAACCACTCAAACGGAATTTCTGCTCTCCGTTGGGGATTTGTCGATTCCGGTCGCGCTGGCCTGATGCCATTCGGCAACGTCTCAACGGTCGCGGCGCCAATCGCGGCGAAAGCCTCCCCTCCCCCATAGCGTAGACTTGAGTCGGTGGATCGTCTGCGCCGTTTGGTGTTTCTGGGAGGCTCTCTCATGCTGTCGGTGAGCGTCGTCATTCCCACATATAATCGCGCCCATCTCATCCAGCGGGCGGTCCGTTCGGCGCTGGCAAACATCGTGCCGGGGGACGAGATCCTCGTCGTCGACGACGCCTCGACCGATCGCACGGCGGAAGTGGTCGATGCGTTCGGTCCGCCGGTGCGGCTCGTTCGTGCCGAGCATGGCGGGGCCGGCAAGGCCCGCAACCGCGGCATTCAGGAAGCCCGCGGCGACCTCGTCGCGTTTCTCGATTCCGATGACGAATGGTTCCCCGACAAGCTGCAGCTCCAGCGTGCCTTCTTCGAGCGCCGGCCCGATGTGCTGTATTCCTTCGGCGACTTTCGCTCGAAGGAAGACTCCGGCGTGGAGGAAGCCTGCTTCCTGCACCACTGGCACAAGGATTCGCGGTCGTGGGACGAAATCCTCGCGCCGGGAATGCATTATTCGACGATCGCGCCCTTGCCGCCCGACCGCGCCGATTTCCGCGTCCACGTCGGCAACATGTTCCTCAACGAACTGTGGTCGGACTACGTCGCTACGACGACGGTTGTCGTGCGGCGACTCGAAGCGGGCGACGCACTCTCGTTCGCCGAAGACCTGCCGACGTCCGAAGATAAGGAGTGCTTCGCGAAGCTGGCGGGGCGCGGCTTGGGTGCGTACTTTGACACCGAACTCTCGGTGCAATGGGGCCACACCGGTCCGCGACTGACCGACACCATGACCGACGTGTTGGTGGCGTGCCGGCTCAAACTGTTCGAGCGGATCTGGGAGCGCGACGCCGCATTCATGGCCCGTCACGGCGAAGAGCTGCGCAAGGCCCGCGTGGCCCAGCACCTCAAGCGCGCCAAGTGGCTCCTGCGCCGCGGTCGAATGGAAGAGGCGCGGGCCGATTTGCGTGCAGCGGGCGTGTCGCCGCTGAGGTTCCGACTCTTGGCTGCTATCCCCGGGCCGGTGGCGCGTCGCGCCTTGGCGATTGGGCGGTTCCTGAAGTCGCACACGATCACCGCGAGCTAGAAATCCGGCGGACGGATGCCGACAATGAGAGGCGCCGTGCGAGCGATCCGCACTCTCCGGAGGTGACCGACACTTTCGCTGCTCAGCAACTGGCCGAACCATCGAGGGACCGAGCCAATGAAACTTGATCGAATCTCAGTTCACCCGGCAAGAATGAATGGTCAGCCCTGCAATCCGAGACCTGCGCTTGACGGTTCGGCGAGTCATCGAACATCTGGCGCTTTATGCCGATCGGGATGAGCTTCGCCGTGAATACCCGGAACTTGAAGACGAGGATATTCGCCAGGCGTTGCTGTATGCAGCCGGGTACCTCGAGGATCGCGGCATCGAAGGTCCGCATGAATCTGCTGCTTGACCAAGAGCTGCCGCGTGGTGCAGTCCCCCTGTTGCAGTTATTAGCCTGGATAATTCATGAAAACCACGAAGGCACTCAGGGCACCAAGAAGAATCTGAATTACGGAGAAGAGTCAAAAAGCAGTCTGTCAAAACTGAGCCATGTGATTTTTTTCTGTAACCCGCTTCGTGGGATCTACTTCGTGACCCTTCGGGGCTTTTTGGTGAATAATCCGGGTTAGGGCATGACACCGTCCATGCCGGCGATATTGGCCTCGCATCGGCAGAGGATGCGGAGATTCTCAGCCGGGCTGTCCTTGATCAGCGCGCCGTCGTCACGCTAGACGCCGACTTCCACACGTTGCTTGCGCTCTCCGGAGCCGCCGAACCCTCAGTAATCCGCATCCGTATGGAAGGCTTGAAGTCTGCAGCCCTCGCGAAAATCGTGTCGGATGTCATCGACCAATGCCGAGGAGAACTGCAAGCCGGCGCCGTGGTGTCGGTCACCGAAACTCGCATTCGAATCTGGCACTTACCTCTATTGAGCGGCGGATCACCTACCTGACATTTTGCGTCCCTCAATTTTCCGCCATGCCTTCAGCCGAACAATATTTGAAGCCCGACGTCATCCGCCGTGTGGCACGGTTGGATTTGCGGGCACGGTTCATTGTCGAGGGGTTTCTCACCGGCCTGCACGCGAGCCCCTTTCAGGGGTTCAGTGTCGAGTTCAGCGAGCACCGCCGGTACTCGCAGGGAGACGACCCAAAGGACATCGACTGGCTGGTCTACGCGAAGACCGACCGCTACTACGTCAAGAAGTTCCAGGCCGAAACCAACATCAGCGGTTACCTGCTGATGGACCTCTCCGCCAGCATGGGCTACACGTATCGGCAGGAGTTGACGAAGTTCGACTACGGCGTGTGCCTCGCCGCCGCGCTGGCGTATCTGATGGTCCACCAGCAGGATCCCGTCGGACTGATGACCTTCGACGAGAAACTGCAGACCAGCCTGCCGCCGCGGAGCAAGCGGACGCAGCTCGGCACGATTCTCGGCGTGCTGGCCAAGGCGAAGCCGACCGGCAACACCGACGTGGCCGGCAGCCTGAGACGCATCGCGGCCATGGTCCGCCACCGCAGCCTGTTCATGCTGTTCTCGGACCTCTTGTGCGAGCCGGAACCGGTGTTTAGCGCGCTGCATCTCATGCGGCACGCCGGACACGACATCATCCTGTTCCATGTGTTGGACGAGGCCGAGGTGAACTTCCCCTTTAACGGACTGGTCGACTTCGAAGACCCGGAAACGCAGCAGAACCTGATTCTCGACGCCGCCGGCATCCGCACCGATTACCTTGAGACACTCCGCGAGCTGCGCGAGACCTATCGCAAAGAATGCCTGGCGATGGGAACCGACTACGTGGCGTTGGACACTAGCCAGCCGTTCGATCGGGCGCTGATCGAGTATTTGTCGCAACGACAAGCCCGGTTTTGAGTTGCGCGATGAACATCGCTTGCGGCTTTGCGTCCTGCGCGGGGCGCGAAGCCGCAAGCGATATCGGCAACCGGCTAACGACGTCCGCTACGTTCGTTACAGGCGGAATTCGTCGAAAATTGACACAACTCGCGCTGCCGCCGCTGCTTGCAGGTGAAGACACCGGCCTCTAGGATGGCGGATCCGAACGTGCCGCGGAAACTGTGAAAATCTGTCACCGCGTCTCCAGCGTTCGGGAAACACCGAGCGTATGCGCTAGCATCTTGAGCCGTTTTTCCCAAATTGTTTCGTCCTCCGCCGTTCCCGATTCAGGCCACCTCATGAGCACGAATGGATCGCCGCGCGAAGCGGTTATTGAAATTCGCAACCTGTCGAAGATCTACCGCGACTTCTGGGGACGCAAGAAGGTACGGGCCTTGAATGCCCTCAGCCTGGATGTCTACCGGGGCGAAGTCTTTGGGCTGCTCGGACCGAACGGATCGGGCAAGACGACGACGCTCAAGTTGCTGCTGGGCCTGTTGTTTCCCACGGAAGGCGAAATCCGCATCCTCGGCCAGCCCGCGTCCGACGTCCGCAAGAACGAGCGGATCGGCTACCTCCCCGAAGAGTCTTACCTGTACAAGTTCCTCAACGCCGACGAAACGCTCGACTTCTACGGCCGGTTGTTCAACATGTCAGCCGCGCAGCGGCGGGAGCGTACGGAAAAGCTGCTCAACGATGTGAAGATTACCCACGCGCGCAAGCGGCAGTTGAGGGAATACTCGAAAGGCATGACCCGCCGCATCGGCCTGGCCCAGGCACTCATCAACGACCCCGACCTCGTCTTGCTTGACGAACCGACCAGCGGCCTGGACCCGCAGGGCAACCGGGACATGAAAGACCTGATCCTCAACCTGAAGTCCCAAGGCAAAACGATCCTGATGTGCAGCCACTTGCTGCCCGACGTGCAGGACGTGTGCGACCGCATCGCGATTCTGGACGGCGGCGAGCTGAAGCTGCTGGGCCGCGTGGACGAACTGCTCAAGTCGCAAAACCAGACGCAGGTGATCAGCACGCAGCTCAGCCCGGCGGCCGTGGCGGAAGTGGAAGCTGTCCTCCGCAAGCACGGGGCCGAGTTCACCGTCGACCACCCGACGGTCGACCTGGAGAAGCTGTTCCTGCAGACGATCCGGGAAGCGAAAGAGCGCCCCGGCCGCCGGCTCGTCACCGAAGAAAACGTGCAGAAGAGCGCGACATAATTCAAGGACCGGGGAGGCGACGTCCCCCGGATCTTCCCAAATCATCTCAATCATACTGTCCTCGAGACGCGCCTGATGGATTTCAATCCGACATCGTTTGAGATCGCCCCGGCACTGGTGGGCTGGCTGGTGGTGTTCGGCTCGTGCGTGCTGATCGTGTGTGCGGCGACGCTGTTCGGCATGCTGGTCAGCCGCGGCGTGAGCGGTCCGTCCATCTGGGGTTCCGAACTCGCGGGCACGGTGCACGACATTGTGGCAATGTCGCCGCGCCGCGTGTGGGCCCTCACCGGACTGACATTTCGCGAGGCGGCGCGGCGGAAGCTGGTGTACGTGGGGCTGGTGTTCCTGTTGCTGTTCATGTTCGCCGGGTGGTTCCTGTCCGGCTCGGACCTGCCGGGCGAGTTCCAGGTGAAACAGTATGTGTCGGTGGTGCTGACGGCGATCACCTGGCTGGTGCCGCTGATGGTGTTGCTCTTGTCGTGCTGGGGCATACCGGAAGACATCCGGCTGCGGTCGATGCATACGGTGGTGACGAAGCCGGTGCATCGTTCCGAGATCGTGCTGGGCCGCATGTTGGGCTACGGGCTGGTGGGAACGGTGGTGATCGCCACGGTCGCCGTGGTGGGCTACTTCTGGATTGGGCGGATGTTGCCTCCCAGCGCAAAGGCGCACCTCACGTGTCGGCGGCCGGTATTCGGCAAGCTGTCGTTCCTCGACCGCGAAGGCAACGCGGTGGAGAAGGGGATCAACACCGGCGACGTCTGGGAGTTCCGCAGCTACATCGAAGGCGCCACTAAGGCGCGGGCGTTGTGGACGTTCGACGGCGTGAACGAAAGCATGTTGGACTCCGACGGCAACCTCATTCTCGAAAGCCGCTTCCTCGCATTTCGCAGTTACAAGGGGGACATGCAGCGCTCGCTCTACTTCCAGTTTGCGCTGGTGAATCCGGAAACAGGCCTGCGCTACGCCGACCCCAAATTCAAAACCGTGAACGAATTCCGCAGCCGCACCGACACGTATCCCCGTCAGTTGAAGGACGGCGAAGAGACGCGCGATCTGCTGAAAGACCTGGTCACCTCCAAGGGACAACTGACGGTCGAAGTGGCCTGCATCGACCCTAACCAGTACATCGGCATGGCGCGCCCGGACTTGTTCATCCGCACGCCCGACGCACCGTTCCGCCTCGGCTACTTCAAGGCGATCCTGTGCAGCGAAATGGTGATGCTGCTGGTGGTGTTCCTGGGCGTGGCCACCAGCACGTTCGCCAAGGGGCCGGTGTCTACATGGCTCACGTCGGTGACCATCGTCGTGGGGCTGACGGCCCGCGACTTTATGGGCGGTTTGGTCCGCGATCCGGAGGTGATGAAAAAACTCGCGCTGTATGCCGGCCAGCAGGAGGCCGCGCAGCAAGGCGGCGGCGTGTTCGAATCCATTTACCGCATTCTGACGCACATGAACCCCGTCACCCCGCTGCCGGAAGGTCCTGGCTACGCCGCCATGCAGGCAGTGGACAACGCGATCCTGGGCTTCCTGTGGCTGGTGTACCAGATCATTCCCAACTTCGACTCGCTGCATCACGCGATTACCTTCCTTGCAGAAGGGTTCGACGTGCCGTGGGACTCCGCGGTGCTGCCCAGCATTGCCCTCACTGCGGGCTTTTTCCTGCCGTGCCTGCTGCTGGGGCACTTTGCATTGCGGGTTCGCGAGCTGGAATCCAAGTAGTCCGTGCGATCGACGGCACTCCGGCTGCAGAGGCCGTC
>Ga0073934_10007471_pt1 | contig 15183 bp, 14 predicted proteins | sample LarsenN4metaG_FD_76834 | JGI IMG/M metagenome (GOLD analysis project Ga0073934, IMG submission 76834) | Hot spring sediment bacterial and archeal communities from British Columbia, Canada, to study Microbial Dark Matter (Phase II) - Larsen... ...
GGCGGCGCGTGCACCATCGCAAGCGGTTGAGATTGATATAAAGACGGAAGTGCCGCTTTCAATTTCGGAAGAAAAACCATCTCAACTCGCTGCACAATCATTCGTGAAAGCCAAAGATCAACCGGCAGCGCCAAAGGAAGAATCGGCGCTACGGCAGGAAGTTAAAATTCTTTCAGCGGCTGATCGCGAAACGGAAGCGCAAGGCCGCGATGACGAAGCGAGGCCTTCTCGATCCCGCGCCGCTGTGTCTTCTGCTGAAGGTCGCGTTGGCGTTTCAGGTCTTGGCAAGCGTTCGGCACCGGCGCCGAAATTATCCCAGTACGATGAAACATTGCAACGAGCGCAACAAGCCTCCGACTTGAAAACACGTGAAAAAATTTGGCGCGACTTTCTCAAATCCGATCCCGACTCGTCGTATCGCGCGTTGGCGATTTCGCATCTCGCGCAAACCCTCGCCGCGACGAGCGATAGCACAACCAAGCTCGACCAACTTGAAAAGAATCTCGCTTACTTTCAAAATCATGCGGCGACGCTGCGCCCGCTCATGGGCGCGCAACAATTCGAGCACGAGCTGGTGCGCTTGCAAACGCTGCTGAATATACGCCGGAATGAGCCAATTAAGAAGCCCTGAAGCGTGAGATTGGATTTTTTTCGCTATAAATTATGTGGTTCGGCGAGAGCAAAAAGTCTAAAGTATGCAATTTAAGCGGACAAAATTTCTGCTTTCTCCGGATAGATTTCACTTGTAATGAACTGCGGTTATTGTAGCCTAACGCACTTAAACCACCTGATTCCCTTCTGCGTTAATCCCCATCCGCGTTTAAAAAGTCCTTGTCGTGAATGTTAAAAATGTTACCTTGAAGTAACGGAGACTCGAGTCGGTTATCGAGATTATGGTTATTCCTGGATCAAGTACCGCGCACGAACAACGAGCGACCAGCAACCAGTCGAAGCTTAACGAAGATCCCGATTTTTCGGGACAACCAAATTTGCGGAGATCAACCATGGCAGGGATGACGCTTACAGAGAAAATCTTGTATCATCACGCGATAGATTGGCCGAAAGATCACGTGAAGGCCGGTGACATTATCACCATTTCGGTGGATTGGACGATTGCCAGCGAGCTGGCGTGGAACGGCATGAACCTGACTTACGAAGCGCTGGGCCGGCCGCCGCTGTTCAACAAAGACCGCTTCTATCTGGCGCTTGATCACACCGTTGATCGCAACACGCTCGCCAACGACAGCCGCACGCAAAAACTCGTGCAGCTTTCGCGCGGCTTTGCCAAAGAAGCCAGGCTCAAGTATTTTTACGACGCCAACCAAACCATCATGCATACCGAGTTTTTCCGGCAACTGGTGCGGCCTGGTGAAATCGTGCTCGGCGCCGATTCGCACACCAGCTCGCACGGCGGCATGGCGGCCCTAGCCATTGGCCTTGGCGGAGCGGACATTGCGATTGCGATGGTGCTCGGCCGCTCGTGGATTCAAGTGCCGGAAGCCATCCGTGTGCATTACGCCGGCCGCCTGCCCTTCGGCCTCACCGGCAAAGACGTGATTCTCAAAACCCTCGGCCAGCTCGGCCGCAACACCGTGGCGATGGAGCGCACCGTCGAATTTACCGGCGATCGTCTCGAAGATTTTTCCACGGATTTCCGTTTTACGATTGCGAATATGACTGCGGAGTTCGGCGGCTTGAATGGAATTTTTCCAGCGGATGGACATGTGCTGCGGACGATGCAGCAGCGCCGCGATCCGGAGTTTCGGCAGGGCGGATGGTGGTTCGCCGCAGATGAAGACGCCAAGTATCTGGAAACCTTTCGTCTCGATCTCAACGGTTTGGCGCCGCAAGTGGCCAAGCCGTTTTCGCCGGACAATGTTTTTGATGTGGAGCAAACCGCCGGTCAAAAATTGGATGGCTGTTTCATCGGCGCTTGTACGACGACGGAAGAAGAGCTCATTCTCGGTGCACTGGTTTTGGAAGCCGGATTGCGTGACGGCATGAAGCCGGTTAAAATCTCAACCGACTATCGTATCGTCGTGCCTGGCAGCTTGGAAATTGCGGAGAATTTGCAGAGAGCCGGCTTGCTCGAAATTTACCAACGCGCGGGTTATCGCATCAACGAGCCAGGTTGCAGCATGTGTCTCGGCATTGCGAGTGACCGCGCATTGCCAGGTGAAGTGTGGCTCTCCTCACAAAATCGCAATTTTCACAACCGCATGGGCAAAGGCAGTATCGCCTGGCTTGCTTCCGCGGCGACAGTGGCTGCTTCGTCGTTTGATATGAAAATCACTGATCCCCGGCCGTTGCTGGCGCAAATTGACCGCGCAAAATGGCAGCGCCTGGTTGCGCCGAAAACGGGATTGCCGGCGGTCGTGATCACCAAACCGCAGCCGGATCCCGCTGCCCACGCGGCGCGGCGAGCAAGCGGCAACGGCAAAATGCAACACGCGCTGATCACCGGCAAGGCGCAAATCTTTGGCGACAACATCGACACCGACGCGATAATCGCCGGCGAGTTCTGCCATCTCTCGGATTTGCAGGAGATCGGCGCCAAGGCGTTTTATCATTTCCGTCCGGGTTTTGTCAAGCGCGTGCAAGCCGGCGAGAACATCATCGTCGCCGGTGAAGGCTGGGGTTGCGGCAGCTCGCGCGAGCACGCGGCTTGGGCGTTAAAAGGCGCGGGGGTGCAGGCGATTATTGCGAAGAGCTTTGCCTACATCCACAAGCGCAATCTCGTCAACGAGGCCATTCCGTTTCTCATCGTGCGTGACGAGAATTTTTATGCCGCCGCCAAAGATGGCGAAACGCTGGAAGTCGATTTCGTCAACGGCACGGTTTCACATCGCGGCAAAATTTATCACGGCGAAAAGTTGCCGCCGGTGATGACGGGAATTATGGGCCATGGTGGACTGGTTCCGCATGTGCGTAAGGAGTTGGCCGAGGCGGCGTAAAGAGAAAAAATAAAGGGAAATAGCGCTTGAAATTTGCGGAAAATTTTATTATACTAAAGATTCGAGATGAAGAAAGCTCCGCTTAAAAAAGTTCTTGAGAAAATCAGTGAAATCTTAATTGATCTCGGCAAGGCTGCCATTCTTGCTGGCTTTGCGTCATTTTTCTTAAAGCCTGTGAATTGGTTATATGCCATCAGTGGAATTTCTCTGGGCATCCTTCTAATTGCAGGTGGCCTTTTCACAGCATATTTTGCTGAAACCATAAGAGGAGAAGACAATGCGTGAAGTTTTTTTGGCAACATTATTACTTTTCGCCTTTGGCGTCGCGCTCTTCATTTTTGCCATGGTTCAAGTCCGCAAATTTCGCCGCTCGCAAGGCAAGTAATTGTTGAGGCGCTGGGAAAGAAAATGCTCGAAGTTTTTTTGGCCTCATTGCTGGTCTTCGCGTTTGGCATGGGACTTTTCATCTTTCTCATGTTCCAAGCACGAAAACTGCGCCGTTCGGAAAGGAAGCAATAAACCTAGGCGGAGATGCATAGTGTTTTTATTGGAATATAACCAAAGCTCAGAACCTGGATGAGCCGATCAAAACGAAAAGCCGATGATTCGTTCAGGCATTTGCTCGAACTTCTCAAGATTATTTCATGCGACACGATTGCAGCTATCGCAGCGATGATTGCGATCAAGCTGGTGATCGTGGCGGCAAATTTTCTTTTTCCTGTTCATGATAGCGTTTTTACTCGTTTGCTCGAAGAGGCCTCCCATGTCGTGGTTTTGCTTCTTTATTTGATCTACGCGGTTCTTGATTTGGTTATCTATGCCAGAACTCTTATTAAAAAATGAGCTCTCTTATGCTGAAAATAATAAAGCTTGAAGGCGCCAAACCCTGGGAGGGGGGGCGACAATATCTCGAACACATGCTCATTCGCAGCGCGCAAATATTCATTTTTGGACTATTGGCGGCGGTTATTTATGCACTTTGGGCATCGATTCCCAGAACAGCTGGTGGATGGTTTTTGTTAGACGCCGTTTTGCTCGCCATCGTCATTGAGTCGCTTGCTCTCATTATTTTTATGTTGATTATCATGATTCGAGGATATCACTTCTCTTTGAATATTGACAAGTGGAAGATAACGATCAGCCTCGGGTCTGCGCAAGATAGATCACCGGGCAAAACTTCACGGTCGTCCGCCTCTTAAATCGTGAACCCTCTGCCTCGACTGTGTTCATCATCAAGCGATGAAAGGAATCTCTTAAAACCGTGAGACTCGCATCAGATGGACAGGACATAAATACAGTGACCGACGTTTTGATTGTCGGCGCCGGCCCGGTTGGCCTGGCTTGTGCCATCGAGGCCAAGCGCAGCGGGCTGTCGCATTTGATTCTTGAAAAAGGCTGCCTGACCAATTCGATATTTCGCTGCCCGATCAACGTGCGTTTTTTTTCCACGCCGGAGCTTTTGTCAATCGGCGACATTCCTTTCATCATTACCGACACCAAACCGTCGCGGCAGGATTTGTTGAATTATTATCGCGGCGTGAGCGAGCACTACAAGCTCGCTATTCATTTCGACGAGCGCGTGGATGAGATCAAAGCGGGGAAGGGCTTTTCCGAGGTCACCAGCGCGAAGCAAAAATACCAGGCGCGACACGTGGTCATCGCCACGGGTTTTTACGACAATCCCAACTTTCTCAATATCGACGGCGAAAACCTGCCGAAGGTCTCACATTATTACACCGAGCCGTTTCCGTTTTATCGCCGCAAAGTCGCCGTCATCGGCGCGAAAAGCTCGGCGGTGGAAGCGGCGCTCGATCTGTATCGCCACGGCGCCGAGGTGACGCTCATCCACCGCGGCGCGGAGATTCATCCCAACGTCAAATACTGGCTCCGTCCCGATATTTTCAATCGGATCAAGGAAGGGAGCATCAAAGCGCTGTTCAACACGCGCGTTACGCGCATCACCGCAGACGCCATCTTTGTAAAAAACGGCGATGGCCACGAGCACCGGTTGGAAAACGACTACGTGTTTGCGATGACCGGTTATCATCCGGATTTCGAGTTCGTGCAACGCGCCGGCGTTCGAATTGACGAGGCGAATGGAAAGATTTGCTACAATCCCGAAACGTTCGAGACCAACGTACCAAATTTGTATATTGCCGGCGTCATCGCCGCGAGCAAAGGCGGCGAAAATATTTTTATTGAGAATGGCCGCGAACATGTGAAGAAAGTGCTGCGGGATATTCTCGCAAAAAATCAAACGTAAGAACAGGAGCGGAGAGTTGAAAGAGTTTGATCTCATCGTAGTCGGTGGCGGGCCAGGCGGTTACGTGGCGGCGATTCGCGCGGCGCAGCTTGGCATGAACGTCGGCGTCATCGAGCAAGATAAGCTGGGTGGCCTATGCTTGAACTGGGGCTGTATTCCGAGCAAGGCGCTGTTGCGCTCGGCGGAAGTTTATCACCTTCTGCATCGCGCCAAAGAGTTTGGCCTGAAAGCCGAGCAGATCGGTTTCGAGTGGACGCCGATTATTCAACGCAGCCGCAAGATCGCCGACCAAATCAACAAAGGCGTGCATTTTCTTTTCAAGAAAAATAAGATCGAGCACGTCGATGGCCGTGGACGTTTGCGTAAAGACAAAACCATCGAAGTCACCAAAGACGGCAAGGCGGTTGGCGAATATCGCGCCAAGCACGTCGTTATTGCCACCGGCGGCAAGCATCGCAGCATTCCTGGCGTGGAGATCGATCGCAAGAAAATCATCACCAGCACCGAGGCGATGATTCTCGACCCCATGCCGAAATTGATGGTCATTATCGGCGGTGGCCCCATTGGCGTGGAGTTCGCGTATTTTTATAATGCTTTCGGCTGCAAAGTCACCATTCTCGAAATGATGCCGCAAATTCTGCCGCTCGAAGACGAGGAAGTGGTGAAATCGCTCACCGCCAATTTCAAGAAAAACGGCATCGCCATCGAAACCGACGCCAAAGTGGAAACCGTGAAAACGACGGCGAGCGGCGTGACTGTAACCGTCGCGACGAAAACCGGCAAGAAAGAAATTTCCGGCGAGGTGGCGTTGATGGCGATTGGCTTTGCGGGCAATACGGAGAACATTGGCCTCGAAGACGCCGGCGTTGCGGTCGAAAAAACGTTCATCAAATATGATCAATATTATCGCACCAATGTGCCTGGCATTTACGCCGTCGGCGACGTGATCGGCGCACCGCTGTTGGCGCATGTGGCATCGGCGGAAGGCATTTGCTGCGTTGAGGCGATAGCCGGGAAAAATCCTCCTCCCGTGCGTTACGATGCCATTCCAGGCTGCACGTATTGCCAGCCGCAGGTGGCGAGCGTCGGTTTGACTGAGGCGAAAGCTAAAGAGAAAAACCTCGACTTCGTGGTTGGCCGATTCCCTTTCCGTCCGCTCGGCAAATCGATTGCAGTAGGAGAGACGGAGGGTTTTGTCAAATTGATCTTCGATAAAAAATACGGCGAGCTGCTCGGCGCGCACATTCTCGGCAACGAGGCCACGGATTTGATTGCAGAGTTGGTGCTGGCTAAAACTGCCGAAGCGACGGCGCACGACATGATTAAAACCGTACACGCGCATCCGACTTTAACCGAGGCGGTGATGGAAGCGGCGGCGAATGCGTTTGGGGAGGCGATACATATCTGAGTTGCTGGATGCTGGTCGCTTGTCGCTGGCTACTACTATTTGAGGAGCGGAGGGAAGGATGAAAATCTACGACGAAGTTGTGGACAAAATTGGTGAGCTCGGCATAGATTTGGGTAAAGCTGCCGTGATTGCAGGGTTTGCCGGAGTATTTATTGAGAAAAGACCGATTATCGCAACTGGAACTATTCTCGTCGGTTTGGTCTTGATCTTCGGTGGCCTCTATGCGTTTCATTTAAAGAATCGCCGACAAGAAGAAGCCGACAAAATAACAAAAGAGACAAAAAACGAGGTGAAAGATGTTTAATATTTTTACCGCCTCTTTAATCGTGCTCGTCTTTTTTATGTCACTCTTGTTTTTCATCGTATGGAATGATCGAAAAGAGCGGCGCGCGCGGCAAACAAAGAAATAAGTGTTTATGAGTGTTAGCTTGCGAGTATTTCTTGCTTCCTTAATCCTGCTTGCGTTTGGCCTCTCGCTCTTCCTTTTCATTTGGTGGAACGACCGCAAAGAACGGCGAGCGGAGGAAATGCGGCGCAAAGGCAGGATGAATCGCTATGAAGTAATCATTTATTGGAGCGAGCAGGATAAATGCTTTGTCGCCGAAGCGCCTGAATTGGCTGGTTGCATAGCAGACGGCAAGACTTATCAGGAAGCATTGGCTAACCTGGAAGTCGTAATGCAGGAATGGATTGAAGCGGCTAAGGAATTGGGGCGTCCGATTCCTGAGCCAAAAGGGCGTTTGGTGGTTGCATAGAGAATTCAACCTTTGTGAGGAAGATTGATATGCGTTTTCTCGGTTATGAAGTCAAAACCGGCATGTTCTCGTGGCTGTTGCACCGCATTACTGGCGTCGGGATCACGATTTTTCTCTTTTTTCACATTTGGACGCAGACGCAAATTTACGGCGGGCCGGAAAAGTTCAAGGCGGTGATGGCGTTTTACAAAAGCCCGTTGATCAAAATCAGTGAAATTTTGCTGATGGGCGCGATCATTTTCCATGCGCTCAATGGCCTGCGCATTGTGATTGTCGATTTTGCGGAAGGCGCGCGCTATCACAAGAAACTCTTTTGGGGCGCGATGGCGGCGACGGCGGTATTATTTATTGTTGGGACGTGGATTGTGGTGAGCAAAACGATGTTGCACTAATTTCGTAGTAGCGCCTTCAGGCGCTTGCAACTCATGAACATTCCGTCCCTGAAAGGGACTGCTGCAAACGAGGGAGCAATGGCTCAAAACAGAACTTCAGGTAATGCCGGACATTTTGCATGGTTCTACCAGCGCGTCACCGGCGTTGTGCTTATTCCGTTGTTGTTTATTCATTACAAAGTCAATCACTTTTCGATTGCCGGCGGCGAAGGCGGATTTGGGGCGGATACATACGCCGAAGTTGCCGCCACGCTCGCCGATCCTTTCTGGAAGGCGTTTGATATTCTCTTTGTTGCCTTCGCGCTCTATCACGGCATGAATGGCTTGTGGATCATCGCGGCAGATTACGTTCACAAGGAAAATCATCGGCTGTTGGTGTACGGAACTTTGTGGACACTCGGCCTGGCGGCGTTCATCGCGGCGCTGATCGTAATCGTACCGTTTAAATATCCGAGTTAGTTTCTGGTTGCTGGTTGTTGATTGCGGAAAGGTTGCATTTTACGAATTTACGTTTTATACAGGATAGAGGATAGAGGGTGGAAGGAAAATGATCTTGCAATATGACGTTGTGATTGTCGGCGCCGGTGGCGCCGGTTGTCGCGCGGCGTTGGAAATTCCCGAAGGCGTTCGATGTGCAGTCATCACCAAGTTGTACCCGACACGCTCGCACACGGCCGCGGCGCAAGGCGGTGTGTGCGCGGCGCTCGGAAACGAGGAGGAGGACAATTGGGAATGGCACATGTTCGACACCGTGAAGGGCAGCGATTACCTCGGCGATCAGGATGCCATCGAAATTCTCACGCACGATGCGGCGCAGACGATTTACGAGCTGGAGCACATTGGCATGCCATTTTCGCGTAATAAAGATGGCCGCATCGCGCAACGCCGCTTCGGCGGGCACACGCGCAATTTCGGCGAGGCCGCGGTGCAGCGCGCCTGCTTTGCCGCCGACCGCACCGGCCACATTATGCTGCACACGCTGCACGAAAATTGCGTCAAAAAAGGCGTCGAGTTCTTTTCCGAGTTCTTTCTCCTGGATGTTTTGATCGAAGACAATATCTGCCGCGGCGTGGTGGCGATGGATATTCGCACCTCGGAGATTCACACCTTTTACGCCAAGGCCGTGATGTTCGCCACCGGCGGCGCGTGCAAGGTTTTTCGCATTTCCTCAAACGCGCACGGTTTGGTCGGCGACGGCATCGCCGTGGCGTACAATCGCGGCGTGCCGATTGAAGATCACGAGTTCGTGCAATTTCATCCGACCGGTCTTTACAAACTCGGTATTTTGGTTTCCGAAGCGGCGCGCGGCGAAGGCGGCATTTTGCGCAATGAAAACGGCGAGCGTTTTATGGAACGCTACGCGCCGACGATCAAAGATCTGGCGCCGCGCGACGTGGTGAGCCGCTGCATTTACACGGAATTTCGTGAAGGCCGCGGCATTGTCGGCGATGACGGCACGCAGTACGTGCATCTCGATTTGACGCATCTTGGGAAAGAGGTTATCGACAAGAAGCTGCCGGACGTCACTGGATTCGCGCGCACCTATCTCGGTGTTGAGCCGATCAAGGAGCCGATTCCGATTCAGCCGACGGCGCATTACATCATGGGCGGTATTCCGACTGATCTCAACGGCCAGGTGCGGGCGAATCACAGGGACAAGCTGGTAACGGGTTTTTATGCAGCCGGAGAATGCGCGTGCGTTTCCGTGCATGGCGCCAATCGGCTCGGCACCAACTCGCTGCTGGATATTATCGTGTTTGGCCGTCGCGCCGGCAAGGCGATGACCGAGTTTATCCGCAACAACGATTTTGCGCCGCTGCCCAAAGATGCCGACAAGCCGGTGCGCGAAAAGATCGAGCGCATCAGCAAAAGCGACGGCAAAGAGTCGATGGCGGAATTACGCCAAAAGCTGCAAGACCAGATGATGGACAAATGCTCGGTCTATCGCGACGAGAAAAGTTTGATGGCCGTCCGTGAAACCGTGCGCGAGCTGAAAGCGCGTTATCAAAATATTCATATTGATGACCACACGCGCACATTCAACACGGACTTGCTCGACGCCATTGAGCTTGGCTACTTGCTCGACAACGCGGAGATTATCGTTGAAGGCGCGCTGGCCCGCAAAGAAAGCCGCGGCGCGCACTATCGCGATGATTTTACCAAGCGCGATGACAAGAATTGGCTGAAGCACACGTTTGCCTATAAAACTGAGAAAGGCGTCAAGCTGGAATATAAGCCGGTGACGATTACCAAATTTCAGCCGAAGGAGCGGAAGTATTAATAAGGAACCTGTGCGATTTCCAGACTAACTCCACAAATGATTTCTCAATCGCGTGTGATTGTGAAGTTGCGGCGCAAAAATTTACGCTATCCGGATTTGACACCCCATCAAAAATATGTGGTGATCGGGATCGAAGCCGATGATCTCCGGATATTGAACGATCAAGGCCGGCCTTATTTGTATCCATCTCGGCTATTCGAGGTCGTCGACCATCACGAGCCGGACGATTGGGTAATAGAATGCTATTATTCGTGAAGTGAAGGAGGAAACCGGTGCTTATATTAAAATAGAAAATCTCTAGCCCATGAAAACGTTAGTGCCTGAAGGCACTACTACGAAAGTTATGAGTACAATCACGGAGCGAGGAACCCAAACTTATGAATGTTACTTTTAAAATTTTCCGATATAACCCAGAAGCTGACAAAGCCTCGTACTTTAAAGAATACAAACTCGAGGTGCCGCCGACCTACAGAATTCTCGACGCGTTGCACGATATCAAGTGGAAGATGGATGGCACGCTGACGTTCCGGCGGGCGTGCGCGCACGGCGTGTGCGGCTCGGATGCCATGCTCATCAACGGCCGCAACCAGCTTGCATGTCAAACACTTGTGCAAGACCTGAAAACTGATTATATTATAGTCGAGCCGATGAAGAAGTACAAAGTCATCAAAGACCTGGTGGTTGAGATGCAGCCGTTTTACGACAATCTGAAACGCATCAAACCTTATTTTGTCGAGGGCGATCCGCCGCCGGCGAAGGAACGGCTGCAAACCAACGAAGATCGCGATTTCATCGACGAAGCCACCAAGTGCATTCTTTGCGGCGCGTGTACTTCGTCGTGTCCGTCATTTTGGGCCGATCAGAGATTTTTGGGGCCGGCAGCATTATTGAAGGCATTTCGCTTCGTCTTCGATACGCGCGATGCCGCGGCGGACGAGCGGCTCGACATCGTCAATGACTCGCACGGCGTTTGGCGATGCCACACGATTTTCAACTGTGTTGAAGCGTGCCCGAAAGAGATCAACATTACGAGCGCGATCAGTCATTTGAAAAAAAGATTGGTCTCGCGAAAGATTTGAACAATATATCACAGGCTGCGACCAGAGGGAAATTTTTCAGAATAGCCAAGATGATGGATTGAAAAGGAAAGTTTAAGAGAGGAGATTTAGGACATGGCCAAGCACAAAATCGGCTGGCTCCCAGGTGACGGGGTCGGCAGGGATGTGATGGAAGCAGCGCGAATTGTGCTCGATAAGTTAGGATTTGCCGCCGACTATTTTCACGGCGACATCGGCTGGAGTTTTTGGTGCAAAGAAGGCAACGCGTTGCCGCCTCGCACTATCCAGTTGTTGAAAAACACCGACGCCTGTTTGTTTGGCGCCATCACCAGCAAGCCCAAGGAAGAGGCGGAAAAGGATTTGGCGCCGGAGCTGCAGGACAAGGGATTGTTCTACCAAAGCCCGATTCTGCAATTGCGCCAGGAGTTCAATTTGCACACGAACATTCGGCCTTGCAAAGCGTACCCTGGCAATCCGCTCAATTATCGCGACGACATCAACGTGGTGGTTTTTCGCGAGAGCACCGAGTGTTTGTACGTGGGCATTGAGTTCCATCCCGTGCCGCCGCCGGTCTTGCAGGCGTTGATGGAATACCATCAACGAGCGCGACGCTATGCCGGCATCGATCCGCAAGATATCGCGTTGTCTTGCCGCGTGATGACACGACAACGTTGCGAGGGTATTTCGCGCAGCGCGTTCGAGTTCGCCAGACGCTTTGGCTATCGCTCGGTGACCGCCGTTGAAAAGCCCAATGTAACGCGTGAGACCAGCGGCATGTTGTTTCGCGAAGCGCGCAAGGTGGCCAAGCAGTTTTCCGACATCGACTTTTACGAGGCCAACGTCGATGCGATGTGCATGTGGCTGCTGAAGAATCCGCAGCATTACAGTGTGCTGCTCACGAGCAACCTGTTCGGCGATATTCTGTCAAAGCTGTGCGCGCAATTGGTGGGCGGGCTGGGATTCGGTTGCAGCGCCAATATCGGCGATGATTATGCGCTCTTTGAGCCGATTCATGGCTCGGCCCCGAAGTATGCTGGGCAGTATCGCGTCAATCCGATTGGCCTCATTCTGGCCGCGCGCATGATGCTCGACTATCTGGGGGAAACGGAAATGGCGACCGCGCTCGAAAATGCCATCGCCAAAGTGATCCGCGACGGCAAAGTTAAGACGTATGACATGGGCGGCGCCGCCTCGACGCTGGATATGGCCAATGCGATTGCGGAAAGAATTTAGGAGATGAGCGACGTTAGCACGTCAAAGTATTTTACAGTGGTTGAAAAATATTTGATTTATTGTGTTAGAATGCTTACGATAATATCATCTGGTGAACAATGGAAAGCTTGATTGCTGTCTTGGTTACTTTCGCGTTGATTGGGGGAACGGTTCTGTTGATTCTCGGGCTGTCCTCCTGGCTCGGCCCGAAGCGCAAGAACCCCGTGAAGGACACGCCGTTCGAGTGCGGCTGGACGCCCATCGCCTTTCCTGGCGAGCGATTGAACATCAAGTTCTATTTAATCGCCATTCTCTTTGTGCTTTTTGATATTGAAACGGTTTTTCTGTTTCCGTGGGCGGCGGTGTTTCGCGAGCTGGGGACGGTGGGATTTTTCAGCATGTTGACATTTATCGGTGTTTTGGTTCTCGGTCTTATTTATGCTTGGAAGCGAGGTGCTTTGGAATGGGAATGAAAAGTGTTCTCGGCGGCGATAATTTCATCACGTCGCGATTGGATGACGCCATCGGTTGGGCGCGAAAATATTCGATCTTTCAATATCCCTTTGTCACCGCCTGTTGCGGCATGGAATATATGGCGTTAGCCGGTCCGCAATATGATTTGGATCGCTTCGGCGCCGCGCTGCCGCGCTTTACGCCGCGCCAGGCTGACGTGCTTTTCGTCGTCGGCACCATCAGCCAAAAAATCGCGCCGATCATGCGCCGCGTTTACGATCAAATGTGCGAGCCGAAGTGGGTCGTCGCTTTCGGCGTTTGCACGTGTACCGGCGGATTTTACAACAACTACTCCACCGTGCAAGGCATCGACACCATCGTGCCGGTGGATGTTTACATCCCTGGTTGCCCGCCGCGGCCGGAAACGGTGCTGCAAGGGTTGATGCTGCTGCAGGAGAAGATACAGAAGCAGAAGCAGGAGTATTAGAAAACCGAAATTGAAACTCAAATCAATAACCCATGTCTTTTCCGGAAAACGTCGTCGCAAAATTTCCCGAGCAAATTAAAATCCTGCCGCATCCGCGCGGCGAGCAGGTGCTGGAAGTGGAGCGCCATATTTTACCGGCGCTTTGCGCGTACCTCAAAAATGAGCACGAGCCGCGGTTCAATTTTCTGATGGACCTGGCAGGCGTCGACTATTCCACTTTTGGCGCGCCAACGCAAGCCGCGGCCTACACTGGCGCCGCCGAGCCGGTGATTAAACCAACACCGCCGCAGGAATCACGCAATGGCCGGCGCGAGCGTTTTGAAGTTGTCTACAATCTTTTCGCTTGGCCGGAAAAACTTCGCCTGCGCTTGCGCGTGCCGGTTCCCGAACTAGCGCCGGAGCTGCCGACAGTATGTCATCTGTGGAGCGGCGCCAATTGGTTCGAGCGCGAGGTGTGGGACATGTTCGGCATTCGCTTCAAAGGCCATCCGGACCTGCGGCGCATTTTGCTGTACGATGAATTCAAAGGCCATCCGCTGCGCAAGGATTATCCCATCACGCGCCGGCACCCCCTCGTCGATAATCAAAAAATGGCACAAGAGCAAAATAACGGCCGCGCGCCGTTTCGCCTCAAAGGTCCACAACTGGGCAAGAACACGCAGAACATGCTGCTCAACATGGGGCCGTCGCATCCGGCGATGCACGGTGTGATTCACGTTTTGCTTGAGCTTGATGGAGAAAAAGTCGAACGTGTGGCGGATGTCGGTATCGGCTATCTGCATCGCGCTTTTGAAAAGGACGCCGAGAGTGTGACCTGGACGCAGGTGTTTCCATACACCGACCGTTTGAATTACGTTTCGCCGCTCATCAACAATGTCGGCTACGCCATGGCGGTGGAGAAGGTGATGGGTCTACAAATCACCGAACGCTGCCAATACCTCCGCGTGCTGATGTCGGAAATCTCGCGCATCACCGACCATCTGACTTGCATTGCAGCCAGCACGATGGAAGTCGGCGCCATGACCGCCTTTCTGTATTTCGTGAAAGTGCGTGACATGTTTTACGAGCTGGTGGAGGAGATTACCGGCGCGCGTCTCACCGTATCGTATGTTCGCGTCGGCGGCGTGAAGGCTGATCTCACGCTCGAGTTCCCCGCACACTTGAAAAAAGTGATGGGCGAGCTGCGCATCGCTATGAAAGAGATGCACCCGCTGGTGACCCGCAACCGCATTTTCGTTGACCGCATGAAAGGCGTCGGCGCCGTCACCAAAGAAATGGCGATTGATTACGGATTTACCGGCCCCTTCCTGCGCAGCACCGGCATTGATTACGACGTTCGCAAAGCCGAACCGCATTTGGTCTACGATCAGCTTGATTTTGACGTTCCGTATGGCCAATACGGCGACAACTATGATCGCTATTTGGTGCGCATGGAGGAAATCGAGCAGAGCATGCGCCTCATTGAGCAGTGTATGGAGAAGCTGGAGAAGACTTCCGGTGCGCCGCTTAATGTAGATTATGAAGGCAAAGAGATTCCTGCCGATAAAATGGCCGATCTTGGCAAATTTGGCTATACGAAAGGATTGCTGCAAGTTCAAGCGCTAACTGACCCGACGCTTTCGGGCGGCAATTCCTGGTTGCACGATAACATTTTTCCGGATGCCAAGGGTGCGGTATTGCCCGCCAAGGAAAAAACTTATGGCAGCATTGAAGGCCTGATGAACCACTTCATGTTGATTATGGAGGGTTACGGCATTCAACCGCAACCAGGAGATGCCTATCAAGCCGTCGAAGGCGCCAATGGCGAATTGGGATTCTATGTCATCAGCGATGGCAAAGGCCAACCGTATCGTGTGCGCGTGCGTCCACCATGTTTCACATTGATGTCGGGGTTTCACAAAATGGTTGAAGGCGATATGA
>Ga0073934_10007473_pt1 | contig 15181 bp, 17 predicted proteins | sample LarsenN4metaG_FD_76834 | JGI IMG/M metagenome (GOLD analysis project Ga0073934, IMG submission 76834) | Hot spring sediment bacterial and archeal communities from British Columbia, Canada, to study Microbial Dark Matter (Phase II) - Larsen... ...
CGAGAAGTACCAGCGGCTCGGCGGCACGATGCCGAAGGGCGTGCTGCTGGTGGGCGCCCCCGGTACGGGAAAGACGCTGCTCGCCCGGGCGATCGCCGGCGAGGCGGGCGTCCCGTTCTTCAGCCTCTCGGCCTCCGAGTTCATCGAGATGATCGTGGGCGTCGGCGCGGCGCGGGTGCGCGACCTGTTCCGGCAGGCGCGCGAGGCGGCCCCCTCGATCATCTTCATCGACGAGCTCGACGCGATCGGGCGCTCGCGCGGGAGCGGCGCGGCGCTGAGCGGCCACGACGAGCGCGAGCAGACGCTGAACCAGATCCTGACGGAGATGGACGGCTTCGATCCACGCGAAGGCATCGTCGTGCTCGCGGCCACGAACCGTCCCGACGTCCTCGACTCGGCGCTGCTCCGGCCCGGGCGCTTCGACCGGCGCATCCTGGTGCAGCGTCCCGATCGGGCGGGTCGCGCGGCGATCCTGAAGGTCCACACGCGAACGGTCCCGCTCGCGGCGGAGGTGTCGCTCGACCGGATCGCGGCGGAGACGCCGGGCCTCGTCGGCGCGGACCTGCGCAACCTCGTGAACGAGGCCGCGCTCCTCGCCGCCCGCAAGGGCGCCCCCGCCGTCGCCCCCGAGCACTTCAGCGAGGCGCTCCAGAAGATCACCCTCGGTCCCGTGCGCCACGTCCTGCTGAACCCCGCCGACCGCGAGCGAACCGCCTATCACGAGGCGGGCCACGCGCTGCTCGCGATGCTCGTGCCCGGCAGCGATCCCTTGCGGCGCGTGTCGATCGTGCCTCGGGGAATGGCGCTCGGCGCGACCTATCAGCTTCCGGTCGACGACCGCACGAGCTACGCCGAGGACTACCTGCGCACGCGCATCACGAGCGCGCTCGGCGGGCGCGCCGCCGAGCAGCTCGTGTACGGGGTGGCGACGACGGGCGCCGAGAACGACCTCCAGCAGGTGACCGAGATCGCGCGCCGCATGGTGCTGCGCTGGGGGATGAGCGAGAAGCTCGGCCCGATCAGCTTCGTCGCGGCTTCGGACGAGGGCCTTCCGCCCGCATTCCAGCACCAGCCCTACAGCGAGGCGACCTCCGAGCTGATCGACGCCGAGGTGCGCCGCATCATCGAGGAGTGTCACCGGGATGCGGCTCGCCTGCTGGCCGCGCACCGCACGCAGCTCGACTCGCTGGCCCACGCGCTGCTCGAGCGCGAGTCGCTCGACGAGCACGAGGCGCGCGCGGCCGCCGGCCTGGGTCCGGAGGCGGCCGGGCCGCGCCCGGTCTGACGGCCCCGTCCCCCACGGGCGGCGCCCCCGATCCGGGCCTCTCAGCGCACGGAGTGTCCGAACTCCTCGTCGGCCACGTCGGCGTCCGCGATCGCCTTCGTCGCGTGGACGCGCCCGTCGATGTGGTTCGGCGGGGTGTAGATCGTGTAGACCTTCAGCGGCTCCCGGCCGTCGTTCACGACGTTGTGTCGGGTGCCGGGCGTCACGACCACCGCATCGCCCGGCTGCACCCGCGATTCCACGCCATCGAGGATCGCCCGTCCGGTGCCGGACAGGAAGAACAGGGTCTGCTCCACGTGGTCGTGCGTCTCCATCCCGATCTCTCCGCCGGGCGGGATGTGCATCACGACGAGCTGGCTGCGCGGCCCGGTGAACAGCACCTCCCGAAAGTTCGTGTTCGATTCCGTCTTCTGGATGATGCTCGTCTGGTACGACATGGATGACACGCTGCCTCCGTCACCCCGTCGCGGTCGAGCGGGCGGTCCCGCGAGACGACGCGGCGGGGATTCGCCGGGGATCCCGGCGCTTTGTAGAGTCGACGACAAGTCGGAACCGGGGTGACGCTCGGGAGGACCTGCATGGCGGGGCGGAATCGATCCGGAGTATCGGGATCCCTCGAGCGTTTCTCGATGCTGGCGACCGAGTGGGCGGGCAGCTCGCTGGCCTTCGGCGTCGCCGTGTCGATCATCGCCGCGTGGATCGTCACGGGCCCGCTCTTCGGCTTTTCCGACACGTGGCAGCTCGTCATCAACACCGGCACGACCGTCGTGACCTTCCTCATGGTCTTCCTGATCCAGCGCGCGCAGAACAAGGAATCGAAGATCGTGCAGCTCAAGCTGAGCGAGATCGTGGCGGCGCTGCAGGGAGCCAGCAATCGGCTGATCGACGTGGAGAGCCTTTCGGAGGGCGAGCTCGAGGTGCTGCATCGTCACTACCAGGCCCTCGCGAAGCTCGCAGCCAGGGACTCCGATCTCGGAACGTCGCACTCCGTCGACGAGGCGAAGATCCGTCACGCGCAGAAGATGAGGCGGCCCCCCGCGCGCTCCGATGGCGGTCACCCGCGCTAGAGCCGCCACGAGCCCGGGAGCGTGCCGGCTTGGGCCCGTGTCGCGCGATCCAGCTTCGTCCCTACCACGAGATCGAAGCGCGAGGTGAACGTCACCGTGCTCTGTGCCGCGTAGCGGTGTCGCAGCTCGCGAAGACCGCGCTCGAGCTCGGCGTCGGAGAGGGTGGCGAGGAGCGGCCAGCTCCGCTCTGCGACCCAGGCGGGACACTCCGCCACGGGTACGTGGCGCACGCAATCGACGACCGCCCGATGCGTCACGAAGCCGATCCGGTGCACCATGCGCGCGATCACCTCGGCCGGACAATGCCGGTGCTTCCAGCGGCGGAGCCCCTCCGCGAAGAGCGGAGCGTCTTCGCTCGGCGCGCTGTCGACGGCGAGGAGGCGGGCCGTGGGGTCGAGACGCTCGAACAGCAGCGAGAGCACGGGTCCCCCGTGGGCGTGAAGGCTCGCGAAGCCGCCGCGCAGCAGGACCCGCTCGGTTTGCACCCGCACCCGGCTCAACGCGGGTGCGCTGATCTGCAGGGTGGGCGTGCCCGAGGCGGACAAGAGCCGCGCGAGGCGTTCGTGCAGGGGCCGGACGATCGCCCCCGTCGAGAGCGCCGCCGGCGCGCCGTCCCCCGCCGACACCGATCCTTCGCCCGAGCAGAGATCGATCACCAGGTCGCCGGGATCCGCGCACAGGAGCTCGGCGATCCGGCCGGTGAGAAGCGGCACCGGGCCGCGCTGCGGCAGCGCGTAGTCCAGCGGTGTCAGGGCATCGTCCAGGCGCGGGGGTGCCGGCGCGGACGCCTTCATGCGTCCGTCCGCGGCGTCACCCTCCGGGCGTAGCCGGCGCGCGAGGCGGGCGCATTCCCCGTGGCGATCAGGCGATCGGCCGTCGCGGTGAGGCGCCGGAGCTCCTCCCGCTCGCCGTGCTCCGTCACGAGGAGATCGAGGTTTCCCTCGATGGCCCCGGCGACGATGCGGCCGCAGAACCCGGGGTCGTGAATGCGCTCGCCCACGTAGAGCGACACGCGGCCGAGGCACCGATCGAAGCGCTCCGCCACGGCGCCCCAGGTCGGGACCTTTCGCCCCGAGCGCCGGCCCACCGGAAGCTCGAGGCACCACGGGATCTCCGGCATCTTCGCAGGATCGCGCCGCGGCGCGGGCGGGGACATCCTCGAATCCCGGTAGACCGGGCGCTGGGGCCCGGGAAACGCGGGCTTGGAGCGACGCTCGCGCTCAGGTCTCGACCGTGGTCAGCCCCTCGCGGATCGCGAACTTGGTGAGGTCCGCCACGCTGTGGATGTCGAGCTTTCGCATCAGATTCCGCCGATGCGTGTCGACCGTGGTGGTGGCGACGAACAGGCGCTTGCCGATCTGCGGCGACGTCAGCCCCTCCGCGAGGAGCTGCAGCACTTCCCGCTCTCGCGAGGAGAGCGCGGCGCCGGCCGGATCGGCCGCGCGAGTCCTCCCGCGCAGGGATGCGCCGACGACGGACTCGGTGACGTCCGGGCACAGGTAGCTCCGGCCCTGGCGGGCAGCCTCCAGCGCGCGGCGCAGCTCGTCGTAGGCGTTGGCCTTGAGGACGTAGGCGCAGGCGCCTGCCTCGAGGATGGCGGTCACGTAGCGGCTGTCCGAGTGGCTCGAGAGCGCGATCACCTTGACGTCGCGACGGGCGGCGCGGATCTGGCGCGTCGCCTCGATCCCGTTCATCTCCTTCATCGCGACGTCCATCACCACGACGTCGGGCAGGAGCGTCCGTGCGAGCGTCACGGCCTCGCGGCCGTTCGCGGCCTCGCCGACCACCTCGACGCCCGGCTCGCTTTCGAGGATCGCCCGCAGCCCCTGCCTCATCAGCTCGTGGTCGTCGACCAGCAGGAGTCGAATGCTCACGACGCACCTCCGTCCGGAACGGGGAGCGGAAGGCCTGCGACCACCCGGGCGCCCGCCCCGCGCGGCCCCGGGCCCATGGAGAGCGTGCCGCCGAGCTGTCCGAGCCGCTCGCGCAGCGCCAGCAGGCCGAACCCGCCCCGGAGGTCGTTCGGATCGAACCCGACCCCGCGGTCCTCGACGGCGACGCGCACCATGGTGCCGTCCCTCCAGACGCGCACCCGAGCCTCGTCGACACGCGCGTGTTTCTTCACGTTGATGAGGAGCTCCCGGATCGCCCGGAAGAGCGTGACGCGGGTCGATTCGTCGAGCGCCAGCTCCTCGCTCTTCGCGACGGTCACGACGAGTCCGAACCTGCGTTCGAGATCCTCGGCCAGCCAGCGGGTGGCGGCCACGAGCCCGACGTCGTGGAGCAGCGGAGGGCTGAGCTGGAAGCTGAGCGAGGTGATCCGGCGGCGCGCCTCGGCGAGAACGTCCATCAGGCCGCGAAGTTCGTCCGCCTGCTCCCCGGTCGCCGCGTGGGCGAGGGCGCGGAGCTGGATGGAGGCGAGCGACAGCAGCTGGCCTGCATCGTCGTGCAGGTCGGAGGCCAGCTTGCGGCGCTCCTGCTGCTCGGCGAGCGAGGCCGCCGCCGCGGCCCGGCGCAGGGCGCGCTCGGCGCCGCGCAGCTCCGTCACGTCGAGCAGCGCGAGATCGAGCGTTCCCTCCGCGTCCGAGCGGCCCGCGCCGAAGAGCTGTGCTTCCCGAGCGGTGCCGTCGTCGAGCGAGAGCGTGAGCTCGACGTTCAATCGCCCGCCGCCTTCCGTCAGCGCGCGGCGTGCGAAGTGCCAGTCGTCCTGGTGCGATTCGGCCACGAAGCTCGACAGCTTTCGGCCGAGGAGCCGCGCGCGCGGCAGCCCGAGCAGCGCGCATGCACGGCGATTCGCCGTCACGATGCGGCCGGCGGCGTCGAGGGTGAGGTATCCGATCGGCGCCGAATCGTAGAGCTCGCGGTAGCGGGCCTCGGACTCCTCGGCCGCGAGCTGGGTTGCCTCGAGCTGCTGGTTCTGGATCTCCAGCTCGACGCGGTGGACCTCCAGCTCGTGCACGAAGCGGCGGATCTCGTCGGGCGTCAGCTTCTCGAGGTCGATGGCGGCTCCGCCCGCGAGCCGGCTCTCGGCCAGCTCCCGGATCGAAGCATCACCTCGCGGCCGGCGCGTTCTCGCGCTCATCCCCGCGCGTCCTCCCGTCGAGCGGCCGCGGCGGCCACGGCGGCGTTCTGGATCCCGAGCACGATCAGAGCCGGCCTCTCGCCTCCGTCGATCGAGACGGGGTGTCCGCTCAGGACCACGCGCCTCCGCCCGAGTCGGGGGAACTCGCACTCGAGCTCGACGTCGTCGAAGGAGGCTCCATCGCGCAGGGCCGTCTCCAGAAGGGCCCGGAGGGTCGGCACGCCCCATTGGCCGCTGCCGAGCTCGTCGATGATGCGCCCCTCCGTGTCGGCGGCCTCCACACCGAACTCGCGGTAGAAGGAGCGGTTGGCGCGCACCACGCGGAGGTTCGGATCGAGCACCAGCAGCGGCTCGCGCACCGCGTCCACCACGCGCTCCGCCAGGAAGCGCGCCGCCTGGACGCGCTCCGCACGCTTCGTCTGGGTGATGTCGATGAAGGTCACGACCAGCCCCTCCACGGCGTTGCGCGCCGTGCGGTAGGGCCGGATCCGGACGGTGTACCAGACGCCGCCGGGCGCGGGCACCTGCTTCTCCAGCGGACGCAGCGTCGCCAGCACGCTCCCGGCGTCGGAGAGGAGATCGGGGTAGGTCACGAGGGGCGCGAGGTCGGCGAGGGGCCGTCCCACGTCGCTGTCGATCAGCCGCGCCACGCCGCGGGCCTGGGGAGTGAAGCGCTTCACGCGGAGCTGCTCGTCGAGAAAGATGGTCGCGATCTCGAGGTTGCTCATCAGGTTGAGGAGGTCGTCGTTCGCCTGCTCGAAGCCGCGCAGCTTCTCCGTCAGCTCGGCGTTGACGGTCTGGAGCTCCTCGTTCAGGGACTGCGTCTCCTCCTTCGAGGTCTGGAGCTCCTCGTTGCTGCTCTGGAGCTCCTCGTTCGCGGACAGCACCTCCTCGTTGGCCGACGCCAGCTCCTCGTTGGCGGCCTGAAGATCCGAGACGCTGAGCTCGAGGTCCCGGCGCATGTGCTCGAGCTCCTGCTCGAGCAGCGCCCGGGCGGGCAGGCGTCGCTTCGAGGACGGCGCCCGCGAGGAGCGGCTGTTCCGCCCCGACGGCGTCGGCTGGAAGGAGACGAGGATCAGCGGGCTCGGCAGGCGGCGGTCGTCGATCCTTCCCACGGTGAGGCGCACGGGCTGCGAGCTCCCGTCGGTGCTCACGCGAACGTCCTTCACGATCGTGGTGGCGCCCGGGCTCGCGACCGCGCGGAGCGCGGACGCAAGCGGGGCTCGCAGGCCTTCGCGCGCCATCTCCACGACGTTCAAGCTGGCGCGGCCGGGGGCCAGCTCGAGAAAGGTTCCGACCCGGCCGTGCGCCTGCTGGATCTGACCCCGGAGGTCGACGACGACGGCCGGCGGTCCGAAGCGCTCCGCGAGACACGCGTGCGCAGCGTCTCCGTCAGGTCGAACGCCGGGCGTTCCGCCCGCGGCGAAGCGCCACGAAGGTCGAGCCCCGGAGCCGTCCGGGTCGTCCAGCGAACCGGCGGCCGCGTCGTGACCGCGTCGTTGCGCCGGAAGAGCTTCCAGCGCTTGTCGAGCGTCGAGAAGAGGTCGGTCGACCCGCCGACGTGCTCGCTCGCGCCGAGCAGCAGGAGCCCGCCCGGATTCAGGCTGTAGTGGAAGACGGAGAGCAGGCCCTGCTGCGCGTCGGGGACGACGTAGATGAGGAGGTTCCGACACGAGATCAGGTCCACGCGCGTGAAGGGCGGGTCGTGCAGGACGTCCTGGACGGCGAGCACCACGCGGTCTCGGAGCTTCTTCTTGACCCGGTAGCCGTCCTCCTCCTCGTCGAAGAATCGCTCCAGACGCCGGGCGCCGACCGCCGGCGCGATCTCCTTCGGATAGCGACCGGCGCGAGCCGTCTGGATCGCGGCAGGGTCGAGATCGGTCGCGAACACCTGGACCTCGGAGCGCTGGCCGAGGGCCTCCAGCGTCTCCAGGGCCACCATCGCGATCGAATACGCCTCCTCCCCGGTGGCGCATCCCGGCACCCAGACCCGGAGGGGCTCGCCGGGGTGCGCCGAGAGCAGCGGCCGGAGCCCCGCCTCGGCGAGCGCGCGAAAGGCATCCGGGTCGCGGAAGAACGCGCTGACGCCGATCAGCCAGTCCCTCCAGAGCGCCTCGACCTCGTCCTCGTTCTGCTCGAGGTAGTGCGCGTAGTCGGCGAGGCTCTCGATGCGATGGAGATCCATCCGCCGCTCGATGCGGCGTTGCAGCGTGTCGCGCTTGTACGCCGAGAAGTCGCGGCCGGTTCGCATGCGGATGAGCGCGACGATCCGCTCCGTCTCCCTCGACGAGGCGCCCGTCGCATCGCCGCCGTCTGCGAGCTCGCGGACGGAACGAGCGTGCGCGAGCAGCCGTTCCGGCATGTCGCGGACGGGCAGCGCGACGTCGGTCGCGTGCGCCGCGATCGCGCTCGTCGGCATGCCGTCGAACTCGGCCGTCTCGGGAGCCTGCGCCAGCGTGAGGCCGGACTCGGCGCGGATCGCCTGGAGCCCGAGCGTCCCGTCGCTGGCGGTGCCCGAGAGAATGATCCCGGCGGCGCGCCGCCCGCGATCCCGTGCGAGGGCGCGAAAGAAGAAGTCGATCGGAAGCGTCAGGCGGCTCGGCTCGCCGGTCGGATCGATCGCCAGCACGCCGTCGTGGATCCCCACCGAGTGGCCGCGGGGAGCGACGTAGACGTGATTCGGCAGCGCTCGTGTGGCGCCTTCGATCTCGCTCACGGGCATCGAGGTGTCCTTCGCCAGGATCTCCGGCAGGAGGCTCCGGCCGGTCGGCGCCTGGTGGCTGACGACGACGAACGCCATGCCGGAATCGGCCGGCAGCGCGGCGAAGAGCTCGCGCAGAGGCGTGAGGGAGCCGGCGGATCCGCCGATGCCGACGATCAAGGGTGTGTGGGGATCCGAGGAGGAGCGGGGTACCGGAAGGGGACGGTCCGCAGGCGCGTCTCGCATCGGAGACGCGCGGCGCTCTGCGGCAGGCGCGCTCGCCCGAGCCTTCGCCTTCGGACGGGCGGCGTTCGCTCCGTCCGGGGGGCCCCGCTTTCGTCTGACCGTCATTGGAACATGGTACCAGACGAGGGAGCCCTCGATCCCCGAGCGCCCGCCCGCGCCGTCCCGAATCCCGGTCGGCCCCTCGAGCGTCGGAGCCCGACGGCCGACGCGGCCCGCGTGTCAGCGATTCGCTCGCTGCCTCACCTTTCCCTTCGCCTTGCGCACGCCGCCGCGCACCTTCGTCTCGGTGTCGCCCACGAGCTCGCCCAGGGCGCCCTGGATCCTCCCGGCCACCTCCTCGATCGCGCCCCTCAGCCGCCCGCGTGCCTTCGCGGCGGTCTTCTTGGCTCGACCCTGAAGCTCGTCGGCCCGCCCACCGGCCTCCATGCGCTTGTTCCCGACCAGCTTTCCGACGTTCTTCTTGACCTTGCCGACGAGCTCTTCGCCGGCCCCCTTCGCGCGCTTGCTCGTGTTGCCCATGTCGTCCTCCAGAAGTGTCGTCGATCTCGGCCGTCGATCAGGCTGCAAGGAGCGTACCGTCACCATCCGGCCGCGCGTGGGCTGGCCTGGAAGCGCGCACGTCTTCCGGGATGCCGAGGCGGGTGGAGAAGAGGCAATCTGGCACGGTCGCGAGGCAGAAAGGAGAGGACGAGGCGCGGCGAGCCGCTCCGGCCGGCGCCTAGCGGCTCCGGGGCACCAGCAGGAGGAGCCCTCCGACGACGATGGAACCCACGCCCGCCCAGATCGGGACGTGGATCGTCTCCTTGTCCGTCACCGACAGCTCGAAGGGGCCGACCTTGGCCTCGTGGGTCTCCCTGGTGTAGCTGAAGCCGCCGTAGACCAGCGCCAGAATGCCTGCACCGATCAGTACGATCCCGAGGATCCTTCTCGTGGTCATCGAGTCGCCTCCAGCCAGGACAGCGCTCCCACCGGAGGCCGATGGTGCGGCCGCATGCCCGGAACGTCACCGCGATGCGTCACTCTACCGAGCGAGTCGATCGCGGATCGAGCGCCGAAAGCCACAGCCGACGGCGGGAACACCGTCGTGGGCTTGCTCCGCCGTTCGCCCGTTGGCGATGATTAGCGCATGAGCGGGGAGGGATCCGCCTGGGCGCGGATCGAGCGTCGTGAGATCACGGTCGACGGGGAGCGGGTCGTCTATCGCGCCGCCGGCCGGGGACCGGTCGTGCTCCTGGTCCACGGCCTGGCGGGAAGCTCGGTGACGTGGAGGCACGTGATGCCGTCCCTGGCCGAGCGGTTCACCGTGATCGCGCCCGATCTGCTGGGTCAGGGAGAGTCCGACAAGCCGCGCGGCGAGTACTCGCTCGGGGTACACGCCAACACGTTGCGCGACCTGCTCGACGCGCTCGGCCACGAGCGTGCGACCCTGATCGGGCAGTCGCTCGGGGGCGGCGTCGTGCTCCAGTTCGCCCACCAGTTCCCCGAGCGCTGCGAGCGTCTCGTCCTCGTGAACAGCGGAGGGATGGGACCCGAGGTGACACGCTACCTCCGCTTGCTGAGCGTGCCCGGCTTCGAGGCGATCTTCCCGCTGTTCTGCTCGCCCCGGCTGCGGGATGCCGGCAGCCGCGTCGCCACCTGGCTCGGCCGGGCGGGCGTCCGCTCCACGCCGGCCCGGGAGGAGGTGTGGCGGAGCTACGCCTCCCTGGCGGACGCCCCGAACCGCCGCGCCTTCTTCCGGAGCCTGCGCGACGTCGTCGACAGCGGCGGCCAGGCGCTGACCGCCCTCGGCCGGCTTCACCGGGCGGCGGCGATCCCGACGTTGATCGTGTGGGGGGCGCAGGATCCGTTCATTCCCGTGCAGCACGCATTCACGGCGCACGAGGCCATTCCCGGCAGCCGCGTCGAGATCTTCGAGGGCGTCGGGCACTATCCGCACTGCGAGGCTCCGGAGCGCTTCGTCGAGGTGGTCTTCGACTTCATGGCCTCCAGCGCGCCCGCGCGACTGCCGCCGCGCTCGCCCGCGCCCGGGCCACTGGCTCCGTGCAGCGCGTGAGGACCGCGGCCGCCCTCACCCGCGCTGCTGCTCCGCCCGAATCCGCGCCGGGATCGCCGCGCGACGCGATCGGCCTCCTCGCTAGAGGCGGCCGAGCAGCAGCAGGATCAGCAGGATCAGGACCACGGTGCCGAGCAGTCCGCTCGGCGCGTAGCCCCACTCTCGGCTGTGTGGCCAGGTCGGCAGGACGCCGACGAGAGCCAGGATCAGGATGATGAGCAGGATCGTGCCGATGCTCACAGGTCGCTCCTTCGCTCGTGGGGGGTGATCGAGCTTCGAGAGGTGGCCATCCCCTGTCCGGGATCGACGGCTGCCGTGTGCCGAGTCTGCAAGTTGCATACCACTTCGTGTGTCGGTCGCGCTGACGCGGCGGAGGTGTCAGCGCGGTCCGGAGCCACCGGTCGGTGCGAGGATGGGGCGCCTTGGGACACGGGGTGAGGCGGGACGGGGCAGCGCCGGCACGCCGCGCGGGGCGGCCGGGCGGTCGCGCCAGTCGCCGGATCCCGTCGTGACCAGCCGTCGTGCAGCGCGTACCGTCTCGTGTGGAGCCGTATGGGCCGCATCCACCACGTGTATCTCGTTCCCGGCTTCCTCGGATTCGTGAACCTCGGGCGGATCACGTACTTCGGACACGTTCGGCGAAGCCTCGGCCGCCGCTTCGCGGCGCTCGGGCTCGAGGCCCGCATCCACCTCGTGCGGACACCGCCCACGGCATCGCTCCCCACGCGCGCCGCGCTCCTGGCCGCGACGATCGCGAGGACGGCGGGACGGGGAGATGGTCCCTTGCACCTGATCGGCCACTCGAGCGGCGGCCTCGACGTGCGCCTCCTCGTGGCTCCCGGCGTCGAGCTTCCGACCGACGTCGACGTCGAGCGCGTTTCGGCCCGCGTCCGCACGGTGGTGACGGTGTCGACACCGCACCACGGCACCCCGCTCGCCGCGTTCTTCACGACGCTACGGGGACAACAGCTACTGCAGGTGCTCTCGCTGAACACCATCTACGCGCTGCACTTCGGTCACCTGCCGATCTCCGCACTGCTGTGGATGGGCGGCATGTTCCTGCGTTTCGGCGGTCTCGTGGCGAGCAGCGCCGTGCTCGACGAGCTCTTCAGCCGCCTCCTCGAGGACTTCACCGTGGGACGCCGGCGCGCCGTTCGCTCCCTGCTGCGCGACGTCGTCCGGGATCAGTCCCTGATGCTCCAGCTCACACCCGAGGCGATGGAGGTCTTCAACGCGTCGGTGCTGCCGCGCCCGGGCATCCGCTACGGCGCCGTCGTCACCCAGGCGAGCCCTCCGAGCCTGCGCGCCACCCTCCACGTGGGCGCCGATCTGGTCGCGCAGGTCACGCACGCCGTGTACGCGGGCCTCTACCAGCTCAACGCGACGGCACGCGTGCGCCGCTCGGCGCGGCTCGCGCCCGCGCAGATCCGCGCCCTGCAGCGCGCCTACGGAGCGACGCCTGCCGCGGCCGCGAGCGACGGCATCGTGCCGACACTCTCGCAGGTCTGGGGTCCCGTGATCCATGCCGCCGTCGCCGACCACCTCGATGCGCTGGGCCACTTCGGGGACCCTGGGCAGGATCCTCCCCACGTCGACTGGCTCGTGTCGGGAAGCGCCTTCGATCGGCCGCGCTTCGACGCGCTGATGGACGACGTGGCGCACTTCGTGGCCGGGGCCGCCCGGCGCGCGACGCGCTGACGGCCGCCCGACGTCGAGGCCGAGGGACGGATTCGTCGCCTTCGAAGGGCCGGATACCCGGATCGAAGGATGGCGCGCTCCCCTCCGACTCCCGAACCTGCTGGGTGTGGCGTAGCCCCCGGAGCCCGGAGCGAGGGATGGCGGCGCGCCTCGCTCCATCCGCACGCATCGAGAGGAACCCCCCCCCTTGAAGATCTCATCCGCCGTCGGCGCCTCCTGCCGATGCAGGGCAGCCGCACCCGCGTCGAAGGCCGCCCTGTCCGGGCCATCCTCGGCTCGACGGGGCTCGCCGTGAGCACCACGCCGAGCGGACGCGACGCCCTTCCCCACGCCAGCGCGGCCTCGACGCCGCTCGCTCCCGCGGAGCCGCTGACGCAGGAGCGATTCACGGCGGACTTCGAGCGCTGGTTCGCCACCGCCTACGCCTACGTGAGCCGAAGGGTGAACGACCGTGCGGCGTGCGAGCGCATCGTGGGCGAGGGCCTGGAAGCGCACGTCGACCTCCTCGTCGAAGGGGGCGAGGAGAGACGCCAGGTCGGCCGTCTCAAGGCATCCCTGGATCGTCTGATCCGAGCCTCGACCGGCACGAGCGCACCGTAGAGCCCCACCGTCCCGCCGGCGGCAGCGACGGCACCCGGAGACGCCATGTCCATCCTCGCCTGGATCGTTCTCGGTCTCGTCGCCGGCTTCGCCGCGAGCAAGCTCGTGAATCGCCGGGGAGAAGGCCTGGCCGTCGACGTGGTGCTCGGCATCGTCGGCGCGATGGTCGGCGGGTTCGTGCTGACGGAGCTCGGCGGGACCGGTGTGACCGGCTTCAACCTCTACAGCCTGCTCGTCGCGCTGGTCGGATCCGTCCTCGTACTGCTCACGTACCACGCGCTGATCCGCCGCCACGTCGCCGACTAGATCCCGGCCGCTCGACGCCTCCTACGCCGCCGGCGCCTTCGACCAGATGCGGGTGTTGAGATCGAGCTCGTCGACGATGCCGACGGCGAAGAGGAGCTCGCCGCTCCAGCGGCGCACGTCCTCGAGCGTGAGGGGCGCCGAGGCGCCCGCGAGACCCGCGAGGGCGGCCGGCGCGCCCGCCGCACCGCCGGTGGAGAAGAGATCGTTCGCGAGCGGGAGGGCCACGTAGATGCGACCGCGCAGGAAGGCGATGCGAAGCTTCGAGCCCGTGTTCTCGTGGAAGGTGCGGATGTGCTGCATGAGGCTCGTCGAGAGCAGGTAGCGCGCCTCCACCGGGTCGGTGGTCCGCACCACGAAGGCGCGCTCGAACTCCGGGCACTCGAGCTCCACCAGCTCCATGCCCGCGCCCCGGCTCGCGAGCGACTGGAAGGCCCGCCCGACGCTTCCGAGGGCGCGCTCGGCGGTGTCCGGCAGCACCAGGGTCCGGCTGCGGAACGCCTTGTTGAAGTCCGCGACGAAGAAGAGGCCGTCGAAGACGGGGTGCGTCTCCGTGCGGTTCCGGCGCCGGGTGACCCGCTTCACGTGCAGCTCGCAGAACCGGAACGCGGTGGACCCGTGGCGGCCGGTGACGAGGTCCTCGCCGGCGTAGCGGTCGATGGCTTCGCCGGGGAACAGCCCGCTCGCCTCGAACTCCTCGCGCGAGATCGAGCCGTTCGGGGCGTAGCGGAAGCTCGGATCCCAGAACGTGACCACCGGCTCCAGGATCGTGCTGCGGACGAGCGCCGCTGCGGTGTCGGGGATGCGCGAGCGCCGGACGACCTCCACGATCCAGGGCAGGCCCGCGCCGACGAGGAGCGGCCCGAGCTCGCCGGTCCGGAGCGCGACGAGGAGACCCGCGGCCGCTCCCAGGAGCTTCCAGACGCCGGGCACGCGCACGGCGTCGCGACGCGCGCGGACCGCGGCGCGCTCGCGCTCGACCGCGCGCAGCCGCGGCGCGATCACCTCGCGCAGGAAGGCCTCGAACTCCTCGGGCGTCCTCATGCCGCGCGGCCGTCGCGCGCCCTACGCGCGGCGCTCGTGGGAGCGGAAGCGCGCCATCACGTCGGGGGTGGCGTCGTGGCCCGCGGGCGCCTCGAAGTAGCCGCGCGGCCGGTAGCCGAGCACGGCAGCGAAGAGGTTCGTGGGGAACATCTGCACCGCGTCGTTGTAGGCCTTCGCCGCGGCGTTGTAGGTGCGGCGTGCGGCGGAGATCTGCTCCTCCACCTCGTTCATCGACGCCTGGAGCTGGCGGAAGGCCTGGCTCGCCTTCAGCTCGGGATACGCCTCGGCGGTGGCGAGCACCTGCGTCATGGCGCGGGCGAGGCGGCCGTCGAGCTCGGCCGCCTGCTCGGGCGTCGTGGGCGCGGTGCCCGGCGCGCTCGCCCGCGCGCGCAGCGCGACGATCTCCTCGAGCACCTCGGACTCGTGCTCCATGTAGCGCTGCACGGTGTCGACGAGGCCCGGGATCAGGTCGAAGCGCTTCTTCAGCATGACCGACACGCTGGAGAGCGCGTTCTCCGCCTGGTTCTTCACCGACACGATGGAGTTGAAGGAGAGGCCGAGCCAGGCGACGCCGGCGGCGCCGATCCAGCGCGGATCGACGTCCAGCATCCACATCGCGAAGAGGCCGAACGCGCCGCCGATGATCCAGACCGAGTGCATGGGGGGCCCTCCCGTGGCCTGCGGGGAGGAGCGGCGGGGCGGGCGCGGGACTTGATCGCCCGCCGGAGGCGAGCGGGCGCTTTAGTACTCGATAGGACTAGAATCGTGTCCGATAGCACTGGACGACGCGTGGATTCGCGGGGGCCGTCCGGGTGCCCTTCCGCGCAGACCCGCCCGGGGAGGCAGCGGTGGCATCGATCCGATCCCAGGGACGCAGCCACGAGATCCGGGAGTGCCGGACGACGGAGCGGGGGCCCCGCCAGGTCGTTCTCGCCCGGTTCCGGGACGTGCTGACCCCGGAGGTCCTCGAGCGGGCCGAGGCCCGCGCGCAGCGCCGGTTCGATCGGGCGAAGCTCGTCGCCAGCGCGCGGGCGCGGGGCATCCCGGTGAGCGCGTTCCGCACGGACGCGGCGGCGCGGCGGCTCCTGGCGGAGCTGCGCGC
>Ga0073934_10007474_pt1 | contig 15179 bp, 13 predicted proteins | sample LarsenN4metaG_FD_76834 | JGI IMG/M metagenome (GOLD analysis project Ga0073934, IMG submission 76834) | Hot spring sediment bacterial and archeal communities from British Columbia, Canada, to study Microbial Dark Matter (Phase II) - Larsen... ...
CTTGCGCGGCGGGCAGCTCCACAGATGAATCAGCCGTTGGAGTGATGCTGGATGACGGGATCAGGCCCGCGTCCCAGAAAAGACCCGAAGAGTCTGAGACTTCGATCGCGTCCATGCGACCTGATTCCGGATTTACGTCACTATCGGTCGCTTCCTCACGAACGTTTTTCTTCGTAAATTCAAGCCAATTGGTTTTTTCGACTTCAACAATGTATTTACCTGCCTCGACGTTGAAACCAAAATAGCCGTTGCTATCCGTTGTGGTCTGCTGTAGTTGCTTTCCATTTTCATCGAGCAAGTTGACGCAGATCCCGCCAACGCCGCCTTCACGCGGATCCTGAATTCCATTCTTGTTCTTATCATGCCAGACGCGATTGCCCAGGATCATATCCGTTTGAGCCATAGGCTCCGCGCGCACCGCACAATCGCCACGCAGCGGGATCTCGGGCTCCGGGAATTCTCCATAGACCACCCCCAGATGCCGTGTAGAACCTTCCGTGATGTAATACTCATAGACGAACGGCATGAAGGAAAAGCCTGCCTGCGGACGCGCCTCTGGAGGAAAGTGCGAGACCGAGAGAAGGATGGCCGGGTACTCCAGCCGCGCCGGGTCAGAGACGCGCTGTCCACTCATGGGATTGTAGCCCTGCGGGAATTTCTCCGGTCCGTACGTCAGCGGTGAGGGAAGAGGCTGAGGAGTAGGCGTGATCGTCGGAATGCTCTCTGTGGCTGTAGGGGCAGAAGTACGCGTGATCAGTGGAACATTTGCTTGTGTGGGTACGCTTTGAGGATTACCGTTGCTGCTTGTACAAGCCGTAATTAGTGAAATTAGAAATAATATTAATAGGTGTTTTCTCATAAAATACATGTATTCGATTTCAAATGATGTTGGTTTTTCTCGAGGCGGATAAGGCGGAGTGATAACTAATTCTCTACTCTCTAGTCTCCAATATCCGCTTCGTCTTCACTCGGGCAACGCCTGTCCTGAGCGTGTCGAAGGGAACATGCCCTCACTCCGCTCAGCGCGAAACTACATCTCTAATCTCCAATTACTAATTCCCGTTGTGGTCTCGATACAGGCTTCGCTATTACTCAGCCTTACTCGACCACCATTACTTTGCGCCCGGCGGCTGAAAAAACTGCAGCAGCCATTCACCCGCCGATTGTTCGGTGACAGTGGTTTCGGGTGTGACAACGGTGATCCACGTATGGCCGGGCTTGAGTGGGACAGGAGTCTTATCGTCGGTGTACAGGAATCGAATGGGCTTGCGATGACCCGTCTCAAATTCTTCATCGGTCGCGACCGTGCTCCATTTGATGTCGTACATCTTTCCATCCCGGAATAACATCGCATCGCCCAGCCAGTCCTGCTCCATGCGGATCTCTAAATTCGTTGGCGAGATGACCTGATGCTCCGCAAAAAGAACGATGACATTTTCAAAGTGCAACTGGCGCCCGGTCAGGCGATCGATTTCAGGGTGAACGGCGCCGGCGGAAGCTTCATCCGCGTAATCTACATAGCGCCACCAGCTCTGATAAAGCGGATCATAGACCCACTCCGATTGATTGAGCCACGCAATATACACGTGAAGCTGCGACGCGTCAACCCCTCCTTCGGGCGGAACTGCTGAGTACACATTGCTGGTGTAATCAATCGGTTGATCCGACTTTTTGTTTTGCCTGGCATACTGGAACATTTCGTTGATATCCAGCATGTAGCCGCCACCTTGCACATCATGCGTGACAAATGCACAGTATGGCAAATACTCCTGCACTTCAGGCGATGCAAACGCGTAGATCAAGCAGGAGTCTGGGAAGAACGCCGCGATGTGTCGATACACCATGCGCCCTGATCGAACCGGTCCCACTTTGGCAGGAGGCAGATCGGAGGCAGAAGGGAGTGCCAGCGGGACTAAGCCTGTGTCCAGATCCAGACTCGAGGATGAGACACCGATCGTATCCGTCTGACCGCTAGCCCGATCTACATCACTATCTGTTGATTCTTCCCCGGCATCTTTATGGGTGAACTCCATTTGTGGAGGTTTCACGAATTGGAGGATGTAATTTCCAGCCTCCACATTGAACCCGTAATAGCCGTTGCTGTCAGAGGTGGTCTGCTGGAGCAGCGTGCCGCTCGAGTCATAGAGATTAACGCACACGCCGCCGATTCCGTTCTCCCAGGCCTCCTGTATCCCATTTTGATTCTGGTCATGCCAGACTCGATTGCCCAGGATGAGATTGGTCTGCTTGAATATTTCTCTTCTGACGTCGCAACTCCCGAAGATGGGCGCCTCCGGCGCCGGGAACTGACCGTAAAAGGTTGTCAGAAAGCGTGTCGCTCCTTCTGTAATGTAAATTTCAAAGACATAGGGCGCGAACGATAATCCAGCCTGCGGACGCGCGTCGACTGGAAAATGCGAAACGGAAAGCAGCACAGCCGGGATTTGGAGCAGGGAGGGGTCAGCGACGGGCAGGCCGGTTAACGGATTATAGGCCTCGGGGGCCGGGGTTGGCTCCACCGTCGGGGTCGCGGCAGCGATAGTTGGAGTTATGCTTTCAAGCGCAGTTTCTTCCTGCGATACAGAGGGATTGGTGGGTGTGGTCGCAGCCGGGGTACAACTGCCAAGGGCAAAGCTGAGGAGGATTCGCACCCAGTGAAAACGATGTGTGGAACGGAACATTCGTTATGCTCAGGCGTCTGCTGGAGCAATGGTGAGCGGCTACCCCTCCAAAAATCCGTTTCTCACGCGCTCATACGTCCGTTCGATGGACTCGGGCAGCACGCGGGTATTTCCTACAACGGTCATGAAATTCGTATCGCCCTGCCAGCGCGGAACAATGTGAATGTGGACGTGGGACTTGATCCCCGCGCCTGCCGATTCACCAATATTCGCGCCCATGTTGAATGCCTCCGGATGATAGATCGTGCGCAGGACCGCCATACACCGACTGGTCAATTCCATCATTTCCGCGCGGGTCAGCGGGTTTAGTTCTTCCAGATTAGGTTTGTGATCAAATGGGACAACCATCAGGTGTCCGCTTGTGTAGGGGTAGCGGTTCAGGATCACATAGGCATGCTCGCCACGGAACGCGATCAAGTTCTCTGTGTCATCCTCCATTTGCTGCGCAGAGCAGAACACACACCCTTCTTCTTTATTGCTTTCGATATATTCCATACGCCACGGGGACCAGATGTGATTCATAAGATGGTTGAATTGTAGCAGAAAATCAACCTTTCATCTTTCGTCTTTTCTGCTCCATCCTTCCTAATTCATCATTTTTCGATTATCCTCTCATGGATGCAGCCCACACTTTTCTCCACGCAGCAATGGACCGTTTCCAAACTCACATTCTACATCCGCAAGCTTCTTGAAGAGAACGAAATTCTTCAGGACGTCTGGGTGCAAGGGGAAATCTCGAATTTATCGCGACCTGCCTCCGGTCATGTGTATTTCACCTTGAAAGATGCAAATGCTGCGCTTAAGTGTGTGATGTGGAAGACGAGCGCGGCACGTCTGCGCCTTGGACTTCGAGACGGCATGGACGTGGAAGTGCATGGACGGATCGGCATCTACGAAGTGAGCGGACAATACCAGCTTTATGTCGATCAGATCCGACCGGTGGGGGAGGGCGCGTTATATCAGGAATTTATGCGGCTCAAGGCGATGCTCGAAGCTGAGGGGCTTTTCGCTCCCGAGCGCAAGCGCCTCATCCCCGTGTTTCCGCACAGGATAGGCATTGTTACCTCTGCCACCGGCGCAGCTCTGCGGGATATGCTCAACACCCTGCGCCGACGCCTGCCACTCGTGGAAGTCATTCTGGCTCCTTCATCTGTTCAGGGCATAGAAGCTCCTCCCGCACTCGTCAAAGCCCTCCAATCTCTAATTCTCCAATCCCCAGATGTAATTCTCCTGGCAAGAGGCGGCGGCTCCATCGAAGACCTCTGGGCCTTCAACGACGAGCGCGTCGTGCGCGCGGTGGCCATGGCGACGATACCCATCATTTGCGGAGTCGGCCACGAGACGGATTTCACGCTCTGCGATTTCGCCGCCGACTTGCGCGCACCGACTCCTACTGCCGCGGCAGAATTGGCTACCCAGATCACAATGCTTGATTTGCGTGCCTCGTTACAAAATTACAGAACACGCCTGGTTACTGCAACCCTCCAATATCTTACTGAACAAAAGACATCACTCTCCTCCCTGGCATCGCAGCTTAGATATGCCTCACCGGGCCGCCGAATCCAGTCCGAGCGCCAGCGCGTGGATGAGCTGGCGCGCCGTGCTCATTCCTCGCTATTTCATCACCTCCAATTGGAATCCGCGCATGTCAAAGGGATGCAGCGCAGGCTCGAGGCATTGAATCCAAATGCCGTTCTGGCGCGCGGCTATGCGGTTGTGACACGGAAAGAAGATGGCAGTGTTGTATCCCGCGTTGCACAGGCCAGCGATGAAATGAAGGTCAGAGTGAGTGATGGAGAGTTTGAGGTAAAACACTCGCGCTGAGCGGAGAGCCGAGTGCAATCCGAGGCTTGAAGTCGAAGCGCGTCGATGCAAGTTTATTTACAATTGAAAATTCACGCTTCGTCTGCGCCTGCGGCTCCGCTCAGCGAGAAAAAGGAATTCATTATGCCAAAACCATCATCTAAAAAAGTAGAAAAAACGGTAGAAGAATTAACCTATGAAGAGGCTCTTGCCGAATTGGAGGAGATCGTTTCGGCCTTAGAAGGAGAACAGAACCAACTCGAGGAGTCGATCAAATTATTCGAGCGGGGACAGGCTCTGGCTGCACGCTGCAGTGTTCTCCTCGAAGCGGCAGAACTTAAGGTGAAGCAGGTCGCCGGTGATGAGATCATCCCATTCGAGGAAATCTCTGAATGAATTTTTTGACGTTGTTCCAGAATAAAGCGCTCATTGCGGGATTGATTGCGTGGGCGCTGGCACAGGTGATCAAAATTCCTCTGGATTATCTCCGCACCCGACGCTGGAACTGGGCTTTGCTATTTACAACCGGGGGGATGCCAAGTTCTCATTCCGCTCTGGTGACCGCCACGACGCTTGCCATCGGTTTGTATTATGGCTTTGATCATCCAACGTTTGCGCTTGGCGTGGCCATCACGATGATCGTCACCTACGATGCCGCGGGGGTGCGTCAGCAGGCGGGCATCCATGCCCAGCGCATTAACGTGATTTTTGAGGAGCTTCTGCGCGGACACCCCATCAATGAAAAGGATTTACGCGTAGTGCTCGGCCATACGCCGCTGGAAGTTGTCGGCGGCATTCTGCTCGGATTGGCGGTCGCGACCACGCAATGGTTGATCTGGAAATAATTATCAGAGGGAACAACAAACAAGTGATAGTTTTATCTGTCATCACGAGGAGGGTGAGGCGCGATGCAGCAGCCTCCTCTTAATGGCATTCATGATCGTCTGGATCTCGGGGACTCGTAACAAAAGTACACCAACTCCATAGATGAGCGCGCCGATCACAATGCCTCCCAGGGCGACGGTCCAACGCGATAGATTCCCCGTCGCCTGTATCCAGAGCCACAGGCCGATTCCCATCCCGACCGTCGCCAGGGCGCAGGCAACGAATCCACGAGCTATATAGTTTCCTTCGATCCCTTTCAAGCGTTGACGCATAAAAATAAAGAGCGCGGTTGCTTCGAGAGCGGTTGCCAGGGAATTGGCCAGCGCCAGCCCACCATGCGGCATCCAGCCGATTTGACGGAACAGCCACGCAAAGGTGAAACTGAAGACCACGTTCAACGCCATCGCCACCGTGCCAATGATGACCGGAGTCTTCGTGTCGTGCTGCGCGTAAAAGGCACGCGTTAGCACTTCCATGATCGAATGACCGACGAGTCCGGCGGCATACCAGGTCAACGCCCAGGCGGTCATCTCTGCAGTGACGGCATTGAACTCGCCACGCTGATAAAGCGTGGATACTACAGGTCGCGCCAGGAGGATCAACCCAACACTGGCCGGGAGGGCCAGCAAGAACATCGCCCGCAATGTGGAAGCCAGAGACATACGCATCTCATCTAATTTGCCGAGAGCATATTGCGCCGAAAATGTCGGCAGGGCAGCAATCGCCACAGACTGAGCGATCGCGGCCTGGGACATTAACATCAGCATGAAACCATAAGACAAGCTGATCAAACTGCCTTCTGCCATGCGTGAACCCAGGTTTGTGTTGACCCAAAAGTTGAGCTGTACGACAGCGGCACCGAATACGCGTGGTCCCATCAATTGGATCACTTTTTTAACATCAGGATTCCTGCCGCCCAGCGAAAAAGTGAAATCACCTTTCAGTCTGACTAAGGAAGGGAGTTGAATGACTAAGAACAGGACAGAACCAATCACCACGCCCCAGGCAAGACCATAAATCCCCATCCAACGCGCCAGAACTAAAACGCCGAAAATCTGCCCGATCTGATACATTGCCGCCGTGATTTGCGGAATGAAAAAAACTTGATGGGCATTCAGAATGCTGATTACTAATCCACCCAGTCCAAACAAGACAGCCGAAATAGATTGGATGCGCAGTAGGCTTACGGTCAATGCAAATAACTGCGGATCGCCGGAAAGCCCGGGTGCAAGCAAATAGCGCACAATTTGAGGAGCAAGCCAGGCGGCAATTACCGCGGCCAGGCTAAGAAGCAGCGTGACCAGATTGATCATGGAGGAAGCAAGGTTCCACGCAGAAGCTCGATCATTCTTCACAAGCAGAGCGGTAAAGGTAGGTAGAAAAGCCGATCCAAGTGCTCCTGCAGCAATGAGTGTGAAGAGCGTTTCCGAGACACGATTGGCAGCTACGAATGCGTCCAATTCCACATCCGGAAATGCGCTTGCAACAAGGATACTTCGTATCAGGCCCATGAGTTGGCCAAAAAGGATCGCCAGCATCACAGTCCCCGCCGCGCGTGCGATTTGACGGTTTGCATTTGTGTTGGTAAGGGTGGTCACGTCGGAGGATTATAATGCACACGCTTCGCGTGCTTACGCTTGTGCACAGGACTGCTAGGCAGGTATCTAGCCATGAACGTCCCGAAGGTTTGAACGGTACGACAATTTGGATTAAGAACCTTCGGGATCTTGATTTCTGATAAGGAACCACATGAAGTTATATCGCTATTTGGTTATCGCATGTTTTTTACTGTCTGCCTGTGGGAATCTTCCGGCCGTCCCTACTGCTGAAACGAATATTCCTCTCACGCCAACCTCGGGAACAGGTGTCACTCCCATTGAGCTGCAATCGGGTTATGGGGTGCGTGGTCCATGGTTTGAGCTTTATTTTACAAATCCAGCCAGTCCGCTTTCAATGCAGGGCACGGGTGGCGTGGATGGTCCGCTCGTCGAGGCGATCGACGCGGCCCGCCTCAGTGTGGACGTTGCCGCTTACAGTCTGAGCTTGAACAGCGTACGCAATGCCTTACTTCAAGCCCACGGTCGAGGCGCCACGGTCCGCGTCGTCATGGAATCCGACAACATGGATCGCTCTGACCCGCAGATTCTGATCGAGGAAGGCATTCCTGTGATCGGCGATAACCGCGATGGGCTGATGCACGATAAATTCATCATTATCGATAAATCCGAAGTCTGGCTGGGCTCGATGAACTTCACGGATGGAGGCGCGTATGATGACAACAACAATCTGATGCGCATCCGTTCGACGAAAATCGTGGAAGATTATCTTACGGAATTCGAGGAAATGTTCAACGATGATATGTTCGGTCCGGATATCGTGGCGCAAACCCCAAACCCCACTGTGACCATCGATGGCACGCGCATCGATGTATATTTCTCGCCCGACGATGGTGTTCTGTCGGCATTGGTCCCTGTGTTGGAAAGCGCGCAAGAAAGTATTTATTTCCTCGCGTATTCTTTTACATCCAATCAACTGGGAGAGATCGTTCGTCAAAAGGCAGAGGCAGGGATTACGATTGAGGGTGTGATGGATGACGAACAGGTGAGATCGAATCAAGGCACAGAATACGATCCTTTCCGTCAGGCAGACCTGGATGTGCGCATGGATGGCATCGATGGCTTGATGCATCACAAAGTCTTCATTGTGGATGAACAGATCGTTGTGTTTGGTTCCTACAATTTTTCTCAAAACGCGGAAGAACGCAATGATGAAAACTTGATGATCATTTACAATCCAGCGATCGCGCAACAGTTTCTGCTTGAATTTGAACGCGTCCAGGAACAGGCACAAAGGAATGACTGACTCGTTACGATTGCTCCTCGTCTTTGCTCACCCGGATGATGAATCGATGGGGATGGGCGGCGCGCTGGCGAAGTACGCGGCGGAGGGAGTGGAGACCTATTTGATCTGCGCTTCACGCGGGGAGAAAGGCTGGTGCGGCCCCGAGGCAGAGTATCCCAGCCCCGGCGTTCTCGCAGAGATCCGGACCAGAGAATTGGAGAATTCAGTCCGCGAGTTGAACATGAAGGGACTCTATTTCCTCGACTACATCGATGGAGAGGTGGATCAGGCAGATCCCGCTGAAGCCATTGGGAAGATCGTCACTCATATTCGACGGGTCATGCCACAGGTCGTGGTGACGTTTCCTCCGGACGGTAATTACGGACATCCAGATCACATTGCCGTCGGCCAATTCACCAATGCGGCAGTCCTCTGCGCCGCAGACGCGAGCTATAAAGACTCAGATAATTTCGCCCCACATCGTGTTTCAAAGTTTTATTACATGGTTGATTCTGAGAATTTCATCAATCTCATCACGCCGTTCGCGGGTGATCTGACCTTTCGGGTCGATGATCAAACGCGCGGCGAAGTCCCGTGGAGGGAATGGATGATCACCACGCGCATCCAGATGGCAGAATATTGCCATGTTGCATGGAGAGCAATCCAATGTCACCAGAGTCAATTGCCGAGCCTGGGCCTGTTGGCAGAGATGCACGAAGATGCGGCTGTGGCGGTCCTTGCCATGCAGGGGACGTTTTATCGTGCGTTCAGTCTGGTCAATGGTGGAAGAGAAATCGAGAAAGATTTGTTCGAAGGTATTCGTTGATTAGTAGCGCGACATGAATGTCGCAGCACAATATAAACCTTATTGTTACAGGAGGATCTATGGCGGACACATTAAAGTTGCTGGCAGTTTTCCCACACCCCGACGATGAAACGCTTGGACTTGGACCAACGCTGGCGCGCTATTCTGCAGAAGGTGTCGAGACGTATCTGGTCTGTGCGACGCGCGGAGAACGCGGCTGGTTCGATTCCGAGGGTCCGGACCCCGGCTTCAAAGAAGTTGCCCGCATCCGTGAAGCGGAACTGCGCTGTGCGGCCGAGAACCTGGGCCTTCATGAAGTCAGCTTTCTCGATTACATCGATGGCGATGTCGATCAAGCTAACCCGGAAGAAATCATCGGTAAGCTCGTTTTGCACATTCGCCGCATCAAACCGCATGTGGTTGTGACCTTTGCTCCGGATGGCGCGTATGGGCACCCAGATCACATTGCACTTTCCCAGTTCACAAGTGGTGCACTTGTCTGCGCGGCTGATAGAAACTTTGTGGATGCCAATGTACAGCCTCCCCATCGGGTGCTGAAGTTTTATTACATGGCCGATTCAATGGAAGTCGTGAATGTAGTCAGTGAAAAACTGGGAGGCATTCAAATGGAAGTGGATGGCGTGATGCGCGATCACGTCGCGTGGCCCGACTGGCAGATCACCACGAGCCTGGATACCACTCAGTATGTGGATAAAGTACGAAAGGCAATGCTCTGTCACAAGTCACAATTGCCCGGCTATCGGCCTCTCGCAGACGCGCCTGCAGAAGAGCTTACAACGATTTTTGGGACAGGCCACTTCTACCGCGCTTTCAGCCTCGTAAATGGTGGAAGAAAAGTTGAGACAGACTTGTTTGAAGGATTGAGGTAAATTTGCTTATCGATAAGTTTGTGAAGAGACTTATTCTATTTACCGTGATTGCACTGACCGCATGCGGACCGAATACAAGCACTGTTACTCCGCCCAGCCCCACGACCGCAACATTTCCTGCCGAAACTCCCCCCTCACAACCAACAGTCACCGAAACGCCTACTCCCACGCTCACGGTCATTCCTACCCTTCCTGCTTCTACAGTCGAATTGGAAGGTGCGGAAGTTCCAGCGGGCTTTTCCCTGATTAAGTTCGCCGATCTGTATCGCCCAACAGCCTTCACGTTCGATGAACAGGGACGGCTATGGGTTACATCTCAGGATGGGAATGTTTATATTCTTCCAGATGAAAATCGAGATGGCCGTGCGGACTCGCGAACGACTTTTGCGACTGGCTACTACTTTCCCTTGGGTGTTGCCGTTCATAATCCAAGCGGGGAAGTGTATTTATCCTATCAAGGAGCGATTACCGTTTTGAGCGATACCAACGGGGACGGCAGAGCAGATCAGGAACGCTTCCTCGTTGAGGATCTGCCTTTCGACAAGCATCAGAATGACAACCTTGAGTTTGGCCCCGATGGATGGCTGTATATTGGGGTAGGCTCCACGTGTGATGCCTGTGAGGATCCCGATCCGCGCAGCGCCTCGATCCTGCGCTTCAACGTCGAGACAGGCGAGAGCGAGATTTATGCAACCGGGATGCGCAATCCATATGATATTGCTTTTCACCCGGCAACCGGTGAACTGTTTGCAACCGATAACGGTCGCGACGATCTGGGAATGGACGTACCCTTTGAGGAATTAAATCACATCGTTCGAGGCGGCGATTACGGCTACCCGGATTGTTGGAATGAACAGGATCAGCCTGGCTGTGAAGATACCATCCCTGCCATTGCTTTTTTCGAGTCACATTCTTCTGCGAACGGGGTTGATATTTATGACGGCGAAAGGTTTCCCGCGGAGTATCGCGGCAATGCCTTTGTCTCGATCTTTGGTTCGTGGCTAAAACCCAATGTGCAGACTGGCATTCAGAGGGTGATCTTGAATCCCGTTGAAGATACTTATAGCGGAGAGGCTGGCTGGTTCATTCGTTTTCCCGCAGGAGTCATGCCGTTACCCTTATTGTTTGGCCCCGATGACGCTTTGTATGTAGGAGACTATGTCAACGATGCCATTTATCGGGTCAGTTATGGTATTCCCTGATGGCAATAAGAATGACATGCCCCGATAAGCTGCTAACTACGGTCCCGTGGCGGGATAATAAAGACACCGAGTCACGGAGTCTTCTCTTAATGTTGCTCTGTGCCTCGGTGTCTTACCTGTCCCGATGTTCTTTCGGGAGTGGCTGAATCCAATGTTGGGGTGAATCAAGGTTGTTACTGTATTTTCTGTTCTCCCATATTCCTCTGCATGGAATATTTGAGAGCCGTTTTATAGACCTTGCTTAACTTTTCGCTCAGACTTTTCGCCTCCGGGTTGCCCTGTTCGGAGGCCTGATCTACCTGTGCCACCAGGCCGATCAACGCCTCCATAAACTGGTCGTTGATCAAATCCTTGTTCTCATCGAGCATCTGATTGAGAGCCATATCATCGGGCGCATCCAGTAATTGTTCGATGAAGGAAACTTCGGGCGGCGTAGAGACTTCACGCAATACTTCCACCATCTTTTGAAGCTTGCCCATGCGGGTGTAATCATTTTTTTCAGACGCCTGCCGCAGCATCTGGTTGACCACATCCACGGCATCCTGGGTAAAGTTATTCAAGTTGTCGCGCACGGCTTTGACCACATCATCCTGGGCGAGCAGCGATTCGATGAACTCCTGGGCTTGCTTGTAGCGCGCCTCGAGCTGTTTGTCAACTTCATTCGTCATGTCAAGCAGCTTTTCGCGGATCGATTCGAGGCGGGTCTTTTCCTCGCCTGAGGCTTTATCGATTTTTTCAGAAAGCAGCTGGAAGAATTGATAATCCATGCCGCCGCGTGCGATCGTCACGTAAGCCCGCAACCGCGCATCGTTTGGAGATTCAAGCACGATATCCAGCAATTTTTCGCGGGTAAGGCCCTGTCCCACTTCCTGCAAAGCCTTGGTCGCGGCTTCCAGTTCCCCGACGGATTCTTTCAAGCCGCGCCCAAACTCAGTCTCTTCCAAAAGTTGTTTTTGCAGGTCCACCATGGCCCGGGCAACCGGTTCCTGCCCGCCAGCAGCCGCACTCTGCGCGAGGCGGCTGAACAGCGCGAAGAACTGCTCATCGAACAAATTTACGTTCTGCTTGATGATCTCACTTCGCACGTCGGGCGAGCTGGCTTGCAAGAGTCGCTCGATGAGCTGCACACGTTCCTGCTGCTCCTTGAGCATTTCGGGCGTGATGCCATCTTTGCTCAGGATGGTCTGGATCATCGACTCATAGGTCAGGTTGGGGACTGGCTTGAGCAAGTACCCTTTCCGCTTTTCGGGAGGCAGCCGGTCGGTGATCTGCTTGATCAGCGGACCGATCATCCGTTCCTGCTCGTTGAGAGGCATGCTCAATTCAGGAGGGAAGAACGTCAGGAGCAGTTCTTTATCGTTATCGTGATATACGATAGGCGTCGCCAGGCGGCCCTGGTAACCGCAATGCGGACAGCGCGCCATATTCGATATGCCGCCGAGCAGTCTCTGCTTGGCCTGCGGATCCTGGGTGACATCGAAGAGTTGTTCAATATTGGCGGCGATAGGCTGACGACAACGCGGACATGCAATTTGTGTTTGAGGCATTATTTCTTTCCCATTCTAGGATTTTACAAATTACCAATTACGGCATCATCTTGTTCATCAGTAATTTGTAATTAATAATTACTTCAGAAGTTTCTCCATCCGGTCAATATAACCTTCCAGCACAGCAAAGGTTTCTTCGACGGCTTGCGGCGTGGTCAGGTCTACGCCGGCTTTCTTGAGGACATTCAAGGAATAGTCAGAGTTACCCGATTTGAGGAAACCAAGATAATTCTCCACGGCATTCGGCTCGCCGCGCAGGATTTTTCCAGCCAGAGCGTTCGCACCGGAAAGACCTGTGGCATAGGCATACACATAATAATCCATGAAGAGATGACTGAACGTGGACCAGGTCATGCCGACGCGCTGGCGGTCCATGTCGAAGCCGGGACCAAATCCCTCGGCGAACAGATCCACCATCAGATCGATCATCGAATTGGCGGTGAGCGGCTCGCCGCGCTCGACGCGTTGATGCGTCTCCAGTTCGAAGCGGGCCAGAGTCGGCATCTGGAAGAAATAGCGGAAAAAATTCCCGCCGACCGCCTCCTCGAGCAGCGCCAGCTGGAAGTTTTTATCGGTGACGGTGTTCAGCAAATGTCCGCGCATCATGGCTTGATGGAAGTTGGAAGCCACTTCCGCGACGAACAGGGAATAACGAGTATAAACGAAGGGCTGATGTTTCCAGGTGAGATACGAATGCATTGAGTGACCCAGCTCATGGGCAAGCGTGCTCATACTGGTCACTTCATCGGTGTAACTCATGAAGATAAACGGATGGGTGCCCGGCGAACCGGCTGAAAATGCACCTTCTTCTTTCCCCTGATTCGGATAGAGATCCACCCAGCGTTCTTGCAGGCAGCCGCGGCGAACGGTCTCGACATATTCCTCCCCCATAGGGGCGAGGCTTTCGCAGATCAGCTCTACGGCTCGTTCAAACGGCACCTTGACCCTTTTCTTTGTTACGGGTGCCCAGAGGTCATAGTAAGCAAGTTTCTTAAGCCCCAGCGCCTTGCGCCGAATTTCGAAATAACGATGCCAGATGGGCAGGTTCTTCTGAAAGGTATTAATTAAATTGTGGAAAACATCGGTCGGAATGTTGAGGTCGAAGAGCGCGGCTGCCAGTGAAGACTCGTGTTTTCGAGCACGCATATAAAATACATTCGCTTTGATCGAGTGAGCCAGATTGCTTGCCAGCGTATTCTTATGCTCTACATAATTATCCATGTAATTTTCATAGCCAGTGCGGCGTGCTTTGCGGTCTGGGTGATGCAGAATTTTATAAATCGTTCCCTGCGTCAGATCGATCACGTTTCCTGTGCTGTCTTTGGCAGGTTTAAATTTGAAATCTGCATTGGCCAACATATTCGTGGAAGTGTCAAATCCTTGCAGGGGATCGCTCACCAGGCCTAGAATCTCTTCCACTTCTGCCGAACGGACGTGTTGTTGACTGCGGAAGAGATCGTCGAAATAATGCCTGTACAGTGCCAGCTTTTCGCTCTCGCTCATCCATTCATCCAGTTTTTCTTTCCCAATTTCCAAAAGCTCTGGCTGTACGAAGGAAACCGCTGCGATCACCTGCCCGAACACACCCTGTGCCTTATCACGCAGCGCGGCGGCCTGCTGATCTGTGGCATCCACTGCAGTGGAAAAGCGCGCGTACATGAAGGCTTTCTGCATACAGGAGATCAACTCAAAAACCGCCTCGAGCGCTTCGCTCAGCACCGCTGAACTCTCCGCTAATCGTCCCTGATATCGTTTGACAATCGAAATATCTTCGAGGATCTGTTGTATCTCCTGCTCCCACGCCTCATTGGATGGAAAAACGCTTTCGGCGTTCCAGGTGAATTGCTTGTCTATTTTGTTGCGCAGGGGAACTGTTTTGGGCATATCCTTTTCCATTCCTAAAATTTACGGACGCTTCAAAGTCACAACTGATTACTTCCGTATCATTTAATTTTACCATCTGGGCGTTAAGACCTGACAGGTTTTCACAAAACGATAATCGTTTTTTAGGTTTATCCCCGATATGAGCAAAGAAAGTTTTGACGGGAATAAAACCTGTCAGGTCTGAATCAGGTATTAACGCGGCAGTGAGAAACAGATCCTCGCACCAGAATCCGGTTTCGGATCTGCCCAGATGCGACCACCGTGCGCCTCGACGATCGCACGCGCCAGATACAGTCCTAACCCCGCACCTTTTGTCTGTTTGACGGCCTTTGTCGAGCGATAAAAACGGTCGAAGATATGCGGCAGGTCCTTGGCCTCGATGCCTGGCCCCTCATCGCTGACACAGATAATGACCTGCTCCGGTCGCACCTGACCTGTGATTTTGACCTCACCTTTGGGCGCGTACTTGAGCGCGTTCGATACCAGATTAATGATCACCTGCTCGATGCGTGTTTCATCGGCGAGGATGATCGGAAAGTTTTGAGGAAAATCCGTGACAATACTGTGTTGCTTTGACTGCATCGTTAATTTTTCTGCGACCCGCTGTGCAAGCGTGGGGAGCGAAACATCTCCTCTGCTTA
>Ga0073934_10007476_pt1 | contig 15171 bp, 8 predicted proteins | sample LarsenN4metaG_FD_76834 | JGI IMG/M metagenome (GOLD analysis project Ga0073934, IMG submission 76834) | Hot spring sediment bacterial and archeal communities from British Columbia, Canada, to study Microbial Dark Matter (Phase II) - Larsen... ...
ATCTCCTGCGAGGCGTCACGTTTGGGGCTGTGAGGCGCTAGGGTGTGCAATGGGACTCCCGGAAGCGAAGGTTTAGCTCGCGGCAGTCCCTTTGGTCACGTTTATTCGAATGGCAGAAGTTCGTATTGAACGTCTTGTCAAAATCTTTCCGGGGGGTTTGCGCGCGGTAGATGAGGTGAATCTGAAGATCACCGACGGGGAGTTTCTCGTCCTGTTGGGTCCTTCGGGCTGCGGGAAGACGACCACGCTGCGTTGTGTAGCCGGCCTGGAGCGTCAGACCTCTGGGGATATCTGGATCGGGGATCGGATCGTCAACGCCCTCTCGCCCGGGGAGCGCGATATCGCGTTCGTGTTCCAATTTTATGCGCTTTATCCGCACCTCAACGCCTATGAGAATATAGCCTTCCCGTTGCGGGCGACGAAGGTGCCCAGGGACGAAATAGATCGGCGGGTGAAGGAGGTGGCCGACATCCTGCGGATCCATCCCATCTTGCGTAAGCGCCCCAGAAGTCTGGGAAGCGGCGAGCAGCAGCGCGTAGCGCTGGGCCGCGCTATCATCCGCCGCCCCCAGGTTTTCTTGATGGACGAGCCGCTGACCAACCTGGATGCGGCTTTGCGCAGCGATATGCGGGTAGAGCTTAAGCACCTTCAGCAAGAACTCGCCGCCACCGTGTTGTACGTGACCCATGACCAGACGGAAGCCATGAGTATGGGACATCGTATCGCCATCATGAACCTGGGAGTGTTACAGCAGGTCGGCACTCCTTTAGAGGTCTATCAGAACCCGGCCACCTTGTTTGTCGCCAGATTCATCGGCAACCCCCCCATGAATCTAATTCCGGTGAGGCGGGTCGGGGACGTGTTGGAGGGCACCGATAGCCCTCTTCGGTTGGTTCTGGGCTCCCCTATGGCCGACCCCATCAAGCAAAGACAAAGGGCCGTCCCTTCCACAAGCTCCGGACAGGTTTCAAGTCCGTGGGCGGGTGGGCACGAGCTCGTATTGGGGGCGCGGGCCGAAGATATCCGCCTTACGGGCTGCGGAAATCCCGGTGACCTGACGGCCATCGTTGCTACCCGAGAGCCCCTCGGGGATGAAACCCTCTACAGCGTGGCGTTGAACGGTCGATTGATTTTGATCACTACGGATCCTACGGCACGTTTCAAACCGGGGGATAAGGTCGAGTTACACTTCGATCGCTCTCGTATTCGGGTGTTCGACGCGGCCACTGAAAAAGCCCTGATATAAAGAAACCATGAACGTGGGACGATGAACGATGGACCCAAGGAGTTTCTGGCTCAGGATTCCTTATCCATCACACATCCTTAGGGTTCGGTGTCCAGTATTACCCTTCAGAATTTGACCAAGCGCTTTGGAACCACCGTTGCGGTGAATGATCTGTCGCTCCATATCGAGGATCGTGAATTCGTGGTACTGGTTGGGCCTACGGGGGCGGGCAAAACGACTACGCTGCGCTGTGTGGCGGGTCTGGAACCTCCTGATAAAGGTTCCGTCTTTTTCGGGAGCCAAAACGTGACGAAGATGAGCCCGGCTGCGCGCGATGTCGCCTTTGTGTTTCAGAACTATGCGCTATACCCTCGCAAAACGGTTTTCGAGAACATCGCGTTCCCGCTGCGCGCGCGGGGCTTGAGCGTCTCGGAGATTCAGGCCAGAGTAGAGCGTGTGGCTCACAAACTACATATCCATCACCTGCTGGATCGGCGCCCGGCCCAGCTTTCTGGGGGTGAGCAGCAGCGTGCGGCGCTAGGACGGGCGATGGTGCGGACGCCGCGTGTTTTCCTGATGGACGAGCCCCTGACCAATCTTGACTTCCAATTGCGTGCGCAGATGCGTAGCGAGCTGAAACGCATCCAGCAAGAACTGAACATTACTTTCTTCTACGTCACCAACGACCAGGTTGAGGCCCTCTCCATGGGGGACCGGATTGCGGTGCTCAATCAGGGCGTTTTGCAACAGGTGGGCCCGCCCCAGGAAATCTACGAGAAACCGGCTAATTTGTTTGTGGCCGCTTTCATCGGTAGCACCCGGATGAACTTTCTCCCGTGCGCCTACGATGCGGATGCCGGCGCGCTGGTCCGCGCTAACTCGTTCAGTTGTAATAAGGCTTCCCCCCCGCCCAGGAGGGATCCTTTGGCTGAGCGCCGGAGAGGCTCTCCTCGTTTTCCCGCCGGGCTAACGACGGAAGCCCCCCTTACTGACCTCTGGTCGGTGCGAGTTTCTGATGAATTACGCGCCGGGGCGCAATCGGCTAAAGATACCGGCAAGTTGATTCTGGGCATACGGCCTGAGGATGTACAGCTATCGGTCGAAACGGGCATGGGGGACCTGGAGGGATGGGTGTATGTGGTTGAGCCGCTGGGGGATCGCAACATTTACGACGTGCAACTGGGCTCGGATCTTATCAAAGTGAAGACCCCCCCCACGTTGATACTTAAGCCTGGCGCGCGGGTATCGGTCCGATTCAATTTAGCACGCGCTCACTTGTTTGATGGTATCACCGAGCGGACGTTGGTCTAGGAGGCGGGAGGGAGAGGGGAGGAATGGGAGGGCGGCCTACGCCCTTCTGCGCCTCCCCTCCTCCCCCGTTCGAGGGAAGATTTATGGGCAAGGAAACGGAGACGAGTATGGCAGGAGCTCAAATCGAAGGCCGGACTCCTGAGATCGGCGTGGGCATGCTGGGGTATGCCTTCATGGGTAAAGCGCATACCAACGCCTTCAAGAAGATTCCCTACATGATTTACCCGCCCCCGGCGATCCCCCGCCTGGTGGCTATCTGTGGGCGCCACGAGGCGGCGGTAGCTGAAGCGGCGCGCCGCTATGGGTATGAGACCTATTATACGGACTGGCGCAGGATGTTGGAAGATGACCGCATCCAACTCCTGGACAACGGGAGCTCTAACGATGCGCATGCGGAGCCTTCCATCCTTGCCGCGCAGCAAGGAAAGCACATCCTCTGCGAGAAGCCCATGGCCCGGAACGCCGAAGAAGCCCGGCAGATGCTCGATGCGGTCACCAGGGCCGGCGTTAAACATATGGTGGCTTTCAATTACCGTTTTGTGCCGGCGATTCGCCAGGCCCGCGACCTGATCCAGAGCGGCGTATTAGGTCGACTCTATCACTATCGTGCGGTCTACCTGCAAGAGTGGCTCATGCCCCACTACGGCACCCCCAGGCTTTGGCGTATGGACAAAAAAAGTGCCGGCACAGGAGCCCTAGGGGATCTGGCTTCTCATATCATCGATCTGGGCCGGTTCTTAGCCGGGGAGGTGAAGAGTGTCAGCGCCATGACCCGCACCTTCATCGAAGAGCGGACCTTACCCGATGGTAAAGGCATGGGTAAGGTGGACGTGGACGACGCCTTTGCGGTGGCGATCGAGTTTGAAAACGGTGCCATCGGCACCCTCGAGGGGAGTCGGGTGGCGGCGGGCCGCAAGAACTACGAAGTCGTGGAGATCAACGGCGAAAAAGGGAGCCTTCGTTTCAGCCTGGAACGCCTGAATGAATTGGAAGTGTTCTGGGTGGACGAAGAACCCAAAGTAACCCGAGGTTTTCACGAGGTGCTCGTCACCGAAGGATACCACCCCTGGATCAAGAATTGGTGGCCCCCGGGGCATATCATCGGCTGGGAACATACCTTCGTCCATGAAATCACGCACCTGCTCGATTGCATCGTCAACGACAAAGAAGTGACCCCTTACGGGGCGACCTTCGAGGATGGCTACCGTGCGGCGGTCGTCTGCGATGCTATCGTAGAGTCTGCTCGTACAAAAAGGCAGATCGATATTAAGTACTAAGTACGGATCGCCTAGTTACGCTGCGGTGGAGTATTTCCTGCATTTGTACTGAGGCGCCCTCTTTAAACTCTTAGAATGGACTTCCAGGTCGTTTATTTCATTGCTGGCTTTGTGACGATTCTGCTTGCCTTTGCTTTTTTTATCGCCCTGGTCGCGGCCAAGCTCAGCGGCCGTGTCTCTCAACAGGTCTTTGGACTGATCGAAAAGATCCTCGTGGGGGGCATCGTGCTGGGTATATTCGGTATGTTCCAGCCCTGGGTACTGTCTGGCTACCGGATCGGCTTTCAAGTATTATTCTTCTCGACGTTGGCTTACACCGTATGGAGCCACATCACTCCTCAAGATGGGCCTCGGGACTGAGCATGCTACCAGAGGAGCCCATCCCCCTTCGCCAGGTAGAGGTTCCTTAACCCGCTAGACTTTCGCATTTTTTAATTATCGCTTTGAAAAATGTGAGAGTATAGTCTAAGAACTATAGCAGAATATGAAAAAAGGCCTTAAGTATTCTTAGTACTTTGTAAAGTTAAACTTGATAACTCCTTCTCCCGGGGTATTTAAGGGATATGAAAACGAACTTTACAAAGGATTAGTTATAAAAATTACAAAGGGGGGAAACTGCTGTAGGTAAGGAAGGGAATCCGGGTGATAAATCAGACCGTGTTCAGATTTCTCTTATAGATCTGGTGACAACTCTCGCCGATATCGGAATTTGAGCTGTCACCAAAGGAAAAAAGTATGTTTAAAGTCGAACGTTCTCTACTGGTGCGCTATGGCCTCGCCATATTAGCTGTTCTCCTTGCCTTTCTCTTTACAACGCTTTTATGGCCGGTGCTCGCACCTCTCCCTTTTCCCTTGTTTTTTATCGCCGTCATGATCACGGCGTTCTATGGAGGTTTTGCTCCAGCGTTCCTCGCTGCTCTGCTCTCTACCTTTGTCGGCGATTACTTCTTTATAAAACCCTATTATTCGTTCCCCACTGCTCCGGGTGCCATCCTGCGACTAGCTGTGTTTATCCTGGCAGCTACCTTCATTAGCTGGCTTACAACGGCGCGCAGGCGCACCGAAGAAGCAGAAAAAAAACAACGCTTGTTTTTAGAGGCCGCCCTCTCCAGTATTGGCGATGCGGTCATAGCTACCGATACGGAAAGACGCGTTACTTTCTTAAACCCGGTCGCGGAGTCCCTGACCGGGTGGTCCCTCAAAGAAGCCGTTGGGCGGCCCTTGGAGGAGGTCTTTAACATCATCCATGAATATACCCGTCAACCCGTCGAAAACCCCGTCACCAGGGTCCTTAGGGAAGGAACGGTCAGCGGGCTTGCCAATCACACCCTCCTCATCAAAAGAGACGGCCAGGAAATTCCCATCGACGATAGCGGAGCGCCGATCAAAGACGTGGATAACACGATCCATGGGGTGATCTTAGTCTTCCGTGATATTACCGAGCGCAGGCAGGCCGAAAGGGCAAATTTGCGTCTGGCAGCCATCGTTGAATCCTCAGACGATGCCATCATTGGAAAGACTTTAGAAGGGATCATTACAAGCTGGAATAAAGGCGCCGAGCGTATTTTTGGTTATACCGCGCAGGAGGTTATCGGTCGCCCCATTTTCATCCTGGCTCCGCCTAGCCGGGCCAGTGAGATGCCGCAGATTCTGGAAAAAATTAGGCAGGGGCAGCGGGTTGATCATTACGAAACGGTGCGCCGTCGAAAGGACGGCAAGGAAATAGATATTTCTCTAACCGTCTCCCCTATTCAAGACGCTACCGGCAGGATCATCGGCGCCTCCAAGATCGCTCGCGATATCACCGAGCGTAAACGGGCGCAAAAGGCCCTTGAAGAGGCCCATAAAAAGATCACCAATATCCTTGAAAGCATTACCGACGCCTTCTACGCCTTGGACCCCCAGTGGCGTTATATTTATGTAAACGAAAAGGCCGTACAATATGCACGAAAGTCTAAAGAGGCGCTCCTTGGAAAAAATATCTGGGAAGTGTTTCCAGACTTTGTAGGTGGAACCGTTTACAACGAATTTCATCGGGCAGTCAGGGAGCAGGCGCCTGTCCATTTTGAAATCTTCTACCCGCCTTTTAATCAATGGTTCGAGTACCATGCCTACCCTTCTCAGGAAGGTTTATCCGTATACGTAGGGGATATTACAGAACGCAAGCGCGCCGAGGAGGAGCTCGAGAAGCAACGGGAGTGGTTTGAGGTCACCTTATCGAGTATCGGAGATGCCGTCATCGCTACGGATACCCAAGGCGGTGTGACCTTCATGAATGCCGTAGCTGAGGCTTTAACGGGCTGGAGCGAAGAGCTGGCGAAGGGGCGAGATGTGACGGAAGTTTTTCAAATTATAAACCAGGAAACACGGCAGCCTGTAGAAAGTCCGGTAGCCAAGGTCATCCGGCAAGGTGTAACGGTAGGCCTCGCCAACCATACCCTGTTGATTGCAAAGGACGGTAAGGAAAGGCCGATCGATGACAGCGGTGCCCCCATCCAGGACACCAAAGGTAACCTCATCGGCGTTGTTCTGGTCTTTCGCGATATTACCGAACGCCAGGAGGCAGAAAAGGCGCTCCGGGAAAAAGAAGAGCGTTTCCGCGTCATGGCGGATTCCGCGCCGGTGATGATTTGGGTGTCCGGCACCGATAAACTCTGCGATTATTTTAATAAGCCTTGGCTTGAGTTCACCGGGCGCACCCTGGAACAGGAGCTCGGCGACGGTTGGGCTGAAGGTATTCATCCTGAGGACTCTGAGGGATGCCTTCATGCTTATATCACCGCCTTTGATGCGCGAGAGCCCTTTACCAGGGAATACCGCCTCAGGCGATATGACGGGGAATACCGCTGGGTATTAAATAGCGGCGTTCCGCGTTTCGCCCCCGGGGGGGAATTTGCCGGGTACATCGGCTCATGCATTGACATCACCGAGCGCAAACAGGCGGAAGAGGCTCTGCGGGAGAGTGAGGAGCGCTATCGTCGCATTCTCGAGACTGCGGGAGAAGGGATCTGGATTCTCGATGCGGAAGACAGGGTGGTTTTTTGTAACAACCAGATGGCTGAAATGATGGGCTATACGGTGGATGAGATAGTAGGTAAATCGGTATTCAAGTTTATGGACGAGGAAGGTCAAACCATTGCAGCGCCAAGAATGACGCGTTGTCGCCAAGGCATTCGGGAGCGTTATGATAACAAGTTTCGTCGCAGGGACGGCACAGAGCTATGGGCCATCGTATCAGCGGCTCCGATCATGGACAAAGAGGGGCGCTATGCGGGGGTCTTAGGGATGCACATCGACATCACCGATCGCAAGCAGGCTGAGAAGGCCGAACACTTCCTCGCCGAAGCGAGTAAGGTACTTGCTTCCTCCCTTGACTACGAGACCACGCTTGTGAGCGTAGCCCGCCTTGCTGTGTCCGGCCTTGCGGACTGGTGTGTGATTGATATCGTTCACGAGGCGGGAGCAATCCACCGTGAGGTGACGGCCCATAGAGACTTAGCCAGGGAGGGGTTGACCCATGAGCTTAAACGTTATCCCCCCGTCCTTGACTCAGAAGACTTGGTGGCCAAGGTCCTACGTTCCGGTGAGCCTGAGATTTATTCAGAAGTCTCCCCCACCTTATTAGAAGCCGTTGCCCGCGACGCCGAACACTTAAGGATTATTCAGGCGCTTGACCCTCGATCCCTGATGGTTGTCCCGCTTATCGCGCACAACCGAACTCTTGGTGCAATTACGCTTGTAGCTGCGGAAACAGGCCGGCGCTATAGCACCTCTGACCTGAACCTGGCAAGTGACCTCGCCGGTCGTGCAGCCCTTGCCCTTAATAGCGCACGGCTCCACCGTGAAATCCAAGAGGCCAGCCTTCGTAAAGATGAGTTCCTTGCGATGCTTGCCCATGAACTGCGTAACCCTCTGGCTCCTATCAGTAACAGTCTAAAGTTAATTCAGCTCCGCGGTACAAACGATGTCAACTTAAGGCATTCGATAGACATCATAGATCGTCAGGTCCGGCATATGACCCGACTTGTCAATGACCTGCTTGAGGTATCCCGTATTACTCGCGGTAAAGTGACCTTGCAAAAGGTTCTGCTAGAGCTCCAGCCTATAGTCACTCAAGTCGTTGAGACGAGCCGTCCGTTTATCGAAGCCCGCAGACACGAACTCTCCGTCTCTTTGCCGAAGGAACCTATCCAGCTCGTGGCCGACCCGGTTCGGATAGAGCAGATTATTGTTAATCTTTTAAATAATGCCGCCAAGTATACCGAACCCGGGGGTCACATCTGGCTGAGCTGCGCCCAAGAAGGAGGCGAGGTGGTGCTCCGGGTCAAGGACACCGGGATAGGTATCCCGCCTGAGATGTTGGGTCGAATCTTTGACCTCTTTACTCAAGTAGACCAGTCCCTGGCTCGCTCACAAGGAGGGCTTGGCATTGGGCTAACGCTGGTGCGGAGTCTGGTTGAGATGCACGACGGAAGCGTATCCGCTTATAGCGCCGGTCCTGGCCAGGGCAGTGAATTCGTCGTGCGCCTCCCTACTTTTCCAAGGACCCTTCCCACCGAGGCTAATGAGATAAACATCACAGAGCAGAGCACGACCCGGCGACGTTTGCGGATCCTTGTGGTGGATGACAATGTAGATGCGGCCACCACCCTCGGCGAGCTCCTTGAGCTACTGGGGCACGAAGTGCGGGTCGTCTATGACGGCCAAGCGGCGATAGAACTGGCGCCGGCGTACCGACCAGACGTCGTTTTACTTGATATCGGACTGCCGGGGATGAATGGATTTGTGGTAGCCCGGCGGCTCAGAGAGGAAAGCCACCTATCCCAGGCTGTGATTGTGGCGCTTACCGGCTACGGGCAGGAAGAGGACCGGCCACAGTTCCAAGAGGCAGGGTTTGATTACCATTTTACCAAACCGATAACTCTCATGGCTCTTAAACAAGTGCTGGACGCTAAGATGAAAGAATGATAATTTACCTTCTCATATCGGGATCCAACCTTATCCTACCGGGATAAGGTAAGTAGGCCGAATTCGAAGAGAAGTTCATTGTCCCCTTCGCTTCGAACCTGGTAAGTTACACTAGAGGTCAAGCCGACCCGATTTCCGAAGAAATATTTGATACCTATTTCATTATTCTCGGCGAAAAGGGTTCTATCATTAAAACCGGCCCCCAGGCCCAGGCTGATAAAAGGGAGAAGGCGGGGGTTTTTAAAGAGTCCCCGAAGATGGTAGCTGTAGAACCCTAAAACAGTTCCCCTCACCTCAGAGGCCTCCCGGTTTGCCGCAGAACCGGAGAAACCAATCTCGCTGTTAGCGGTGAGAAAATATCCAATCTGACCCGAAACCCTTAGGAAAGAGGCATTGCTCCCGAGCCCGCTTCGGGCTGAAAGGTTAAACCGGAACTCGTAAGCCCCTGCAGAAGGCTGGGCAAGGGCTCTATCCGTTCCTGCGAGAAGTCCTAAAAAAATTAGGAAGAGAAGTTGTAGCTGAAGCGGCTTTTCCATAGTTTGTCTATCTTTCTTTAGAGTTAGCTCATTGGACCAAAAAATCAATGGAAGAATAGCAAATTTTTCATTTGAAAGTTAACGATAGTCGGTTATTATAGTTGAGAATTTCCTCACCGAGCCCTCAGAAGCTAAGTTCAGGGGGTGGAGTAAAAATTCCTAAAGATTACCTTATTACCCTAGAGAAGGATAACTTCTCTCATCTTCCTGCATTTCCATGGTTGAGGATCTCAAAATTTTTCAAAAATGTGAATTTATCACAGGAAATATGGTTCGATTATGCTAGGTTGTTGAACCAGGCTAATGAAACAATATTTCCATAAACCCATCTTACTTTATGATAAAGATCACTGAGGTCGAAAGCTTGGTAATTTCCATTCCGTTGAAGGAGCCTGTCGCCTTTGCGACAAGCCAGATCGACCGGCGGGATCACGTCATCGTTAAGGTACATACCGGTGAGGGTATTACAGGCACAGGGTACAGCCTCGGTTATTACGGCGGTCCTACCATTGCTAAGGCTGTGGACGAGCTCTTAAAACCCCTGTTGCTGGGCAAAGATCCGCTGGATACGGAGAAACTATGGGAGGAGATGTTTAACCATACGGTCAAAGTAGGCCGTAAAGGTGTTTTACTGCGAGGAATTAGCTGTGTAGACATTGCCCTTTGGGATATTAAAGGGAAGGTCGCGGGGCTGCCGCTGTATAAACTCTTAGGCGGGTATCGGGATAAAGTTCCGGCTTATGCCAGCGGGGGGTATTATAAAAAGGGAAAAGGAATCAACGAGCTGATCGCAGAAGTCACAGGTTACGTAGAAAAGGGATTTAACATGGTCAAGATCAAAGTGGGGAAGCTCTCCATGAAGGAAGAGGTAGAGCGGGTCAAGGCGGTTCGTAAAGCCCTCGGAGACGATGTGGAGCTTTTATTAGATGCAAATGGCGCCTGGAAGGATGCCTCGACGGCCATCCGAATTTGTAAACGGTTCGAGGAATACACCCCTTACTGGATCGAAGAACCTGTGATGCCCGATAATTTAACCCAGGGCGTGCAAGTGGCTGCAGCTTTAGATATGCCGGTGGCAACCGGAGAGCAGGAATTTACCCGCTGGGGGTTTGCCGAGCTGGTTAAGCAAAAAGCTGCAGATATTTTGCAACCGGATGCAACCGTGGTCGGGGGCATCAGCGAATGGATGAAGGTGGCACATATGGCGAGTACCTTCGATATTCCGGTGGCTCCCCATTATAATTGGGATCTTCATGCCCATTTGGTCGCAGCCACCGCTAACAGCCTGTTTGTTGAATACTTTTTTAGGGAATCGGACATCAAGGTCCTCGATGATGTCTTAAAAGAGCTCATGAGACCGGAGAACGGCTACCTGACTTTACCTGATAGACCCGGACATGGCATTGAATTTGATGAAAAAAAGTTAAAGGCGTTTAGAATAAGCTGAATTTTTTGTCTGTCGTCCGTTGTCCGTTCTCTGTTGTAAAAAAAATAACAGACTACGGGCAAGGACAAAAGCAATGGGCAATGGACCACAGACAACAGGTCTATGTCTTACTTTCATAAGTGGGAGGAATTTCCGAAAGTCCAGGGATTGCGCTCCGGGACTAACCGTCGGACCATAACGGGTGAGAAAATTACCGTGGTTAATGCGGAAATTCTCCCTGGAACCCAGTTTGACGGGCGTCTACATAGTCATCCTTCCGAGCAGGTCGTGGTTATGCTGGAAGGGCGTCTTAAGCTCCGGGTTGAGGATGAAGAGCGCTGGTTAGAACCGGGGGATGTGGTCTGTATTCCGGAGGGGTTGTACCACGGCGCTACCGGGGTTGGAGAATCTGGAGCGAAATATTTTGAGATTTTCTCTCCTATTCGGATTGATTATTTAATAGGATATCTGGGTCCTTCTCAATTGAAGTTTCGAAAATGAGCTTAGTATCAAAGAAAGCGAACTTCACGACATTTTTCGGGATCTGTTTGATGTTAGGCCTGGTTGGCTTTTCCGTGTCCCGACAGGTCCTGGTACGGGACTGCCCTCCGCTCAACCGCATCACGCTCCTCGTAGAAGATGACCCGGAAGATCTGACCAATCTAGAGGCGCGTATCCCTTTAATTCTTATCCATGGGTTGCATGGGACTACAGATCTGGAGAACGTGACCGATGAGTCCTGGAAAAATTTCCTGGCGTATTTGAAATCCACGCCGGCGCTCCATCAAAAATTCAAGATTTATCGCTTTCATTACTTAAGCAATAAGTGCCCGGTGTCTAATCTGGCTAAAGGGTTGGGCCAGCAGATTGACCAGATGATTCGTCGGGGGAAATTGGAAGATAAACCCTTTATTATCCTCGCCCATAGCCTGGGAGGGCTTATCGCAAGGACTTACATGGGGAGTTATTACCATCAGGGGATTGGTAATTATGCAGGCCAGCTCGGTGGAGAACGCGTATTAAAGCTGATCACCCTAGCTACCCCTCACCATGGGACCCCGGCAGCAAATAAGGATGCCCGAAATGCCCTCGCCAACCAGTCGGCGGTTTTATACGGCTGGCTGGATGCCTTGCAATTAAGCGATATCGCCTTCTGGTGTTCTACGGAGCTCTCTTCTTGCGATAACGCCCTAGTTCCCGACATTCCTAATCGGGCCGATTTGAGGTATGATAATTTTGATGCAGCCCTCCCCCCTTCCGCATACCAGACCGGCTCGGAACGGAACGATTGGTTGATCAAGTTGAACGATAGGAACGAAACGTCCTTGCCCCTCCAGAACCTGAACAGGCGTTACGATGAAAAGATCATAGCCTACTACGGCTATGTAGATCCCAACGATCCTTACCGTCTTTATTTATCCGATTGGTACGAAGGTTCAAGCCGAATCACAGGGATTTTGAGCCCCCTTGCCAACTTTCCCTACGCGACCATCATGGATAACCATCTGGGTCTGATCGCTTCGAGCGTCGTTATGGACACAGGGCTCTCCCACGCATTTCCCCTAAATGATGGGCTCGTCCCCGCACTCAGCGGCAGTTTTTATGGCCATCATCTGGGCGGACGCCGTGTTTTTATCGGATACGACCATCTGGATATGAAAGACGGAAAAGTAGATAAATCTGGAGGGATTCCCCTGTTCCAGGCCATTGAAAACGACCTTCTTAATGAGACCACCCGGGCAGTTATTACCTTAGAGCTCCGAAGGGGAGCGGAGGGGCAGGGGAGCAGGGGGGAGCGCTCCCAATCTCCCGCTCCCCCCCTCTCCCAGGCATCCTTTCCGGCGCTGGCCCCCGTCCTTTTTAGTGGGTCCGCTTCCACAGCTTATCTAGGTCAAAATATCATTTCCTATTTTTGGGACTTCGGGGATGGCTCCACAGAGACCGGAGAAGCCGTTGAGCATTCTTATCTGGCTTCAGGCACCTATAAAGTTACGTTGACCATTCAAACCAGCTTAGGTGACAAAAATACGGCAGTAACCATGGTCAATATTCGTAACCCTCAAGTTAATACGGTCCATAGAGATGCCTGGACCAAAAAATTTAGTACCCTGGAATCCCCCTTTATTACCTCCTACAGTTGGGATTTCGGAGACGGGACTCCGCCCGTTCGCGCCTCAGAGGCCGAGCATAAGTACGACAAAGGGGGCTATTACAAAATAACCCTGACCTTGACGACGCGCACAGGTTCTACGTTACAAAGTACAACCAATGTAACCATTGGTACAGGTCCTACCCTCATTCCTCAAAGCAGCATCGATTCCGAGGAAGTGTGGACCGTCGCGGGAAGTCCTTATTTAGTTCAAGGAACCCTGGCTGTGGAGGAAGGTGCGGCGCTAGTCCTTGAGCCGGGGACGGTTATCAAGTTCGGTCCTGGGACTTCTCTTATTGTAAGAGGCACCCTGAAAGCGGAGGGTACGGAAACCCAGAAGATTGTTTTTACATCCTATCGGGACGACCCCCTCGAGGAGGAAAGGAGAAGTGGGAGAAGGGGAGAGGGGGAGGCCGGCCCCCCGGCCCCGGGGGATTGGGGCGGGATTTATTTTACCGATACCAGCAGGGATAGCTCCTTGTCCAATGCGGTCATCCAGTATGGCCAGGATAACGTTCAAATTTCAAGCTCCTCTCCCGTTATTACCCGCAGCGTCCTCAAGTATGGAGCCAATCATGGGATTTATCTCTCTAAGGGTTCAAAAGCCCTCCTCTCAGAAAATGTTATCTCCGAGAATCAAAGCGGGATTACTATCGTGGCGTCTTCTCCCACCCTTATCCGTAATACCCTTGAAGATAACTCTCTTGTTGGAGTCAGGGTGGATGATAAATCGAGTCCCGAGATCACCGGGAATACGTTCAGCCATAATGAGATGGCTCTCGATATTCATTATGGTCGAGGCACGTCGGTTATTTCAGTCAGTAATGCAGGATTAACGGCTAAAGATACTGCCCGCGTTCAGGGTACCCTCACCTCCAACGTCCTCTGGAACAATAACATGGTTTACACCGTGGATAAGAAAGGCCTTACTATTGCTCCCGAAGGCATTTTAACCATAGCTCCTGGATCTATTATCAAAGGGCACCCGGGTAGTTTCTTTGAAGTTTATGGGATGCTTTTGGCGGATGGGACCGATACCCGGAAAGTTGTTTTTACTTCCATCAAAGATGATGCTTTCGGAGGGGATACCAACTGGGATGGCGCCGCGAGCAGACCCGCCCCCGGGGACTGGAACGGGATCACCATTTCAAGCCCAGGTCTGCAAAGCGTACTTCGGCATTGTATCATCCAATATGCGGGGGTTATCGAAGACGAGCGGGCGGGTGACCTGCCGTCTTCGCATCAGACCGCCGCGTTAAAAATTATTGCTTCCTCCCCCACGATCGCCAATAGTACCCTTGCCCACAATCTTGAGGAAGGGATTTATCTAGATCAAGGGTCCCGGGCCTTCCTTTTAGGGAACCGGATCTCCGATAATTTGATCGGAATTCGGAGCAACTTATCCCTGCCCACTGTTCTCCACAATACCTTATCTGGGAACGGTCGGTATGGGATCCAGAATATGAGCGAGGCGTTACCGATTATCGCGGAGCAGAATAACTGGGGGCATCCTACGGGGCCTTATGATCCTTCGGATGATCGAGCGACAGGGGGGCTTTACAATCCTTATGGGCAAGGGGATCGTGTCAGCGACGGGGTCGATTATGAGCCCTGGAGCGATCAACAAATCGCCCCGGGACGGCTCGAGGCGCCGCCTGTAGAGAAGTCCGTAGGCAGAGGGGATTGGGAGGGCGAGGAAACGAAGGAGTGGGAGCACGGAGGAGCGGAAGCACAGGATAGCTCCTATTCCTCCATCTCCCCGACCTCTTGGCCTCCCATTCTTCCGCCCTCTGGCGCCCTCCTGCTCACGGCAAGGTCTATGGCGTCCCCCTCGGAAGAGGGGGGAAATCTGAGATCTACCTCTACCACGGAAACTCCTTTATCTACGGCTCCGAACCTCGCGGCTCAGCCTTCGGCGTCAACGCCTTCTGAATCCGCTCCTGTACTACTGACCCCGATGCCGGCTGCTGCCGTGGTCACGCCTGTTGAGCAGAATTCCCAACCTGTCGAGCCGGTAGGGACCCCGATATCTTCGGCACCCACTCCCATCCCCTCTGTAGCGACCCCCGCGCTACCTGCTGCAAAGCCGGGACCTTCCCTATCTACGCCGATGCCCCCGACGCCTTTACCCACAGTTACGCCGGGTCCGGGCTCGACTCCTCCTTCTCCGACCCCGACGCCGGTGCCCCCGACGCCGACCCCGGAGCCTGGGTCCCCGACCCCGACGCCGGTGCCCCCGACGCCGACCCCGGAGCCTGGGTCCCCGACCCCGACGCCGG
>Ga0073934_10007478_pt1 | contig 15170 bp, 11 predicted proteins | sample LarsenN4metaG_FD_76834 | JGI IMG/M metagenome (GOLD analysis project Ga0073934, IMG submission 76834) | Hot spring sediment bacterial and archeal communities from British Columbia, Canada, to study Microbial Dark Matter (Phase II) - Larsen... ...
ATCGCCTGCTGCGCGCCGCCCTCGCCCAGGGCGCGCCGACCCTGGGCATCTGTCTCGGCTCCCAGCTCCTCGCCAAGGCCGCCGGAGCGCGGGTCGCGCCGGGGCCGGACAAGGAGATCGGCTGGTACCGGCTGACGCTCACCCCGGAGGGGGCCGCGGATCCGCTCTTCGCCGGGTTCCCGCCGGCGTTCGAGGCCTTCGAGTGGCACGGCGACGTCTTCGAGCTGCCAGGGGGCGCCACCCACCTCGCCGCCTCGGCGCGCTACCCCTATCAGGCCTTTCGGCTCGGCCGCCGCGCCTACGGCCTCCTGTTTCACCTGGAGGTCACCGCGCCGATGGTGCGGACGATGACCGAAACGTTCCGAGACGACCTCCTGGCGCTCGGCGATGCCGGCCGCGAGTCGGCCCTCCTGGCTGATCTCGACCGCCGCGCGGCGGCGCTGAACCGCCTGGCCCGCCAGTTCTTCGAGCGCTTCCTCGCGCCGTCGGTCCCGTAGGCCCGATCTCGATCGCACCCACACCGGCTGCGGGGACTCCTGCGCCAGCGTGCGCGAGCTGAGGAGCCTCGCGCGGGCGCTTGGCGGTAAGATGGGCTCGTGAGTGTTCGTCGTCTCCATCACGCTCGAGCTCGAGCTCACGTGACGCCGATCGCCGCGCTCAGGCGGGTCGCCCTCGGCCGGAGACGGCTCCTCGCCGCGCTCCTCCTCGCGGGCCTGGTCCTCCTCACCGCGGCGCCGCTCGTGCTGGCCGAGGAGAAGGCGCCGGCCCCGCCGGCCCGAGTGGAGGCCCCCCACGACTACCGGACGTTCTTCGGGACCAACCCGCGGCTGGTCGTCTGGGTGGTCGCCCAGGTCCACCTGATGTTCGGGGCGTTCGTCCTGGGCGTGCCCATCTTCGCCTCCATCGTGGAGATCATCGGCTGGCGGACCCGGGACCCGCGCTACGACCGCCTGGCCCACGAGTTCACGACGCTCCTGTCGGCCGCCTTCTCCACCACCGCGGCGTTCGGCGGCCTCCTCGTGTTCGCCCTCATCGGCCTCTATCCCCGGTTCATGGCGTTCCTCACCTCCGTCTTCCACCCGACCTATTACGTCTACGCGCTCCTCTTCTTCGCCGAGGGCTTCACGCTCTACCTCTACTACTACGGCTGGCACCGGATGCAGGGACGATGGAAGGGGCCCCACGTCCTCCTGGGCGTCCTGCTGAACGTCTGGGGCACGGCCCTCATGCTCCTGGCGAACGCCTGGGCGTCCTACATGATGGCCCCCTCCGGGCTCGACAAGGAGACGCTCCGGTTCGTCGGCACCACCTGGCAGGCGGTGACGAACCCCCTCTGGATCCCCATCGGCATCCACCGCTTCATCGCCAACATCGCCTTCGGCGGCTTCATCGCCGGGGCGTATGCGGCGATCAAGTTCCTCGGCGCCCGCACCCCCGAGGCGCGCGCCCACTACGACTGGATGGGCTACGTCGGGAACTTCGTCGGGCTCGCGGCCCTCATCCCCCTCCCCTTCGCCGGGTACTACCTGGGCCGCGAGATCTACTCGGCCAGCGCCGTCATGGGCAACAACATGATGGGCGGGGCCTTTTCCTGGACCTTCATCATCCAGGCGATCCTCATCGGGATCCTCTTCATCGGCGGCAACTTCTACCTCTGGGCCGGGATGGGGCGGATCGAGGGCTCCGAGCGCTACCAGCCGTACATCAAGTACATCCACCTGGTCCTCCTCGTCTGCTTCGCCGTCTGGCTCACGCCCCGCAACGTCCCCATGTCGGGCGAGGAGCAGATGGCGCTGGGCGGGCAGTTCCACCCGGTCCTCAAGTACTTCGGGCTCATGTCGGCCAAGAACGCCGCGGTCAACCTGATCATCCTGTCCACGTTCTACTCCTTCCTCCTCTACCGCCGGGCCAACAAGGGGCGGACCCGGCCGTTCGCCGAGCAGGGTCTCGGCGGCAAGGTCGTGCTCGGGGTCGCCGCGGCGGCGGCCATCCTGATCCTCTGGTGGTACGCCCACGGTCTCCTGACACTCGATCCGAAGACCCTGGACCTCTCGCCGGATCGGGCGCGCTACTTCAAGCTCCCGGCGTTCCTCCTCCTGGGTCAGATCGGGATGGTGCTGGTCACGGGGCTCCTGACCCTGCGCGACCGCGGCCCCCTCGCCCAGGGGCTGTTCTTCGTGTCCACCGCCCTGGCCTCGGCGCTCGTCCTCGGCGTCTACGGCTTCGTCATCATGGAGCGGGCCAACCCCTTCCTCCGGAACCTGGCGGTCGCCCAGTGGCTGATGGTCATGGTGTGCCTCCTCTGGAACACGGCCATCGACGTCCTGCTCTTCCGGGGCGCCGAGACCGTGGGGCGGATCGAGTGGGGCAAGATGACCGCGCGCTCCCAGTACGCGCTGGTCCTCCTCTGCGTCGCGATCGTGATGCTCATGGGTCTCATGGGGTACATCCGCTCCGGGCTCCGCGAGGACTGGCACGTGTACGGGGTCCTCCAGGACACCTCGGACTGGGCCTACACGCCGACGATGGCGTACATGGCGAAGGTCGTCGGGGCCATCGTCCTCCTCTTCCTGGGGCTGGTGGCCTTCGTCTTCTGGCTGGCGGGGCTCGGCGAGACGAAGGCGGCGACCGCGCTCGCGGAGCATCCCTCACCGGCGGTGGCGCTCTCCGAGCCGGCGCTCCCCGCCGGAACCAACCCGCACGGGCGCGGGAGACGCGAATGAGCCAGCGGCCGTTCCTCGGCGTCACGATCTTCACCCTCGCGGTCGTCCTGGTCTTCGTCTACGTGGGCGAGGTCCTGACCCGGATCTCCGGGGAGGCGGACCGGGGCCCGGGCGTCACGGTGGCGGCCGGGAGCGTCACCCCCGAGGCGGGCGAGGCGCTCTTCTGGGGCAAGGGCAAGTGCGGGACCTGCCACGCGGTCGGCTCCCGGGGGAACTCGATCCGAGGGCCCAACCAGGGGGACTCGGGACCCCTGGGGATGGCCATCGGGGCCCGCGCGGCGGAGCGGGCCAAGGAGCGCGCGAAGGCGACGGGACGGCCGTTCGCGCCGACGGACTACCTCGTGGAAAGCGTCATCGATCCCGGCGCCCACGTCGTGGAGGGCTACAAGAACGAGATGCCCAACCCGCTCCGCCCCCCCATCGGCCTGAAGCCGGACGAGGTGAGGGCCGTGATCGCCTACCTCCAGAGCCTGGGGGGCACCGTGGACGTGGCGGCCATCAAGCTCCCGGCGGGGCTCGAGGCCCAGGCGACCCAGGCCGCCGCCGCCGCGGCGGCGTGGTCCCCCTACCTCGGGGGGGACCCGAAGGCCGGCGAGCAGCTGTTCTTCCACCCCGAGTCCAACGCCGGCTGCGCCAAGTGCCACGTGATCCAGGGGAAAGGCGGTCAGGTGGGACCCGAGCTGACCGGCGTCGCCGGCACGCGCGATCCCAAGTTCATCGTCGAATCCATCCTGGAGCCGTCCAAGGTGATCGCCTCGGGGTACGAGCCCATCCTCGTCGTCACGAAGGAGGGTCAGTACGTGACCGGGGTCATCAAGCGCGAGGACCCCACGGTGATCGAGATCGCGGACAGCCAGGGCGAGGTGCACCGGCTCGAGAAGGGCCGGATCCAGCAGCGCTCCCCGCAGAAGACCTCCCTGATGCCCGGGAACTTCGGCGAGATCCTGACGGTCCAGGAGTTCCACGACCTGCTGGCGTTCCTCCTCGCCCAGAAATGAGCGTCCCCGGGCCGATCCGCGTCGCATCCCGTCGTCCTCGGTCGCCGGGCGGGCCGCGGCTGCCGCTCTTCTGGGGCGTCGGGGCAGCCCTCGGCGTGACCGGGCTCGTCCTGGGCTGGGGCGTCCCGCTCCTGGGGATGTGGCTGACTGGCCGGGACCGGCTCCTCCCGATCCCCGCGACCGCCCTGGCGATCTACGCCCTGCTGGCGCTCGTCGGCGCGCTCACGTACGTCGTGATCAGCGACGAGGGGCTCGCCGATTTCCTCCGCCCGGTGGCCGCGTTCCTCAGGGGCCCGAGCCCGGAGGCGCCCGGCGCCCGCCTGGCGCGCGCGGCGCGGCTGGCCGCGCTCGTCCTGATCCCGCTCTCGGCCGGAGGGCTCGTCTACTCCCAGATGAGACCCCGGGAGGGCAGCCCGACCCTCCTCCGGATCCAGCACCCCACGATCCCGGGGGCGTTCGAGCGGCTCCGGAGTCCCTTCCGGGAGCCGTCGGACGAGCTCGTGCGCGCGTGGATGGCCGAGACGAAGTTCGCCGGTGGCCTGGAGGACGCGCGGAAGGCCTTCCACGAGCAGACCCTGGTCGAGGCCCGCACGCTCTACCAGATCAACTGCCGGCCGTGCCACGGGGACGCCGCCGACGGCGCCGGACCCATGGCGTGGGGCTTCCGCCTCAAGCCGGTGAACTTCCGGGACCCGGGCACGATCGCCACGGTGGTCGAGGCCTACGCCTTCTGGCGAGTGACCGAGGGGGGCCCCGGGCTCCCGCCCGAGGGGAGCCCGTCCGAGTCCGCCATGCCGATCTGGAAGGGCGACCTCTCGGAGGCGCAGCGCTGGAAGGCCGTCCTGGGGGCGTACGATCTGGCGGACGTGGAGCCCCGGAAGCCGGAGAAGCTGGAGGCGCGGCCGCCCAGCCTCCGGGGCCCGAGCCTCCACGGGCTCCTCCTGCCCCCGTCGGCGTGGGCCCAGCCCAAAGCCGCCGGACCGTCAGCCGACCTCGACCGGGGCCGGGAGACCTACGCGAAGCGCTGCCTCGCGTGTCACGGTGAGAAGGGAGACGGCCAGGGGCCGGTGGCGGAGTTCCTGAACCCCCGCCCGCGCGACTTCGTCGCGGCCGCTTACAAGTTCCGGACCACGGCCTCGGGCGAGGCCCCCACCGACGAGGACCTCTTCCGCGTGGTGACCAACGGGATCCCCGGCACGGCCATGTCGGGCTGGACGATCCTCTCCGAGGCCGAGCGCCGCCAGGTCATCGCCTACATCAAGACGTTCGACGCCGAGAAGTTCAAGGCCCCGCCCGAGAAACCCGAGATCGCCCGGGCCGACGTGGCGTCCTCGGCCGACCTGATCGCGCAAGGGCGAGACGTCTACCAGAAGGCGAAGTGCTGGGAGTGTCACGGGGACGAGGGACGGGGCGACGGCGAGAAGGCGGCCGACCTGAAGGACGATGCCGGCCTCCGCATCCGGCCCGCCGACCTGACGAAGGGCTGGCGCCTGAAGGGGGGCCGCGAGGCGCGTGACATCTTCCTGCGCCTCACGACGGGGGTGGACGGCACGCCCATGCCGTCCTTCGCCGATGCCCTCCCTGAGGTCGAGCGGTGGGCCCTGGCCCACTACGTCCGGTCGCTCCAGACGCGGGACGAGCCCGGCTCGGGCGTCGTGCTCCGCGCGGTCCGGGTCCGGGGCGGGCTGCCCGGCGAGCCGACCGATCCCCGGTGGGCCGACGCGCCGCGCCTGGCCGTGCCACTGAGCGGTCAGGTCCTGGCCAAGCCGCGCTGGCAGAACCACGCGGTGGATGCGGTCACGGTCCGGGCCCTGTACGACGACCAGGCCATCGCGTTCCTCCTCGAGTGGAACGACGGCGTCAAGGACGTCGCCCACGCGCCCGGCCCCGACCCCGAGCTCCGGGACTCGACCTATCCCCGGCTCGATCTCAAGAAGGAGCCCGCAGAGAGGCTCCGGGATGCGATCCGGCTCCAGTTCCCGGTCTCGCTACACGCCCGACCCGATCGCCCGCACTTCTTTCTGGGAAGCCCGGGCCGGCCGGTGAACCTCTGGCACTGGAAGGCTGACCTCAACGAGGATGCGAGCCGCTCGACCGCGGTCGAGGAGGAGAACGCCGAGGGCTTCGCGAAGCCGGTCACGCCCCAGCCGCCCGACAGCCAGGAGACCGTGGGAAAAGGGGTGTGGACCAAGGGACGGTGGCGGGTCGTCATGCGGCGGGCCCTGGCGGGCCGGGATCGCGGGAAGGACATCGCCTTCGAGCCGGGGAAGCTGATCCCCTTCGCCGTCCACGCCTGGGACGGCTCCAACCGGGAGAGGGGCCTCATGATGGCCCTGTCCTCGTGGAACTTCGTGTACCTTGCGGTGCCGACCCCGCTGACGGCCTACCTCTACGCCGTGCTGGGGTTCCTCGCGGTGGGCGGGGTGGAGTGGGGGCTGATTCGGCGGGTTCGCCGCGCGCCGCCCGCCGCCGTGAGCGGCCCATCGGCGGGGGATCGCGAGCCATGACGACCAACCGCCCCTCGCCGCCCGGGGGCGACGACGTCGACGCGGTCGAGCAATCGGTCGTCGGCCCCGCCTTCCGCGCCGGGCTCCTCGGGGAGCTCGCCCGGCTCGAGGCAGGACAGCCCCGGGAGCCGCCTTCCGGCGGCGTCCCGCCTCGCGGCCGTCAGCGCCTCCCGGCGCGTCGGGGGCGGCCCGCCCGCCGCGGGCTCCGGAACGCCTCCAGCCGGGACAAGAGCTCACGGACCCGGATGGTCGTCCGGAAGGGGAGCACCGCGCCCGGCAGCGCCCGCGCGGGCAGGCGGCGCTTGGCCGGCACCGCCACCAGGAGGTTCGACCCCTCGACGGCGCGAAGCCGCGCGAGCTTGGCCTCGAGGTACTCCGGCGTCCAGTACCCCAGGATCTCCAGCGCCACCCGGGTGCCGTCGGCATGCGTGAACACGAAGTCCGGGACGAGCACGGCGCCCGCCCCTCCCAGGATCGCCCCCTCGCGCGCGAGCCGCCAGCCGTCCCGCGCCGGGCCGAACCGCGCCGCGAAGGTCTCCTCGAGCCGGGAGTCGAACAGGGCCGGGGCGGGCACGCGCGAGCGCAGCCCGTCGGCGGCCGAGAGGGCACAGTGGACGGGGCGCCAGCCCTTGCGGAGCACGACGTCGGCCCGGAGCGTCCAGTCGCGGGCCTGCACCAGCGCCGCCAGGAACCGCGCGAAGCCGACGCCGTAGGCGCGGGTCTCGCGGAGCACGGAGTTCGGGCCGTCGAGGACCAGCCGGTAGCCGCCGTCGAGCGGCTCGATCTGGTAGAGCAGCCTGGCGAGGTGCGCGTAGCGCAGGATGTGCGTGAAATCGGCCCGCGCCTCGACCGTGACGCGCGTCGCGTCGTAGAGCAGAGCCTGGGCCTGGCCGAGATCGTAGTCGGCGGCCGCGTCGGCGGCGGCGTAGTCGGCCGGGAACCCCCGGAGGCGGTGGAACTCCGGGTAGTCGGCGTAGAGCGCGCTCACGATCCCCTCCTGGCGTCCCGGCACCGGATCCAGGATCGTGCCGAGCAGCGCCCGGGCCCGGGAGTCGTCCACCACGGGGTGCTCGCGCGCCGCTGTGGTGAACAACCGGAGGCGCCGCTCGCCCTGGCGCGTCGGGCGCGGCCACTCGTACTCGGCGACCGCGTCCAGGACCTCGACGACCGCCTCGACGCGGTCGGGGCGGAGCCCCTCCAGCGCCTCCCGCGCCGCGTTGCGCACCTCGCCCAGGGTCCGGCCGGCTCCCGTCCGGTAGACGGCGATCGCCCGTTCGAGGCGTCCCAGGCACTCGGGCCCGAGCCGGTCAGAACAGATCGAGCTGCCGGGCTTGAGCCACCGATAGACGCGATGCGCTTTGGTAAGCATCGCTCCGGCCCCGCCGGCGCGCACGCGCCACGTCGGGGCTCTCCTGGACCACGACCTCGTACAGGCGCGCCGGGCGGTCGCCCCAGCGCCGCAGCAGCCGCCCCAGCCGCTGGACGGCCTCGCGCACGCCCCGCTCGCCGCCCAGCACGATGCCGAGCTTGACGGCCGGCGCGTCCCATCCCTCGTTCAGGACCTGGCAGGCCGCCAGGGCCCGGATCTCCCCCCGCGCAAAGGCGTCGAGGACCGCGTTCCGCTCCCGCTTGTCCGAGTGGGCCGTCAGCGCGGGAATCAGGAATCGCGCCGAAACGTCCAGCGCCATCCGGTTCGACGCGGTGAAGATCACGCACGGCTCGTCCGGGTGGAGCCGCAGGATGTCCTCGACCACGCGAAGCTTCTCGGCCGACCGGTGGACAAGGGCGAGCTTGCGGCGCCAGGCCCGGAGGACCTCCTTGGCCTCGGGGTCCTCGCGCGAGCGCCGGGTCAGGTCCTCCCAGGCGAAGGCCGGGGCCTCGCGGCGCCGCGCAGCGACGTAGGCGCGGATGCGCCGAGACAGCGCGTCGAACTCGGCCTGCTCGGCGTCCCCGAGATAGATCGGCACGCGGATGAGGGCGTAGTCGGCCAGCGTCCGGCCCCGCGCGTCGGCGATCGCCTCGTCGTAGACGACCGGGCCGATGAGGTCTCGGAGCATGCGGTCGCGCCCGTCGGCGCGCCACGGGGTGGCGGTCAGGCCGAGCCGGAGGGGGGCGAGACAGTCGAGCGCGCTCTCGTGGAGGCTGGGCGCCGGCAGGTGATGGGCCTCGTCGTAGACGACGAGGCGGTACCGGTTGCCGATGTCTTTCATGTGAATGTAGGCGCTGTCGTAAGTCGTCACGGTCAGCGGCCAGACCTCGTGGCGACCGTCGCCCAGCACGCCGGCCTCGACCCCCAGCCCTTGCCGGAGCCGTCGCTGCCACTGGTACATGAGGTCGCGGAGCGGCGTGACGACCAGCGCGGCGACCCGGTGGCGGGCGATGGCGGCCAGCGCGATCTCGGTCTTCCCGGTCCCCGTGGGCTTGACGACGACGCCGCGCCCGCCCGCCGCCTCCCAGGCGCGGACGGCGGCCTCCTGGTCGGGTCGCAGCCGAGGGAGGCTCGGCCTGAGCCGCGGGCACTCGAAGAACCGCGGCGCCTCGTCCTCGAGGCTCAGGCGGTACGCGGCGGCGGCCTCGTGGACGCGCGCGTGCTGGATGGCCTCGGTCCGCCAGGCGCCGACGCGGGGATCCCAGACGAACCAGGGCGGCACCGCGACAGCCCGGGGCGCCTCCAGCCGCAGCGAGCCCCGGTCGAAGACGAGGCGATAGGTCCCCGGGACCGCGCCCGGCGGGGCCGGAGGGACACCCTCGCTCCCGCGGGCCCGGGGCCCACGAGCCGGGGTCCTGGCGCCAGCGCGCTGCACGCGCCCATGGTACCGCACTCCCCCGGGGACGGTCCTGACCCGAACCGCGGAGGATCCGACCTCGAGAAGGCCGGGGTCAAGATCCGGAAGCGAGCGTAACGTCGGCCGAGACGCCGGGCGCCAATCTCTGGGCGCGTGGGGGATGAGGACCGGAGCGCCCGGCTCAGGCGGTGGGCTGCGCCCGCCCGGCCACCCGGGGCGGGGCGGCCGCGACCTCGTCGGCGCCGGACGCGAGGGCCGGGGCCTCCTCGGGGAGGCGTGTGGTCGGGCTTTTGACGCCCTCCTGCCAGCTCACGTTCTCAGGATGGCGTCCACCTCCGAGAGGTTGCGCGTCTGCACGGCGTGCTTGAGGCGCCCCTCGATCACGTCGCTCAGCGGCGTGGCGGAGAGGCCGAGACGCTGGACGATTTCGCGGTAGAACCAGTGGTACTCCAGGGCGAAGACGACGCTCATGGCGACGGTCAGGATCCCGACGGTCCCCGCCGTCACCTTGAACCGGAGGCTCTGGGCCCGGACTCGCACGATGCGTCCCTCGAAGAGATTCCTCCCGCTGTTCCGCGCGCGGGGGGATGGGGCGAACGCGCCATTTTCCTGAACCGCTCTGCCTACGCAGGGGCTCGGCGGGAGGTGTCCTTCGCCACCCGGGCTCTTCATCGTCGTGGACGCTCGGAGTCGGATCGGAGGACAATGACAGGGGCCGGTCCCGAGCGCGCGTATCGCCAAAGGGAGGGTGGGCAGCCATGGCATCGACGCGGAAGCGGAAAGAGGAAGTCGCCCGGATCCAGGGATTCATCCAGCCGCGAGAGCAGACGAGCCTGCGAGATGTGTGGCGGGCCTTCGTGACGGGCGGAACCTGGGAGCGTGTCGGGAAGGCCTCGCGGAGGATCGCGCGATTTCGCCACAAGCGGTACCGTGGCCAGGTGAGGCTCGAGTGGTGGGGGAAGGCGCTCCGCTTCGCCGTCGAGGATGCCGACACGAGCGGGCGGATCGGGGGGGCCTTCCTGGGCCATGTCCAGCGGCATGGCCGCTCGGCGGTCGACCGAATGGACCTGCAGTTCCGGTAGCCGCCGACGAACGCGCACACCCGCGCCACGGGGGACGCCGAGGAGCGTGCCCCGGCCCGACGCGGCCGACTCGCGGGAACGAGGGACGGCCCCCCTACGTGATGGGCCGCGGCGCGAAGCTCATGGCCATGAAGGCGCGCTTGTAGGGGCTCTCGCCGACCTTCGTGATCCGCCCCTTGCCGAGCTTGAACCGGTAGCGGTTCGTCACGGGATCCGGGACCCGCGGCACCACCGAGTTGGCCGGCGACCCAGGCCAGATGAAGTTGGCGAAGGTCACCCCTCGGCGGACCGCGTCGGTCACGATGGCGACCGCCGTGAAGCTCGCCTCGGTGGTCCGGATCGCCCCGGCCTTCACGAGCTGGGAGAACGAGAGCTCGCCGTCATCGACCCCGAGGTAGCCTCCCGTCTGGACCAGCACCCGGTCGTTCTCGATGGCCACCATGTCGCCGCTCTCGATCCCGCGGGGCCGGGCGTCCTCGGGGTGGATCTCGATGAAGGTGTAGGGCCATCGTGCCATGACGTACGGGCGCCGGAAGTCGTCGAAGCCCGACTGCCAGAGCTCGTTGATCCGCCCGTTGGTCACCCAGAGTTCGTCGCCGACCGGCTTCACGGCCTCCCAGAAGTCCTGGAAGTCCTCCCAGTAGCTCCGGAGGAGGATGGCCTTCCCCGAGTGGGTGTCGAAGGCCGTGAGCCACTTGGGATGGACCGTCGGCCCCTCGGGCGGCCCGAGCTGGAGGGTCGAGTCGTGGAGACGCTTCGTGCCGACGAGCGTCCCCCCCACCAGCCGGATGGGCGTCTGGATCCCCTCGGTCCCGTAGTTGCGGAGCAGATCGTGGGCGCGCTTCCCCTCCCGCCGGGCCTTGACGACGAGGGGGTAGTAGTTGAGGACCCCGCCGCGGCCGTGACGCGCGGACTCCTCGAAGATCTCGTTGGAGTCCTTCCAGTCGAACCCCTCGAACCCCATCGTCCGGGCGAAGCCCGCGACGATCCACCAGTCGGGCCGCGCCTCACCCGGCGCGTCGTAGAACTTGGAGTGGAGCCTGAGCCGCCGCTCGCCATTACAGCGGGTGAAGTCCTCCTCGCCCCAGGTCGCGGCGGGCAGCACCAGGTCGGCGAGCTGCGTCCCGATAGGATCCACCGGGTAGATGTCCTGGTCCACCACGACCAGGCCGCCCGCGTCCACGCGGCGCTTGAGCGTGTCGACGGCCGCCTTCGGGCTGAAGCTCCCGATCTGGTGCGGGCTCTGCCGGGTCATCCGCGCGAAGGCGTCCATAAGCTCCTGGGAGGCGGCCATCGCCTGGAGCCACGTGGTCCCGATGACCCAGGCGAAGCGCACGTGGCCGTCCACGACCCACCGGTCGAGGTCGATCTCCTTCTTCCGGCGTCCCGGGAACTTCTCGGGGGAGAGCCCCATGGGGTACCCGGCCGGGCCCATCCAGCCGCGCTGGTGGCCGCCGCCTCGCGAGATCACGCGGCCGGGGCGGTTCCCCGCCCCGCAGAGGAGCCCCAGGGCCGCGAAGGAGGTGGTGTTGCCGAGGTTGTTGCACCAGTAGATCCCCTTCTCGAGCATGAACGAGGCCTTGGGGCGCGAGCCGTCCGGCCGAGGCTTGGCGAGCATCTCGGCGGCCTTCCGGATCGACCCTGCCGGGACGCCGGTGATCTGCTGCGCGGTCGAGAGCTCGGCGAACTGGTAGCCGAGGAGCCACTTCTTGTAGTCGGCGAAGCCGACGCCGTAGCGGCCCCACGTGGTGAACCACTCCGAGGGCGTGTTCCGGGGGCCGCGCCCCATCCCGGTGTCGATCTCCCAGGCGTTGGAGACCCACTGCTCGATGAACTCCGCATCCTCCCAGCCCTGCTCGAGGATGACGCGGGCGATGGCGAGCTGGAGGACGGCGTCGGTGCCGGGGATCACGGGGAGGAAGAGCCCGCCCTTGACCTCGCCGTAAGCGACCCCGCTGGTCTTCCGGGGCAGGGCGAAGATGAGCCGCTTGTTCGGGTTCGTGCCGCCCATGATCCACGTGGTGAAGAGGACCGACTTGGTCTCCCAGGGGTCGACGCCGGCGAAGTAGATGACGTCGGCCGCGCCCCAGTCCTCGTAGGAGGCGCTGAACGCGTCAATCCCGGCCCAGTCGAGCCCCGGGGTGTCGGGGCCGGGCCCCGGCTTGTCGTGCGGGGCGTAGGCCGGCGTGCGGATCGCGCCGAAGGCCAGCTTGGCGATGGCGTAGGTGTTCTCGAAGTACTGGTAGGAGTACGTCTTCATGGCCCAGGCGTGCTCGCCGTAGCGGTCGAGCACGTACCGGGAGACGCCTGCCATCACCTCGAAGGCGGTCTCCCACGCGATCGGCTGGAGGGTGCCGCGGACCCGCATCATCGGGTGGAGGAGGCGCTCCTGAGAGGGCTTGTTCGGGTTGAAGCACTTCTGGGCGAGGACGCCGCCACGGATGGAATGGTTGCCGCCGATGTTGACCACCTTGGCATCCCCGTCGGGCATCACGACCACATGGTGCGGGCGTCCGTCGACGAGGACGACGTTGTGCATGTTCGGGCTGATCCACTTCCCGCTGTTGACCGCGGCGGGGAAGTTGACCTTGAGGGCGTTCTCGCTCGCCTTGGGCCCGCCCTCGCGGCCGAGGGGCCAGGTGTAGACCTTGTAGCCGCAACCGACGATGCAGTAGTCGCAAACGGTCGTCGCCACCCTGGCGTCGCGCGGCGGCAGGGGCACCCGGTCCTCGGGAAGGTAGAAGTGGGAGACTTGTCTGGACATCGCGCCCTCCCTCAGCCCCGCGCCGCGAGGTTCGAGTGGTAGCCGTAGATGAGCCCCATGACGCCGGCCGCCCAGATCTCGTCGCCCCGGGTCTCCAGCGCGATCTGCGGGAGGCTCTCGGTGGCCTGGCCCGCCACCACCATGCCGTACCGGGTGAGATCGAAGGTGGTGAGGTGGAAGGGACAGGGCCCGAGGACCTTGTAGCGCCCTCGATACTGCCCCACGAGCGGGCCTCCCATGTGGCTACAGAGGGTCGAGAAGGCGACGATGTCCCGGTCGGGGCCCACGCCGCCGCCGGCCGGCGTGCCGAGCTTCACCAGCATGTTCGTGGAGTTGAAGTCCTTCCACGGGTACTGGAACGTCACGGGCTGGTCGACCCGGAGCTGGCTCACCCGGGCGATCCGCTGTCGGGGATAGGCCGCCCTCTGGAGCGCCGTGCCCTGGCCGAGCGCCGTGCTCCACGGGCCCTCGAGGAGCGTGATGCTGACCGCCGTCCCGCTCCCGAGCAGGAACGCCCGGCGGGAGAGACAGGGGCGGTTGCCGCTCGGTTCGCGCTCTACCATCGCCACACCTCCTATCGGAGCGCCGCGTAGTCCGGCAGGACCGGGGGCGCCATGGTGAGGGGCTTGTCGCTGGACAGCGCGAGGAGGAACGCTAGGAGGTCCTGCTTCTCCGCCGGTGAGAGCCGAAGCGGCCGCAGGAGCGGGCTCTTCTTCGGGTCGTCGCCGCCGCCCTGGTCGTAGAAGTCGATGACCTCCTCGAGAGTGAGGAAGACGCCGTTGTGCATGTAGGGGGCCGTGTACTTGAGCTCGCGGAGGCTCGGCGTCCGGAACTTCTCCTTGTCCTCCTCGCGCTTGGTCGTGTAGTAGAGCCCGAGGTCGCGATCGGCGGTCCGGTAGAGGCTCTCCGGGACCCCCCGGCTCACGTGCTGGTAGCGGAGGGTGATCTGCCGCAGGGGGTCCTCCTCGAACACCGGGCTCTTGGGGACGCCCAGGCGGTGGAAGCTCTCGTCGGAGAGGAGCGGGCCACTGTGACACTGGATACACGTGGCCCTCCCCTGGAAGAGCGCGAGGCCCCGCTTAGCCTCGTCGGAAAGGGCCCTGGCATCCCCTTTCGCGTACCGGTCGAAGGGGACGTGCTCGGCCCTGGAGACCAGCGTGCGCTCGAAGGCGGCGATCGCCTTCCAGGCGTCGCCGATCAGGGGGCGGTCGGTGCCGAAGACCGCCTTGAAGCGCGTGACGTACTCCGGGATCTGACGGAGGCGCTCCTCCATCATCATCGCGTCCCCGTTGCCCGCCACGTTCCCGCTGGCTGCGGCGTCCGCCTGGGCCTCGAGGCTCGTCACCTCGCCGGCCCAGAAGAGCTTCTGGTAGTAGGCCGCGTTGAGGACCGTCTGGGAGTTCCGCCAGTGCTGGGTCCCGGGGTAGCCCCGGGAGACGTCGCTCCCGTCGCCCCAGCCGGCCTCGGGGTTGTGGCAGGAGGCGCAGGACGTGGAGGCGTCCCCCGAGAGGCGGGCGTCGAAGAAGAGCAGCGTGCCGAGGGCCACCTTCGCGTTCGACATCGGGTTGTCCCGGGGCACGGGCGGCGGCGGCAGCGGGCCGAGGGCCGGGCCCTTCGGGGACTGGGCGAGGCCGCGACCGGCCGTCAGCCCGGCGGCGATCACCAGCCCGACCAGGAGCAGGATCCGGATCGCTCCGCGTGCGTCTTGCATGGCCGCCTCCTCAGTTCTTCCCCAGGGTGCGGAGCTGGTAGTCCGGGAGCGCCGGCGGCTCGACCCGCACGGGCTCGCCGGCAAGGGCCTTGAGGAACTCGACCAGCGCCATCTTCTCGGCATCCGTCAGCCCGAGCGGCTTGAGGAGCGCGCTCTTGTTCGGATGAGGGCCGCCCCCGCGGTCGTAGAACTCGACGACCGCCTCCAGGGTCGTGAGGACGCCGTTGTGCATGTACGGGGCGGTTCGTGACACCTCGCGCAGGGACGGGGTCCGGAACTTGCCGCGGTCCCGGGCATCCTTGGTGACCGCGTAGAGACCGACATCCTCGCGCAGGGTGTCGTAGCTCGGGACGCCGAGGGTCTTCATGAAGCGCCGGAAGCTCACGTGCCGGAGCGGATCGGCGAAGACGGCGGGGTTCTCCGGCACCCCCAGGGCGTGGAACTTCTGATCCGACAGGAGCGCGCCGCCGTGGCACTGGACGCACCCCGCCTTCCCCTGGAAGAGCGCGAGGCCCTCCCGCGCCGCAGCGCCGAGGGCCGCCGGCTCACCGGCAAGGTAGCGGTCGAAGGGGACATTGCGCGAGGCGATGGTCCGGACG
>Ga0073934_10007479_pt1 | contig 15168 bp, 6 predicted proteins | sample LarsenN4metaG_FD_76834 | JGI IMG/M metagenome (GOLD analysis project Ga0073934, IMG submission 76834) | Hot spring sediment bacterial and archeal communities from British Columbia, Canada, to study Microbial Dark Matter (Phase II) - Larsen... ...
GCCCGCGATGCAAGGAGCGAGGACGACGACGTATTCGGAGAATACGACGAGTCCGAGCGACGATGCAGCGCGGGCGTGCAGCCGGCCGAAGCCAGGAGGGACTACTGAAATAGGCTCTTAGTTGATTCTGTTGGGTCTTCGGGTCCTCGAGGGCTCTTCGTTAGGTTTGCCGAGTACAGTTTGCTGTCTGGCTGCCTTGGGTCCCCTCGAAGAATTTTGTCTACGTTCTAACTGACGGAGGAGAAATCGAATGAAACGGGTTTGGAATATTTCGCTGGCCGCGCTGGCAGTGGTGTGTGCTGGCTCCATGGGGCAGTTCGGGGGCGCGTTGAATGCCCAGACGACATTCAACCTGGGTTTCACGGGGCCGACCGCCTTCGCCGGCGGTGGCGGCGACGCCTGGGGCGGCGATTACAACTGCACGCTTGAGGGTGCAGGAGGAGGCACGGGCGCCCAGGGCTGGTCGATCAGCATCAGCGCCGACAACGCCTCGATCACCGAGATCACGACGGCCGGATCGGATGTGGACGCCCTCTTCTCGGGCGGCTTCAAGAAGTCCGAGCTGACCACGAAGGGCACGGGGGCCTGCGCGGGCAAGAACGGCGCTGTGAGCGCGGTGGTCCTCTCGTTCACCGAGCCCATCACGCTGCCGAACCCGCCGGCGACGTCCGTCATCGCCAAGATCAAGGCGGGCGGGACGATTCCCGATCCGTCGGCGAGCGCGTTCCTGCGCTATATCGACAACTGCCAGGGAGCCGGCCAGCCGGTCCAGAACAACATCACCCAGGACGGAAACACGGTTGCGCCGAACCTCGGTTCGCTCGAGATCGCGCTCACGGTGAAGGTTTCCTGCTGCGGCAAGCAAGCCAACGTAGGTTTCAGCGAGGAGTCAAAGTCGAGCGCCACCCCGTACGACGGGATCGTCGACAGCGGCCCGGGCGCGGAGTGCTCGGGAGGCGGCGGCAAGATCTCGAGGCAGGTCGCCGAGGGGGCAACCGGCTCCACGAAGGTCTTCGGCAACATCAGCTCCGAGAACGCCGGCGAGGGCGTCCAGGGCTGGTCGCTTTCGATCCAGATCTCAGGCGCGATCAACATCGGTGGGGTTACGACGGCCGGGACGGTCGTCGACGCCCTCTTCGCCGGCGGTTTCAAGAAGACCGAGACGATTGATCCGGCCAAGAACGAGGGCAAGAACGGCGCGGTTAGCGCGATCGTCCTCTCCTTCACGGAGCCCGTAACGCTGCCCCCGACTGGCACGGCCACCGTCCTTGACTTCACCGTCAACGCGAACGGCCCCCAGGGCGCCGACCCGATCTCCGGCGACCTCAAGTTCTTCGACGGCCTCCGGGGAGCCGGTCAACCCGTCCAGAACGCGCTCACGATCGGCGGTGCGACGGTTTCCGCCTGCAACTTCGCGACTGCCGGCGTCACGGTCGAGTTCGTGAAGATCGACGTCCCGCCGGCCAACTTCTTTATTCGCGGAAACGCTAACAACGACCTTAAACTGAACATTGCCGACCCGATCTGGATCATCAACGAGAAGTTCCGAGCTGGGCCGGCAACGGCGTGCCAGGCTGCAGCCGATGCTAACGGCGATGGAATGGTCGGCGACGCTGCCGACGTGGTCTACCTGATCAACCATCAGTTCATGGGTGGAAGCCCGCCGCCGGGAGCCTTCCCGGGCTGCGACAACGCCCCACCGGAGCAGTGCGCCGCCTCCCAGGACGCCTGCCCATAAGGCTCTGTCTCGAGAGCCAGCGCTTTGATGGATAAAGCGCAGCCGTCCACATGGGCCTTTGATGGCCTGTGTGGACGGTTTTTTTTGATGACTTCCCTGGCCGGCATGGTGAATAATGCACGTGAGTTTGTGCCTCGGAGTGGTTTCCGGGCTCTCGTCGAGCCTGTGGCGCATTGCTCGTGGTTTGGGTTCATCGTCGATACGGTCGGAAAAGGTCGCCGAGCGAAGTGTAGGGTCTCCTCAGGGGAGGATGCTCTGCCGGTCGGTGTACGAGAGTTTTAGGTTCTTGGTTTTCTCAACTCGAGGAGAGAAAAAATGAGACGAGTCGTTTTCACATCGTTTGCCTTCCTGTCGCTCCTGTGTATTTCGAGCGCAGCCGTCGGCCAAACGACGTTCACTTTGGGCTTCGATGCCGGCGGCGCCAGCTCCTTCAAGGGGAACGCCGGCGAGGCATGGAACGGGACCTGCACCGCAACCCTGGCCGCTGAGGGCACGGGGACCGGTGCTCAGGGCTGGTCGATCAGTCTGAGCGCTGACGGTGCGAGCATCACGGACATCACCACGAACGGGACGGACGTGGATGCGCTCTTTTCCGGCGGGTTCAAGAAGTCGGAGCTGACGACCAAGGGAGCCGGCGACTGCGCCGGCAAAAACGGCGCAGTGAGCGCTGTGGTCCTGTCGTTCACGGAGCCGATCACGCTCCTGGCGCCCCCCTCGGTCTCGAAGATTGCGACCCTCGGCGTCGCCGGGACGATTCCCGCCGGCGGCGGCGAGGCAACTGTCGCGTACATCAACAACTGCCAGGGCGCCGGCCAGCCCGTCCAGAACAACATCACTCAGGACGGCAACACGGTGCCGCCGGTCCTCGGCACGAAGCGGATCGCGCTCACCGAGATCGTGTCCTGCTGCGGCCCGACGCACCCCCTCAACGTGGGCTTCACGGCGGGCAACGTCGCCAGCGCCGCACCCTATGACGGAATCCTCGACGACGGCGCAGGGCTCTGCTCCGGCGCCGGCGGGGTGATCGAGATTGCAGGTGCACCCGGCACGCCGGCCTCGGGCAAATTGTTTGCAGCGATCAGCTCCGAGGGGGCCGGTGACGGCGTCCAGGGCTGGTCGTTCTCCTTTGGCGTCGATGGCGCCATCACCCTGACCTCTGCCACAACGAACGGTACTTCCGTGGACCGCCTTTTCTCCGGCGGTTTCAAGAAGACCGAGCTCACGGCGGGCGCTGGAAACGAAGGCGCCGTCAGTGCTGTGGTCCTCTCGTTCACAGAGCCCATCGTCCTCCCGCCAACCGGCACGGAGAGCGTCGTGGAGTTTACCGTGGGAGGAGAGTTCCCCGCCGAGGGTGGAGTGAACGCCGGCAACGTGAGCTTCACGAGCGGTAGGAAAGGCTCCGGCCAGCCGGTCACGAACGCCCTCACGGTCGGCGGCGCCACCGTGAACGCCTGCAACTTCGAGACGGCCAGCGTCCGGGTCCAGCTCGTGCCTGTCACGGACCGCGTTTTCATCCGCGGAAACGCCAACAACGACTCCAAGGTCAACATCGCGGACGCGATCTGGGTCATCAACGAGCTCTTCAAGGCCGGGCCGGCCACGGTCTGCCGTGATGCTGCCGACGTCAACAACGATGCCATGATCGATCTTGCCGACGCGACCTACCTGATCACCCACCAGTTCGCGGGAGGTACGGCCCCGCCGGCCCCGTACCCGGACTGCGGCCCGGATCCGGAAGGGGACGACGACGGCGTGCTCTGCGACGCAGATCAGACCGTTTGCCCGTAAGCCTCCGTTGATCCTGTCGAAACCGGGCTTCGGCGAGCCGCTGCCCGGTGGAGGGTGCCCTAACATGGCACAAAACCCCTGCCACGCTCTTCAGAGTGTGGCAGGGGCTTTCTTTTGGCCGCTGCCCGGTCGTCTGGGGCTTAATTGGAGGGCCAGCGAGATTGCTATTGTTCAAGCGGCAAGCTCGTCGCTATAATCCAGGCCTGGTTTCATTGGGTGAGCCAGATATGGTTTTGCTTGAGTCCAGGGTTTGAGAGTTGATTCCCACGGTGAGCATCAGCGTGAGCTTCAGCTCGGAAGTTTCTCGCCAGCAGACGTGCTGGCAGGCCTTGTCCCAGGGCAAGCGAGCCTTGTTTGGTTCTTCCCATCTTAACAGTGGTTTCCGGGTTCTCGTGGAACCCGCGGTTTCTTCGCTCCGGTTTGGGTCTTCTTGGTCGGATTCTCGAAGGCTCGAAAGGTCCTGCTCTGCACCATGCGGGCCGGCCTGAGGCGTCGAGGTCCTTTACTCTTATTTTTTTCGAAAACTGATTCGAGGAGAAAATCGAATGAAACGAGTCTGGCAATTGACTCTCACTGCTTTCGCGGTACTTGCCACCGCGCCTGTTTTGTTTGGTCAAACGACGTTCACGCTGGGATTCGACGCGGACGGCCCGTCGGATTTCTCCGGCAACGCCGGCGATCCCTGGGCCGGCGCCTGCACGGCGACCCTGTCCGCCGAGGGCGGCGGGACCGGCGCCCAGGGCTGGTCGATCAGCCTCTCGGCTGACAACGCTGCGATCACCGCCATCACCACGGACGGAACGGATGCGAACTCGCTATTCTCCGGAGGCTTCAAGAAGTCGGAGCTGACGGCGAAGGGCACGCTCGACTGCGTCGGGCTCAACGGCGCGGTCAGCGCGTTCGTCTTGAGCTTCACCGAGCCCATCACGCTCCCGCCTGCGCCGAGCAAGGCCTCGATCGCGAAGGTCGCTGTCGGCGGCACCATTCCGGCTGGCGGCGGCTCGGCCACAGTTCGCTATGTTGAGGGTTGCCAGGGCGCTGGCCAGCCCGTGTCGAACAACGTGACCCAGGACGGCAACACGGTCAAGCCGGTCCTCACGAGCAAGACGATCAACCTGCGCGAGATCGTCAGCTTCTGCAACAAGGCCCTCAACGTCGGCTTCTCGGCGGCCACGGTCTCGAGCCCGGATGCGTATTCCGGGATCGTCGACGGCGGCTCGGGCCTCTGCGATGCCTCGGGCGGGGAGATCCGCCAGTGCTCCACCACGGAGGGTGACGCAGGCAACTTCAACATCTACGCCAACATCAGCTCCAACAACGCCGGAGGCGGCGCCCAGGGCTGGTCGCTCTCGATTGCCCTCGATGGCGACATGGATTTCGGCCCGGCCGGTGTCACCACGAACGGCGCCCCCGGCGTGGACAACAACTTCTCCGGCGGCTTCAAGAAGACCGAGATCATCGATCCGAACGTCGCCCCGAACAACGGCCAGCGCGGCTTGGTGTCCGCCATCGTGCTCTCGTTCACGGAGCCGAAGGTGCTGCCGCCGACCGGAACGGAGACCGTGCTCTGCATCAACCTCGTGGGCTCCAGCGCGCCGGCGGAAGGTTCCGACGTCTCCGGCAGCCTCCGGTTCCTGAACGGTCTGAAGGGCGCCGGCCAGCCGGTCACGAACGCGATCACCGTCGAGGGTGGAACGCGGAACATCGACAACCTCGGGACGGCCAACGTCAAGATCACCGCCTGCCTCGAACCGGTGAGGGACTGCCGTTTCGTCCGCGGAAACGCGAACGATGATGCCAAGGTCAACATTGCGGATCCGATCTGGATCCTCAATGAGCTCTTCCGTGCGGGCCCGGCGACCGGCTGCCCGGATGCAGCGGATGCCAACGACGACGGAATGGTTGACTCGGCGGACGCTGTCTACCTGATCAACCACCAGTTCCTCGCCGGTCCGGAGCCGACCGCTCCGTACGGCCCGATTCCGGCTGCCTGCGACATCGATCCGACACCGGATGCGCTGCCGCTCGGCGCCAGCCAGTCGAGCTGCCCGTAACAATACCCGAACGCCTTCGACCTCGTGAAGGCTTGCAAGCCCCGGAGCGCCGGCTCCGGGGCTTGTTTTTTTGATGGCGATTTGTGCTCAAAACGTGCGTGGCGTTGACACACGCTCCAGCGTCCCCCTATAATCGACGCCTCATTAGCGTCTGGTAGCAAAACAAGGAAAGTCCCCTTCAAGGATTCCCACCAGTTCGGGTCTCTGAAGTAGCCTGCGCCTTGAGGGTGGGAAAACCTCCCTGCTGCGCCTCCTGACTGCGCCTCTTGAGAGGGGCTCACTGGCCGGTGGGCGTGCAGAAAGAAACTCGCGGAAGCATCTGAAGGAGAAGGAGAACGTAGTAATGAAGCGATTTGGGTATCTCCGGCTTGCAGCTCAGCCTGCTTGTTGGGTTCTGTTCTTGTCTCTCGCGCTCTGCATTTCATCCACGCTCCATGCCCAGCCGGCTCCCAACCCGGACGACTTTGCGCTGGAAATGCGCCTGGACAAGGCCGGGTACAAGCCCGGGGACACGATCAAGGCCACGGCGGGCATCGTCGCCAAGAAGGCCGGAATCCAGGGCTGGTCCTATGGAGGCAAGCACGACACGGCGCTCCTCGATATCGAGGGTGTGACGATCGACGGCACCGATGTTCCGGCCCTCTTCGACGGCGGCTTCAACACCACGCGGGTCGTCGACTCCAAGGGCACGAACGTCGGCTACATCCAGGCGATCATCCTCTCGTTCGTGAACCCCGTCGAGGTGCCCATCTCCGACTACTTCAAGATGTGCGCCGCCACGTACAAGGTGAAGGCGAACGCCTGCGACGGGAAGTCCGGCGATGTGAAGTCCAAGATCGAGTTCGCTCACAAGGAGCTCGCGGTTCAGGGGAGCCCGCCTGTCGACATCAACCTCACGATCGGAGGCGTTGCCCTTGGGCCGGAGCAAGGCCTCCGCACGACGGGCATCGATGCGGTCATCCAGTGCGGGGTTACGCCGCCGCCGGGCGGCCTTGTCCTCAAGTTCGAGCAAAGCGACACGGATCTCGTCGCCGACAAGTCCTCCACGTACGACATCAAGGTCCACCTGGGCAACACGGCCGCAACCGGCAAGACGGATGCCCAGGGGTGGTCCTACGGGATCCAGGTCGACGCTGACGAGCTCGAGGCGCTCAAGGGCGAGCCGGGCGTAGACTCCAAGGCTCTCAAGGGCGGCAAGGGCCCGGATTTCGTCAACTACAACCTCACCGACCAGAGCGCCGATGGCACCATCAAGGGCATCACGGTGGGGGCGGTCATCGAGCTTGGCGAGCCGGGCACGGCCGTCCTTTCGGTTCCCGCTGGATCCATGAAGCACATCGACACGGTTCAGGTCCGCTCGAAGAAGGAGATCGCCCAGGGAGGCGCCTCCCGCAAGACCACGATCAGCTTCACGGACAAGCTGGGCGGCGACCGGCCGCTCGAGGTCCTCATCGTCGTGGCAGGAGAAGGAGTCGTCCCCGACTTCACGGACAAGCTGGAGCTCACACTCCTGCCGAAGGCTGGACCCGGCGACGAGCCGAAGTTCATCCGGGGTGATGCCAACAATGACGCTCGTGTCGACATTGCAGACGGAATCTGGATCATCAACACCCTCTTCTACGGGGGCGCTCCGACGAACTGCAAGCCAGCCGCCGACTCCAACGGGGACGGCAAGCGGGACCTGTCGGATGCCATGTTCGTATTCCAGCACCAGCTCCAGCCGGGCGCCACGCCAAGCACACTCTTCCCTGCACCGCCTGCGCCGTATCCAAACTGCGGCACAGCGGCCGGCGTGACGCTGGCGGACTGCCCGATCGGCAGCTCGACCTGCACCCAGTGAGGCGAGCTGGCACGGCCAGTTCATGACATTTCAAGGCCCCTCGGAAACGAGGGGCCTTTTTTGTTGGCAGGGCCGGCACGTGTTTTGCCCCGAATCCTCTGGCCCCACGGCACCATCCCTGGGCTATCGCGTTCGTTGACTTTGACCCACCCACACCGCTAACATCGCAACCAGTTCTGGAATCGCTGCCCACCCGCCATTCTCCGACAGCGCTTCCCGAGTGACCTTCCAACCTCTCCGCTCCTGGACCCGCCTCGCTTATGAGCTTGCCTTTGCGTTCGAGGTTCTCCGTGAGACTTGTTTCCCGGTATGGCTTGTTGTTGGCCGGTGTTGCTGCCGGCCTGGCGATCACTTCCTGCGATTCTCAGACGAGCGTCGACTCGACCGTGCCGAAGGACGGCGCGGAGGACGTGTCTCCCCGGTCGATCATTGCCGTGGAGCTCTCCAACGGGATCACTGCGGATGACCTGACCGCGCTCGACCCCCGCAACTTCGTCGTGACGGGGGACCTCACCGACGGCCCCTACGAGGGGACGGTGCAGCTCGTCCGCCGGAAGCGTGTCCGCCACGGCATGACGGCGGAGCAGTTCCTGGCCGAGCTCGCGGCCAATCCGGACCCTGACGACACGGAGGAGGCGGCGCCTGCGGCGGACCCCGCCGAGGCGAAGGACCCGAAGGACAAGGGGGGCAAGGTCATCAAGACCGGAAAGAAGAACCGCAAGAACACGCTCGTCTTTCTCCTCGCCGAAGGAAACAGCTTCAAGGAGGGCGAGACGATCCACGTCAGCGTGAAGAGCCGGGTCCGGGCGAACGGCACGCCGCTGAGGCGCCACAAGAGCTTCAGCTTCCGCGTGAAGGGCGATGCGGGCGCGCAGGGAGAGCTACGGGTCGTGAGCTCGAGCCCGGCCACCGGCGACACGCTGGTCAGGTCCACACCGAGGATCACGGCAAAGTTCAACCGGGCCGTCAAGAAGGACGGGTTGGCGGCAGCCATCACAGTGCGCGGCGAGCAATCCGGCGCGCACACGGGAGGCGACACGACCTTTCCCGAGACGAGCTCGGCCGGCCAGGTCATCCAGGTGGCGCGCCGGCTGGCGGCGGACGACGCCTTCCTGCCCGGCGAGCACGTCGAGGTCGCCTTCACCTCCGGCATCACCGATGCGTCGGCGGCAGCAGGCGCATCGGGCAAGCTGAGCGCGTACCTGCTCAAGTTCCAGGTCCGCTCGGGTGAGGTCCGGGAGGCCCCGGGCGTCCCTCGCTGGGCCCTCGAGCTTCCGCCCATGCTCGACGGCGCCGCCAGGAGCCTCGTTTGCGCCGACTTCCTCCCGAAGGTGGCCGGCGTGGAGCTCCTCGCCGTGACCGACTCGGAGCTGAGCCTCTACCAGTTCTCCGGGGTCGACTCGAACCGCTTCTGGTCTCGAAAGGAGAGCAGCCTGCCTCTCGCCCTTTCGCAAGGCTTCTCGGTGGAAGGCATTGAGCCCTTCGATACGGATGACGACGGGACGCCGGAGGCGCTCGTTTTCCTGACCGGTGCCGGCGGATCGCGCCTCCTGACCTTCAAGGCAGCCGAGTCGGGGGACTTTGCGCTCACGGGAATGCCCCTGGACCTGCCCGTCGCGAACGCTTTGTACCTCGGCGCCGTGGACCTCGACTCGAACGGCAAGCCGGAGCTGATCCTGTCCCACGAGAGCGTTCCGGTGCCGGCAAGGGCAGGGGAGCCAGTAATCCGCTCCGGCCGCCTGAGCTTCCTCTCGCGTGAGCTCATCCCGCCGAACCCCGCGGACATCAACCCGCTCGATCCCAACACCGCGCTCCCGAAACCTGGCTTCGTGCCCACCTACGATCCAATCGACGGCTTCAAGATCGCCCGGCGCCTGACTGCGGCGGACTTCAACGCCGATGGCAAGCCCGACCTGGTCGTGGAGAACGAGGACGGGCTCAATATCTACAGGAACATCAGCGCCTCGACCCAGAGGTTCGCCTTCCGGCTCGTCCGGGAGCTCCCCGGCCGGAGCGGTGGCCAGATTCACCCCATGGCCTGGACGCCTGCCGACCTCGATGCGGATGGCGACCCGGACCTGCTCGCGTGGGACGAGCAGGGAGCGCTCGTCTACAGGAACCGCCTCTTCGACACGGACAACGAGGAGATCGAGGCAGACGCGGCCCTCGCAGGGATCCTGACCGACACGCGCGGCCCCGAGCCCGTGAGCGGCCTTCCCTCTGCGTCCGAGGGCTCGCTCGCCCGCTCGCTCGACCTCGACGGCGCCGGCGCGACCGACCTCGCGCTCCTGGAGCCGAACGGCAGGCTCGCCGTGCTGCTCGCGACGGCCGGCGATGGCCGGTCCGCCATTGCTCCGGGCTTCGAGATCATCGAGCTCGCCGCACCGCCGGACGCCGTGAGCCTCGCCTTCGCAGACGCCGACAACGACACGGGCCTCGACCTGATCGTCGCGGGCGGAAACGAGACCAGGGTGTTCGTCTCGCAGAACGTCGAGCCGCCGCCCGTCGTCCTTCCGACCACTTTCTCGTTCGCGGCGGAAGAGGGAGGCTTGACCAACCTTTCGAGCGACCCCATGAAGGTCACCGTGCTCGGGAACATGACCGAGCCGTATGCTGGATACACCGTGGCCCTCGACTACGACGAGCGTCTGCTCACGTACAAGGGCTTCGTGGAGCCGGTCGGCTTTGCCGGGATCGGCTCGTTCTCACTCTGCCCAGCTCCAAAGGCCGACGGGACGGGTTTCGTGGGCTGCACGAAGAACGCATCCGCCGTGCTGACCCTGTCCAAGGACACGCGGGGCCCGGTTGCCAACGGGACCATCCTGGGAACGTTCCTCTTCGAGCGGAAGAAGGTCAGCCAGACGGTCACCACGCAGTTCGAGCTGGAGAGCTTCACGGGCGACGACAGCAAGGAGGTCGCAAACAAGGTCACCGCCTTTGACGGCACCTCCACGAGGGAAGTGCCCGCCGAGATCGCCGGCGACAAGCTCTCCCTGACTCTCTCGCCGCCGCCCCCGGAGGACCTCGCCATCGAGTGCTCGGGCTTCCAGCGCGTGGGGAACACGCTCACGGGCCGGGTCACCTGGAGCTCGCCGTCCGGGGCGCCGTTCAACCGCTTCGATGTGTCGATCGGCGGCGTGCGCGTGGCGGTCCTCCCCGCGACCGCAGCTTCCTACGACTTCTCGACGGAGCTTGCGGGCCGCATCCGTCTCCTCGTCATCGGCCGGGGCGACGGCGACTTCAAGGTGACGGAGGAGTGCGAGGTGATCGGGATCCACCAGCCGCAGGTCTCCTGCGCGGTGGACGATCAGGGCAACCCGCCCGTGCGGCAGAACCTGATCACGTGGACGCTCGATCACATCCAGACGCAGCCTGTCGACCGCTTCGTCATCTTCCGCAACGGCCTCCGCATCAACACGACCGGCGACGGCCTCACGACCTCGTTCCGCGATACGTCCCCGTCCGTGGAGGGGGGCGACAACTACCAGGTGCTCGGCGTGATCGGCACCGTTGAGGGACCGAGGGGCGCCTGCCTGAACGGACCCATCGGCGATCCCAGTCCGCAGGTTACGAAGCCGCCCAGGGACCTCCGAATCACGATCTCCCCTCGCGTGCGGGCCTCCGACCCCAACACGATCCGCTGCGACTGGGTGAACGAGGAAGGCTACACGGCCATCGCGTTCCGCCTCGAGCGAGTGGGCGAGGCGACCCCCGTTGTCGCTAAGACGCTCGAGGGCGGTGCCGTTCAGTTCATCGAGCCGGGCGACCCCACCCGGGGCGGCTTGAAGCCGGGGAAGTACACCTTCAGCGTCACGGCCACGGCCAAGGACATCTCGAGCGAGACGCGGACCTCACCGCAGGCCAGCATCACGGTGCCAAACCTCGACGTGGTCCTTGGCTGCGTTCCGGACGCAGTGGGGAATGTCGAGGTCACGTGGCAGGACGTCTGGCAGGGCTATTCGGGGCTGAAGCTCCTCGTGGAGCACACGATCGGCGGGGATGAGCAAGGGGACGACATGGAAATCCCGCTTGATCTGAGCCAGACGAGGGTTCAGGTGACGGGCCTCGCTCCCGTCGGAGAGTACTCCTTCGACCTGGAAGCGTCGTACACCGACCCCTTGCCGCAGGAGCTCGTGCCGGTGCCGGGCGCGCTTCGCCGGACGTGCCGGCGGGAGTTCACGTCGGGCCTCGTCGTGGGCACTGTGGAGGTGGGAGTGGGCATGGAGGATGTGGAGCTGCGGGTTTACGCGAAAGTCCTGGGCGAGGTGAACGGGTTCCACTTCGAGCTCGAATTTCCCTCCTTCTTCGTGCTCAAGGAATCGGGGGCTCTGCGCGTGAATGCCCCGAGCTCCACGGTGGAGACGTTTTCGATCGAGCCCGGCGAGACGGCCGGCACCACGAAGGCCGTCGTCACCGTCTCGAACGTCGCGATCCCCCTCGACGGAAATGGGGATGGCCGGGCGGACGAGAGAGTGCGGCTGGCCTCGATCGTGGGCTCGATCCCGAGGGACTTCACCGTGCCCAGGGAGAGCCCGCTACGATTCCGGGGGATCTCCACGCTCAAGTTCGGCGAGGCGGGGAACCAGGCCGTGCCCGCCGACGAGAAGGGCTCGCTCATAGTGCGGAGGAGGTACATGCTCCTCGACACCGTGGAGGTGCCTGCCGGCTCCGTCGAGCCGATGAAGCTCGTCGTCCGGGCTACCTTCAACGACGGTGGGCCCAAGTTCCACATGAACAGCATCCAGTTCCGCCTGCAGTGGGATCCGTCCGAGCTCGAGCTCCTGCCCGTGACCCTGGCGGACCAGAACGAGACCGTGTTCTTCGATCCGGCATCCGGCAACGGGGCTGGCAAGGTGAAGGGGACGTACATCCCAATCCCCATCGACGGCAACTTGCTCGAGAGCACGAACATCGCTGGCGACTTGAAGTGCAGCTGGCTCGGGTTCGACCTCTTGAACCTGGCTGCGGAGAACCCGGAGATCACGTTCCTCGAGCACGGAATCGACCAGAAGATCCTCGTCCTCCGCTTCCGCTCGAAGATCCCGAAGGGGACCTCGAAGCAGTTCGCTCAAGTGGTCTTCATCTCCGAGCGCCCCCCGGAGGACGAAGACAGGTCGGAGCTCATCACAGCGATGTTCCCCGAGGAGCCAATCCCCAACGAGCCCACCCTCGAGGGTTTCTTCGAAGGAGGCCTCAGGATCGCATCCACGGGCACCACCTTTGCGCTCCGCTCCATCACGCCGGCCTCTGGGCCGCTCACCGGCGGGGCGGAGGCGGTCCTCGCCGGCAGCGGCTTCCTCCCGGGAGGCGCCAAGCCGGAGGACCTCCTCGTGCGGTTCCTGCGCCCGGCGGGAGCCTCGAACCCCATCAAGCTCGACGCCGCAGTCCTCAGCGTCGAGGACGGAGCGATCCGCCTGAAGGTGCCCGACTCCGGGCTCCGCACGCTTTCGCCCTTATCGACCCTCGCCGATGTTCAAGTGAGCTTCGACTCGGCCGTCCGGACCCTTCCGAGGGCCTTCTCCTACGACGCTCCGCGCATCACGAGCGCCGACAAGACGAGCCTGTCTGCTGCCGGCGGGGAGCAGGTCGTCCTCCGGGGGGCCGGTTTCGCTCCCGACACGACAGCCGCCCTTCGAGTCGAAGGCGTCGCCCAGCCCTTCACGGCCCAGGTCGTCGAGGTGAGCATTGACGGGACGCGTTTGGTCCTCCAGACGCCCGATCTGAGGGGCCAGGAGGGCAAGAAGGCATCGCTGGACGTGCTCGTGCCCCGGCTCCCGGCCGTCACCTACGGGGTCCAGCTCGAGATTCGCGCGGGATCGCCCGGGACGACGCTCAAGCTCACGAGCGTGAGCCCGAACAGGGCCACGATCTGCGGCGGGGACACGGTGACCCTCGCCGGTGAGGGGTTCAAGTCCGGCCTCGAGGTCCGCTTTGGCGACGTCGTGGCGGCCCAGGTCACGTTCGAAGGCGAGCAGTCCGTCGTGGTCGTGACCCCCGCAGTCCCGGAGGCGGTCGTCAAGGCAGGTCCCGCTGCCATCGCTGTGAAGGTCACAAACCCCGGCGGCTCGAGCGTGACGCAAGACGCCTTCTTCACCTTCGAGCCTGCGGGCCCGAAGTTCCTCCGGGGCGATGTCAACCAGAGCGGCAAGCTCGAGATTGCCGACGCAACGCTCCTTTCTGACCTCCTGGCGGGCAAGGCGAGCTCGTTCCCGGCCAACCTAGATGCCGCAGACGCGAACGATGACGGCCTGATCAACGGCGGCGACGTGACGGCGATCCTGAGCAACCTCTTCGCTGGCCAGGGCGACCTGCCGAGCCCGTTCGGCGGCACTGCGCCGGGCTTCGACCCAACGGGTGACACGATCACGTCCTGTGGACCTTGACGAAGTAGCCCGGAACCGGTTCTGGCGGCGGGAGCTCGTTCCCGACCCCCACGGCATCGTGGGCTTCGCCCTCGTCGCAGGGGTGCTCTTCTCGCATTTGACCCTCCCGGCGGCGGGGCGGAGCTACCTCTGGAGCGAGAGTTTCCCCTTCGAGGTGCTCGGCCACCTCTGGTTGATCCTCGGACCACCCCTGGGGGTCTATCTCGGGACGAGGCACCTCATCGTCAAGCGGGACAGCCTCCTTCCCCTCCTCAGCGTCCCCCTGGGGCTCCTGCTCACGGGGCTTACCCTCACGAGCCTTCTCTGCGCGCTCATTTTGCTCTGACGGTCCGTTAAAGATCCCTTGACACCCCGAAGGCGCAAAGGTAGCATTCGCCGTGTCTGTAAGACACGGCATTGAAGCGCTTTATGTGTTCCGGTGTCGCGTCGGCGCGGTGGCCTCTCGAAGATACGCACTGAATGCAGTGCGCTGCCTGAATTGGTTGCGCTGCTTGAATTGATAGAGCGCTACTTTTTGGCCGGCGCAAAAGAGTTTTCGGCTGGCCCAGAAGAGAAACGCCATGAGCGCCGATAAAGGAATATTCACCGTTGACCGCATACCAGAGGGCCCGGAGTTGACCGAGGAGTGAAGCGCGCTGTTATCTCAGACATCCATGGGAATCTGGCCGCTTTCGAGAGAGTCCTGGAGGACATCCGGCGCGAGGGCATCAGTGAGGTCTATTGCCTGGGCGACATTATCGGCTACGGGCCCGATCCCAGGAAGTGCATCGATCTCGCCAGGCACTTCACGGTAAACCTTCTCGGGAACCACGAGGAGGCCGTCCTGTTCGGGGCTATTGGTTTCAATCCCAAGGCCAAGATCGCCATCGACTGGACCCGGGAGCAACTGAGCCTGAAATCGGAGCCACAGGAGCGCAATCGAGAGCTCTGGAACTTCATCGGCGCCCTGGCCAAGCAGCACAAGGAGGGGAATTTCCTTTTTGTGCACGGGTCCCCACGTGAGCCTACCCGCGAGTACATCTTCAAGCAGGACTTCCAGGACCGGAAGAAGATGGACGAGATCTTCGCTGCGCCGCCCGACATGCAGTGGCAGGTCTGCTTTGCCGGGCACACGCACCACCCGGGGATCTTCGCGCAGGACCACCCCTATGCGTTCTACGAGCCGCACGAGGTCGGCTACGAATACCCCTACGCCGCCAGGAAGACCCGGATCCTGGTCAACGTGGGCTCGGTGGGGCAGCCGAGGGATGGTGACTGGCGGGCGTCCTATGTGATCGTGGACGACAGGACGATCCGTTTCGTGCGCCTCGACTACGACGTGCAGCGCACGATCCGCCGCTTCAAGGAGTGCCCGGACTTGCCGGA
>Ga0073934_10007480_pt1 | contig 15167 bp, 13 predicted proteins | sample LarsenN4metaG_FD_76834 | JGI IMG/M metagenome (GOLD analysis project Ga0073934, IMG submission 76834) | Hot spring sediment bacterial and archeal communities from British Columbia, Canada, to study Microbial Dark Matter (Phase II) - Larsen... ...
AGCAGGCGCTCATCGGCTTTCTGTAGCTCGACAAAGCGCGCGAAGCGCGGGCGCGGATCCTCGAGGTCCTCGAGCAGCAACAACCCGTGCTGCGGTCTGCGCCCCTCGTTGCGCACCCGCGCCACGTAATGCAACGGCACGTGCACGGTGGCAAAGCGGGGGAGAAGGCGGTGGACCGCAAAGCGGCCGCGAAAGGTGAACACGAAAAGGGCCGCCATCATCAGGCAACATCCCATGAAGAACAGCGCCTGATAAGCCAGCGAGGTGCTCACGTCCAGGCTCAGCAAGGCCGTCGCCGCCACCCCGATGAGCAGGCCCCAACCCGCCGGCGTCAGCCGCCGGCGCAGCCGGTGCTCCAGGCCGGTGTAAGCGCGATAACTCAGGTAAGTTATGCGCCGCGCGAAGGTCATGCACTTACTTTACGGGCATCCGCCCGCAGGCGCAAGAAAGCGGGAAATGCCAGGGCAGCACCGCCGGCGATGAATTGCATCGCGAAAGGCGCAGGGATCTGACCAGAATCCCGCCGCATGTTGAGAGCGTTCCTCTTGTTCGCCGTGACCGCGGCCGCGGAAATCTTCGGCTGTTACGCGGTGTACCTGTGGCTGCGTTGGCAGCGGACCGCGAATCCGCTATTCCCAAAGACCCGTCGGCCCGCTATGGTAACCGACAACTGAACCGACATTAGCCATTTCAATATCGAGCAAACCATGAGCAACAAGATTCGATGGATCGGGGCTTTTCCGAAAATTGGCATCCGGCCGGCCATTGACGGGCGGCGGCGCGGGGTGCGGGAATCGCTGGAAGACCAGGTCATGGGCATGGCCCGCAACGCGGCCGCCTTCTTGAGCGAAAACCTCCGTTATCCCGATGGCACCCCGGTCGAGTGCGTCCTCGCCGACACCTGCATCGGCGGCGTGGCCGAAGCGGCGGCGTGCGCCGAAAAATTCCGCCGCGAGGGCGTGGGCGTTTCCCTGACCGTCACCCCCTGCTGGTGTTACGGCAGCGAGACCATGGACATGGACCCCCTCCTGCCCAAGGCCGTCTGGGGCTTCAATGGCACGGAGCGCCCGGGCGCCGTTTACCTGGCGGCGGTGCTGGCCGGCCACAACCAGAAGGGCCTGCCCGCCTTTGGCATCTACGGACGCGACGTGCAGGATGCCGGCGACACGCGCATCCCCGCCGACGTGCAGGAAAAACTCCTGCGCTTCGCCCGGGCCGGCCTGGCCGCGGCCATGATGCGCGGCAAGTCGTATCTCTCCCTGGGCGGCGTCTCCATGGGCATCGCCGGCTCGATCGTGGACCAGCCCTTCTTCGAGCAATACCTGGGCATGCGGGTCGAGTGTGTGGACATGAGCGAACTCACCCGCCGCATCGAGGAGACGATTTACGATCCCGAAGAGTTTGCCCGGGCGCTGGCCTGGGTGCGGAAAAACTGCCGGGAAGGCAAGGATTACAACCCGAAAAACCAGCAGCGCACCGCCGCCCAGAAAGACCGCGAGTGGGAAACGGTGGTGAAAATGACCCTCATCATCCGCGACCTCATGGTGGGCAACCCCCGGCTGGCCGAGTTGGGCTTCGGCGAAGAGGCCCTCGGCCGCAACGCCATCGCCGGCGGCTTCCAGGGGCAGCGGCAGTGGACCGATCACATGCCCAATGGCGACTTCAGCGAGGCCATCCTCAACTCCTCCTTTGATTGGAACGGCATCCGCCCGCCCTGCATCCTCGCCACGGAAAACGACAGCCTCAACGGGGTCTGCATGCTCTTTGGCTACCTCCTGACCAACACGGCCCAGATCTTCGCCGACGTGCGGACCTTCTGGAGCCCGGCGGCGGTCAAGCGGGTCACCGGCCACACGCTGTCCGGACCCGCCGCCCACGGCATCATTCACCTCATCAACTCCGGCGCCGCCACCCTCGACGGCACCGGCCAGCAATCGCGCCACGGCAAACCGGCCCTGAAGCCCTTCTGGGAAATCACCGAGGCCGAGGCGGCCAAATGCCTCAAGGCCACCACCTGGCCCCCGGCCGTGTACGAATACTTCCGCGGGGGAGGCTTCTCCTCCTGCTACCTCTCCAAGGGCGGCATGCCTCTGACCATGTGCCGTCTCAGCCTGGTGCGCGGCCTGGGGCCCGTGTTGCAGATCGCCGAGGGGTGGTCGGTGGACCTCCCGGGGCGCGTCAACCAGGTCCTGACCGAACGCACCAACCCCACCTGGCCCACCACCTGGTTCGTGCCGCGGCTGACCGGCTCCGGCCCCTTCGCCGATGTGTACAGCGTCATGAACCACTGGAGCGCCAACCATGGCTCCATCAGCTTCGGGCACATCGGCGCCGACCTGATGGCCCTGGCCTCGGTCCTGCGCATCCCGGTGGCCTTGCACAACGTCGAAGAGGCCCGCGTCTTCCGGCCCTCCGTCTGGGGCCTCTTCGGAGCGCAGGATCCCCAGGGGGCTGACTACCGCGCCTGCGCCAACTTCGGGCCGCTTTACGCCTGATGACCCGCGCCCGACCCGCCCCCCCGCCGGCCTGCCCCGGCGCGGCGGGCGGGGGCGCGCTGGCTCACAAATGGCCCCCGGCCGTGCGGGCGGCCCTTAACCCTCGCGCGCGCCGGCCCGCGGCTCAAGGCGGGCTTTCCAGGCCGGATACTCCTTTTCGAGGAGCGGGCGGGGCCAATCCCCGTGCCATGCATACCCGTTGCGGCGCTCGTAACCAATCTCGGCCAGCGCGTATTTGGGAATGCCGTCGCGGTCCACGTAAATAGGCCGGTTTGTTTCGATCTCGTAGAACCGCGCCCAAAGCGGGGGCGCGTCCGGATCGGCCACCATCACCTTGTTCCAGCCTTTGGGCGAGCGTTCATCCGCCACCCGCGCCTCACGCCAGCCCTCGATTCGGGCCGACTTCAACCAGGCCACCGCGGCTTCAACGGCGTTCACCACCTCGGGCGAGGGGCGCTCCAGGCTCATCAACAACCGCACGATGCCCACCGATTCAGCCCCGCTGAGCGAGACCAGCTCATAGGCCCGCCCGGGGCGCGGCCGGAAATCCACCTCGTCGTGCTGCGCGCACCACCCGGTCAGCCGTCCCCGGACCCGGATCTGGCACCGGAGAATGCACGCGATGCCGCGGTCGAAGGCCCGCGCGCACTGCTCGCGCCGGGCGGGGTCCACAAACGCGTAGCGATCGGAGGCGCGCACCTCGCGCACCCACTCCATCAACCGCACCATGGTCCCATCGTTAAAGGTGATGTGGCGATGGTATTGGTCCCCGGGCGGGTAGAACTGCGGCCACCCTCCCGTGGGATACTGGGCCCGGAGGATGTGGTCGAGCCCCTTCAGAAACGCCTGCTGGCAGGGGGCGTCGCCCGTGGCTTGCCAGGCGCGCGCCAGGTAGCGCAATTCATCCACCGTGGCCCCGTTGTCAAACGTGCCCCGGATCCTGGCCGGATCGCCCGTGTAGGGCGACCGGGTCGTGTCCTGGTTCTTGGGCCAGCTTCCCTCGGCGGACTGCCACGAGAGAATGTTCTGCGTGGTGCGGCGTCCCTCCGCCCCGGCAAACCAGGGATCGGGCCGCCGCAAAAGGTCGCTCCACGGCGGGGCGCCGGCCAGCGGGAAAACCCACCACAGCCATGCGCCGGCCAGGACGTGTCGCCAGGCCCATCGGGACAAGGGCGTCATGCGGCAAAACTACCGGCTCCGGTGCCTCTGTCAAACCGCCGTCACCGGGCGCGCGGCCGGCCCGCCCGGCCCGCCGGCCAGGAACCCCCGCTGTTCCGCATCAGCCCGCCGGCATTCGCCCCCCCGGCCACGGACCCTGGCCAGGCACGATCCAGGCCATTGCGGGCGTGATTTTGCGTTTGACCCTGCGGCGGGGGGGCGGCTAGCGTGCGCATTTCTATTGCTGAAAAACTATGTTTGGCACAATTCGAAGGCATCAGACCTGGCTGTGGGTGGTGATCATCGCGGTGGTCATCGTGAGCTTCGTGGTGTTTTTCTCCCCCGACGCCCGGCTGGGCGGGTCGGGCCGGGGCGGTGCGATCAAGATTGATGGCATCAACTTCACCCCGCAGGACCTGAGCCAGGCTTACCGGGAGACGCGGCTGTTGTATTTCCTGAATTTCCAGCGCTGGCCGGAGAACGACGAGCGGGCCCGCCAGATGGGTTTCGACCTGGACAACGAGAGTTACATGCGCCTGCTGCGCATCGCCAAGGCGCGCAAGGCGAAAATCGCGGTGAGCGACCTGCAGGTGGCCCAGATGGCCAAGCGGGTGCTGGGTCAGAACGCCTCCCTGGACGCTTTCGTCAAGGAGATCCTGGAACCCAACAACCTGTCCGAGGCCGACTTCGAGAGTTTCCTGCGCCATGACCTGGCGTTTCAACAACTGGGCCTGGTGGCGGGCCTGACCGGCACGCTGGTGCCGCCGCGGGAGATCGAAGCCAATTACCGGGAGGAGCACGAGGAGCTTGAACTGCAGGCCGTCTTCTTCAGCGTCAGCAACTACCTGGGGGGCATCAGCGTGAAGGACGAAGACCTGCTGCCCTGGTACACCAACAACATGGCGCTTTTCCGGGAACCGGAGAAGCTGCGCCTGAGCTATGTGGCGTTCGACCGCAGCAATTTCCTCGCCGAGGCCGACCAGCGCGTGGCCGAAGTGACCAACCTCAACCAGGTCCTCGAGGCCATCTACGCCCGCAGCGAGGCGTCCTCTTTCACCAATGAGACGGGCGCGGTCCTGCCCAAGGAGGCCGCCCTGCAGAAGATCAAGCAGAACGAACGCAACAAGATCGCGCTCTCGCTGGCCGCCCGCCGGGCCAATGAGTTTGCCAACCGCTTCTACGACGAGAAGAGCCACAAGCTCGAGGACTTCGAAAAATTCGCCGCCGCCGAAAAGCTGACCGTGCGCGTGACCGGGCCGTTCAGCGAGGCGGAGGTGCCGCCCGAATTCAAGGGCGTGAGCGAGCAGTTTGTCAGTGCCGCCTTCACCCTCACCAACCGCGACGAAGCCGTGCTCTTCCAGCCGGCGGTGGGTGACGAGGCGGTGTATGTGGCCGCCCTCAAGGAGCGCATCGCCAGCTTCAATCCGCCCTTCGAGAAAGTCCGCAACCAGGTGGTGGAGCAATACAAGCGCTCCGAGGCGATGAAGCTGGCGCGCCTGAGCGGCATGAATTTCCACAACCGCCTGACCAACAGCCTGGCCCAGGGCAAGGATTTTGCCACCGTGGCGGCCGAATCGAACCTCAAACCCACCCTCCTGCCCCCGATCTCCCGGGCCACGCGCACCGCCCCAGGCCTGCCCGAAACGGTGTATCTGCAGCAGCTCAAGAATGTGGCCTTCAACCTCAAGGTCGGCGGCACGAGCTATTACGTGCCGACGATTGACGGCGGCTTCATCCTCCACCTCAAGGGCAAGTACCCCTTCGACGAGGCGAAGATGAAGCGCGAGCTGGCGGAGTACGGGACGGCGATGCGGGCCCAGCGGCAGAACGAGGCCCTGGGCATGTGGTTCCGCAAGGAGGCCGAACGCGCCAACCTGCCCCTCAATCGGGGTCAGGGCGCCGGCGACCGCGGCCCCAGTTAGACCTTGTTGAGCGCCCCGATCAAACTCAGTTCTCCGGCCACCCACGAGTTCTGGGAAATCCCCGTCCTCTTCGAGGACGAACACCTGCTGGCCCTGGCCAAGCCCTGGGGGCTGCCCACCACCGCCGACCCCCATGATCCTGACCGCCCCAACCTCATGGCGCTCCTCCACGCCGGCATCGCCGCCGGCAAACCCTGGGCCGTCCAGCGCCAGCTCGCCTACGTGCGCAACGCCCACCGGCTCGACGCCGAGACCAGCGGCGTGCTCCTGCTGGCCCGGAGCAAGCCCGTCCTGACCGCCCTGGCCAACCGGTTCAACACCGAAACGCCCAACGAAACCTGCCTCGTCGTCGCCCAGGGCACGCCGGCGCAGGCGCGCTTCGAAGTCAGCGCTCCCATCGGCGCGCACCCGGCCCGGCCGGGCGCCATGCGGGTCAGCCGCGGCCAGGGCAAGAAAGCCCGGACCCTCTTCGAGGTGGCGGAGTGGTTTCGAGGCTGCGCGCTGCTGCGTTGCCAGCCCCTGACCCAGCGGCCTCACCAGGTGCGCGTGCATCTGCAATGGGCCCGCCTGCCCGTGGCGGGCGACACGCTTTACGGCGGGCGAGCCCTGCTCCTCTCCCGGCTCAAGCCCCACTATCGCCTCAAAGGCGACCGGGAGGAACGCCCCCTGCTGGGCGAGGCCCGCGTGCATGTCGAACGGATCGAATTGCCGCACCCCGTCACCGGGCAGCCGCTCGTCATCGCCTGCCCCTGGCCCCGCGAACTCATGGTGGCCTTGAAATACCTGCGGCGCTACGCCGCCGCGGAGCCGCCGCGGCCGGAGGAACCCCCGCCCGACCCACCCGCGGATTTGGACGACCCGGACGCGCCAGACCGCCATGAACCGCCCCGCTGATGCCCGCCCGCGCGAAGCCGCCCGCTACCGGCTGGTCACCCTGGCCAACGGCGTCACCAGCATCCACTCGGTGGCCCATCGCGAGACGTTTCACCCGGTAATCGGGCCGGTGGCCGAGGCCGAAGCGCTGTATGTGCGGCAATTGCGGCTCAAAGAGCGCCTGGCCTCCAGCGGCGGCGAACTGGTCGTCTGGGATGTGGGCCTGGGGGCGGCGGCCAACGCGCTGACCGTGATCCGGGCCTTGCGCGAGCCGGGGGGCCATCTGCGCATGGTGAGTTTCGACCACACCCTGGAACCGCTGCAGTTTGCCCTCGAGCACACCGGCCGGCTCGGCTACCTCCGGGGCCATCGGGACCACCTCGAGACCCTCGTGGCGCGGCGCCAGGTCGCGTTCCAGGACGGCGCCCTGCGGGTGGACTGGGAGCTGCACCTGGCCGACTTTCCCAGCCTGCTCGAACGCTGGTCGGGCCCCGACCGGGAGCCCTCCGTGCCCCCGCCGCCGCACGCCATTCTTTACGACGCGTATTCCCCGGCCAAGAACCCCGCCATGTGGACGGCGCCGTTGTTCCGGCGGCTGCACGGCCTCCTGGACCCGGCACGGCCCTGCGCGCTGCCCACCTACTCGCGGAGCACCATGCTGCGCGTGGCGCTGTTGCTGGCGGGATTCTACGTCGGCCTGGGGCACGCCACCGGCGAGAAGGAGGAGACGACCATCGCCGCCAACACCCCGGACCTGATCGCCGAGCCGCTGGGACCGCGCTGGCTGGAACGGGCGCGCCACTCGACCAGCGCCGAACCGTTGTGGGAGCCGGTGTATCGCCAGGCCCGCCTCGCGCCCCAGACCCTCGACGCTCTGCGCCGTCATCCCCAGTTCACCCGATGAAACCCCACTTTTCTTCCGGGCGGCAGCCCCGCCCCGCCTCTCCGGCCCGCCCGCCAGCCCTCCGCGCCGCCGCTCTGGCCGCGGCCCTGGCCTTGAGTTGCGTCCGCCCCGCCTGGCCGGCCGGCCCGCCTCCCGGCGCCGGGGAGCGGCCCGGCGTTTTCCAGCCCACGCCAGAGGAGCGGGCGCGGCTGCGCGAGGCGCTGGCGTCCCGGCACGCGGCTTATGATCCGGCGGCCCGGATGTTGCGGGAGCCGTTCCACTCGCCGGGGTATCACACCACCTTGCAGGGCGGCACGGTGCACAGCACACGCTCCTCGCTGGCCTACGCGGTGGCCTTGCTGGACACCGGCGAGGAACCCCTGCGGCTGCGGGCGGAGGACATTCTGCGCGCGGTGATCGCGTTGCAGGACCAGGATCCGCGCAGCCGGACCTACGGCATCTGGCCATGGTTTCTCGAGGAGCCGCTGGAGCGGATGTCGCCGCCGGACTGGAACTGGGCCGACTTTTGCGGGGTGCATCTCCTGCAGGTGGCGCTGGACCACCGGGCCCGCCTCTCGCCCGAGGTGGCGGCGCTGGTGGATGAGGCCATTGGCCACGCGGCGCGGTCCATCCAGCGGCGCAACGTGGGGCCGGCCTATACCAACATCGCCCTCATGGGCACCTACGTAACCCTGGTGGCGGGAGAATTCTACGGGTGGACCGATCTGCGCGACTACGGCCTGGCGCGCTTGCGGCGGTTCCACGCCTACACCATGGAACAAGGCGCCTTCACCGAATACAACAGCCCCACCTACACCGTGGTCGCGTTGTCCGAACTGGCGCGGCTGCGCCGGCACGCCCGCGATCCCGAGGCCCGCCGCCTGGCCGAGGCGCTCTACCGGCTGGGCTGGGAGGATGTGGCGGCGCATTTCCACGCGCCCACGCGGCAATGGGCCGGGCCGCACAGCCGCTGCTACAACACCCTCCTGGCCCGGAGCACGCTGGCCTTTCTCCAGCGCGCCCTGGGCGGCCAGGTGGATTTCGGCGCGGAGGAACCGGGCCTGGCCGACGCCCGCCTGCCGGCGCCCTGCCCGCCGGAGTTTGTCGAACCGTTCAAAACGCCGGGGCCGCCCCGGGACGTGGTGCGGACTTATCTGCGCGCCCAGCCGCCCGTCGTGGGCGTGACACGCCTCGAACCGGCCTTCGCCCTGGGCACGATCAACCGCGGCGACCTCTGGAACCAGCGGCGCGCCCTGCTGGCGTACTGGGGCAGCGCGGCGGAACCGTCGTATTTGCACCTGCGATTCTTGCGCGACGACTACGATTTCGCCGCCGCCCAGTTCTTCAGCGCGCAACGGGGCGGCGACGTCCTGGCCGCGATCAATTTCGCCACCGATGGAGGCAACACCCATGTGAGCCTGGACCGGCTCTCCAACGGCGTGGTGCGCGCGCGCAGCCTGCGGCTGCGTTTCGAGTTCGGCGGCGCGGCCGGGCGCCTGCCGCTCGAAGCCCCCTCCACCCTCAAGACCCCGGCGCGGTTGAGCCTCGGCCAGGCGCATCTGGCCCTGCTCGTGCCCTGCGCCTGGTGGGGCGCCGCCGAAGGCCGCTGGACCGCGGGCCGGGCCGAGGGCAAAGCCTGGCTCGACGTGGTGCTTTACGAGGGGCCGGAACGCGTGTTCCGCCTCGGGGAGATGGACCAGGCGGTGGCGGGCCTGGCTCTGCGTTTGCGGGCTGAACCCGCCGACCCGCCGGCGCCGTCGGTGGCCCTGCGCGAGGGACGCCTGGCCATGGAATGGGCGGGGATGCGCCTGCAAATCCCGGTGCGTCCCGACAAAGCCGGCGTCCTGCAGCGGGCGGCGGCCTGGTAAGCCCGCCCGCCTACGGCAGGGTGACCACGCGGTAGAAACGCCGCGCCTCCTCCGCCCGCACCCGGTCCACCACGGCCTGCGGGCCATTGACCCCGGGCACGGGCGGTCCGAGGTTCACCCAGGCCGCGCCTGTCTCCTCGGACTGGTACTGCACCTGGTAAAGGCGGTTGGAGCTTCCCTCCCAGCGCACCTCAACCTCGCTGACACGCAAGGTGACCTCGGGCATCCGGCGCGCGACGACATTCGTGTGGGTGAAATCCGTGGGCACATCCGCGCAGCCCGGGCAGGGCAGGCGCGCCCAGCCGTTCAGGCTCAGGGTGTCTCCCGCCCCGGCCAGCGTATAGGACCAGAAGGCGCTGCCCGGTTCCGGGCCGGCCATTTGCTCGAAGCGAAGGCGGTCGGGCAACACCTGGCCGCGGTCAAAGCGGAGGGCCAGGACCGGCTGCGGCCCGACCTGCGGAAACACAAAAACCGTGCGCATGTCCGCCCCCAGCACCTGCATGCGGGCCGTGCCGGACGCCGCGTCCACCCGCACCTCGATGCAGGCCTGGGACCCGCTGGGCAGCGGGCGCGAGAGGGGCACCCCGGCAAAGCCGCAGCAGGAAACAAACGCGCCCGAGATGATCGTGTAGAACCCGCTGGCGGGCACGCCCTCGGCCGCGGCGGCCGCCATGCCCCAGAGCCAGAAGGCCGTTCCCAGTCCTGTCCACAGTGCTGGTCTTTTCATCGCCACTCCTTTCCGACGCGCATGGAACAACCGTACTCTAGCCCCGGCCGGGCTTTGCTGCAACCGGCCGGGCAGGTTCAGGCCGGCTGCGCCGGGCCGCGCCGGGCCAGGGCGCGCCGGAGGGTGTCGCGCAGCTCCGCCGCCACGATGTAGCCGACACAGGCCGGACTGCCGCAGGAGCAGGGATGGTCGCGGTAGTCCTCGAGGTCGTAGCCGTAGTCAAAGGTGATTTCCTCGCCGGCCCGGATGTCCCGCCGGGCCACGATCCAGATTTTGCCCTCGATGAGTTCGGCCTCGCAATTCGGGTCGCAGCTATGGTTGAGGTGCCGGGCCGGGTTCCACGGCACATTGCCGTCGAGGTCCCACTCCTCATCCACCCGGAAGATGAACTGGTTGCCCCGGCGGCACTCTTCCAGCGACGCCTCTTTGCTGATGCGCCGGCCCAGGTATTCGATGACCAGCGTGCCCGCGCGCATGTCGTGCCGGGCAAACCCGCCCAGCCCGTGAATGGGGGACGGTTTGAACTCGACGTGCGGCGAAAGCTGATCCTGCGCGTTCATGGAAGCCCGGCGGCCCCGGAGCCGGTTCAGGCGCGGCGCGCCCCTCCGAACCGGTCGTGTGAAACATGCGCTCCCGGATGCGACATAGCCGGATGCTGCCCCAAGGGCCGCCGCACGGTCAAGCCCTCCCAACCAGCGCCGGGCCGCCTCCGGCGGATGGTGCCGTCCTTCGAGACCGCGCCCGCCCCGGGCGGCGGGGCCGGGAGTTTTTTCTGTTTCCAACACGCGGCGAGTGCGGTAACTAGAGCGCCGAAAAGCTCTGCATCGGACGCACCGGGCCAACCGCCGGGCGCGAGGGAACGTCCGTTTTGTCCGGCAGCCTCCCGGGGGTGGCGGCAAGCCCATCGCGCGCGCGAACGGCGGGTCAAGCGTGACGGCCCCGGCCGCCCGCCCCCCGGGCCGGCGCCGGAGCAACGCGGTGCGGATGCTGATGACCATGCTGAGTGACACACCCAAGTGGCCCTTCTCCGAGCCCCGGGCGCGGCGGCCCGGCGCCGGCTGCTCGCGACGCCCGCCCCATGCCTGAGCCCGCTCCATTGCTCGAACTCCGCCGCCTGGGCAAGTCCTACGCCTCGTTTGCCCTGGCCGAAGTGTCGTTGGAGCTGCGCCCGGGCGAAGTGCACGCCCTGGTGGGCGAGAACGGAGCCGGCAAGAGCACGCTCTCGAAGATCATCGCCGGCATCGTCCAGCCCGACTCCGGCACGATGGCCCTGGGCGGCCAGCCCTACGCGCCCGCCAGCCGCAAGGCCGCCGAGCACCGGGGCGTGCGCATGGTCATGCAGGAGCTGAACCTCATCGCCAACCTGACCGTGGCCGAGAACCTGTTTCTCGACCAACTGCCGCGGCGGTGGGGCTGGATTCAGCGGGATGTTCTGAACCGCCAGGCGCGCGAGGCCCTCGCCCAGGTCGGCCTGAGCGCCATCGAGCCCGATCAGCCGGTGCAAACCCTCGGCATCGGGCAGCAACAACTGGTCGAGATCGCCGCCGGCCTGAGCCGGCGCTGCCAGGTGCTCATCCTCGACGAGCCCACCGCCGCCCTGACCGATCCCGAAATCGAGCGGCTCTTTGCTCAGATCGCCCGGCTCAAGGCCCGCGGCGTGGGCCTGATCTATATTTCCCACCGCATGGAGGAAATCCGGCGCGTGGCCGACCGCCTGACCGTGCTGCGCGACGGACGCCTCGTCGCCACCCGCCCCGCCGCCGAGGTCGCCCTCGACGAAATCGTGCGGCTGATGGTGGGCCGCGATCTCGGCGAAAACCTCCCCGCCCAGGCCCGCCCGCCGGGGCCGGTGGCCTTGCGCGTGCGCGGGCTCACCCGCGGCGAGGTCGTGCGCGACGTCAGCTTCGAGGTGCGCCGCGGCGAGATTCTCGGCTTTGCCGGCCTGATGGGCTCGGGCCGCACCGAGACCATGCGGCTGATTTTCGGGGCGGACCGGGCCGACGCCGGCGCGCTCTACCTGGGCGGGTCGGAGACGCCGGTGCGCTTTGCCTCGCCCCGCGAGGCGGTGCGGGCGGGCATTGCCCTGCTCACCGAAAACCGCAAAGAGCAGGGCCTGCTCCCGCCGCTGCCCATCCGGGCCAACCTCACCCTGGCCCACCTCGAGGCCGTCAGCGGCCCGGCCGGCTGGATTCCTCCCGAGGCCGAGCGCCGCGCCGCCGAGCGCTGGCGCGAGGCCATGCAGATTCGCTGCGCCTCGGTCGAGCAGCCCGTGGGCGAGCTGAGCGGCGGCAACCAGCAAAAGGTCCTCATCGGCCGCTGGCTCGAGCGCGACTGCGACGTCCTCATCTTCGACGAGCCCACCCGCGGCATTGATGTCGGGGCCAAGTTCGAGATTTACCAATGGCTGGCCCGGCTGGCCGGCCAGGGCAAGGCCATCATCATGGTCTCCTCCGACCTCAAGGAGCTGCTGGCCGTCTGCGACCGCATTGCGGTGATGTCCGCCGGGCGGCTGGCCGCCACCTTCCACCGCGCCGAGTGGAGCCAGGACAAAATCATGGCCGCGGCCTTGAGCGGCCACCTTCAACCCGCTGTCTCATGAACCCCGATTCTTCCGCCCGCCCCCGCGCCGAATGGCGGCGCGCGCTGCTGGACTACCTCGGGCTGGCCATCGCCCTGCTTCTCCTGGTGGCGATCTTCAGCCTGGCCACGCGCCATTTTTTCAGCCTGACCACCTTCCGCACCATCGCCAACCAGATTCCCTCGGCCATGCTCATCGCCACGGGCATGACCTACGTGCTCATCATCGCCGGCATTGATCTTTCCGTCGGCTCGGTGCTGAGCCTGTGCGGCATTGTGCTGGGGCTGTCGCTGACGCAATGGCGCCTGCCGCTCCCGGCGGCCCTGGGCCTGGCGGTCGTGGCGGGAGCGGCCTGCGGCGCCTTCAACGGCGCGGTCTCCATCCGCTGGAGCCTGCCCACGTTCATCGTCACCCTGGGCATGATGGAAATCGCCCGCGGCGGCGCGCATTTCCTTTCCCGATCGCAGACGCTTTACATCGGCTCGCGGGTGGAGTGGATTTCCGGGTGGACCCTGCCCGGCCTCGGGGTCTCGCTGCCCTTTGTCCTGGCTCTGGTCATCGTGGTCGCAGCCCAGGTCGTGCTCACGCGCACGGTCTTCGGCCGCTACCTCGTGGCCATCGGCACCAACGAGGAGGCGGTCCGGCTGTCCGGCATTGACCCGCGCCCGGTCAAGGTGACGGTGTTCGTGCTGGCCGGCGTGCTCACCGCCCTGGCCGCCATCATAGACGCCTCGCGGTTTCAGTCGGCCAATCCCAACGCCGGCACCGGCTTTGAACTGCAGGCCATCGCCGCCGCCGTCATCGGCGGCACCAGCCTGATGGGCGGCCGCGGCTCGGTGCTGCGCTCCTTCTTTGGCGTCCTCATCATTGCCGTGCTCAACAACGGCCTGGCCGCCGTCGGCGCCAAAGACGAAACCAAACGCCTGGTCACCGGCGCGGTCATCATCGCGGCGGTGATCCTCGACCAATACCGCCAGCGCCGCGCCGCCCGCCCCCGCGCCTGATGCCCCTATGAAAGCGCCCTCGATCCTCGTCCTCGGCAGCTCGAACACCGACATGATCATCCAGGTGGACCGCATTCCCCGGCCCGGCGAAACCATCCTCGGCGGGCGTTTCCTGACCGCCGCCGGCGGCAAGGGCGCCAACCAGGCGGTGGCCGCGGCGCGCTGCGGCGGCGCCGTGACCTTCATCGCCCGCGTGGGCCAGGATATGTTCGGCCAGCAGGCCATCGCCGGCCTGGTCGCCGCCGGCATCCACGTCGAATACGTGCTCCGCGACAAACACGCCCCCTCCGGCGTGGCCCTGATCTTCGTCGCCCGGGACGGCGAGAACAGCATCGCCGTGGCCAGCGGCGCCAACGGGCGGCTCTCGCCCCGGGACGTCGCCCACGCCGCCCCGGCCTTCCGCCGCGCCGCCGTGCTGGTGATGCAGCTCGAGACGCCGCTGCCCACCGTGCGCGCCGCCGCCCGCCTGGCCGCCCGGCACCAGCGCCGGGTCATTCTCAATCCCGCCCCCGCCCGCGAACTGCCCGACGCCCTCTTGCGCCAGGTCGCCATCCTCACCCCCAACGAAACCGAGGCCCACCTCCTCACCGGCGTGCGCGTCTCCGATGTCCCTTCCGCCCGCCGCGCCGCCGCCCGCCTCCGCGCCCGCGGCGTGCCCGCGGTCATCATCACCCTCGGCCCCCGCGGCGCCTTTCTCGCCGCTCCCGAGGGCGAGGCCCTGGTGCCCGGCTTCAAAGTCAAAGCGGTGGACACCACCGCCGCCGGCGATGTGTTCAACGGCGCCCTGGCCGTCGCCCTGGCCGAAGGCCGCCCGCTCCCCGAGGCGGTCCGCTTCGCCAACGCCGCCGCCGCCATTTCCGTGACCCGCCTGGGCGCGCAGCCCTCCGCGCCGACCCGCTGGGAGATCGAGCGCCTCCTGCGCGCCGGCCACTAGGCCGCCCCGCAGACCATCAGCCGCCCCGCCGCCGCCCCCGGGCCTGTTGACACGCTCTTTACACACACGGCCTCGCACCCGAGCCACACTCACCTCATGAGCGCGACCCTGAAAAGATTTCTGGCCGCCGTGTTTCTGGCGAGCCTCGGGCTGGCGAGCGGCTGCCAAACCTCCCCACCGTTCGAGCGCGCGGTCCGGGCCATCGGCGCGGAGACGCTCGTGATGGCCGCGTGGCGGACGCACGCCCATTACATCCGGGACCATCGCGACGCCCCCGGCGAGAGCGTGCCGGCGTCCTATTGGGAGGAACCGCTCCGCCAGCTCAAGCCCCTGCGGGTTTATCTCCACCGGGTCAACGTGGTCGTAGTGCTGCGGGAGAACCGCCAGGGTGAGGAGGGGCTCTACCTCTGCATTCCCATTTCCTCCTACGCGCCCATGGAGAGCCAGGATGGCTTCACCTGGACGCGCCTGGACCGGGATGTGCTGGCCTATCGCCGGGCCCGGCCTTGAGAACGGCCCCGCGGTTCGGGCCGGCCAGGCCGGGGCTCGCCGGGCGCCAGGCGCGGCCGGAGCCGCCGCGGCTCAATCGCCGGAAAACACCCGCCGCACCACCGCGTCCATGGCGGCGCGGTTGCGCTCGAACGACTCGACCAGTTTGAACTGGGCCCGGGCGCGGTCGAGATTCTGGCCGGGACGGTGAATTTTGAAGTACTGATCGCCGAGGA
>Ga0073934_10007481_pt1 | contig 15166 bp, 14 predicted proteins | sample LarsenN4metaG_FD_76834 | JGI IMG/M metagenome (GOLD analysis project Ga0073934, IMG submission 76834) | Hot spring sediment bacterial and archeal communities from British Columbia, Canada, to study Microbial Dark Matter (Phase II) - Larsen... ...
AGGGACGGGGACGGGTCAGAGGACGGCAGTCGACCAGGATTTCACCGGAAACAGGGGTGAGCAGGCCAGCGATCAGGTACAGCAGTGTGGTTTTTCCACAGCCAGACGGTCCCAGGACCGCCCAGGCTTCCCCCCCGCGAACTGACCAGTCGAATTGTTCGAAGACCGGTGGATTTTGGGGATACGCGAAATTCAGGGATTGGATCTGAATGATATTCCCTGAGGTTTGGGTCGCTTGCTCGATCAAGGCAAGAATTGGGAGGTGACAGAATCTTCGTAGGGTAAATCGGCTTCCACAAGCCCCTTATTCCTGGCCCAGGCCAAGACGTCGGCCCATTGGGCCTCGCTCGGAAGGCTGCCGGCAGGGAATGGAGGAATCTGGTAGGAACCGATGAGCGGCGCCGGCACCAGATTCTGCTCGGTGAGCAGGTCATCCCAGCGCGTCGGATCTGCGTTGATCTCGGCAATCGCCTGATCGAGCGCAGCCAGAAAACCCCGGATAGCTTCAGGGTGTTCATCGATGACAGCTTTGCGGAATGAGATGACGCTGTTGCCGAACTCCGGGTGACTCGTGTCGTCGAGGATGAGGACTGCGCCGCTCTGGATTGCAAGAGAGGCTGCTGGATCAGGCAGATTCGCTGCCTGCAGCTCTCCGGAAGCGAGCATCGACATCCTCAGGTCGATGCGGGGAACGGCAACCTTCATAATCTCCTCAGAGGCGAATCCTGCTGCTTCGAGCAGGCGGTCGGTCGTGTACTCGATCACGGAGGCTTCAGAGATGCCGATCTCCACGCCTCGCAAACCATCGACATCGGTGATCCCGCTCTGGCCGGAGGCCAGGATCCGGTACTGCGGAAATTCCGGTGTTGCCGTACGGGCGAAGGAGACGATTTGAATCTGAACGCTGTCCTTGTTATAAAGCAACGTGGAAACCAGATCGTTGATCATGCCGTCCGCCTGTCTGGCGGCCATCACCTGATCGCGCTCGGCAGCGGACCCGACAGGGATGAATTCAACGGCGACGTTCTCCTCCTGGTAGTAACCCTGTTCCTGGGCCACGAAGATCGGAAGGGCGTCCAGGATCGGCAGGATGGCGAGTTTCAGCGTCACCGGTCCAGCCGGAGTCCTTCCCAGACTGCATGCCGCGAGGAGCAATGAAGTGATGACCAGCATCACTTTGGAGCTGATAAGAATCCTTTGGCGAATCATGATAAGAATCATTCTCCTTTATTCTAAACCAAGGTCTCCCCAAATTTCTGTAATGCGCTGCTGGACAGAGGGATCCATCCGGATCACCTCGGGCCAGCCACGGCTGTACCCCTCTTCTCGAAGCTTGGCAGTGGCGTCGATCCCAATTTTACCCCCGAAAGAATGGCTGTAAGAGGCATGGTCGAGGTGATCGACCGGGCCATCGATCCGGACGATATCGCGCGACCAGTCAACGTTCCCCAGGGCCTGCCAGGCAACCTGGGAGAGGTCCTGGACGTCGACCCATTCGTCCACGACCACGATCGCCTTTGCCAGAGCCATCAAGCCAAGCCCCCACAATCCGGAGATCACTTTCCGGGCGTGCCCCGGATACCTTTTTTTCATCGAAACGAGCACCAGGTTGTGAAAAACCCCTTCTGCGGGCATGTTCACATCTACGATTTCCGGAAGGAACAGCCGCATCAGGGGGAGGAACAGACGTTCAGTGGCTTTTCCCATCCAAACGTCTTCCATCGGTGGGATGCCGACGATGGTGGTTGGATAAATGGGCTGCTTCCGGTGGGTTATGGCGGTGGCGTGGAAAACCGGGAAATGCTCGATCGGTGTGTAGTAACCGGTGTGGTCGCCGAACGGGCCTTCCGGGCGAAAATCATTGAGATCGACGTAGCCTTCGATGACTATCTCGGCATTTGCCGGGACTTCCAGCGGCTGCGACACGCAATCCACGAATTCCACCGGCGAACCCCGCAGGAACCCTGCCAGGAGGTATTCGTCAATATCTGGAGGCAGGGGTGCAGAAGCGCACCACATGCTGGCAGGATCGCCCCCGAGGACGACCGCAGCGGGAATATGGTCCTGCCCTGCAGCCCGCGCTACCCGCTCATGCTCGGCGCCGCCTTTGTGCCGCTGCCAGTGGACGATCAGCGTGCGCTCATCGATGACCTGCAGGCGGTACAACCCAACGTTCCGAGCATGGGTTACGGGATCTCGCGTGATCACCTGGGGCAGGGTGATAAACCTCCCTCCATCCTTCGGCCAGCACTGCAAGACAGGCAGGAATCCCAAAGAAAAATCCTCCTCGACGACGACCTCCTGGATGGGCGCCCGCCGAACCTTCTTCGGGCCCAGCCCGATGGAACGGAGCACGTTGAGCAGGTCCTGGCCCCGGCTGAGCATTTCTCCCAGCCCTCTTGGCAGCCGCGGGTCGAGTACCTCGCTAAGTTTTTGAGTCAGATCATCAAGGTCACTGACTCCCAGGGCGAGGGACATCCGCTTGCGATTGCCAAAGACGTTGATCAGCACCGGCATATTCGAGCCCAAGACTTTCTCGAAGAGGAGTGCCTTATTCTTCGTGGGATCGCCCTTGGAGACCCGGTCTGTGATCTCGGTGATCTCCAGGTGAGGGGAGATCTCTGTGTTGATGCGGACGAGTTGATCCTGTTCTTCCAGCAACTGGATGAACTCGCGCAAATCTACGATTGCCATGAGAAATATTCTCCAGCGGGGAAGTCTGGCGCGAATTATAGCATGGGAGAATCTGGCATTCGGCTGTTCTTCAGCCTTTAAGTTTAATAAGGCTTTCAATTTTATAAAGTCCCGTGCTTGACAACAGACAAACAGCTGTGCTACAGTGGCCTCCGCAACGGGTATCCCGAAATCGAAAAACGTCCTTATTTCGTTTGCGCTCAGGAGATGAACCTTGATGAAGTCACGTTCCCAACTGATGGTGGACCGCCTGCGGGACCTGCAGGCTTCCTCACCAGATATCGAAGCGTCCGCAGTGGTCAGTGTCGACGGCCTCAGCATTGCGTCTGCCCTGCCACAGGGTGTCGAGGAAGATCGTGTTTCGGCCATGTCCGCTGCAATGCTGTCCCTGGGTGAGCGGATCGCGAGCGAGCTGGGCCGGGGGACTCTCGAACAGGTCTATGTGAAAGGTGAAAACGGATATGTCATTCTCATGTCCGTTGGAGAAGAGGCAGTGTTGACTGCCCTGGCGCGCGACCAGGCCAAACTGGGCCTGATTTTCCTGGACATGCGCAGGGCTACCGAAGCATTGGAGCAGTTGATCTAGAAGAGAGTCATGAACGAACTACCGAAGAGCGGCTATTTCTACGCGAATAAATTTGCATTAATCATGCTCGATGCCCTGGAAGATGTGATGGGGAAGAACGGCGTGAATGCGATCTTGAACCTTGCACATCTCCCACACCTGATCAACAACTTCCCTCCGGGAAACCTGGCAAAGGAATTCGACTTTGCCGAAGTCTCGGCGATAAACCAGGCTCTCGAAGAGATGTATGGACCGCGTGGCGGTCGGGCACTAGCAGCCCGCGTGGGAAGGGCAACCTTCGCCGATGCGCTCAAGAATTTCGGAGCGCTGGCAGGTGCAGGGGACCTGGCTTTCAAAATCCTGCCGCTGCACACAAAAATGCGCATAGGATTGCCCGCCATGGCAAAAATCTTCTCCCAAGTGAGCGATCAGCAGACATCCGTCAAAGAGCACGAGGAGGAATTTGTATACACAATCCACCGCTGTCCTGTCTGCTGGGGGAGGAATGGGCTGGATAAACCGGTGTGCTTCATCGCTGTCGGTTTGCTCGAAGAAGGGTTGAAATGGCTGTCTGGCGGGCGGGAGTTCTTCGTCAATGAATCGCGGTGCATGGCAACGGGTGATGAAGTGTGTGAGTTTATCATCCGGAAGACTCCCAAGGACGTGATTGGATAGATTCGTCCGGATGGTACAATAAAACAATTCGATGGAACTGACTGTAGTCATCCCTACTTATAATGAGGCTGCCAATTTACCGGCAATCATTGATGCGGTGTTCACCTTGCCCCTATCGGGATCCAGGGTGCTCGTAGTTGACGATGCCAGCCCGGATGGAACGGGCAGGATCGCGGATGAAATCCAGAGGAAACACCCCAATCGAGTTTCGGTTATCCATCGAGCAGGCAAATCAGGCCTCGGCTCGGCGTACATCACCGGTTTCAAGAAAGCCCTCGGGGATGGAGCGGAAGCGGTGGCCCAGATGGACGCCGATTTTTCCCATCCTCCGGGTAAATTGATCGAGCTGTTGAACGGCCTGGCAGATCATGATGTCGCGATGGGCTCTCGGTATATCCCTGGCGGCAGCGTCGATAAGGATTGGCCAGCCTGGCGGAGGGGTTTATCGGCCTTTGGCAATTATTATGCTCGCACCATCCTGCGCCTGCCCATCCGCGATGCCACGGGCGGATTTCGGGTCTGGCGGCGTGAGACTTTATTGGGGATTCCACTCGATCGGATTCGCTCAAACGGCTACACATTCCAGGTCGAGATGGCTTACCTCGCCTATCGGTCCGGCTTCTCGTTCTGTGAAGTACCCTTCTATTTCGCTGACAGAAGATGGGGGAAATCGAAAATGTCTTTCAGAATCCAGCTCGAGGCGGCTGTGCGGGTATGGAAGATGCTGTATGAATACCGGGACATCCCCAGGATCTCACGGTCCTCCCCGCGGTTGATCCACACCTGATCCCGACTTCCTGGAAGTAATTTTAGTTTGGAAGGGATTTTTATTCAGAAACTTTGAGCTCCTTAGAGGATCAAAGTTTATTTAAAATAACGCTGAATACATCCCTAAGGCTGGCAGCCTCGATGCAAACGGATCTTCAACGGACAAACTTCCGCCATTTGTACTGGGATGTGATCTGGTTCGGTGTTCTGACCGGGAGCACGATGACCTTCCTGGCAGTGTTTGCCAGCCGCCAGGGGGCCAGCCCGCTCCAGATCGGCCTCTTGACCGCGGGTCCCGCATTAATTAACCTATTCCTGTCACTGCCAGTTGGCAGGTGGCTCGAGAACCGTTCGCTCACCCGGATCACTTATCTCGCCGCATTCTGGCACAGGCTGCCTTACTTCCTCTTGATTCTAATACCCGCCGCGTTTGCGCCGACGATTCAAATTCTCTTTCTGATCCTGGTGATCGTGGTGATGTCCTTACCGGGTGCTGTCCTGGCGATTGCTTTCAATGCGATGTTCGCGGACGTTGTCTCCCCGGAGTTGCGGGGCGAAGTGGTTGGGCGCCGGAATGCGCTGCTGGCTGTCAGTATCGCTGCTTCCTCGCTGGGCAGCGGACAAATCCTGGATCGGGCCGCGTTCCCGGTTAACTACCAGATCGTATTCGGCCTCGGATCTTTCGGTGCGATGATGAGCACGTATCATCTCTGGCGGATCCGATCCGGTTCCACTCAAACGCCGACCCGAATCGGGAAACCCTTGCTGGATTATGCTCGGCCCGGATTAATTCGATTCCCGGATGTATTTCGGGCTTCTGTTGGCCTGAGGTTCCTGACTCGCGGGAGAGGAAAACCCCTGCTTCGACTGGACATATTGCGGGGAGCTTTCGGGAAGTTCATGTTTGCCTGCCTGATCCTCTATGCCGTCCAGTACGTTCCGATCCCCTTGTTTCCCATTTATTATGTCAACGTGCTGCACCTTACGGACGGCGAGATCAGCCTGGGTTCAAGCCTCTTCTATACCTCCATGCTGTTAACTTCCCTGCAAATCCGATGGCTCACCACACGGTTTGGGCACCGGTGGATCCTGTTGATGGGAGCGATGATCTTCAGTGCGTATCCTCTGTTGCTTGGATTGGCCCGGGATTCCCGGTTGTTCTGGGCGGCGTCATTTTCTGCTGGTGTGGTCTGGGCGCTGGTCAACGCGGGTCTGGTCAACCGGCTGATGGGGCTGGCACGCGATGATGACCGACCGGCCCATATGGCCTTGCATAATCTGGTCCTCAATACCGGAATCCTGGCAGGTTCGATAATCGGACCGGAACTGCTTGGCGGGATGGACCTGCGTCAGGCGGTGCTGCTCAGCGCCGTGCTCAGGTTCCTGGGTGGGCTATCATTTATCCCCTGGGGCTGAAAGCGGTGTGCCCACCAGATTTTCTCGGCAGACTCGAACCAGTGCTTCCCATTCATCCAAACCCAGGGTTTCCGGCCTGCGGTCTGGAGGAATACCTGCAGCCATGAGCAGGGATTCCGCTCTGGATGGATCTACACCAGGCAGGGAAGCCAGCGAGTTGCGGATTTTCTTCCTTTTTTGGGAAAAAGTTATCTTCGCCAGATAGAAGAAGGCAGGGAGATCGGGAGCTGGAATCCTGGGCTCATCAAGCAGGTCGATCCGGACGATGGCAGACTCTACTCTTGGAACAGGGTAAAACGCTTCTGCGGAGATCCTGCCTGCAATGACCGGATCTCCATAGACCTGTACGCTCAGGCTCAGCAGGCTCATACTTCCTGGAACAGCAGTGATCCGCTCGGCGACCTCCCGTTGAACCGTCAGCACGATCCGACCAGGCCTGACCTCTGCCTCCATCAAATGGCGGACGATCGCCGAGGTGATGTAGTATGGAATATTTGCCACGACCAGATAACCCGAAGTCGAAAACAATTGTGTCGGGTCCAGTTCGAGAATATCTCCCTGAACGATCTCAATGTTCCTGGTGATTTCCAGCACCCTGGTGAGCGCCTGGATCAAGCCCTGATCGATTTCGACTGCGACCACTCTTCTGGCATGCACTGCAAGCAGCCTGGTCAGGCTCCCCAGACCTGCCCCGATTTCCAGGACTTCTTCCGTCCCGGTCAAAGAGGCGATCTCAACGACTCGCTGAAGGGAGCCTGGGTCCGCAAGGAAGTGCTGACCCAGGCTCTTATCCGGGTGAATCCCAAACTCCTTCAACAACTGAGGAATATCGAGCGGGGGAAGTTCTATGGGATGATCCACGCCACGAATTCGGGAGGAGGCCAGAGGAAGTACACCGTGACCCACTGATGCCAGGACACGTAATCCTCGTCCGAATATCCCAGGTCTATCAACCTGCCTTTAACGCCGCCGCCTGTATCGGCGGCGAGACCGAATCCATATCCTGGGATGTACATCCGCGTCCCGTAGGGGATGTAATTCGGATCGATCGCCACGATGCCTTTTTGCAGCACAGCTCCCGTCGCGGTGATGTTATCGCCGGCGCTGGAGGGCTTGTACGAGACGGCGTACATATTCAATGCACGCCAATATGTGATCTCCCCATCCGGCGTGTCCAAAGTCCGGCGCACGATTTTCGTGCCGTAGCCCATGATCTGCGGTCTGGGTTCCTGGGCGACGTATGCGAACTCGACCTGTCTGGATACTTCGACGCCGTCCTCAATGCGGAGACGGATCCTGCGCGCCTGGATACCGAATGTTCCTGGCTCGATCACGCCCTGCGTATCGATCTCGAGCTCATCAGACAGCTGGATTTCCGTCTCGAAAGGGAGAGGTTCCGTCTCCAGGAGGACTTTCTCCTCGACGCGAACGACTCTGATGACTCCGTTTGCAGGTATGGGCGATTGGGGATCTGGCAGGCTGTAATCCAGACCTTGAAGTCCGATGCCAGCCTCCAGGAGCGCTTGCCCCACTGTGTCTGTTGAAGTCCGGATGCGTTTCTCGCCTTCTTCGAGAATGATCCTGAGAACCCTCGATTCGTGCAGGGTAACGGCGCGATCTCTATCCAGCAGCGATTCGAGCGGCTGACTGGGGACGTCGTGGATACCTAACCTGATTCCGGCGTCCCAGAGAGCCTGCCCCAGGGTGCGCGCGCTGGAGTACACCCCTTTCTCCTGGCTATCACTCGCCAGCGTGATGCGGCGAGCCCTGTGGACTTCGATACTGTGATGCTTGCCGGGAGCGAGTTCAGTAAATGGCGATGTCTGAAGACCGTCGACCAACACCCGATCGCCCGGGAAGAGCTTAACTCCCGCCTGGGCGAGGACGTTTGCCGGGATCCTCTCCGCTGTGAGCGTGGCGGTCAATTCTTCATTGTTCTTGATCAGAAACCAGCTGGCGCGGCGGATGACGATTGTGTCGCCAGCGTTCACCGGGCGATGTGTGGCTGGGTATACCAGATCCTCATCAGTCAAGTCGATTTGAAGCTGTTCGATAGTCTTTCCGACCGTAAGCGCCGTTGTGGTCACTCTGAAAACCTGGTCATCAACCATCAACGTGATCGGTTTCCAGAACCCTTTAACCAATAAAATGATCCCAGTCACAACCAGGGCGGTTGCATGAAGGAGCAGCCAGTGCTTAATCATTTGAAGTCTATTCTAACAGATCTGTAGGCCTGCCTAGATTTACGAGAGGTTATGATGGTAGGACGGCTGTAACAAATCCGGGACATCATCGTTCATAAAGGTGGACGGGATAAACCTCTGGCAGAAGTCTAGCGATATTGAGCTGTTAAAAAACGCTCAAAACGGCGAAGCGGAGGCGTTCGGTGAACTTTACCAACGTTATGCCAAGATCGTGTTCCGGTTCATCTACGCAAACGTGGCCGACAGGCTCGATGCAGAGGATCTGACCGAAGAGGTTTTTTTACGTGCCTGGCGAACCATCGCCAGTTATCGGGAACAGGGGATACCGTTTTTATCATACTTGTTCAAGATCGCTCGCAACGTCATGATCGATTTCTACCGGCGTATCGGGCGATCTGGGGGGCACATGTCGATCGATGAAAAACCTTTCCGAGATGGAGGTCCTGACCCCGGTGAGACTGCCGTGGTCAATCTGGAACACCAGGAGATCCGCAGAACACTAGACCAGCTGCGAGATGATTATCGAACGGTCTTGATTCTTCGGTTTCTCAGCGGCTTATCCCCAGAAGAAACAGGCGAAGTGATGGGCAGGACTCCTGGGGCGGTGAGGATCCTGCAACATCGGGCACTAACCGCATTGCGAAACCTCCTGGAGATATGATTGCCTACAGCACCAAGGACGATTTAGATGCCCTCGAATTGGCGTTGAATCGCTGTCTCGAGGGGATTCAAAAAGGGGAAACTTCGCTAGACTCGATCCTGGCGCAGTACCCAGATTTCAAAGAAATATTAATCCCTCCACTCGAGGCGGCCAAATGGCTCCTTGCTTTACGGTCCAGGCTGGATCCACTGCCCTCCTTTCGAACTTTGGGACGGTCTCGGATTGTCCTTAGAATCCAGAGCCAGGAACCTTCCGGTCAGAATCAAGGGCTAAAACCGTCCAGCATTCGCCGTATTCCCGTCCGTTATTTTCCAGATTAACTTTCCCGGGGGAGAGAATTACCAGAGAATAAATCCCTATTGCAATAAACAAGCCATTTGCAATATTGTAAGGTAACAATTTGGTTGGTATTCAGTTTTACATAGTGAATATAATGTGATTACTGACCGAACGGCAACGATGGCCTCCTCTCCTGGTTCGGATGAGGAGAAAACCTTTATTGCGGTATTTATACTCTTGAGGGTTAGAAATGAAGTTGAAGGATCGCATCCTCCGCAAGCTTGATAGCCGGCGCCAACCGAAAGGTCAAAGCTTGGTCGAGATGGTAATCCTGTTCCCGGTGCTGCTCATTGTCCTCTCCGGTCTGGTGGAGTTCGGCTTCATGTTGAACGATTATCTCGCGATCCTCGATGCCGCCCGGAATGCCGCCCGGTTTTCCAGCGATGGTCTGTATTCGTCGACAGATACCAACCACAATTGCGGTTCGACGGTCGATTTCTACCGCCAAACCGCCTGTCTGGTAATTCAAGAACTTGACCAGGAAAAACCGAACATCTCGATCGAACCCGATGAACACGACGATATTGTGATCTCGGCTTTTTCCGTACTCACTGGCAGCGGAATTGTCCGCCGACACCCGGAAATTTACGGTGAGCAGGGGTGGTCTTACGCGCTGGATTTACCGAGCCACGGCGTTCGGGAGCGGTCTTCTGGGATCAGCAACAGTTACGTGAACGGCAAGCTGGACGCGTCAGCGCCCAGCACTGGTCTGTTGCTTGTAGAGATCTACTATACCTACGACATGAAGCTGGCTTTGCCCTGGATCACAGCGTTCATGGGCAATCCGGTCACCTTGCACGTTTATTCGTTCATGCCTCTGGTGTCTGCGGAGCCAAGGGATTGATGATGATGATGATGATGATGACGCTTGTTCGGAGAGGATCGAAAGAAGCTGCTCATGAAAAAGGCCAGGCCCTGGTGATCATCGCAGTGGCATTCGTAGTCTTACTGGTGTTTGTCGGCCTTGCGGTGGATGCAGGACAGTTGTTTATTTACATGGGCCATTTACGCCGGGCAGTCGATGCGGCGTCTTTGTCTGCTGCGGCTCAATACCGAGAGGGGCGGACGATCGCGATGATGACGGATGCTGCCGAGCAAGTGATGAACCTGAATGGAGTATCCCCGGAGACTGTCGTGGTCCAGACTTGCGACACCAATCCCGGCGATCCGGGGCTGTGCTTTACTCCCCGGCGGAAGCTTGTGCGTGTCTCAGGCACCGTTCTGGTCCCGATGACTTTTATCCGGTTGATCGGATTCGACAATATTCCCATTGCAGCGAACGCGATCGGAGAAGCGGCGTCGATGGATGTCGTGCTGGTGATCGACGTTTCTGAATCGATGGCGAATGACGCCAGTCTGATCGACGGCGATGACGACGATGGAGATGGTGTGGCTGACGATGCAGACAATGGCGCTTATGGCATATGGGATAACTACTACGCCGACCCGAGTCGGTGTAACCCTGCCGAAAACTGCCACCCGATGGAGGAAGTGAAAGAAGCGGCGATCTCCTTCACTGAACGTGTCCTGGATAAACCACCAGCTGAGGAAGCCGATCGGCTGGCGATCGTCACCTTTTCAAATGGTTGGGAGGTTGGGGGAACGGTGGTCATCCCCCCGGGTTGGATCACAAGCCGCAGCGACGCTGTGAGCAAAATCGAAGCGCTCGAGGTTTATGAACCTGGTGTGTGCTCGGAGATTCCAGGTGACACAACTCCCGGTGCCTGCCGTCATTATGACGTGCCTGGAGATGTGAACAGCAATTTCACGGGTCTTGGTTGCCCGCTGTTCGAGTGGTTCGATCCGGGCGACGCTTCATCCTGTACGACGACGAACATCGGGGGTGGCTTGAAACTGGCTGGCAATATGTTTTCCCTGAATCCGCGAGAAGATGCGCTCTGGGTTGTGGTGCTGCTCACGGATGGCGCAGCAAACGCTTCGGATGCAGATGATTTTCCCTACGGGTACTGCCCATACCCGACTTCTTCCGAGTCGCCTTTCTGTCGGGACGCGGACTCCTCCACCCGGCACAGTCCGGCGACGGACCCCGCATACGACGCTGACGATTTTGCCCGGGACATGGCCGATTTCGTGGGCTGTTATCCGCAGGATTCCGCTTCGGCCTGCAACGGCGTGCTGGGCCAGGGCGCGGTGGTGTTCGCCATCGGTCTGGGAGATCAGGTCTTACAGACTTATGGCAGCGATCCGATCGCCCACGGGGTCAGTCTGTTGAGGTACGTGGCGGCTGTTGGTGACGACGGCGATCCGGCTACTGATCTCTGCGAGGGGTTGTACGACAACCTGGATGAATGGAAGGAATGGTGCGGCAACTACTATTTCTCTCCCACAGGCGATGACCTGGACCTGGTATTTGAAGATATCGCCTCGCGAATTTTTACTCGCATAACTCATTAATACCGGCAGGAGGGAAGCAGGCATCAGGAAAGGATTTATCCATGAACATTTTCGGGAAGTTCCGGAAAGTTAAATATCTCGGAAAAGCACAGGGCCTGGTGGAGTTCGCAATCGTCCTGCCGGTATTGTTGCTGCTGATCTTCGGCATCATCGAATTTGCCCGTATTTTCCATGGCTGGCTGACTGTTGTCAATGCCGCCCGGTTCGGAGTGAGGTATGCCGTAACCGGCGAATATGACAGCGCGTTCTGCGTCCCAGAGATCGACGCGAACGGGAACGGTCTCGTTTGTGGAGCGGAGCCGGATTCGGATGCCCGGCACACTGAAGAAGACAGAGCCAGGCTCCCATCGATTTACTCCGTTACTGATGGGATGTTGGTCGGGATTCTCAACGACAAGACGGCGAGCAAGGGGGAGGCAGGCTATTATAAAATCACGGTGTGCAGTTCACGCGAGGGTTTCGTCTACCACCCACCGCCAGGAGATTTTTGCGACCCCCACGACGATCCCGGCAACCCGGAAGAGGGACCCACGCGGGTCCTTGTCGCCGTGACGTATGAACACCCCCTGATCCTGCCGCTCCTGAGGAACATCATCCCATCTGTGACATTGCACGCTGAAAGGACTGGGATCCTGGAGCAATTCCGCATCGCCCGGGTACTGGGTCTACCTCCCCTGATCGATGTACCCTCGCCAACCCCACCTCCAGCGACCGATACGCCGATTCCGCCGACGCCTACGGAAACCCCGACTCCAACTATCACACCTACCCCTACGGACACGCCAAGCCCAACTCCGACGCCGACTCCTTCCTGCGACCTCGTGAGCATGACGGACATTTACGCATCCTCCGACGATGTCTTTGTCAATGGTGTGAACAACAATACCGTACCGGTTCAGATCATCCAGACGAAATTCAACTGGTCCAAACATTACGACACTCAAGTGGTGAACTATTCCAGGTTGGACGGCTGGACGTACTATAACGGGGATGACGCAACCCCGCCAACTAATCTCAATGTTTCCCCACCTTACAACGTCGGGGCTGCCTCCGGAGTGTCCTGGATGAGCGACTTTAATGGTGTTCCGAACAGCCAGATCATCCTGGATTCAGTTCTGACTGTCGAGTGGGTGGTCGACATCACAATCGACCAGTGCAACCTGTCCTCGCAATTGCATCCAATCTATGTGGAGATAGTCAACCCTGTGGACAGCGGGACGGTCCTCACGAGCCGAAGCCAGACCCGGTTCGAGGCCATCGCTTATGACACGGGCATGACGCCGGTGAACGGGAACGGCATCCGCTACATCCGGTTCATTATCTACAACCCGGACGGCACGGTCCTGCGCTCCTCCACCGATTCGGCGCTCAGGTACTGCGCTTATGGTGGAAACGAGCCCTGCAGTATGATGGGGACCTCGGTTTGGGACAGTCTGGTAAATGGAACCTATCGAATCACAGCCCAGGCCTTGGGCTGGAACGGGATCTGGTCTGAGGTCGTGGAGAAAACGTTCATCATCCTGCGGGACACCCCGACGCCGACGCTCACGTTCACTCCGACGCGCACCCCAACCCCGACTGCCACGCCTTGTCCACCCAGTGTCTGCACACCGACCCCGACGCGCACCAACACGCCCATCTGGACTCCCGTGCCGACAGCGACCAGGACTCCAAAGCCGACCGATACCCTGACCCCAACACCCACGAAGACCCAACCGCCAGTGAACACGCCCACCAACACCCCGACCAAGACTCCCACCAGGACCCCCACACCTCCTCCGCAAACAGCTGCGCCGACGAACACACCTACCAAGACTCCCACGAAAACGCCATGCCCGGGAGGAGGATTTGACTGCTGATAAAAAGAGTTGGGACGATCCCAGGAGTGCGGTTCGAGATGAAGAATCGATTTTCCCTCAAGCGGGTCATCCTCCAGGCAGGTGTCCTGTTCGCCCTCGGCTTGGCACCCGGTTCTCCCGCCACCTCCCCAGTTTCGGCTGAGGCCAGCGTTACGATCGCCAACCCGACCTATATTCCCGTGCTCTACAAACGTTTCCAATCCGGGCCGGGGAGTGTGCACGGGACGGTGGTCGATGCAATCTATAACATGCCGATTAACGGGGCTGTCGTTTGCGTCCAGGGCGATAAGTGCGACGTCACGGACGAAGATGGCACGTATGCTATCACGAACATAGCCTATGGTTCGAAACTCGTTGATGCCGCAAGGGACGGTTATCTGCCGCTGACCCAGGAAACCTATGTAAACGCGGGCTCATCGATCACGCTGAATTTTGCCCTTTCTCCTATCCTGGGAGATGGAGAATTCCGCATCGTGCTGACCTGGGGTAAGAATCCAAAGGACCTCGATGCTCATTTCTGGCTTCCATATCCGAAATATCCTCACCTGTACCTGGACGCGCCGGGAAGCTGCACTGGATTCCCGAATGTATGCCTGGATCGAGATGATAAAGACGGCTATGGACCGGAGACGATTTCGATTAAGAGTCTGAAAGCCAGCGGTACGTACACCTTCGCAGTATTGAACTATAACTACGGGTATCCAGGCGTCCCGGAGATCACTCAGTCCTCCGCGAAGGTCCAGCTCTATGGCACGGAGGGATTGATCACTCAGTTCAGTGCGCCCAAGAAAGGGACAGGAGATCTCTGGTACGTGTTCGACCTGGATGCAGCGACTGGCGAGGTTACAACTGTCAATTGCATCACCTTTTACCCTGCGGACCCCGATCTGCCCCCAGAGTGCGGGACCGCCTATACGCCGGGTCGGGTATTGTACGAGAAGTAGGTCCGGTGGATTTGTGGAAGAGGTCTTAAGTATTCGCGAGGTCGGTTCTCAACAAAGACTCCGCAACTTATTATATAGAGAACGTTCGGTAACAGTCTCTTTCTCCCATCCCCCCTAACCATGGAATTTTGATGGTTTCGGGCCGCAAGGCCGCCCAAAACCATCAATTTCCTGTTTTTCCCGCCCCCTGGGGGGCGGGGCCAGGGGAGGGGGAGTGCCCGAACACTCTCCACAATAATGAACAAGCCGCCGGGCAGGTTTCCCGGCGGCACCCAGAAGATCCCACTTACCGCTGCTTCCTCTCGGACCTGGCGGGGTTCGCAGGTTTCTGCCGCGCCGGACCCGCCCGGCGGCTCATTATTGAGGATACCTCAGGTGGTGCTGTATGTCAATCGGAGGCCTGGCTTCGCCGGCTGCCCAGGACGACACCAACGATCAAAGCGATGAAGATGACGATGACCAGCACCCAGACCCACCAGGGGGAACTTCTTTCGGCCTCCGCAACAGGAGTCGCACCTGGAATGGGTCCCCAGGTCAGGATGTAGGCTACGACGTTGTCGATCTCATCCTCGGTGAGCGGTCCGCCGTTCTCCCTCGCCCAGGCTGGCATGGCTGAACCTTCGACC
>Ga0073934_10007482_pt1 | contig 15164 bp, 12 predicted proteins | sample LarsenN4metaG_FD_76834 | JGI IMG/M metagenome (GOLD analysis project Ga0073934, IMG submission 76834) | Hot spring sediment bacterial and archeal communities from British Columbia, Canada, to study Microbial Dark Matter (Phase II) - Larsen... ...
CACGAAGGCGACGAGGTACATCAGCCCATACCAGTGGATCTGCACCGGCCCGAGCGACACCGCGACCGGGTCGAATTGCGGATGGACGAGCATGGGCCGGGATCATAAGGGGCGGGCTATAGTGACCGCCCTCCGTCGCACGATTCCTTGATGCCATGACCACCCCTGCCAACCGCCGCAGCCGCAACATCACCGAAGGCGTGGCCCGTGCGCCCAACCGCAGCATGTACTACGCGATGGGCTACCAGGAAACCGACTTCGGCAAGCCGATGATCGGCGTGGCCAACGGGCACAGCACGATCACGCCGTGCAACTCGGGGCTGCAGCGGCTGGCCGACGCCGCGGTGGAGGAGCTCAAGGCGGCCGGCGCCAACCCGCAGGTCTTCGGCACGCCCACCATCAGCGACGGCATGGCGATGGGCACCGAGGGCATGAAGTACTCGCTCGTCTCGCGCGAGGTCATCGCCGACTGCGTGGAGACCTGCGTCGGCGGCCAGTGGATGGACGGCGTGCTCGTCATCGGCGGCTGCGACAAGAACATGCCCGGCGGCATGATGGGCATGCTGCGCGCCAACGTGCCGGCGGTCTACGTCTACGGCGGCACCATCCTGCCCGGCCACTACAAGGGGCAGGACCTCAACATCGTCAGCGTGTTCGAGGCGGTCGGCCAGTTCAGCGCCGGCACGATGAGCGAGGAGGACTTCTGCCAGATCGAACGCCGCGCCATCCCGGGCAGCGGTTCGTGCGGCGGCATGTACACCGCCAACACGATGAGCAGCGCCTTCGAGGCGCTCGGCATGAGCCTGCCGTTCTCCTCGACCGAGGCCAACGTGCACGACCCGATCGTCGAGCGCACGCGGGCCGCGGCGCGTGCGCTGGTGGCCGCGGTGAAGGCCGACCTGAAGCCGCGCGACATCGTCACGCGCAAGTCGATCGAGAACGCGGTGGCGGTGATCATGGCCACCGGCGGCAGCACCAACGCCGTGCTGCACTTCCTCGCCATCGCGCACGCGGCCGGCGTGGAGTGGACGATCGACGACTTCGAACGCATGCGCCAGAAGGTGCCGGTGCTGTGCGACCTCAAGCCGAGCGGCAGGTACCTGGCGGTGGACCTGCACCGTGCCGGCGGCATCCCGGCAGTGATGAAGGTGCTTCTCGAAGCCGGCCTGCTGCACGGCGACTGCATCACCATCACCGGCAGGACGGTGGCCGAGAACCTGGCCGACGTGCCGCCGCTGCGCAGCGACCAGGACGTGATCCGCCCGATCGGCAACCCGATGTACGAACACGGCCACCTCGCCATCCTCAAGGGCAACCTGAGCCCCGAGGGCAGCGTGGCCAAGATCACCGGCCTGAAGAACCCGGTGATCACCGGCCCGGCGCGCGTCTTCGACGACGAGCAGAGCGCGCTGGCGGCGATCATGGAGCGCCGCATCAAGCCGGGCGACGTGATGGTGCTGCGCTACCTCGGCCCCAAGGGCGCGCCGGGCATGCCCGAGATGCTGGCGCCGACGAGCGCGCTGATCGGCCAGGGGCTCGGCGAGAGCGTGGGCCTGATCACCGACGGGCGCTTCTCGGGCGGCACCTGGGGCATGGTGGTCGGCCACGTGGCACCCGAGGCCTACGCCGGCGGCGTGATCGCGCTGGTGCAGGAAGGCGACCCGATCACGATCGACGCGCACAAGCTGCTGCTGCAGCTCAACGTGAGCGATGCCGAGATCGCGCGCCGCCGCGCCGCCTGGAAGCCCCCGGCGCCGCGCTACACGCGCGGCGTGCTGGCCAAGTTCGCGAAGAACGCGGTCAGCGCCAGCTGTGGCGCGGTGCTCGACGCCGACTGAGCGAGTTCAGGAGAAGCAGCGGCGCCTACAGCCGCGGCTCGCGTTTGGGCGTCTCCTGCTCGGCGCGCACTTCCTCGCGCGTCTCGGTCACCTGGGCGCGCTGGCGCGCCGCTTCGCGCGCCTTGCGCACCTGGCGGTCGCGGTGCGCGTCGAGGCCGAGCGCCTCCATCGCCTTGGCTCGCCGCTCGGCCTTGCGCTCCTCGATGCGCTCGATCTCGCGCCGCTTGGTGATGCCGGTGGAATCGGCGAACTGCCACCACAGCGCGGCCACCGCGAAGGGCGCCAGGATCAACCACCACGACCAGTTGGCCATCGGGCCGAATTCGGCCAGCTTCGCCACCAGAAGCAGCACACCGACGATCACCGCGTACATGGCCCATCTCCTGCGCGGCCGCGGCCGCGCTGGAAACACTGTAGCGCAGCGGCGCGAAGGGCCGTAACTACATGCCGCGTCGGCGAGCGACCAGGCCGAGCGCCAGCAGACCGAGCGCCAGCAGGGCCGTCGTGCCCGGCTCCGGCACCGCCGCCGGGGGCGTGTTGCCGATGCCCTCGCTGAACCTGAAGGCGTAGAGCGAGGGGTCGACGCCCTGGCCGAAGCTGAACAAGGGGTCGACGAAGGCGAGCGCGTTGCCGAAACCGACCGCGTCGACGCCGGTGCTGGCGCGGGCGATGACCTCCATCACGACGCGGTACTCGCGGTTGGCCTCGAGCACGAGGCCGTGGTTTTCGGCGAAGGTCTGGTCGTCGTTGCCGCCGCTGCCCACGCCATTGAAGAACACGCTGAGCGAGTCGCCGACCAGGATGCGCTCGCTCGTGTCGCGCAGCGACCAGCGTGCCACTGCCTCGTAGGCGCCGCCGTTGCCGGCCACGCCGGTCACGTGGCCGGCGGCCGCCGCGAAGACCGGCACCGACCCTGCGGGCCCGGCGATCTCGAAGCTGTAGCGCAGGAAGCCGGTGGCAAGGCCGGAGATGGTGGCGAAGTTGACCAACGGGCCGATATCGGCCGTGGCCCGCAGCGCGGGCAAGGGCGTGCCCGCGCTGAAGAACTGCAGCGAGCCGAAGGGGCTGACGGTGCGGTCGAGCAGGCCGAAGGTTCCAATCGTCTGCGCGATCTCGAGGTTGAAACCGGCCTGACCGCCGACGGCGGGTGCGGGAAGCGGAATCGCCGCCGCCGGCAGCGCGGCGCCGACGAGCAAGGCCAGCGGCACGATGCCTCGCGCCACGCGCGCAGCGGCCGCACGCAGCCGGCGCTGGCCGGCGCCAAGCAGCGCCAGGATCAGCGGCCCTGCGATGGCCGGCTCGGCCGCTGTCGCCATCGGGCTCTCGATGACGCCGTAGGCGCGGAAGCTGCCCGGCAGGGGCGGTTTGGCGGGACGACGCATGGCGATTCCTCCTCAGCACGGCCGGGGCGGCGGCTGCACAGGTGGAATCGAAATCGCGGCCGCGAAAGCGACAGCCCGGCGCGGGCCGCGCACCCCAAGTTCAGGGGGGCATGCCGGCCATCTGACGTGCGGCCGGGAATCCGCGCGCCTCGAGCGCGAGCGCATGACCGCTGCCGTAGCCGCGTTCGAGCGGGCCCACCGCACGCCCGGCCTCGGCGCGCGCGCCGGCCTCGTCACCGAGCGCGCGCCGCGCGCGCGCCAGCAGCAGCCGCGCATGCCCGACATGCGCGCTCGCCGCGGCGTCGCGCGCGGCGCGCGTGGCCGCGTCGAGCGCGGCCTCGGCGTGCTTTCGGGCACGCGCCGGCGCGCCGGCGGCGAGCTGGATGTCCGCCGCCGCGCGCCAGGCCTCGGCGCGCAGCGCGAGGTGCGCCACGTCGGCCTGTTCGAGCCGCGCCAGTTCGGACTCGATGGCCTCGGCGGCCTGCGCGGGGCGCCCCTGCGCCAGCAGGAGCCGGGCGCGCGCGACGCCGGGCGTGATCGTGAGGCCGGACTTCAGCCGCAGCCAGCGCCAGCCCGGCGCACGTTCGGCGTCGTCGAGCCAGCGCGCAGCCGCGCGCACGTCGCCCTCGGCCAGCGCGGCCAGCCCGCGCAGGAACGCCGTGCGCGCCGCGTACTGGGCCGCGCCGCGCGCGGCGTCCACGCGGTCGAGCCCGGCGCGCGCCTCGGCCACGCCGCCGGCCGCGAGCTCGAGCTGGGCCAGCGTGAACTGCAACGGCAGCGGCGCGCCCCGCGCATCGTTGGCGAAACGCGCCGCGACTTCGCGCAGCAGCGTCAGACCCGCGCGCACCTCGCCGGCATCGGCCATCAGCACCGCACGCGTGCGCAGTTCCATCGCCTGGTCGAGCGTCGAGCCGCGCGCCTGCGCGGCCCGGCGCTCGGCCACCCGGTCGGCGGTGGCGAAGGCGCCTGCCAGGTCGCCGTTCTCGCGCTGCACGAGGATGAGCAGGCTGAGCAAGGTGGGATAGGCGTTGCCCTCGGTCGCGTCGGCCGCGACCAGGCGCTGCTCGGCGCGCAGTGCGCTGGCCAGCGCGCGCCGGCGCTGGCCCTGGGCGTGCGCGAGCTCGGCCTCGTAGCGCCAGCAGGTGGCCTCGAGCCGCGCGGGCGGATCGCGCAGCCGCGCCAGGGCCGCGGTGGCCGAGGCCAGCGCGGCCTCGGCATCGGGCAGCCGGTCGAGCACGATGTAGGTGTCGACGGTGGAGCAGGCGGTCTCGGCGATCAGGTCGGCCTCGCCGCTGGCCGCGGCCAGGCGCGCGGCACGCTGCATCACGGCCAGGTCGGCCTCGGCGTCGCCCTGCGTGTGGTACTGGCCGGCGATGGGCAGCAGCAGCTCCACCGCCAGCCGCGGCTGCTTGGCGTAGCGCGCCTCGATCAGGCGGACCGCGCCGTCGAGGATCTGGCGCTGCGTGAGCGGCACGTCGAGGCCGCCGGTCTGGCCGATCAGCTGGTTGTAGAGCTGGCTGCGTGCCATCGCGCGCTCGGCCTGCCAGCGCGCCTCGTCGCGCTCGCAGCGTGCCTCCCAGGCCTGCCACGCGGTGGCCGCCGCACCGCCCACCAGCAGCAGCATGCCGAGCGCAGCGGCCCCCACCCCCAGCCGATGGCGGCGCAGGAAGAGGCCGAGACGGTAGCCCGCGCGGTCGGGCCGCGCGAGCACCGGGCGACCGCTCAGCCAGCGCTCGAGGTCGGCGGCCAGCGCGTCAGCGCCGGCGTAGCGTTCGGCCGGCGCCTTCTTCAGCGCCTTGGCGACGATGGTGTCCAGATCGCCGCGCAGCGTGCGCGCGCGCCGGCGCGAGTCCGGCGTGTCGGCGCGCGCGGCCACCTCGGACATCGGCCGCGGCGTCGTCTCGACCACCGCGCGCAGCCGCTCGATCGGCGTGTGCGCGGCGCGCGCCGTCGGGTGCACGCCGGCCAGCAACTGGTACAGCAGCACGCCGAGGGCGTACACGTCGGTGGCCGTGCTCACCGCCTGGCCTTGAAGCTGCTCGGGCGCGACATGATCGGGCGTGAAGGCACGCTGCGTCGTGGCGGCCGGCGAGCCGACGGCGTCGTCTTCGGCCTCGAGCAGCTTGGCGATGCCGAAGTCGAGCAGCTTCACCTGGCCGGCCTCGTCGACGAGGATGTTCGAAGGCTTGAGGTCGCGGTGCAGCACCAGCTGGCGGTGCGCGTGCGCCACGGCGGCCAGCACGTCGAGCACCAGGCGCACACGATCGGCGATGGCCAGCTGGCGCGCCTCGCAGAAGCGGTCGATCGGCGCGCCCTCGACGTGCTCGAGCACGAGGTAGGGCTGGCCGGCCTCGGTCACGCCCGCATCGAGCAGGCCGGCGATGTGCGGGTGCGAGACGCGCGCGAGCAGGCGCCCTTCGCGCTCGAAGCGTGCCGCGCCGCCGCGCGCCAGCACGCCCGGATGCGGCAGCTTGATCGCCGCCCGCGCCTGGTAGCGCCCGTCGCTGCGCCGCGCCAGCCACACGCTCCCCATGCCGCCGGTTCCGATCACCCGCTCGAGCGTCCACGCGCCGCAGACCATGCCGGCACGCGCGTCGGCCGCATCGGACGCGGGTGGGTCGATGGCCGCGACGGCCTCGACGGCAGCTCGCAAGCTGCCTTCCAGATACTGCTCGCGCTGCGCCGCCGGCAAGATCGCGAGCAGCGCTTCGAGCTCGCGCGCGAGCGCGGGATCGGCGCGCCGCCAGTGCTCGAGCCGCGCCTGGCGCGCCGGCGCGTCCAGTTCCAGCATTTCGTCGAGCCGCGGGCTCAGCAGGGCCCAGCGTTCGGGCTCGAGCGATGCACGCGGGCTCGACACGGGAGTCCCGGGCTCACCCGGGCTCGAGCGCGGCCTTCAGGTACACGCGCGCCTTGTCCCAGTGGCGCTGCACGGTGCGCTCGGTCACGCCGCGCATCGCCGCGATCTCGGCCAGGCCGAAGCCGCAGAAGTACTTCAGTTCGACGAGTTCGGCCAGCGCCGGCTCGGCCTCGGCCAGGGCGTCCAGCGCGTCCGACAGGGCGCCGATCTCGGGCTCGGCGGCCAGGCTTTCGGCCGCGGCGACGTCGAACGAGGTCAGCGCGAAACCGTCGCCGCGCTTGACGGCACGCCGCCGGCGCACGTGGTCGACGATGAGGCCGCGCATCGCGCGCGCCGCGTAGGCCAGGAACCGTGGCCGGTCGGGAAACGTCGAGCCGGTGCCTTGGAGCGACAGGTAGGCCTCGTGCAGCAGCGTCGTCGCGCTGAGCGTCAGCGGGCCGGCATTGCGGTACAGCTCGCGCCGTGCGATGCGGTGCAGCTCGGCGTACAACGCCGCGAACAGGGCATCGGCCTGAGCCGGCTCCAGGGCGCCGGGGGCCGCACCGGGCAGGCACGGCGGCGCCGCCGACGCGCCGTCCTCAGGGACTGCACAGTGTTCGGGCATCGGCTTTCCCCCTGGCTCGAGGCGCGACGCGACCACTGTAGCGCAAGCCCCGGGTGCCGTGCGGCACCCGGAGGGGGCATCGGGAGAGCGGAGGAGGCTACTTCTGCGCCGCGGTCCAGATCGCGTCGGTGGTGGCGCCCACCGGCTTCTTGGTGATGACGGGGTCGCTCTTGCCCGTCATCAGCGTGCTCACCGTGCGCTCGTAGGCCTTGGGGTCGAGCTTGCCTAGCGGCAAGTTGCTGCCGCCCTGCGCCACCAGCTTGGCGATCTCGCCCATCATGCGCGCCTGGTGCTTCTCGGTCTGCGCGCCGGAGGCGTCGTTCTTGAGCACGATCTTCACCGCCTCGGCCTGGTTCTTGATGGCGTAGTCCCAGCCGCGCAGCGAGGCCTTGACGAACTTGGCCAGGTTGGCGGCCATCTTCGGGTCGGCGATGCTCTTCTCCAGCGCGTACAGGCCGTCTTCCAGCGTGGCCACGCCCTGGTCCTCGTACTTGAACACCGTGAGCTGCTCGGGCTTCATGCCGGCGTCGATGAGCTGCCAGTACTCGTTGTAGGTCATCGTGCTGATGCAGGCGGCCTGCTTCTGCAGCAGCGGGTCGACGTTGAAGCCCTGCTTGAGCACCTTCACGCCGGCGGGGCTGCCGTCGGTCTTGAGGCCCAGCTTGTCCATCCAGCTCATGAACGGGTACTCGTTGCCGAAGAACCAGACGCCGAGCGTCTTGCCCTTGAAGTCGGCCGGGGTCTTCACGCCGCTGTCGTTGCGGCAGGTGAGCTGCATGCCCGAGCGCTGGAACACCTGCGAGATGTTCACGAGCGGCACGCCCTTCTCGCGCGTGGCCAGGGCCGAGGGCATCCAGTCGACGATGACGTCGGCACCGCCGCCGGCGATGACCTGGCTCGGGTTGATGTCGGGGCCACCGGCCTTGATGGTGACGTCCAGCCCCACGTCCTTGTAGAAGCCCTTGTCCTTGGCCACGTAGTACCCGGCGAACTGGGCCTGCGTCACCCACTTGAGCTGCAGCGTCAGCTTGTCCTGCGCCTGGGCGGCCAAGCTGACCACGGAAGCAGCGGTGAACGCAGCCGCGGCAAGGAGGAACCTCGTCTTCTTCATCATCATCGATCTCGCTCCTGGTTGAAGATCATCGGCGGTAGGAAGGGTGCCAGAAAGTGAGACCCCGTTCCACTAGGGCTATCAGGCCGTAGAAGGCCGAGCCGGCGAGCGCGGCCAGCGCGATGGCGGCCCACACCACGTCGACGTTCATGCGCGCCACCTCGGCGCTGATGCGAAAGCCCAGCCCGACGATCGGCGAGCCGAAGAACTCGGCCACGATGGCGGCGATGAGCGCCAGCGTCGAGTTGATCTTCAGCGCGTTGAAGACGAATGGCAGCGCGCCCGGCAGGCGCAGCTTGAACAGCGTGGCAGCGTGGCCGGCGGCGTAGGTGCGCATCAGGTCGCGGTGCATGGCGTCCACCGCGTCGAGCCCGGCCAGCGCGTTGACGAGCATCGGGAAGAAGGTCACCACCGCGGCCACCGCGGCCTTGCTCTGCCAGTCGAAGCCGAACCACATGACCATGATCGGCGCGATGCCGATGATCGGCACCGCCCCGGCCAGGTTGGCCAGCGGCAGCAGCCCGCGCTTGACGAGGCCGAAGCGGTCGGCCAGCAGCGCCATCAGCAGGCCGGCGCCGCTGCCGATGGCGAATCCCGCCACCACGGCGAAGGCGGTCTGGCGGAAGTCGGGCCACAGCACGTGCCAGCGCGCCTGCAGCGCCTCGCCCACGGCGCTGGGCGCGGGCAGCAGCACGCGCGGCACGTCCCAGCCGACGACGGCGATCTCCCACGAGGCCAGCACCGCCAGGCCGAACAGCGCCGGCGCCAGCCACTGCCGACCGCCGCGCGCCGGCAGCGCCGCCAGGCGGCGCAGCGCCCACCAGGCGGCGAGCCACAGCGCGAGCAGCGCGGCTGCGGTGCCCATCAGGCAGCGGCTCCGATCATGCCCGCGCCCCCATCAGCCGCAGCACCAGCTTCTCCACCAGTCCCACCGCCACGACGAGCGCCACGCCGAGCAGCGCGGCCATCAGCAGCGCCGACCAGATCTGGATCGTCTGCCCGAAGTACGAGCCCGAAAGCAGCCGCGCGCCGAGCCCCGCCTGCGCGCCCGTGGGCAGCTCGCCGACGATGGCGCCGACGAGGCTGGTGGCGATCGCCACCTTCGCGCTGGCGAAGAGAAAGGGCACCGCCGCCGGCAGGCGCAGCTTCCACAGCACCTGACCCGCGCCCGCGCTGTAGGTGCGCATCAGGTCGAGCTGCAGCGGATCGGGGCTGCGCAGGCCCTTGACCATGCCCACCGCCACCGGGAAGAAGCACAGGTACATCGAGATCACCGCCTTGCTCGCCAGCGGCGGGTAACCGAGGCTGCCGAGCACCACCACCACCATCGGCGCGATGGCCAGGATGGGGATGGTCTGCGAGGCGATGATCCACGGCAGCAGCGCGCGGTCGAGCACCTGGCTGTGCACGACGCCGATGGCGATGAGCACGCCGAGCAGCATGCCCAAGGCGAAGCCGAGCAGCGTGGCGGTGAGCGTCACGCCGGCGTGGAAGACCAGGCTGCGCGGGCTGTCGATCTCGGTTGCGAACACGCTCGCCCACCAGTTCAGCGCGATCTGGTGCGGCGCCGGCAGCACCGGCCGCTCCATCGCCCAGGCGCCGGCGGCGAGTTCGCGCCAACCCCAGGGCTGGCCGAGGCCGTCGAGCCGCTCGCTCACCTGCGGCGCGTTGAGCGCCACCGCCAGCGCGTACCAGGCGAGCACGATCAGCGCCACCATCAGCGCGACCGGCGCGCCGTGGTGCCAGGCGCGCCCGAGCGCCACCTGCCAGGGCGCGCCGCGCGGCGGCGCGGGCAGCGCGACCTCAGTCATAGCTGTGGCCGGCACGCAGCGCCGCGCGCACGCGCTGCGCCACGGCGGCAAAGCGCGGCGACTCGCGCACGTCGAGCTGGCGGCCGGCCGGCAGGTCGTTCTCGATCACCTCGATGATGCGGCCGGGCCGCGGGCTCATCACCACGATGCGGTTGGACAGGAACACCGCCTCGCTGATGGAGTGGGTGACGAAGATGACCGTCTTGCCGGTCTGCTCCCACAGCCGCAGCAGCTGCTCGTTGAGGTGGTCGCGCGTGATCTCGTCGAGCGCGCCGAAAGGCTCGTCCATCAGCAGCAGCTCGGGCTCCAGCGCGAGCGCGCGGGCGATCGACACGCGCTGCTGCATGCCGCCCGAGAGCTGCCACGGGTACTTCTTCTCGAAGCCGTCGAGGCCGACCAGCGCGAGCTGGCGCTCGGCGCGCGCGCGGCGCTCTTCGGCCGGCAGGCCGATGATCTCGAGCGGCAGCATCACGTTGCGCAACACGTTGCGCCACGGGTACAGCGCGGCGGCCTGGAACACGTAGCCGTAGGCGCGCGCCAGGCGCGCCTGCGACGGGCTCACGCCGTTGACCTGGATGCTGCCCGCGGTGGGGTGCTCGAGGTCGGCGATCACGCGCATCAGCGTCGTCTTGCCGCAGCCCGAAGGGCCGATGAAGGAGACGAACTCGCCGCGTGCGATGGTCAGGTCCACCTCGGACAGCGCGGTCACCGGCGTGTCTGCGGTCTGGAAGACCAGCGACAGCCCGCGCGCCACCACCGCAGGCTGGGCCTGGGTGGGCGCCGCCGGCGCCGCCGGCGCGACCGGCGCCTCCCGCGCCGGCTCCTGCAGTTCGCGCATCAACGCGCCACGCCCGCGCGTTCGAGCATCGCGTGCAGCAGCACGTTGCAGCCGGCGGTGATGTGCTCGGGCTTGGCATCCTCGATCTCGTTGTGGCTGATGCCGTCCTTGCACGGGATGAAGATCATGCCGGCCGGCGCCAGGCGCGCCATGTACACCGCGTCGTGCCCGGCGCCGCTCACGCAGGGCATGTTCGAGTAGCCGAGCTTGGCCGCCGCCTTGGCCACGCTGGCGATGCAGTCCGGGTGGAAGGGCTGCGCCGGGTAGTGCGAGACGAGCTCGATCGTGATCGGCAGCCCGGTCTCCTTCGACAGGCGATCGGCCACGCCGCGGATGTCGGCGTCCATCGCGTCGCACAGCGCGTCGGTGGCGTTGCGCAGGTCGATCGAGAACTTCACGCGGCCGGGGATTACGTTGCGGCTGTTCGGGTGCACCTGCACCATGCCCACCGTGCCGCGACCATGCGGCGGGTGGCGGTGCGCGCACGCCACCACCTCCTGCATCAGGCGGGTGGCCACCTGCAGCGCGTCTTTGCGCAGGGCCATCGGCGTCGGGCCGGCGTGCGCCTCCATGCCGGTCACCGTGCAGTCGTACCAGCGGATGCCGAGCACGCCGCCGACCACGCCGATGGTCTTGTCGTTGTCCTCGAGCACCGGGCCCTGCTCGATGTGCGTCTCGAAGTAGGCGCCGATCGGGTGCGCGCCCGGCTCCTCGGTGCCGAGGTAGCCGATGCGCTCGAGCTCCTCCTTCACGCTCTTGCCGGCGGTGTCCTTGGCGGCGTAGGCATGCTCGAGGGTGAAGGCCTTGGCGAACACGCCCGAGCCCATCATCACCGGCACGAAGCGCGAGCCCTCCTCGTTGGTCCAGAAGGCCACCTCGATCGGCGCCTCGGTCTGGATGCCGTGATCGTTGAGCGTGCGCACCACCTCCAGGCCGGCCAGCACGCCGTAGTTGCCGTCGAACTTGCCGCCGGTGGGCTGCGTGTCGATGTGGCTGCCGGTCACGATCGGCGGCAGTGCGTTGTCGCGCCCGGGGCGGCGCATGAAGCCGTTGCCGATCTTGTCGATCGTGACGCTCATGCCGGCCTCGCGCGCCCAGCCGAGAACGAGGTCGCGGCCCTGCTTGTCCAGGTCGGTCAGCGTGAGGCGGCACACGCCGCCCTTGGGCGTGGCGCCGATCTGCGCCAGCTGCATCAGCGAATCCCAGAGCCGCGCGCCATCGACGCGCAGCTTGTCGACGGAAGTCTTCATGTCCATCGTGTCTCTCCTTCGACGCGAGGGCGCTCAGCGCGCGACCGGCGTCGGTTTCAGGTCGGCGGTGCGGCGGGCCATGGCGTCGAAGTTGGCGCCGAACGGCGGGCGCTTCACGTACTGGCCATGCCCCTGCACGGCGCGCAGGTCGCCATCGGCCCACACCAGCGTGCCGCGCGAGAGCGTGTGCGTGGCCAGGCCCCTGACCTGGCGGCCCTCGAAGATGTTGAAGTCGCCCTTGCTCTTCTGCGTCTTCACCGAGATGGTCTTCGTGGCCTGCGGGTCCCACAGCACGAGGTCGGCGTCGGCGCCCTCCACCACGCAGCCCTTGCGTGGGTAGAGGTTGAAGATGCGCGCGCAGTTGGCCGAGGTCACGGCCACGAACTCGCTCGGCGTGAGGCGGCCGCTGTTGACGCCGGCATCCCAGATCACCGCCATGCGGTCTTCGACGCCGCCGCAGCCGTTGGGGATCTTGGTGAAGCTCTCGCGCCCCATCGCCTTCTGCGGTGCGCAGAACACGCAGTGGTCGGTGGCGGTGGTGTGCAGCTGGCCGCTCTGCAGGCCGCGCCACAGCATCTCCTGGTGACCCTTGGGGCGGAACGGCGGGCTCATCACGTAGGCCGCCGCGGTGGCCCAGTCGGCGTGGCGGTAGACGCTGTCGTCGATCACCAGGTGCCCGGCCAGCACCTCGCCGTACACGCGCTGGCCCTTGGCACGGGCGCGTGCGATGGCCTCGGCGGCCTCGATGCAGCTCACGTGCACGATGTAGATCGGCACGCCCAGCACGTCGGCGATGGCGATGGCGCGGTTGGCCGCCTCGCCCTCCACCATCGGCGGGCGGCTCAGCGGGTGGCCCTCGGGCCCGGTGATGCCCATCTTCACCACCTCCTGCTGCAGCAGGTAGACGAGTTCGCCGTTCTCGGCGTGCACGGTGGGCATGGCGCCGAGCTCGAGCGCGCGGCGGAAGCTGTTCACCAGCGTCTCGTCGTCGCACATGATGGCGTTCTTGTAGGCCATGAAGTGCTTGAAGCTGTTGACGCCCTCGTCCTTGACGAGCCGCCCCATGTCGGCGTGCACGCCCTCGCTCCACCAGGTGACGGCGACGTGGAAGCCGTAGTCGGCGGCCGACTTCTCGGCCCAGCCGCGCCAGGTGCGGAAGGCGTCCATCAGCGGCTGCTGCGGATCGGGGATCACGAAGTCGATGATGCTGGTGGTGCCGCCGGACAGCGCCGCCGCGGTGCCGGTGTAGAAGTCGTCGGCCGCCACCGTGCCCATGAAGGGCAGCTGCATGTGGGTGTGCGGGTCGATGCCGCCGGGCATCACGTACTGGCCGCTGGCGTCCAGCGTCTGCGTGCCCGCCGGCGCCTGCGCGGCGGCGCCGGCGCCCACCGCGGCCACCTTGCCGCCGACGCAGAGCACGTCGGCCTTGAATTCGCGGTCGGCGTTGACCACCGTGCCGCCGCGGATGAGGATGGGGCTGCTCATGATGCTCGGGCCTCCGGGTTCGACGAGGAGCAAATGATGCGCCAGTTCACGCCGGTTCAGCGCTGGCGCATCGGGTTGTTGGGGTGCTGCGTCCACGGCAGCCGCGCCGCCCGCACCGGCTGGCCGGTGCGCCGGTCGACCTCGCCGGGCGCGAGCGTTCGCATCGTGATGCAGCCCGGCACCGGGCACACGCTGGTGCACAGGTTGCAGCCCACGCACTCGCTCTCGATGATCTCGAAGTGGCGCCGGCCGTCCTTCATGGCCGTGATCGCCTGGTGCGAGGTGTCCTCGCAGGCCACGTGGCAGCGCCCGCAGCGGATGCACAGGTCCTGGTCGATCACCGCCTTCTCGGTGTAGGCGAGGTTCAGGTGCTGCCAGTCGGTGACGCTGGCGAGCGCCTTGCCGCGGAAGGCCTCGATCGTGGCGTAGCCGCGCTCGTCCATGAAGTTGGCCAGGCCATCGACCATGTCCTGCACGATCTTGAAGCCGTACACCATCGCCGCGGTGCACACCTGCACGTTGCCGCAGCCGAGCGCGATGTACTCGGCGGCGTCGCGCCAGGTGCCGATGCCGCCGATGCCGCTGATCGGAAGCCCGCGCGTGGCCGCGTCGCGCCCGATCTCGGCCACCATGTTGAGCGCGATCGGCTTGACCGCCGGCCCGCAGTAGCCGCCGTGCGAGCCCATGCCGTCGATGGCCGGGCTCATCGTCATGCGGTCGAGGTCGACGCCGATGATCGAGCTGACGGTGTTGATCAGGCTCACCGCGTCGGCACCGCCGGCCCTGGCGGCGCGCGCCGGATAGCGGATGTCGGTGATGTTGGGCGTGAGCTTCACGATCACCGGCAGCGAGCCGTGCTGCTTGCACCACTCGGTGACCATCTGGATGTACTCCGGCACCTGGCCCACCGCCGAGCCCATGCCGCGCTCGCTCATGCCGTGCGGGCAGCCGAAGTTCAGCTCCACGCCATCGCAGCCAGTGTCCTGCACGCGCGCGAGGATGCTCTTCCAGGCGTTCTCCTCGCAGGGCACCATCAGCGAGACGACGAGCGCGCGGTCGGGCCAGTCGCGCTTCACTTGTCGGATCTCGTCGAGGTTCACCTGCAGCGGCCGGTCGGTGATCAGCTCGATGTTGTTGAAGCCGATCACGCGCCGGTCGCCGGCGTGCAGCGCGCCGTAGCGCGGCCCGCCCACGTTGACGATCGGCGGGCCGTCCTCGCCGAGCGTCTTCCAGACCACGCCGCCCCAGCCGGCCTCGAAGGCGCGGTTGACGTTGTAGGCCTTGTCGGTGGGCGGCGCGCTGGCCAGCCAGAAAGGATTCGGGCTCTTGATGCCGATGAAGGTGGTGGCGAGGTCGGCCATGGCTTCAGGCTCCCTTCCCGGCATTGCCGTCGAGATCGGCACGCAAGGCGGCGTCGATCGAACGCGCGGCGACCTTGCCGTCTTCCACCGCCTCGACCGTGAGGTCGCGTCCGCCCAAGCGGCAGTCGCCGCCGGCCCACACGCCGGCCACGCTGGTGCGGCCTTCGGCGTCGGTGGCGATGCGGCCGCCTTCGAGCGCGAGCGCCGCGCCGGCGTGTTCGGCCACGTAGGTCTGCCCGATGGCCTGCAGCAGCTGGTCGCAAGGCAGGTCGAAGGTCTCGCCGGTCTGCACGAGGCGGCCGCCTTCGAGCGTGGTGACGGCCAGACGCACGCCCGCGAGCGCGCCCTGCTCCGCCAGCAGCTTCACCGGCACCGCCCAGTGGCGGATCGTCACGCCACGGGTCTGCGCCCAGTCCTGCTCGTGCTTGGACGCCGGCATCGCGTCGGGCCCGCGGCGGTAGACGATGGTGGCGGTCTCGGCGCCGAGCATGCGGCTCTGCACCGCGGCGTCGATGGCGGTCATGCCGCCGCCCACCACCACCACGTGGCGGCCGACGGCCAGGCGCGACAGGTCCTCGCTCTGGCGCAGCACGGCGATGAAGTCCACCGCGTTGGCCGTGCCGCCCG
>Ga0073934_10007483_pt1 | contig 15162 bp, 11 predicted proteins | sample LarsenN4metaG_FD_76834 | JGI IMG/M metagenome (GOLD analysis project Ga0073934, IMG submission 76834) | Hot spring sediment bacterial and archeal communities from British Columbia, Canada, to study Microbial Dark Matter (Phase II) - Larsen... ...
AGCACCCGGTAGCGCGTGCGCGCCGGCCTGCCGTCGCGCACCACCGCCATGCGCGTGCGCACGCGCCGGTCGCGCCCGATCGGCGCTTCGATCGCGCCCGCGGCCGGAGGATCGCCCTCGACGAGCGCAAGATAGCGCCGCTTCACGGTGCGCGCGGCGAGCTGCGCGGCGAGCGCCGCCTGCGCGCTCACGCTCTTCGCCACGACGAGCAGGCCGCTCGTGTCCTTGTCCAGGCGATGCACGATGCCGGCGCGCGGCACCGCGCGCAGCGCCGGCGCGTGCGCGAGCAGCGCGTTGAGGAGCGTGCCTTGCGGATTTCCCGCGCCCGGATGCACGATGAGGCCCGCCGGCTTGTTGATGACGATGACGTCGTCGTCCTCGTGCACGATGTCAAGGCGCATCTTCTGCGCGCGCGGGGCGGCGACATCCGCGGCCGGAGGCGGGGCGAGCGCGACGCGCTCGCCGCCGGCCACCGGCTCGCTCGGGCGCGCGGCGGCGCCGTCCACGCGCACATGGCCCGAACGCAGCCACGCCTGCAGCCGGTTGCGCGAATACTGGGGGAACATGCGGGCGAGCGCCTGATCGAGCCGCATGCCGGCGAGCGCATGCGGCACCTCGGCCTCGAGCGGCGCGACGAACGCCTCCTCCCAGTCGGCGTCGTCATCCGGCGGCGTATAATTTTTCGCCATGAAACGCAGTGTACTCGCGCGCCTCGCCGCGCTTGCGGCGCTCGCGCTCGCCTCGTGCGCCTGGCTGCCGAAGGACGACGAAACCGCCGGCTGGTCGGCGCAGCGCCTCTACGGCGAGGCGAAGGACGCGATCGCCGCGAAGAACTGGGAGCGGGCGATCAAGATGCTGGAAAAGCTCGAGGCCCGCTATCCGTACGGGCGCTTCGCTCAGCAGGCGCAGCTGGAGGTCGCCTACGCGTACTGGAAAAGCGGCGAGCGGGCGTCGGCCCTTGCCGCCGCCGACCGCTTCATCAAGCTCTACCCGAACCATCCCAACGTGGACTACGCGTACTACCTGAAGGGCCTCGTCAACTTCAACGACAACACCGGCCTGCTCGGCATCCTCGACACGCCGGACATGGCCGAGCGCGATCCCAAGGGCGCGCGCGAGGCGTTCGAGGCGTTCAAGGAAGTGGTGACGCGCTTCCCCGAATCCAAGTACCGCGACGATTCCGCCGCGCGCATGCGCTGGCTCGTCAACGCCCTGGCGCAGCACGAAGTGCACGTCGCGCGCTATTACATGAAGCGCGGCGCGTACGTCGCCGCGGCCAACCGCGCGCAGTACGCCGTGCAGCACTACCCGCAGGCGCCGGCGATCGAGGAAGCGGTGTTCATCATGGTCAAGGCGTACGACGCGCTCGGCATGACGGACCTGCGCGATGCCGCCGACCGCGTCATGCGCAAGAACTTCCCCGAAAGCAAGTACCTCACCGGCCGCGCGCAGCGCGACGTGCCCTGGTGGAAGCTCTGGGACCCCGACTGGTAAGCCGGAGACGGAACCTGCGCGTCGCGCGAACGGGCCCGGCCCCGGCATTCACGCGGGCGTGATGCCTTCGTCCGCGATGTAGTCGCGGATGACGGTCTCCACGTCCGGGTCGGCGCGAAAACCCATCGCGAGCGCGCGTGGGGTGCGAAAGCGCGCGGGCCAGGTGCGCACGATCGCCTGGATGCGCGCGTCCGGCGCGTAGCGCACGCGCGAAGCCGCCTTCGGCCCCGCCACCCGGCCGAGCGCCGCCACTATCTCCGCCACCGTCGCGGTGATGCCGGGAAGGTTCAGCACGCGATTGACGCCCCAGGCTTCGGCCGGGGTGTCGTGCGCGTGCAGCAGCGCCTCGACCACCCGCCGCGGCGAGAGCAGCCACACGGCGGTCTCCGGCCCGACCGGGCAGTCGTATTCCACGCCATTCAACGGCTCGCGCACGATCGCGCTCGCAAAGGAAGAGGCGGCGGCATTGGGCTTTCCGGGTCGCACGATGATGGTGGGCAGCCGAAGCGAGCGTCCGTCCATGAAGCCCTTGCGCGTGTAATCGGCGAGCAGATACTCGCCGATCACCTTCTGCGCGCCGTAGGAGGTCTGCGGATTGGCGATGGTCGAGTCGTCGAGCACCGGCGGCAGATCGCCGCCGAACGCGGCCACCGAGCTGGTGTACACCACCCGCGCAGGGCGCGCGCAGCGGCGCAAGTTCTCCAGCACCAGGCGCATGCCGTCGAGGTTGACCCGGTAGCCGAGGTCGAAGTCGGCCTCCGCCGCCCCGCTCACCACCGCCGCCAGGTGAAAGAGCGACGCCGTATCCGGCGTCACGACGCGCGCCACGGTCGCCGAATCGGCGATGTCGCCGCGGACCACTTCCAGGCGCGCATCCTGCGGCAGCTGCGGCGGAAAGGCGGTGTCGAACAGCACAAGCCGGGAGATCTCCGGCCGCGCGAGCAGCGCCCGGGTGAGCTTCTGTCCGATGAATCCCCCGCCTCCGGTGACGACAACCCTCATCGTGCGGCTTCCTTCTCTGCGTTGACGAGCCCCAATGTTAGCCGCGAAAGAAGCGCTCGACGTCGGCGAGCTCGCGCGTCAGGGGCATCGGCGGCAGGCTCGCGAGGATGCCGCGGCCGTAGGGCCGGTGGATGAGCCGCGGATCGCACAGCACCAGCACGCCGCGATCGCGCTCGCCGCGGATCAGGCGCCCGGCGCCTTGCTTGAGCGCGAGCACCGCGCGCGGAAGCTGCACGTCAAGAAACGGGTTTGCGCCTTCGGCGCGCAGCGCCTCGATCCGCGCCGCGAGCACCGGGTCATCGGGCGGGGCGAAGGGCAGCTTGTCTATCAGCACGACCGAGAGCGCGTCGCCGGGAACGTCCACACCCTCCCAGAACGAGGCGGCGCCGAGCAGCACCGCGTTGCCCAGGCGCCGGAAGCGCGCGAGCAGCTCGCTGCGCGAGCCGGTGCCCTGCACGAGCAGCGGATATTCGAGCCGGCCCTCGAGCAGTTCGTGCGCGCGGCGCAGCGCGCGCAGGGTGGTGAAGAGGAGGAACGCGCGGCCGCCGCTTGCGGCGAGCACCGGCAGCGCGGCCTCGACCACCGCCGCCGTGAACGCCGGATCGTTCGGGTCCGGCGGAAGGCCCTGCGGGATGTAGAGCAGCGCCTGACGGGCGTAGTCGAACGGGCTCGGCCAGGTGCGCGAGTCGGCCTCCTCGATCCCCAGTTCGCGCTTGAAGTGCGAAAAATCCTCCCCCACCGCGAGCGTCGCCGAAGCGAAGATCCAGGCGCGCGGATGGTCGGCCATGCCGCGCCGGAAGTGCTCGGCGGGCGAAAGCGGCGAGGCGTGAAGCTGCACCGTCTGCGCGAACACCTCGACCCAGCGCACCCTGCCGGGCGCGTCGTCGGCGGCGACGCGCTCCAGCGTCGCGGCCGCCGTCGCGGCGCGGCGCGCGCAGGCGGCGAGACCCTCGGAACGCTCGGCCTGCGCAGCGAGCTGCTCGCCGAGCCGCGCGAGCGCATCGCCGAGCGTCTCCAGCGCGGAGGCGAACGCGCCGCGGGCGAGCGCCTGCTTCCAGGCCAGGCGCGCCGGCTCCTCGCCGAACGCTAGCCGCAGGTCGCGCGCGGCCTTTTCCAGTTTCGCGGCGAGCGCCTCGGTGCCCGGGCCGGCGCCGCCCGCCGCGCGCAGCTCGAGCCGCGCCTCGCGCGCGAGCTCCAGCAACTGGCCGCTGGAGACGGTTTCGCCGAAGAACCGGCGCGCGGTGTCGGCGAGCTGGTGCGCCTCGTCGAGAATCACGGTGTTCGAGGCCGGGAGAAGCTCCGCGACGCCTTCGTCGCGCAGCATCACGTCGGCGAAGAAAAGGTGATGGTTGATCACCACCACGTCGGCCGCCTGCGCCTCGCGCCGCGCGCGCATGAGAAAGCAGTCCCTGTAGCGCGGACACTCCTGCCCGAGGCAGTTCTCCCGCGTCGAGGTGGCGTGCGCCCAGACGGCGGAATCCTCCGCGATGTCGGCGAGTTCGGCGCGATCGCCGGTGGCGCTTGCGCGCGCGAAGCGCTCGATCCGGCGCAGTGCCGCCGCGTCCTCGCGCGAGCCAAGGCGCGCCGCGTCCGCGAGCGCGCGCTCGAGCCGGTACAGGCAGACGTAGTTCGCGCGGCCTTTCAGGCGCGCGACGGTCGCGCCCGAGCCGAGCGCCGCGCGCACCGCGGGCAGATCGCGCTCGCAAAGCTGGTCCTGCAGCGTCTTTGTGCCGGTGGAGACGATCACCTTGCCGCCGGCGAGCAGCGCCGGTGCCAGATACGCGAAGGTCTTGCCGGTGCCGGTGCCCGCCTCGACCGCGAGGATGCCGCGCGAGCGGATCGCCGACAGGATGGCCTGGGCCATCTCGAGCTGCTGCGCCCGCGGGCGGTAGCCGGGCACGCGCGCGGCGAGCGGGCCACCGGCGGCGAACAGGCGCTCGAGCGGCGTCAGTTCGCGACCTCTTCGACCTTGATCCAGATCGAGCCGGCGCCGCCGGAGCGCAGTTCGCGCGTCGAGAGCACGCCGCGCTCGCCCGCCGCGACGGAGGCGGCGGCGCCGCCGATCTCGACCCATTCGCCGAGGCGCGCGCTGATCACGGTCGCGATGCGCTCGCTGCGCGCGAGGCCGCCCGGCGCGAGCGCTTCGCGCTGCGGGGCGATTTCGAGATGAACGACGCCGCCCGCGAGCCGCGGCACCACCTCGAAGCCGGTGGTCGCCTGCTGCAGCGTCGTGGTTTCGCGGATCACCCGGCCGTCGGTCGAGCGCACGATGCTTCGCTCGACGAGGGGCCGCGACTGGGAGGCGGCGATCCACGCACGGCCGCCTTCAAGGACCTGCACGCGCTGCTCGCCTTGCTCCTGCGAGCCGCCTCGCGCCTCGGCGATATGAACGGAGACGCCGGAATCCCGCCCGCCGATTGTCGCGCGAGCGCCCTGCGCGCGCTGCAACTCCTCGGCGCTCGCGCCGTGGCGCACCGAGATCACGAGGCGTCGAAGCGGGCGGTCGAGGGACGCGAGCGCGCTGCGGATCTCGGCGAGGTTGCGATCGCTCGCACGCACGATGAGCTGATAGCCCTGCCCGGTCATCACGCCACCGGGTTCGAGCAGCGGCCGCAGGATCGGAATGAGCTCCTCGGCGCTGCGGTGGCGCAGCGCGATCACCTCGAGGTCCGCCTGAGCGGATACGCCGAGTGCGACCAGGAAAAGCACGAGCGGCGCAAGCTTTCGCATGCAATCCTCCAACGCACCAGCAAAGCGAGTGGTTGCTTTTGACCCGAACAGCGTATAACTTACCTTAGGAATGCGCTCCAGCATCCTGTATCCATTAGCCTTTGCGGGCGCACTTGGAGGATGCGCCAGCGTTGCACCGCCTGCGCCCGAGCCGGAAAAAGCCTCTGTTGGCAAGGCAACCGCGCCAACCGCCCGGGCTGAGGCGCTGCTGCAGGCCCTGCTCGCACTCGGCATTGACTACCGCCATGGCGGCAGCTCCCACGAACTTGGCTTCGACTGTAGCGGACTGGTCGTGCATGTGTTCCGCCAAGCGTACGGCATCGAGTTGCCGCGCAACGCCCGGGCGCAGAGCGAGGCGGGCGTGGCGGTGAGCGCATCCGAGCTGCGCGCGGGCGACCTGGTGTTCTACGACACGCTCGGCAGCCCGTACTCGCATGTCGGCATTTATCTCGGCGATGGCAGATTCCTGCATGCCCCGAAATCGGGCGCCAAGGTCCGGATCGAGACGATGAACAGCGCCTACTGGCGCTCCCGGTTCAACGGCGCGAGGCGTATCGAGCCCGGCGCATAGCCTCCATTGTTGACAACAGTTCTCATTTGATGATGAAATGAGAATTGTTTTCATCACCATTCCCGCAAAACTGGAGGCCAAGTGTCTGCCTTGACTGGAAAAATCGCGCTCGCGATCGTTGCAGCGCTTCTTTCGAGCTCCGCTCTCGCTCAAGAGAAAGTTCTCAACCTCTACTCCTCGCGCCACTACCAGACAGACGAAGCGCTCTACGCCGGTTTCACCAAGGCGACCGGCATCCGAATCAACCGCATCGAGGCGAATGAAGACGCGCTGATCGAGCGCATCCGCAGCGAAGGCGCGCGCAGCCCGGCGGACGTGCTCATCACGGTGGATGCCGGCAGGCTCTGGCGTGCCGAGCAGCTCGGGCTCTTCCAGCCGGTCAAGTCCGCGCTGCTGGAAAGCCGCATTCCCTCCGCCTACCGCGAGCCGAACGGGCTGTGGTACGGATTTTCGCTGCGCGCTCGCGTCATCGCCTACAACAAGGCCAAGGTGAAGCCGGAAGAGGTTCCCACCTACGAATCCCTCGCCGATCCGAAGTGGAAAGGGCGGATCTGCGTGCGCTCCTCGGGGAATATCTACAACCTCTCCCTGATGGGCGCGCTCATCCATCACCTCGGCGCGCGGAAGGCCGAGGAATGGGCGCAAGCGGTGAAGGCCAACCTCGCGCGCGAGCCCAGAGGCGGCGATACCGATCAGCTGAAGGGCGTCGCCGCAGGCGAGTGCGACGTCGCGATCTCGAACCACTACTATTACGTGCGCCTTGCGCGCTCGGCCAAGCCCGATGAGCGCGCGGTCGCCGAAAAAGTCGGCGTCGTCTTCCCGAACCAGGCGAGCTGGGGCACGCACGTCAACGTGTCAGGAGCCGGTGTGCTCAGGCACGCGCCGAACCGCGAGGCGGCGATCCGCTTTCTCGAGTACCTCGCCGGCGACGACGCGCAGCGCTATTTCGCCGACGGCAACAACGAGTGGCCGGCGGTGCCGGGCGTGAGGACGGACAATCCGGCGCTCGTCGCCTTCGGCGATTTCAGACGCGACGGGCTCAACGTCGCGGTGCTCGGGCGCAACCAGCCCGAGGCGCAGAAGATATTCGACCGCGTCGGCTGGAAGTAGCGGCGCGGCCTCAGGCGCGCGGCGCGCGCAGCCAGCGCCGCGTCACCGCGAGCAGCGGCACGAGCCCCACGGCGACGATCACGAGCGAAGGCACCGCCGCCTCGGCCAGCCGCTCGTCCTTGGCGAGGTTGTAGGCCTCGATCGCGAGCGTGTCGAAATTGAACGGCCGCAGCGCAAAAGTCGCCGGCAGCTCCTTCATCACGTCCACGAACAGAAGCAGCGCCGCCGCGGCAAGGCTCGACCCGAGCAACGGCGCATGCACCCGCGCGAACACCTGCGCGGCAGAGGCGCCCAGGCTTCTCGCCGCATCGTCCATGCGCGGCGTCACCTTGGCAAGGCCCGCCTCCACCGTCTGGAGCGCCACCGCGAGAAACCTTACCAGGTAGGCGTACAGCAGCGCGACGACCGTCCCGGTCAGCAGCAGCCCGGGGGCCGCGCCGGTCGCAGCCTCGATGAGCCCCGCGAGCCAGTTGTCCAGGCGCCCGAGCGGCGAGAGGATGCCGACCGCGATCACCGCCCCCGGCACCGCGTAGCCGAGGGCCGCGGCGCGGTTGGCGAGCGCGATCGCCGCCGCGGCACGTCCGCGCGCAAGGCGCGCGGCATAGGCCATCGCGGTGGCGAGCGCGACGCCGATCACCGCGGCGCTTCCCGCGAGCACGAAGCTGTTGCCGATGAGTGTGAGGAGCCGCGCGCCCGGCCGCGCCGCCGGATCGGAGAACGCGAGATTCAGGAGCAGCGCCGCAGGCAGCACGAATCCGAGCACGACCGGCGCGGCGCAGGCGACGGCGGCGGCGAGCGCTCGCATGCCGCGCAGCCGCTGCGCCGGCGAAGGCCGGCGCGCCTGCGGCGCGTAGGATGCGCGCCCGCGGCTCGCCCGCTCCAGCGCGAGCACCACGGCGACGAATCCGAGCAGGCAGGCCGAAAGCTGGCTCGCCGCCTGCAGGTCGCCCATCGCCATCCATGCCTTGAAGATGCCGGTGGTGAAGACTTCGAGCGCGAAGTACGAGACCGTGCCGAAGTCCGCGAGCGTCTCCATCAGCGCGAGCGCGGTGCCGGCGGCGATCGCCGGGCGCGCCATCGGCAGCGCCACCCGCAAGAACGTTCCCCACGCCCCGTATCCCGCGAGGCGCCCCGCCTCCAGGGCGCTGCGCGAAGTGTCCGCGAACGCGGTGCGCGCGAGCAGGTAGACGTACGGATAGAACGCGAGCGAAAGCACCACGCTCGCCCCGGGGAGCGAGCGGATTTCCGGAAACCAGTACTCGCGCGCCTGCCAGCCGGTGAGCGAGCGCAGCGCCGACTGGACGGGGCCGGTGAACTGCAGCCAGTCGGTGTAGGCGTACGCCATCACATAAGCGGGCATCGCAAGCGGCAGCACCAGCATCCATTCGAGCAGGCGCCGCCCGGGGAAGTCATAGGCGGTGACCAGCCACGCGGTGAGCACGCCGAGCGCCATGACACCCGCGGCGACGCCGGCAGCGAGAAGCGCGGTGTTCGCCACATAGGCGCCGAGCACCGTGCTCGCCAGGTGCGCCCATGTTTCGCTCGCCGGCCCGGCGAGGCTCGCAAGCACCGCGAGGATCGGCAGGATGATCAGCCCGGCCGAGGCGACAGAGACCGCGCCGAGGAATCCAATCCTTTGAAAATCAAGCACTCCTGATTCTAACAAGAATGATTCTTGATACAATGTGCCGCATGACGACGCCTGACGCGCCCCTGCTCGTCGTCGAGCATCTCAGCCATGCCTACAACGGGCATGAGGTCGTGCGCGATCTGTCGTTTTCGCTCCCGCGCGGCTCGATCGGATGCCTGCTGGGCCCCAGCGGCTGCGGCAAGACCACGGTCCTTCGCTGCATCGCCGGCTTCGAGACGCCGCGCGCGGGCCGCATTCTGCTCGCCGGAACGGAGGTCTCCTCGCCCGCGCGGCACGTGCCTCCCGAGAAGCGCCGCATCGGCATGGTGTTTCAGGAGCACGCGCTCTTTCCGCACCTCAGCGCGGCGGGCAACATCGCCTTCGGTCTGCCGCGCGGCGAAGCGCGGGCGCGCGTGCAGGAACTCGCCGCGCTCACCGGGCTCGAGGGGCTGCTCGACAAGTACCCGCACGAACTGTCCGGCGGGCAGCAGCAGCGCGTCGCGATCGCGCGCGCGCTCGCGCCGCGGCCGGAGCTGCTGCTTCTCGACGAGCCGTTCTCGAGCCTCGACACCGACCTGCGGGAGAAGCTGTCGCTGGAGGTGCGCGACATCATCAAGGCCTCGGGCGCCACCGCCATCCTCGTCACGCACGACCAGCATGAGGCGTTCGCGCTCGCCGACGAGATCGGCGTGATGCGCGAGGGCCGGCTCGAGCAGTGGGACAGCGCCTACAACCTCTATCATCAGCCGGCCAGCCGCTTCGTCGCCGACTTCGTCGGGCAGGGCGTGTTCCTGCCGGCGCGCGTGCTCAACTCGCATCGCGTCGAGATCGAGCTGGGCGTGCTGGAAGGCGACGTGCCTCACCAGTGTGCGATGGGCTGCGACGCCTGCGGCCAGGGCTGCCGCGCCGAGGTGCTGCTGCGGCCCGACGACGTGGTGCACGACGACGCCGCGCCGACAAAGGCCGAGGTGGTGCACAAGGCGTTCCGCGGCGCCGAGATCCTGTACACGCTGCGGCTGGCGAGCGGCCGGCTGGTGCTCGCGCTCGTTCCCTCCCACCACAACCACGCGATCGGCGAGCGCATCGGCATCCGTCTCGACGCCGACCACGTGGTGGCGTTCGCGCCGCCCCGGTAGCGGGCGACGCTACTCGTCCCTCAGGTCGAAGATCACCGGAATTTCGACGCTGAACTCGCGCGCGCGCAGCGCCGCGGGAACCGGCGTTTTCGCCTGCGCCCTGCGGATCATCTCGATCGCCTGCTGATCGAGCACCGGATAGCCGCTGCTGGAAGCGACCGCGAGCGCGCTAGCGACGCCGCCGGGCGCGACCTCGAGGCGCACCGTCACTCGCCCCTGCCAGTTGTTCTCGCGCGCAAGGCGCGGATAGCTGCGGAAGGCGCGTGCCGCCTCCATCAGCGCGATCCGGTACTGCGCGACGGTGCTCGCCTCCTCGGCCGAAGGCGCCGGCGCGGCGGCCGCAACCGCTTCTCGCGGCGCGGGCGTCGCGCGCTCGGCGCTCGGCTTCGTTGCCCCCCGGGTCGCACCCTGCGGCGGTCGCTCCGCCGGACTCGCCACCGGTGCCGCGCCCGCCGGTTCCGGCGGCAACGGTTTCAAAGGCGCCGTGACGGAAGGAGCGGGACCGCGCGTATCGTCCCGCGCGGGCGTCGCGGGCGCGCGCGTTTCGTCCTGCGCGGGCGTAGCGGGCGCGCGAGATACCGGTTTGCGCACCGCGCGCGCAGATTCGGGCGGCGGTGCGGCTGCCGGCTCGCGCACGGGCGCGCGCGGCTCCTCCTTTCGCGGCGCTGCGAGGGGCGGAGGGGCCGAGGGTTCGATGCGCGCGCGCAGCGGACCCGGCAGAATGACCATGTGCTCCCTCGCCACCCACTGCGGCAACCCGAGGAGGAACGCAAGGTGCAGCAGCACCGATGCGGTGAGCGCGACCGCGAGCACGCGCGTGTCGGCCTCGCGCGCGCGAACCCTCCAGCCGGCCAGAGCCGCCATGCCCCCTCCGCGGGGGCGACTATACGCCGGAGAGCGCGCGCCAGATTCTCTCGGGCGTGAGCGGCATGTCCAGATCCTCGATGCCGCGCTCGGCGAGCGCATCGAGCACCGCGCTCACGATCGCGGGGGTGGCGCCGATGGTTCCGAGTTCGCCCACGCCCTTCACGCCGAGCAGGTTCGTGCGGCACGGCACGCTCTCGTCGAATTCGGGGCGCATCAAGGGGAACTGATCGGCGCGCGGAACGCAGTAGTCCATGAGCGAGCCGGTGAGAAGCTGTCCGCTTTCCGTGTCGTAGCGCACTTCTTCCCACAGCGCCTGGCCGGCTCCTTGCGCGATGCCGCCGTGGATCTGGCCCTCGACGATGGTGCGGTTGATGATGCGGCCGATGTCGTCGCAGCTCGCGATCGCCGCGAGCGTCACCTCGCCCGTCTCCGGATCAATCTCCACCTCGGCCACCTGCGCGCCGTTCGGCCAGGACGGCGCCGAGGGGGTCTGCGTCGCCGACACGCGGATGCGCTGCTCAGGCTGGCGACCGGCGAGCTCCGCCAGGCCGATCGAGCGGTCGGTGCCGGCGATGAAGAAGCGCCCGCCGCGGTACTCGATGTCCGGCGCCGCCGCCTCCAGCGCTTCGGCGGCAAGCCGCTTTCCCCGGACGATCACCTCCCGACCGGCGGCGGCCACCGCCGAGCCGCCGACGAAAGCCGAGCGGGAGCCGACGCTGCCCACGCCATTCGCGCGGTCGGTGTCACCCTGCACGATCCGTATCCTGTCGGGCGCGATCCCGAGGATCTCGGTGACGAGCTGCGTGTAGCTCGTCTCCAGGCCCTGCCCCATCGCCATCGTGCCCGAGAACACCGTCACGGTGCCGTCGGCCGCGACCTCGATGTCCACCGTCTCGGTCGGCAGCGCTCCGGTCCATTCGAGATACGAGGCGATTCCCAGCCCGCGCAGACGTCCGCGCCGGCGCGACGCTTCCCTGCGCGCGGCGAACCCGTCCTGATCGGCGGCCTTCAGCGCCCCCTCCAGCATCGCCGCGAACTTTCCGGAGTCGTACACGTCGCCCATCCACGTGCGCCACGGAAAGGCGTCGGCCGGGATGAAGTTGCGCTTACGGATCTCGGCGCGGTCCAGCCCGAGCTTGCGCGCCGCCTTGTCCATCAGGCGCTCCATGAGGAAGTTCGCCTCTGGCCGGCCGGCGCCGCGGTAGGCGCCGGTCGCCATCGTGTTCGTGAGCACGCCGCGCACGCGGTAGTCCACCGCCGGAACGCGGTACACCGAGGTCACCACCTTCGGCCCGAGGCCGAGCGGCACGATCATCGTCGAGCCGACCGGCACCGCCCCGAGGTTGGCGAGCACGTCCACCTGCAGGGCGAGGATGCGGCCCTCGGCGTCGAGCGCAACGCGCGCTCGGAAATGCTGATCGCGCCCCATGTGCGCGGCGAGGAACTCCTCGGCCCGGTCGGCTCGCCATTTGACCGGGCGCGCGAGCTTGCGCGCGGCGTAGCACGCGAGCCCGTCCTCGACGTACACGCCGGTTTTCATCCCGAAGCCGCCGCCGAGGTCGCCGACCAGGATGCGGAACGCATCAGGTTTCGTGCCGAACGCGGCGGCGAGCGCGTCGCGTGCGGCCGTCGGCTGCTGGGTCTGCGTATAGAGCGTGTAGCGCCCGTCGCGGAACTCGGCGAGCGCGCAGCGCGGCTCGAGCGGCACCGCGGCGAGTCGCTGGTTGGCGATCGAGACCTCGACCACATGCGCCGCGCGCGCGAACGCCTGCTCGACCGCCGCCCGATCGCCGTAGCGCGCCTCGGCGGCGATGTTGTCGGGCGCCGCGGGCCAAAGCACCGGCGCGCCAGCCGCGAGCGCCTGCTCAGGCGTCACCACGCAACGGAGTTCTTCGTACTCGACCGCGACCAGTTCCGCTGCATCCTGCGCCTGCGCGCGCGTCTCGGCAATAACCGCCGCGACCGGGTGACCGACGTAATACGCCGTGCCGTCGGCAAGGAGCGTTCGGGGCGGCGCCGCGGCGGGGGAGCCGTCCGCGCGCGCAAAAAGCGGCGGGATCGGCAGCGCGCCCACTCCGTCCGCCTTCAGGTCCGCGATGGTGAAGACCGCGAGCACGCCCGGGGCACGCCTCGCCTCGCTAGCGTTAATCGAGACAATGCGCGCGTGCGCATGCGGCGAGCGCACGATAACCATCCACGCCTCGCCCGGGAGGCTACGGTCGTCGCTGTAGAGGCCCCGGCCGGCGAGCAGCCGGTCGTCCTCGATTCGTTTCTGCGATCGCGAGGCGCCGAAGCGGGCGATCGAAGGGTCGAACTGCGTTTCCGGTATCGGTGGTGTGCTCATGGGCAAAAGAACGCCCCGTCGACGGGCACGGAATCAGGATGGCGGAGAGAGAGGGATTCGAACCCCCGGTACCCTTGCGGGTACAACAGATTTCGAGTCTGCCGCATTCGACCACTCTGCCATCTCTCCGCGGCCGAACGAGGCACGGATTTTATCAGGCGGCGGCGATTCTCCCGATTCCGCCCATGTAAGGCCGAAGCCGCTCGGGCACCGTCACCGAGCCGTCGGCGTTCTGATAGTTCTCGAGAACGGCGATCAGCGTTCGTCCCACCGCCAGCCCTGAGCCGTTCAGCGTGTGCACCGGTTCTGGCTTGCCCTTTTCGTTCCGGAAGCGAGCCTGCATGCGCCGCGCCTGAAACGCCTCGAAGTTCGAGCAGGAGGAGATCTCGCGATAGGCGTTCTGCCCGGGCAGCCACACTTCCAGGTCGTAGGTCTTGGCCGCCGCGAATCCCATGTCGCCGGTGCACAGCGTCACCACGCGGTAAGGGAGCTCGAGCTTTCTCAGGATCGCCTCGGCGTGCGCGGTGAGCTGCTCGTGCGCTTCGTAGGACTTCGCCGGATGCTCGATCCAGACCAGTTCCACTTTGTCGAACTGGTGGTTGCGGATCATGCCGCGCGTGTCCTTGCCGGCGGCGCCCGCCTCCGAGCGGAAGCACGGCGAATGGCAGACGAACCTGAGCGGCAGCGCCTCCCGCGGCAGGATCTCGCCGCGCACGAAGTTGGTCACGGGGTACTCGGCCGTCGGGATGAGGTAGAGATCGCGCTCCTCGATCTTGAACAGGTCGCCCTTGAACTTGGCGAGGCTGGAGACGCCGTCGGCGCACGCGCCGGTGACCAGGTACGGGGCGTACACCTCGGTGTAGCCGTGCTCGCGCGTGTGCACATCGAGCATGAACTGCGCGAGCGCCCGGTGCAGCCGCGCCACCTGGCCCTTGAGCACCACGAAGCGCGAGCCGGCGATTTTCGTCGCGGTGTCGAAGTCCACGCCCCCCAGCGCCGCGCCCAGATCCACGTGGTCCTTTGGCGCGAAGTCGAAGGCTCGCGGCTCGCCCCAGCGCCGCTCCTCCCTGTTCTGCTCGGGCGACTCCCCGACCGGCACGCTCTCGTGCGGAAGGTTCGGTACAAGGGCGACGAATTCGTGCAGCTCGGCCTGCACGCGCGCGTTCTCGTGCTCCATCGCCTTCAGCTTCTCGGCCACCTCCGCGCCCTGCGCCATCAGCGCGCGCGCGAACGCCTCGTCCTTCGCCGCCTTCGCCTGGCCGACTTTTTTCGCGAGCGTGTTCCTCTCGGCCTGCAGGCGCTCGGTCGCGATCTGGATCTCCTTGCGCTTCGCCTCGAGCGCGAGAAACGCCGCCTTGTCGAGCGCGAAGCCGCGCGTCGCCAGGCGCGCCGCGACCGCGTCGAGCGAGGTTCTCAGCAGATGGACATCAATCATTTCTTCTTCGCTTCCTCGTTGCGCCGGCGCAGCTCGGCGAGTTTTTCCCGGATGTGCGCTTCGAGCCCGCGCTCGGTCGGCCGATACCATTCGACCGGGGGCATGCCGTCCGGAAGGTAGCGCTCGCCGGCGGCGAAGGCGTCGGGTTCGTCGTGCGCGTAGCGATAGCCCGCCCCGTAGCCCAGCGCCTTCATCAGCCGCGTCGGTGCGTTGCGCAGGCGCAGCGGCACCGGCCGCGTGCCGTCGGCGGCGACGAACTCGCGCGCGGCATTATAGGCGGCGTACACCGCGTTCGACTTGGCGCAGCAGGCGAGATAGAGCACGGCTTCGGCGAGCGCGAGTTCGCCCTCCGGCGAGCCGAGGCGCTCGTAGGTCTCGCAGGCATCGAGCGCGAGCCGCAACGCGCGCGGATCGGCAAGACCCACGTCCTCGACGGCCATGCGCACGATGCGCCGGCCGAGATACAGGGGATCGGCGCCGCCGTCGAGCATCCGCACCAGCCAGTAGAGCGAGGCGTCCGGGTCCGAGCCGCGCACCGACTTGTGCAGCGCCGAGATCTGGTCGTAGAACTGCTCGCCCCCCTTGTCGAAGCGGCGCAGGTTCCTCGCCAGCGTCTTCTCGACGAACTCGCCGTCCATCACGCCCGAGGGCTTCGCGGTCATGAGCAGCTCGATCGCGTTGAGCAGCCGCCGCGCGTCGCCGTCGGCGAAGCCGATGAGGCGCTCGCGGGCGGCCGCGTCCAGCGCGACCCCGGTGCGGTCAATGAGCACCCCCAGATCCTCGGGGGAAAGCGGCTCGAGCACGTAGACCGCGGCGCGCGAAAGCAGCGCCCCCACCACCTCG